>Ga0233412_10000548_pt1 | contig 21584 bp, 31 predicted proteins | sample Na_anoxic_4_MG_FD_180667 | JGI IMG/M metagenome (GOLD analysis project Ga0233412, IMG submission 180667) | Seawater microbial communities from Saanich Inlet, British Columbia, Canada - Na_anoxic_4_MG | ecosystem: Environmental > Aquatic > Marine > Inlet | place: Canada: British Columbia...
GCACCAACCCAAAAGTTCCATTCAAACGCAATCTCATAAAGCATAGGCATGGACACAAAGTAAACTATTGTCGAAAAGAACATGGCGAAAACACCACGAAGGATAATCTGAATCAAACTACTAAGTATGTGCTTAGCTCTCATATAAAAATAAAAAAAGAAATCTTAGTGGTTTGTTTATTGGTTACCGCTAAAGATACCTCTAAAGACACCCAAGACTTGTAGGATGAGTACTACTGGGAAGATTCCCAATACTAACCAACCGTTATCTTTGATGGCGTTACAGGTTGTGCTTGCAGGAGTTGCTGCCCCGCCTGCTGCACCTGTTGCTGTCAAGGTATCACAGTCGATAACTGAATCGAAGGCTTGTAATACTATCACAGAAATCAGAAGTGCAACAACGAGATAGATAACTCCCATTATGTTGTCCATACCGAACATGATGATTAGTATCGACTTAGTAGCGTATATAAAAAAATACTAGAATTGCCACTTTATGCTGAGTATTGTTAGTGCAAGATAAATACCCATTATGGATTGCATCACTTGTACAAATATTTCAGGTATTCCAAACGTGGCCAATACCGTAAACAGCCCGCCTGCCGTGATTATGTTCCAGAATCCCCAAATCGCATCCCATATCATTAGCTCCCCTGCAAGTAGTGCTATCGGATTGCTTGCATAGGTAGAGTTGGTAGTTGAGCTGATGAAGCTGCCATCACTTGTCATTATTTCCAACGAAGCTTCGTTAACGTCAAAATTCAACGAGTGCCATGTATAGGTAGATGCTGCAGCATTACACTCGACCTCACTTGAATAAGTGCCAAAAAAGCCCGTTGAGTTTGTAATTCCAATCGGCTGATCTAGTGCGTTGTGACAGTGTTTTTCGTAGTCAAAAGGCGTTGTCAGTCCTTGACCGCTTGACGTTTCAACGATTAACACAAACCCATTGACACACATTAGGAAAATATAGATGCTCAGAAAAGTCTTGTACATAGCCATAACTTAATCACTATTACCCGTACATATCCCGTATAAACAGAATTGCAGAAAACAAGGCCAATCCGAAGAACACCCATCCAAGCCACGAACCCTGAGAGCTGGATATGAACATCTTGGTTGACTGAGTTTCGGACACTACGATAGTTCCATCCACGTTGGTTGTTGTTTCGGTTTGATTCGTTAGGCTTCCTACGTCTTGGCCTGTCACTAGGAATATGGCCAATATCAAGAACAGTAAAAATGCAAATATTCTAAAAATAAACGCTACAGTACCTAGCGGCCTGATCAAAGTAAATATGAGAAATCCCAAACTCATTGTAAATAGTATGATAAAAAGGCCTAAATCTAGCACATCTTACTAATTCCATACTAAGTTATGAAGTTTTTTTATTCTCGTCTTTTATCACTTTTACTAGCTCGTTCATGTCTATGCCATGCTCGGCCACTTTTTTTCTTACTTGCGTTATTGCAGAAAGTGCGGATGCCGACAATGCACTTTTCTCGGCCATTGTAAAGAAAGCCCAATATTTCAAAGCGGTTGCCTTTGAGGTATCAGAACGCTTTGTACCCTTTTTTTCCTTGTACACCAATTCGTCATAAACTTCTCTAGCACTCTTTTTGTCCTTTCTTTGCTCTTTGGGCGATAGGCACATTTGACATTCCTCTTTCGGATATACCAAACTTCTAACCCCTACGCCTGTAGAGCATAATGCAACTCTCATTGGATCGGAATCCCTGTATCTGTAGTTTCTGCCTTCTTCCAATCCGTTGACAAAAAAATAGCCCTCTTGCGTGCTGCTGACATACTGCTTTTGAAATCGATAAATCGCTGATCTGTTGGCCATATCCCATCCGAATGTGTTTTTCCAGTTTGCAGCATCCTGATCCGACATGGATGTCAGTACACGAAAATCAGCATCTCTAAGTGCAGGCGGCAAAGCCTTCTGATAGTGTATGTTGAAAAACGTGATTACTTTTCCGCCTAATGTGTGCCTAATAGTGGTTAAAGCTGACACCAGTTCCTTTTTTCTCTTGGCATCTTCCATGTCCAGAATGTAAGAAACATCATCAAAGATCAAAATGTACTTCAAACCCTTTGGCAAATCCTTTAGAATCTTGTCAAGGTTTGAGAGATCTTTTCCATAAAACCATTTTATGACAAAGGGAGAGTTTGTCATGCAAGATAGCCTGTGGCACAAGGTAGTAGTAACGGTACTCTTTCCAGATTCGGATTTTCCAGAAAGCAGAATTGAGGTGTAAGTCTTTTCGCTTCTTTCTGACTTTCTTAGTATCACTGTGGCCAATTTGGCAATCCATGTTTTTTTAAGAACTGGAATTTTCTCCCCCTTGTGCATGTAAAAAGTCGTGCCTTGATAGCCGCTAGGTTCTGTCAAAGTTTGCTGCTGAGATAACTCAGTTAAACTGATGCCCGTCATTCTGCGTTCTTGTAAGATTGATACAGTTTCAACCTCTCCAATGCGTTGGCCTGCAGGATAAGCGGCATATACTTTTCACAATATTCCATAGCATAATCCATGTAGTAGGTATCTCCATCCACCGTACTTGGTACTTCAAACTTGGGTAGGTCGTTAATTCTAAAGTTTGGAGTTAGAGAACTGTTCATTAAATTCATTATGTGTATTGATTTACGCCATTCGTTAGTTCCTATCGCTTTCATATATCCACCTAATAGGATTCCCGCCACTAAATCGTAATCAGTTGCTTGCTTGATAGTCACTTAGCATAGAGATAGTAAATTGGTATATAGGGCTTACAGGACACCTAATTTTTTTATAAAAAAATACAATAATAATAAAAAGTATGTGTAACACTAGAAAAAATTTTGTTTGTTATGATTTGTAATAATTACTATAGGTTCAGGTTCTATAAATTAGTCACGAATTCGGGGGGGTAAGGGGATGAAATACTTAGCTAAAATAATTTTTTTTATTTTTGGAGTTTGAAAAAATTGCCCTATGCGTAAACTAGGCATGCTTTTGTGCCTATTAGGGCTAATTAACTACCATTAACTATACTTTGAATTTTCTAGCCAAAAATGGCGGCCTATATAGGAAGGTTATTTCCGCTTCATTTTGTCACTTGCGTATGTAGGAAAGGCATTAGGGATAAAGGCATGAATGAATAACGCTATGCTCATAGACATGGCACGCTTAAAGTGATTGTAATACGTTGTATTATTTTCTTTAAGATGTTTGATCAATACCAGTTCTTCTCAAAGTGGTCTTTAAGATCCTTGAATGTATAGACAAGCGGCTCGGCCTTTCTCTTTTTGTAATTGCCGCTAAAACATTCGCTGCAGATTCGTTGACCACTGTTAGGATCTACGAATGTAGGTTTCACATTAAGACAGAAATAGCAAACCTTACGCATGTCGCCATGCCTTCCTTTTTGTTCTCTTATCTCTATAAACAATAATTGCAGTTCCCTCATACTTGCATGCCGCAAGTCTTGCACGTTCTGCGGGTGGAACATACCCGTTTGTCTTACATTGTATTAACAAAGTTCCTGCAGGGTAATCAATCAGCGTGTTTATTTCAGGCGGAACAGCGATAACATCAAACATACCCTTAGAGCCATACGATCTAATGCAGTAGTATCCATGCTTGCGTAGAAAGGACATAGTGGAATACTCAAATTGGCGTCCTATTTGGTAGTTTGTTGACATGGTTTATTGTGATTATAACAGTCGGGGCAAAGATAGTAGCATAGCAAAGTTGCTGTGGGGGTATTGCAGCATACACAATTCAATCTTTAAAGCCTAATGATTTCCTGAAAATCTTATCCATTCCGTTTAGATTCTCTTGATGTGTTTTTAGATGCTTTACAACGTCAGCCACTTGAGAATTGCACTCGGTACAAAATCCAGAACCCAATTAGTTCCACCTCAAATTTTTCTTGGCTGCGTTTTGATAATAAGAATCGCCTAAAGTTTCAATGTGATTTTTTTTATGTTTGTTACATCCGCACATGTTAAGATAGTATAGACTTAGCATATTTAAAGAATTTAAGGATAAACGCCCATGATTATCTTGATAAAATACTCTAGGCCAAGTATTGCAAAGAAGAATATCGTTGTAAGGCCTGTCAGTCTAAGAAGTTTGAATCGTAGTTTGTGTTTTCTCTCCTTTTCATCCCAACGGTTTGCAAAGCCCACAACTTAGCATTAAGTTAGTAGTATAAAAAATAGGGGCTGAACACAACTAAAGCCCCTATTCCTAATCAGTTATGATTAGCGTAATCCTCTATTACATAGAGTTCTTCTAGTATTTTTTCCCTTTGATTTATGAATGATTCCACTTCTCGCATCAGGCTAGGTGCATCCCACTTTGCCGCAATAATGTTTTTCATCCTGCTGCAAACATCCGTATCAACATCCCCAAGTTCCAAGAGAAGTGCTTCCTCTTGGCGTTGTTTCTTTTTTTCTTCGGGTGTCATATTTTCCAAATCCCTTTTTCATTTAATTTGTAGCCATGTTTTTGCATAAAGTTTTGATATGCCTTTTTTCCCCTTGCAACATGTTTAGGATCTTTGATATGCCTTTTACAAGTTGGACAATTCATTATACTGCAGCCCCCTTTGCAAAGTAAGCATCTAATTCGGCCTTGATCCTGTGGCACTCCATTTGTTTTTCATATGAAAAGGTATTCCATACATCAGGGTTTTCTTTTACAAGTTGCAAAATGGTATTGATGTAAAGGGTTTTTGCAAAAATTGTTTTTGCTTGTTCTAGGGTTGTCATTTCTCAACATCCCACTTTGAGCCATGTGAAAAAATGTCCTCGCATGTTTGGCCGTTTTTACAAATCGGACACAAGTCTTTTTGTGTCATTAGTTCATTACCTCGTTATGGTTTGTAACATCCATGTTGTGGCCTTGAGCCTTCAAGTTTGAAGCCCAAGTTTTAGAAAAGGATTTCAAATCTGCAACCCCTCTTTTTTTCAAGAAAAGTTTTCCATCCTCAACTTTTGAAAACACTTGCTCAGTTCCTACATAGTCATTTTTAAAATATACTGGAACTTCTTGGCCGTATGCCAATAAGAAAACCATTTCAGGATCAGCCATTAAATCCCCGTTTTGCTCGCCATAGTGGCAAACTGAAACATTGAGAAATCCTGATTCCATCCAAGTTTCTACAGTCAAAGGCATCCATCCTTCTGATTTTAGGACATAGGCTAAGTGTTCTGTTGCGGTAAAGTCAACGCCTTGCTTTTGTAAAAATGCAAACATTGGGCTTTTTCTTCCGTCAAATTTTTGTGTTTGTGTTGTTGTGTTCATACTAACCCCATACTAAGTCATTACTTAAAGGTTGTGTTCAAGCGTGTTCATACCCATTCAGGCAAACAGTATATATACAAACGTGTGCAACTGAATAGTTATGAAATCAAACCAAATAGTATCAAAGATAGTAAAGCAGGGCGAAAGGCGACTTATTGAAATCCCTGCAGATCAAAAGGCGACTTTTGAAAAATTAGTAGGTAAATCAGTCAAGGTTACAATAGAGGAAATCTAGCACAGAATCAAACAAGTTTCTTTTACTTCTGTTAGCCATGCGTTGAATTTGTACCATTCAGAATTTACCCTGTCTAGGGGGGTGAATTGCTTGACAATGTACCCGCTTGGCAATACTTCATCCATACATCCGTTTTGAGCTACCTCAATCGCATAAGCTACGGACTCATAATCGGGGGCGGTGATAATCACATCACACGAATCAGAAATCTTGATGTTTTTGTAAACTGGAATCGTGCCGTTTACAAAAGGATCAACGTGAGATCCAAACAAAGAATATGTAGTGAACTCATTTGACTGAATTTCTACAACCGTTGAACGCTGCATAAAGTCGGCATCAGGATCAACGGCAATTATTTTTTCACCCTTCATCATGGTGCTGTAGTATTTCCATCCATCCGTAAGTTTTGGGCTTTCTCTCTTAACGTCAAACTCGGTTTCAACAAACGCCCCCGAAATGTTTGGCAGGGTGTTATCATACGCATCCCTTACCTGCGAATAGGTCGGGCAGTTCGTTGACATGTTGGCATTGATCAACTGCTGGCATGTCTTTGAAAGCGTAATTGAGATCCAGTCATTTGGAGCTCTTGGCTTTATCTTTTCCAAGCTTTCCAATGTGTCGGTCTTTAGTTGAAATTCCAGATTGGATTCGTTTAGCTGCAGATACAATGCCTTGCGGTCTTTTACGATTATTTCCAACTGATCAACTGCATTGTTGTAAACTCTTTTTGCTTCGTCATAGTGGCCAACTAGGGCATCATAGTCATTCCCCGTGGAATCTGTTTCCCTCAAGTCCTGCTTTAGCCGCTTGTATTCGTCAAACAGCCCCCTAAGTTCCATATCTTTTTTGTTAATTTCCGCATCCTTTTCGTCTATTTTCTTTTCAATTTCGATAATTCTTTTTTCCAGAAAGTCTATTTCATCCTCTATGATGTTCTTATCATCTCTTAATTGCGTGGGGGTTAGCAGTAATACAACTAACAAAAATGCAGGGTTCACTTAGTAGGAATTTAGTATTTTACTATATAGATTTTAAGGCTTACAGGTACTATGGGATTTGTGGGTTCTACAAAATGAGCCATGACCATGATAACTATGTGATTTACCTGAATGGGTTCTTTTGCCTTTGTGTGCAGGTCTATTTCTTACAATTTTATGTGATGTTTTTGAACCGCCTGATTTTTTCTTTGGTGCTGCCTTTCGTTTTGGTGCTGCCTTTCGCTTAGGAGCTGCTTTTCGTTTCGGGGCTGCCTTTCTCTTAGGTGCGGCCTTTCTTCTTGTTGGCGTTTTACGCTTTGTTGCTTTACGTCTTGCAGGCATTATACTAAGTGAATACTATTAGCGTATTTAAAAAAATTAAACAATTATTTGCTGTATTGGTGATACCGAATAACCGTTTGCCCTGTAACTTCCTGCGGCTAGCTGTGCATCCTCTAATTTTCTAAACGGTGGTAATGTTTTTGAATCGCCCTCTTTTGTAACCGTCACCTGATACAGCGTGCTTTTATTTTTCTTGATCTTGGCCTTTAGTTTTTCAAGTTTGCTTGCATCATAAATTTTAGATTTTTGCGTACCCGTTTTTTCGTCATACACTTCATTGTTTTTGTAATACCGTTCCGTAGCCTTTGCGGTTCGGGCTTCAATTTCGGCCTTGTTTTTTTCTGCTGCTATGTTTGCTTCAAAGTCTTTTGGAATTCCTGCCTTTTTTCTAAGGTTGTCCTCGTACCGTTTGTTCTTAAATGCCGCCACACGTTCCGATAGGGTGGGTGCTTGCGGTGCAACTGCACTATTCTTTGGCGTTTTAATTCCATACTTGGCTTTGATCTTGTTTTCTGCTGCCTGCTGCTTTAGCTTGTCCTCTAGTTTCTGAGTAGGATTAATTTTTCTTTGTGGCATCTTTGGCATCTTTGGGGCTTTGATTGACTTGTTTGATGATCCGAACATGCCGCCAAGCCCTATCATTCCAAAGTCATTCTTGGTTGATGTTACTTGCGGCTCTTTGTTTGTGGAACTGCCAACCCCCAAAGGAGTGAACCCGAAATCGTTGCCTAGAGAAAATTTATTGCCTTGCTTTGCTTTTTCTTTTTTCTTTTTTTGGGGCTTGTCGAACCCGAAATCAAAGCTAACGTTGCCAATGCCAAAATCATCCTTCAATTTCTTTTTCCCGTTTTGGCTTTGCCTTTATTTTATAAATTACAAATGACATCAAGACCGCAGCATTAGCTAAAAGGCCGATTTGAATGGTGTCAATTAATGCGGATGCTGCACAAACTTCCATAATAATACTAAGCGGGTGATAAGCGTATAAAAAGAAAAAAGGAATTGCCTTATTCTGAATAAAACCCCGAATGTCTTAGGGCTGAAACTAGATCCTTTTTGGAATGGCTCTCTAGATGCTCTTTGTGTCTAATTCTAATTTTAAATTCCTCTCGACAAATAAGGCAGCGATATGTGAATTTCAAAAGTACACATCCAAAAGAAACACAACTGAAACCGTAATCAGTCCGACAATAAAAAAGAAATTGCCCTTTGAGATCCTAACCTTGTTTTTAAAAACAAAGCCGCCCGTCTTGTCGGATCTTAGAAAAGGCACTTTCTGTTTTGGCTCGGCCTTTCTTTTTTCCTTTCGTTCCTCGTTCTTCTTGTGTGAGGTCATGTTAGCAGCACCAAAAAATGCGGCTGAGTTGCAGCCCACTTGTTATTTTTAAATTTTAATCGTTTTTCAATCCACTTGATTTGGATGTTTTCTTTTAGCAAGTCGTGAAACCATTTTTGATCCGTCTTTGTTGGTAATAATAGAATTGTAATATTTCCCCGCTTGGATTCCTCAATGGCCTTGTAAACAAATTCTTTCAATAACGAGTAAGGCGGGTTTACAAAGTTCATAGGCTGCCAAGAAACAAGCAAGCCGTTTTCACCGTTTACGGGGCATGGATCAAAAAATTCGTTCCTTGAGATATGCCAATGCTCGAAAATAATGTCAAAAACCCTGTCAGGTGTGATGTGGGTATCCGACTTTGAAAGCGGCATGTAGCTAGACACGTTTCTTGTTTCTCCTTGCGGTACACATCATTCGGCCACATTCAGGGCAGTAGATGGGGTGTATGAAATCGGGATCTCGCCAAGTCCATTTTTCGCACCCCCTGCAGTACTTTGAATTGGAATAGTTTTGCGGGTTCAAGACAGCACCTCTAAACGCCACTTGTAATCATCCAACAATAACATCCTTTGCCTTAGCGTAAATCCTGAAAATATTTTTCTCCACTGTTTTTCAGTCAACTGAATCATTTTTTCTCTTGGCATTTTTCCCCCTCTAGTTTTTCAACCTTGTAAATCAGATAGCCGACAATGCAAACCATGACGGAATAAGGAACGATGAAAAGCAAAATGTCCAAACTCAATATCTAGCCCTCTCGACTTTTTGCCTGTACAGGCTGTTTTTGGTGCATGTGGAAATAAGTCGGCCGCATCCAGTTCCCTTGTGTGCAACGTCAACCCCGTCAACGTTCTTTCCCATGCAGCGATTTTGCGGCTTGAAAAACCACTCCTTGCAGGTCTTGCAAAAGTTTTGCGTGTCGTATCTCTTTTTGTTCTCATTCAACTTCGCCATCCCCCTTTTTCCTTTGGGCTAGAACGTAGAACCTTCTAAGACACAATTCGTTCCATCTCCCGTTTGAAGCACTTGTGACACCACTGTTTTAGATCCCATGATTTTGAAGTGGGATGCCTGCATGCCACCGCACATTTTAGACAGCGTGTCAACGGTAAAACTCATCCTTTATTTTTGAATCAAATCTGAACTGCGTGATAAAATCCAAGTTCTCGCCAAGGTTGTGTGTCTTGATCCATTCCTCAAGTACGATTATCTCTTTGCAATCCTTGCAGTAGAACTTGTTGTCGGAATTTTTACACTCCAATACCTCATGCTTGCATTTTTTACTCGTCATATTTTTCAATTTCCCTTATGGCGTGTTCCATTCCCTTGTTTAGGTAAATGTCGGTAGGATGAACGGACAGGTTAAAATTTCTAGTGTTGGAAAATTCGGGGTATTGTTTCTGATCATTGTGATAGCACTTTGAGCATTTTTTGTACTGCCAACATTCGCTCTCAACGTTTGAGTACAGAACGTTTTTGCAAACTATGCACATCATTTTAAAACACCTCGTTTAGAAAAAAAAGAAAAGTTAGACATTCTAGTCCAACGTTCCTTTGGTTGTGTGGAGTTGCTCGAATCTAATTTTATCTGGATATATTGCTGCCGTCATTCCATCAGATGCAGAAACCGTTATTGGTACAGTTTTACCAATCCAAGTATCTTCATCAGTTGACAAAATGTCAACGACAATGTTTCTAGATGTTTTGTTCATAGTCCATAATACTTCCGTTTTGTTTTCGTCATTGGTTATCACCATGACTTCGACAAGTATTTTTTTGACCATTTCGTTTGTCTTTTTGTCTTTAAATTCTCGTTCCACTTCTTCGGCTTTGGAATTAATTCTGACTTCGGTTACTTTGTTAGCGTTAACAAAGTCCACGTTCAGATATTTTCCCATGCCACTTTCTTGTTTTTCAATCATTTTTTTTCTTTCACCCCCTGAGCGTAATTCATCCATGATCATTTGATCAATGGAAGTATAGCTGCAAACACCGCATGCACATTTGCTAAATTCGCAATCGTAGTGCTGAGCGGAACTGCATGCAAAACATGTGTGGCCTATCTTCGTCATTGTACCAATCTCCATGCGTTTACCCTTTTGCCTGAAATTGAGCAAAGTCTTTTTTCGCAAAAACTAACCAGCCCAGCCTTTCTCAAATCGTTTACACGCCCCGATACAGAACTTGTTTCAAGTTTTGCAATTCTTGAGATCTCTTTGTTTGTCAAAGTGCCATACACTGAAAGCAGGCTTGTGATCAATGCCTTTTGATTTGCATGGTTTTTCTTTTCCTCATGTCTTGCGAAAAGGGAAGTGTCCTGAATCATACTTCTGAAAGCTCCCTCTTTTTAATCACCCCGCATATTATGCAGCCGACATAATCGGGGTAAGAACAATACTTCTTGTTTCCGTAGCTGTCCTTGTACTGTGATGCTACTGCCTGAAGGCCTGAATGATTGCATTTCATTTTGAACCGTCCTCTAGTTTTGCGTTGTGTTCTTTTGTGAACTTGTAAAGGTAGTGGAATTTTACAAAGACAAGCAGTACAAGGCCGAACACCATGATTCCCGATATGATAGGTACTGCATCCTCGGTTTCAATGTCAAGGCCGACCATTATCAGCATCGGAAGGTACATTATTGCTACAGGCACTACCGAGAGACCAAGCCCCGTCTTTAGCTTTCCAACCCTTGAGAAAGCCCAAATCCCGCCAAACGGAATGAACAGGGTGATAAGAACCTGTTTCCAGAACTTGATCATATCAGCTCGATCTCCCTTTGCGAACTTTTCCACAAGTCGGGCTTTTCAGGCGTTCCGTTGTTGTAGCAATTATTGCAAAGATATGCAAACTCAGCTCCCTGAATCAGTTCAAATTCTTCTGGAACTTGATATGTGACCTTGCATGATTGATTCTTTTCCAAGACCAATTTGTTTTCGCAGCTTGCACAGTTCAATTTCTCAATTTCCCAAAGTTGATCATGTTGGATGTTTTGATTTCCAAGCTGTGTGTTGCAGATTCCAGAATCTTTAGCTGTTCATCAGATAATGTCGGAATTATTTTGTTCCAATAGTCCGAGTTGTTTATCGTGTTGATCAGGGAATCAATCTTAAGATCCCTTTCTGATTTTTCCGCATTGATTGGAGAGACCTGATATTTTTTTACATATTCCTGACATGCCGCAACTATCGTGGCACTTAGTTTTCCGTTTGCAATTTCTCTAAGATTCTCGTACAGTTCCATATCGTTGAAATAAACGCTGCAGATCTCTTTAGGCATGTTCAACCCCCAACGATTCGGCCTGCTGCTCAATTAGAAACTCTATTTCCTGTGTTTGGCTTCTTTTCTCTTTTTTACTTAATAATTTTAAAAGTGCCTTGTGTTCGTGGCTTAAATTTTGTGTCGTTACGTTACGATTTTGCGTAATTGTTGTTAGTGTTCTATGCGTTGTGTTCATGTGTACAGTACATGCTTTTCAACTAGAATATGAATTCTACTAAGTTAACTTAGCTAGCTGGTACATTAAACAATATACACACATGTTTGAAACATGTTACACTATTATATACTGTATTTAAGTAGGAAGTGTTATTACCCTTATGTACATGTAGGAAACATGTTAAATAATACTAATACCATACTAGAATCATGTCAAGAAACCCCACGGTTGACATTGAGAGATCCTATTATGACAAACTCAGCAGTTATTGTAAAAACACGGGATCAACGGTTAAACGGTTGACAAACTCCATACTAAGGGATTATATGAACAGGCGGGATTTGGCCGCAGGCTTTTCAGATGAGTTGAGTTTTGTGGGAATTTCTGCAAACAGATTGACACTGAGAGATCAGGACACTTCCGAATTGGTAGATGTTTATTTTGAGGAAAAATTACTCTATTGCAGCAAGGACAAGACAAATTTTTGCAGGCATACATACTTTGCATTGTTGCTTCCCGAACTGGAACAACTCAAAAAATAGATTAGAGAAGTAAATCAAACATAGCTAGCTAAATAAATAAAGATAAACAAAATAATTTTATTATTTAAAAAATACTTGCGAAGCTATAGGTGTGTGTATTTGTGACTAGAGTAGAAATACAGGTCATTTAAAGCAGGCCTTGTTTCTTTAGTCGCTGCATGGCATCCTCATAATATTGCAATTTCCTTTCTATGTCCACAATTTTCTTGTTGTCAATTTCCAATTTTTTGATCCTTTCCATGTTTTTTGGGCTTTCAAATATCGTTAAACGTGGTTCTAGCTTTAGATATTTTTCATCCCTTACGCTTCTTTCAAGTCTAAAGTATTGGCCTAGATATGCCGTGTGACCAGTTAACGCATGGGCGTACCCGTCACCGTTTTCAAGTGAAGCCCATGTGAAGAAAAAGGATCTAAAGTTGTGAATCGTTTTGGTGCTTCGACCTGTGATGTATTTATCATTGAATCCTACTCTTTTACGAAGTGTTGAAAAATATTTCATCTCGTTTATAGTCCAACATCTTTGAAAAATTTGTGCCTTTGGATCGTAGGGCAATTTTCTATTGTGAAAAACAAAATCCTCATCTGATTTATCTTTAGTAATTCGTTTAACTGCCGCCAAGGCTTCCGTTGAAAAATACCCCTCATGTTCTTGGCGTGATTTTGTATTGCCTGCACGAATTTTAAACCTAGCGGGGCTAGATTCAAAATCTACATCCATCATTCTAAGGTATAGCAGTTCAGAAATTCTTTTTCCAGAACATACCAAAGTGAGATAAAGTGCCTTTCTCTTTTGATCCGCATTTGAAACAATCAGTTGAATTTCTGCAAGTGATAAAGGTTCTAGGTTTTCCTTTAGTTTTTTTGGGAAAGAAACTTCTGATTTTAATCTCTTTTCTTCAAGGTAAACGCCCTGCGAACGCCACCAGTCCTTGATCCAGTTAAAGTAATTTTTTGCAGTAGCTATGTCGTTGTTCTGACACAAATAATTTACTAATCTGTTTGCGAATGTGTAGTTTTTAGCCCCCCTAAATGGATCTTCTTTTCGCATCTCATTAAGTAAGTTTTCTTCACTTTCATTATTTAGAAATACTCTATATTTTTTTATTGCGGCCTTTGATGAATTACCCGCACTAAAACTAGATGAAAATTTTCTTTCCAACCATTCATCAAATGTAACATAGTTGTCTAGCATTGTCATTATTTCATTAGCCCCCGTTGATCAAAAGTTACAGTACCTCGATAATCAATCATAATTTTACAGTCAAAACAAGAAAAACCCGATTCAGTACCATCAATTGAATGTTCTGTGGTTGTCACATATTTTTGTGAATCATCATCCCAATACACTGTTTTTTGAATTAGAATATCTTTTGAATATTTTTTACTTTTACAATGGGGGCATCTTCTTAATTTTCTACACTCAGCCCCAAAAAAAGTAGGTATTCCATCCTCATAAACCATATTTCCTTTTACAGTTCGTTCTTCCATTCTGTTATACTTACATAGTACTTGCTTATTAATTATACTAATTCTACTAATTAAGAGTTAGAAATTAACGCCTAGAGTTTAATTAATTATGTTAAGTATATTAGATATAGGTGTTATAGAATAATCATGCCTGAAAATGCCTTTGCAAATCTTTCAATCGCTACGGATGTATCTGATCAACTAAAGCGGGAATACAAGAAAGCAGCACCAAAGGACACAACCTACACTAGATGGGTATCAAACACTCTAAGTTTGGCAATCGAGAAACACAAATTTATCTCAACAATGTACCCGCAATTTGAAATTATTGGCAGGCTTCAAGAAGTCGTAATGATAAAGAACACAAAAACCAACGAAAACATTACCCTAAGTTTTGGCAAGAAACCTAAGTGTAGCAAACATGATGATAACATCACATGCGAATGTATGGCATACGCCTTTTATTCTGGATTTAAAAGTCAAAACTAAAGTTAAAGACTTCATCAAATCCGCTTTTCTTTTCTTTTGATTTAGTTTTCTTTTCTGCTTTTGCTGCTTTGTCTAATTTGTCAAGTTCACCAAATACCCCGCCATAAGAATCTGATTTCCTACCAAATCCATAGAACCCGATTTTATCCTGTCTTACATCCCATGCGGTAAATTTTTTTCTGCTTTGTCTTTTGCCCTTATTGCCTACGCCACCGCCACCGCTTCGGCCGCTAAATTTAGGCCATCCGAAAGGCAGAACAAATCCTTTCTTTGATTTTGGCGTTGGTGCTGTTGGTGCTTTTGGCGGCCTTCTAGTTGGCGGTAAATCGCTTATTCGTACGGGAAAACCCAAGTCATTCGGCTTTTTTGGCAGATTGGAATCTTTAGGTTTTACAGGCAAATCATTTGTTTTGATAATTGGCAGATCATCCGCAACCTTTCCAATGTTTTTAAAAATAGTCGGTGCTTCGTATTTTGGAACTTTCTTTATTTTTGTATTAATAATATCGTCATACAGTTTCAATTCGGAAGGCGTAGGATCTTTTGGATATTTTTTTGCATCCGCACTTTGCAATATTTTTAGAATTTTTTCTTGTTTAGCTTGCGAAAGGTTTGAATTTCCCTGTTGGAATACGTTCCAATCTTTTTTAGCTTGTGCGACTTCTGCTGCTGTGAATTTTGGATTTGGCACGCTAGGGGCTGAACTTGCAGCACCCTTTGCAGCACCCTTTGCAGTTGATTCTGCAGTATCACCAAGCAAGCCCCCCAATCTAGCAGCACCTTTTTGAATTAGTTTGGCAGTTCCCGTAATTGGGTACATAGCACCCTCTAGCACCGTAGTCAATCCCGCTTCCTGCCAGTTTCTTTCAAAGTTTTTACCTATCTGTTTTTTCTCATTGTCAATTAACTGAGTTCCAGATCCGCCAGTCCAAAAATCAGCACCCTGCGTTGCGGTTCCGATTGCAGCACCAAAGCCTGCAGATTCCACATTTGTAACGGGCGTTGAATAATATTTCAGGTATTCCTCGTTTTTGTATTTCTCAGGCTCTAAGGTCTTTGCACCATATACCCCCAAATTATTAATGGCAGCTATGACGTTCCATCCGACTTTAACTACTGATCCAGTTACAGGATCATTTACGTTGCCTAGCTCATCTCTTGGCATATCTTTAGGCCTGATTTCATTTTGTACATAGCTGTACCATCCCTGATCTTCGGGCATATATCCCCCCCATTCCTCATCTTCTTTTTCCCTTGCTTCAAATTCATCTGACAGGTTTTCATACTGCAGATTCAGGGCATCAAATTCTGCAACGTATTGATCGTACTGTGCATACGTTGCAGGGGGATTGGCTTTCCAGAAAGAATCAAAAGCGGCACTATCTGCATTGTAGTTTGCCAAACTAATTTCATAAGTCGGTACTGCTGCAGCGGTTTGAATTGATGCGGCATTACTTGAGGTGTTAGGGGCTTGAGAAAAGATACTCAAGCCGCCTAAAAATCCTGCAGCAGAATATGGCAAGGCCACTCCCTTGATTGTTTTTTCTTCTTTTCGTGATTCTTCTTTTGCGGGTACTGGACTAAAGTTCCACTCAACCCCTTCGCTACTTTTCAAATTGCTAGCTATAACATTACCTTGTGAATCTGTCAAGTCGCCAAGCTTTGGATTTTCTGCAAAGGTTTGGCTAGCCCTGTCAAACTTTTTGTAGTTCAAGTCTTTTACAGTTCCGTCACCTATTCCAAATACTCCAGAAGTGCTTTGCAGCTTATCACCACGAAACAGGGCGTTGTAAGTTCCAACGTTGGGATTCTGTGCCATGTTTGCACTTCTTAGTTTTAATGCGGCTGCAGCGTTTGGGGCGTTTCTTATTGCGTTAAAATATTCCTGCTGCTCTCGATTGATCTCCTGCTGAGCTCTTTGTTTTTGAATTGTGTTTTCTATCTGTGAGCGTTCAGCAGCTCCAACGGGTGCATCATTTTTTGAAAACCCCATGCCCGATAGGGATAGGCTGGAAGGCGAAGATTTCACGGGGGCTTGCTTGACGTTCATGATTGAAGCACCCGTTAAGTTATTCTGATAGGTTGTAGGATTGACGATTACCTCGTTCCATTTTTTACGATCTTGGTTTAATTGGCCGACACTTGCAGCCCTAGCCTTTGCACTATTCCTTAATTGTTCTTGTTTTTCTAATCCGTCAAAAGTATTCTTGGCGGCTTGTACCGCACTTGCGTGGGCTGACAATGAGCCGCCCGCATAGACGGCCTTGTTGGCTCTTGATATTTCCACCTGATACCTTGTCCACCTGTTTCCAATTTGTGATAGCGGGGTGTTGTTTCGTAATGCACTAGAAGAAGTTTGGTTGATTGCTTCGCCTGTGTACAGTTTTCTTGCGGTAGGGTTTGTTGGATATGGTATGAATCCGCCCCTGTTGACGGATGCTGCCTTCCATCCATCTTCTGCAAGATGTGACATTCTAATGGCCGCTTCTGCATCTGCTTTTGATTTAGAATTGGATTCATTCCAGTTTATGAAACTATCATTGTTGTAACTTCTGCCCTTGCCACCAGCACGATAAGGGAAAGGGTTTGGTTTTGAATATTGAGTTGAAACAACATTGTACTGCGAATCCCTGTATGCGGCTTTTGCGTTTGCGGCCTGCTTTGCCGCAATATCTGATTTATCTACTGCCTGTTTTGCGTTTGCGGCTGCCTGTTTTGATTCCTCTATCTGTGACCATTTTAAATTATATCCTGCATCATTTACAATGTTTCTTGTTTCCAGTTCCTTTGCTACTGCCTTATCCTTTGCAGCAAGTGCGGCACTTGATTCCTCTTTTGTGGAACTGGATAGGCTGTTTAATCTTGCGGATTCGTCAGTTGCGGTTTTAAGGGCTGCCTGATACTGTGCCAATGTCCATGCCATGATGAACCTCTAGTGAAACTGCACCCCGCATAACACCCCATGCGATACTATGCGGAATACAGCCATAGGCTTAGTACACGTTTAGCATATTTAAAAAATACGAGGGAAGGGCTTTATTTCCCAAGAAACAAGTGAACGCAGTTCACAATTATACTGATTGATTCTGATATTTATTTTAGATTACGGAAATTCCAATCAGTACGGATTCCCTTTGCACGGTTTCGATAAACTCCTTGTACTTGTTGCCGTTGCCCTCTAGGTGAACAAGTTCGGCATATTCTGCAATATGTTTGATGTTAACTGCAAACACCTTATGCCCCATCTTAATCGGGAAAAAAGGCCTGCATGTTGTATCGTTGGGGCATTGATTCCACAAATCAATGATGCCCTCAAATTCCGCATAAATCTTTTCAAACTTTTTCAAATCCGATTCGTGATCCTGTTTTTTTGTTATCTTCTTCATGCAGCATTGACATGTCTTGTTTTCGACAAACGTTACATGCCCGCAAGGATAGCAGAAAAGGGTTTTCTTTGTAGTGTTCTTGACATTCCCTAACATGTGTCGGCAATCGCCTTTATGATACTGTAATGTCATTGATTATTGTTTAACATTGACATTAGCCCCTTGTCGGGTTTGCCCTTGTTTTCCATGCGATATTCTGCTTTAGAAGTGGTTGTAGTCAACTTGTCAAGCATCTTACCGTTCAAGCTAGGGAAGGCGGCTAGCGAGTAGTCAAATGCGATTCCCTTTGATGCCAGTCTTTTTCTTAATCTTCTGTCAATGTGTCTAGCCCTGTGATGAAACTGCTCTACGTCTTTGATAATCAGAATTGCACTTACGTCAGGAAAAATACTTGTCTTGTAGCCTAGCATGCGAGGATCAATGTTGCCCTCAGAATCACCTGATCCACGCTTTACAATATCTTCTAGGGCTGACATGGTTAAACAATACTAACTAGATTTAGTATATAGATTTATTGAGGATAGTGTATTCTTTGCTGAATCAACTGGAACAGCATAATTCCCATTGCAATCGCTGCCAACATCAGGCCAACCCTGTACGCTTCGGGGGATAGTCCAGTTATTGCCCCTGCAGCGACTAGGCCGACAATTCCGACAAGTGCGGTATTTTGAACCCTGATCCACAGAACCGAAATCAATATTCCCCAAAGTATTGCGATAGTCAACTCACCAAATATGGGATCATAGGCCTTTAGCATAGCCCCGAAAGGATCATCCATCAGTCCGCAAAGCGGATCAGCCCCGTCAGTTTTTTCAAAACAATAGTCGCCTGCAGCAAAAGCACTTGGTACTGAAATACATAACATGATAAAAATGCCAAATGCTGCAGATAACATTACTAATTATATGCTAAGCCCCCGTAATTAAAGAATTAATCAGCTTTAACCCATAATTGGGGTGTTTTGGATATTGATTCGTCTATCTTTTCAACTTCCACTACTGGTTCTTCCTCGACTATGACTTCTGTTTGCGGCACTCCCACAATTTCATTTTTAACTTCTTCCACTATCGGTTCAACTACGGTTGGATCTACTGCTGCGGGTACTGCTGCGGGTACTGCTGCGGGTACTGCTGCTGCGGGAACATCCTTGGCCAAGAATGGCAGGAACGTACCCAAGTCACTTCCCGCAAGTATCATTACTGCGATTGCACCGCCAATCAGCACTGCAAAGATAACTGCGGCACTTGCAAAGTTCTTGACTTCGGGGCTACCCATCTTGCGAATCTTGTCGGCATATCTTTCTGCCGCATCAAGCAGGGTGTCCACATCTGCGGGGTTGTATGTGTGATAGTCCTCTAGGAATCTTTGAGCATCCATTGAAATCGCTTCCTGAACATCCACGGCTTCAAGCGTTCTCAGCCTTTCAATCAGTTCCACAAAGGATACGTCACCTGATTCAACCTGATCAGATAGCAGATCGGCATCAGATTTTTCAATCAGATTTGCCCTGACCAGCGATTCGACAAGTACAAGGCCTTGTTCTTCATCAGGCATGTTTACATCTTCCATTTGTTTTGAAACATCCTCGATTTTTGAGTTAATTTTTTCCTGCTTTCTTACAAACATGTCCTTCAGTCTTTGTATGGCTTCTTTTGGCTCGTATCTTCCAATTAGACTTCGCAGCTCCGCACCGTGTCTAACGTCTTTTCTTTTGATTTTGACCAATCTGTTTTTGTAGGCAAAATCATCCAACGCCTTCATCACCCTAGGATCTACGGGCTTTGCACTTCTTGTATCGTAAAAGTAAACTACGGTTTTTCCGTACCTGATTCCCTTTTGGGGATCGACCTCGAACACCCCCTGATTTTTAATCAGAAAGAATTTGGTGTGAACTATCTTGACATAATGAATCTGTAATCCTACGGGAGTAAACATCATTACAACCGCCTTACGAGAATTACCCATTTGGCGGCTAGGAAAATGAAACGCTAGCATGGTTAAACAATACTAGCTAGATTTAGTATATGAGTTTGTACTACAGGAACTTCTTTCCAATCATTACGCCCATAGCACCCATGATGAGTATCAGTCCAAAGATGCCCTCGTCTATGATGAAGAATCCCAATCCCATGAGTATTCCAACTGCTGCCAATATTATGATAATGAACGTTGGTGCGGTTCTACCCGTGGCTTGGCCTGCAATCAACAGTACGAATATCACTATCATTGGAGCTCCGAGAATTGAGTAGGATGTTTCCGCACCCGTTACAGGATCAACGGTTGTAGTTCCCAAACTGGAATCAAGTCCAGATAGTCCAGATAGCAAAGCGTTACTTCCCAATGCTTCTGACTGAGCTCCGAACTGCAAATCATCACCACTCCAACAATAGACATAGGCATTATTTTTTTCTGAAATGTTTACGGTTGTATCGTAAACGTTGACACTGTTTTGATCTGTAAATGTCAACGTGGTCGGAAGGTTGTTTAGATCACGAACCTCTAGGGCTTGTGCGGGTGACATGAAAGTACATGATCCGTCAAAGGGGAACGTATCTTTAGCCCACTTTAGTTCAATCTGATCCAACGCATCATCAGTTGGGTGCGGTGTTCTTGCAGTGGTATATGCCACAGTGTTGCCGCCTTCTGCAGCATCAACACGATATACGGTAGCACCCGTAACCAAAATTGAATTGGAATCATAATAGACGGTATCACCGTTGCTTGATGTAACCCTGACAAGCAATCCGTGCTGAACCGTGTCAGGAAGGGTGATGGCATAAGTTCCCGTAAGGCTTGGGCTGTTTACGGTGCTGACTATTTCAGAATCCAAAATAAACTCTAGCTTGTCAAGCGTAGGTGTCGGATTTCCAGTAACCGTTATCACGCTGTCAACTATCACTACGTCACCCCATGAGTTGTTGTATGCAAGCGTGTTAGTTCCGCTTGGCGGGGTGTTGGTTGTCGAAGTTATGGCGTTACTCCATGCGGAACTGCCGACATTGTTTACAGCCCGTATCTTGATTTCATAGCCCGTGTTCTGTGTCAATCCAGTTTGTGAGTTCGCATTGACCAATCCAACGTTTGTTACAGTTCCGTCAACGCTTATCTCGTAAGATACTATCACTGAGTTGTTATCATTTGGAGTTGTCCAAGTGGAATCAATCTGAGATGAATTAATTGCACCGCTTGTAAGTACGGGGGCATCAGGTGCGGTTGGAGTGTTGATAAGAGAATATGCACTTTGCAAGCCTTCGCCAACATTGTTCAAACTGGAAACTTTGTAATAGTATCCGCCTGCAGAACTTACGGTATCGGCATAAGAGTAAACAGAATTACCCAATGTAGTTATTTCAGTATAGGTAACATCATCAATACTTCTGTAAATCTTGTAGCCCGTAATTCCAGATCCTTGATCATTTGGACTGGCAGAAAATCCGACTACAATATCCAAAGGATTGGCATTTGGATTTCCTATTGAAGTGTTTACAGTTACAGGTGCATCAGGTACGTTGGCAGTTGTTACACTACTTGAAGGGGATTGTGATCCAGTTCCTACCAAGTTAGTTCCAGCAAAATTATAGTAGAACGTTCCAGCGTTAGGAACTGTATCTGAGAAAATCAAGGTTGTCGTAGTGCCAACCGAACTGAAGGTTATATCATCTACAGATCTGAATATCTCAAATGATGTGATTGCAGAACCCCCTGATGACGGCATGGCAAATGACACCGTTACGTCAAGCGGTGACGGGTTTGGATTTGCTATGTCAAGTGTCGGTGCTGATACGGGTGCTGGTGGTGGGGTTGCAGTTGTTTGGGAAGCAGTTCCAGATAGTATTGATGTGCCATGTGAAGATACAGCCTTTAATGAGAAAACAAAATTACCCCCGCCACTTGGAACGGTATCGGTGTAGGTGTTAACGTTGCCAACCGTATCAATTAGTACACCATCACGATATATTTCGTAATTTGTAATTCCCGCAGTTCCAGTGTTTAGCGGACTAGACCAATTTATCGTAATGTCAAGTGGAGTTGTGTTTGGATTATCTATTGATGTTCCAGTGATTGTAGGTGCATCAGG
>Ga0233412_10000549_pt1 | contig 21579 bp, 29 predicted proteins | sample Na_anoxic_4_MG_FD_180667 | JGI IMG/M metagenome (GOLD analysis project Ga0233412, IMG submission 180667) | Seawater microbial communities from Saanich Inlet, British Columbia, Canada - Na_anoxic_4_MG | ecosystem: Environmental > Aquatic > Marine > Inlet | place: Canada: British Columbia...
CTGGTGGACAACATCATCTTGGCCCAGGTGGTTTACCTCCAAACCACCCTCACCACCCTCACAATTTAGGTCCAGGTGGACAACATCATCTTGGCCCAGGTGGTTTACCTCCTCATGTTTATGAAGGATATGATGATACAAAAATTAACTTTTATTTTATGGATGGGTGCGGCTTTTGCGAAAAAGCAAAGAAAGCTATTAAAGCTGCTGGAAAAGAACATTTATTCAATATTAAATCAAAAGAAGAAGCCCCAAAAGATGTCCGTGGATTCCCCCATTTTGAAAAAGGTGGAAAATCCCAAACCGGATACAAGGCGGATATTAACAAATTAATTGCAGAACTTAGTTAAATGACTATTCAGAAAAATAATAATTAAATTAATTTATATTTTTTAATTAAAAATGTGGTTAAATATTTTTAATTTAGTAGCTTTTACAGTTGTAGGAATAATTTTACTTGTATTTGCACTTAACCTTAAGAAAATCGAGAATCCAGTTACTGACCAGCAAAAATCCTTAAATGGGTTACGTGAACTTGTGATTATTGTTGGTATTTTCTTATTATGTATAGCGGCAATTGAGATGGCAGATCTTTTAATTTTTAAAACAAAACATAGATTATCTCATGGAAGAAAATAAAAAATCCCCTATTAAAAAAAATGAATTTTTAATGGAAATTCCATTAAAAAATGGGATGGCCGCGATGAATAAATCGACCGATGAGACTATGAATATGACCGATGAGACTATGAATATGACCGATGAGACTATGACAGACGAACCTGAAACCCAAAAACTCTCTCTGATGGTTCCGGACGGCGGATGTGGGGGAGACGACCCGATTGATGGATTCCTGATGAAAGGGTTGGGAACTCCGATTGGAGGTCCAATTGCTCCGGTCTTCATGCCGGCACCGATTGGTGAACAAGTGTTCCCGTCGAAGGTCACAGTAGATAAACTTCGAGCCACCGGGTGGCAGATGTTTACAACAGATGAAATTGATTGTGATTGTTATTTAGTGCAAGAAGATGAAGAAGGACATATGTGGTGGAAACCCGAACCATTGTAAAAAAGTATAAAAAATTATAAAAAAGTATTTATTTGTTTGTAAAATAAATACTTTAAACTTGATATTTTTACCACATACCTGCACTTTGCATAGCAGCAGAATTCGAACTTTGCATATTTGCTGCACCGTTGGCTAAAAGACCATTTTGATATTGGGCAAAAGCATAAGCAGTTGTTGAACTTGATTCACATGGTTGATAAATTGTTCCTCGGTTAGTGGTTGTCCACGTGGGTCCATTATTGCCAGCAGACTGAAGACCAGCAGTTCCAATCTTAGCTTCAGCAGCATTCATATTTGTTGTACCCATAATTCCTTCGGCATCGAGCTGAGTATAGGTTGAATATTGAGGTCGCTGGGCGTTTTCAACTAAAACGCGATCACTTGCCGAGTCACATCCAGCAGTTTTTGTCATAAATGAGTTTTCACAAACAAGTCGCCCAGTTAGATCTCTACCGCTCCATACAGGACATGACATTAAATTTGGGTTTTCGAATCGATCGGACTGAATTTTGTTAGCCCATGCCGTGTTAACTTTACACGTTCTTAAAGAACCATTTAAACTAATCATGTATATTTTTTATTATAAGAATATTTTTTTTTTAAATTTTTTTAATCAATAAATGTTTAATATTACTTAAAATTTAAACATTATTAATAAAATGCAAAATATTTTTGATACTTTGACAAAAATTTCTGATGAAAATGAATTATACGAAAAAATCGATGAATTCGTTCCTGAATGGATAATTGGCGCAATTTTAGATTATTCTGATGATTATCCTCATTTAAAACATAACTGGGAAATTATATGCCAACGTTTAGGGGTTACTCCTCAGAAAATAATTTTAGTCACAAAAATTCCTTTTGATCCGGATGAAAAGAATACCAAAGAGATTGCTCTTATTTGTGAAATTCTTGTTAGGAAAGGTTATGTTGTACGGAGAAGTTGTGAATTATTTCAGTGTAAGAAGTGTCGAAAAGCTTTACTTCCCAAAAATTTATATGAGGAACTTCCCCGGGATAAAATTCCAAATCTTCCCGATGAATGGAACCCAACTTGTCGAAATTGTTAACAGTTGAAAAATAAATTTAAAAATTATTAATTTTAAATTTAATAATAAATGACTTCGATTTGTGATTTTTTGCCAAAATATCCGTTACTCGAAAGCGAAAACGAATTTCAAGCGTATCCCCGAACCGATTTCAATCAAGCGATATACCAAAAAAAAGAATTCAATGAATTAAAACTGGATAAGAGTTATGAAGTTCCAAAAGAACCGGGAGAATTAATGAAACACCAGAAAATTATTGGAAGATTTTTAAATTTAACTCCGTATAATGGAATTTTATTATTTCATTATATGGGATCTGGAAAAACATGTGCGGCTTTTTCAGCCGCCGAAGAAATTATGAGAAATAAAGGAAATAATATTTTTTCAACCATTGTTCTTAGTAAAAATAAGGCGCTCGGTGAAAATCTCCGAAATGAATTAATTAATGTTTGTACGTCGGAAGATATGTATAAGGGAGATTCTTCCAAACCAAAACCTGAAAGGGATTTGCAAACCAAAAAATTGGTTAATTCAAAGTATTCTTTTTATACATGGGAAAGTTTGTTTGGATAAGCGACAATGAATCCAAAATCCAAAGGCTATGTTTCAAACGTAAAGAATCTTTTTAGTAATAAAGTTATTATTATTGACGAGGTTCATAATTTACACCCTCACGACAAATCCAAAGATAAAACTTATAATTTATTACATACATTTTTACATACTATTCAAAATTCCAAAATTATTTTATTATCTGGAACACCAATGCGGGATTCTGGCACCGAAATTAAAGATATCTTAAATTTAATATTGCCATTAAATAATCAAATCAGTCCAGACCATTTTAACGACAATGGAGAACTAATAAATGAAAAATCATTTGTTAATAATTTTATTAAAGGACGTGTTTCGTATCTTCAAGATTTATCCGTAAATGATTCTATTAAAAAAGAATTTGTAGGGGATATTGAGATTGGAAATTTTAAAATTTATCAAAATAATATGGTCGACGGTGGAATTCAGAATTCCACTTATAATAAATTATATAATGACGATAACTTATGGGGAGAATTTTCGAGAAATCTCCGCCAAGCCTCTTTAATGGTTTTCCCAGATAATTCTTTTGGGAATACTTCTACCAAAGGAGGGGTGGATTCTGGATTTCAGAAATATATTGAAACATCAAATTCGAAAAGTTCGATAATATCCAAAGGAGGTGGGTTTACTAGTTACGAATTAAAAAGAACAGAATGGTGTAAAGTTTTCACAAGTAGTTTCGATGAAAATTTGGAAATATTAAAAAAATTATCTACAAAATATGGAAATTTGATTCAAATGTTAGAACAAGAAGAAAATAGAACAAAATCAACTTTTATTTACGAAGAAGCATTGGAACAAAGTGGCTTGGGAGTTTTGGCTGCATTATTAAGGAAATTCGGATTTACTAGAATAACAACGAAATCGCGAAGAGCAGATTATAAAGGATTTGCAATAATTTCCGGGAATGAAAGTGATAATGTAATTCAGGCAATTTTGGATATTTTTAATTCACCCGAAAATTTTGATGGGAAATTAATCCGGATAATTTTAGGTAGCGCAAAGATTAAAGAAGGTTTAAATCTTAAAAATGTACAAATTGTTCATGTAATGTCTCCGCATTGGAATTTTGCTGATAAAGATCAAGCGATTGGGAGAGCTTTTCGAGTTGGATCACATAAAGTTTTACTCGAAAACTTGTCGGAAACCGAACGAGAAAATTTTGCCGTCAAAATTTATCTTCATGCGGCAATTCCGGTAGAAAATGGGAAACCAAACACTAATAATTCTATTGACCTTAAATTGTATAAATTATCAGCGGCTAAAGATCGTCCAATAAAGCGAATTGAATATTTAATTAAAACAAATGCATTTGACTGTGAATTAAATTTTAATAAAAATATCCGAAATTCACAATTTGACAATAAACGCGAGTGTGAATATGAAAAATGTGAATATTCATGCGAAGGTATAACAGATAGAAATCCTAAAAAATTGGATTATTCAACCTATAACTTATATTACGACGACGAAGCAGTTTATAATATTAAAAAAATTATTGAACAGCTTATTAACGAAGGATTATTTAGTTTTTCAATTAACGATCTTAAAAAAAACAAACTTTTGAAATGGACAAAAGGTGACGATTTTTTGATTATAAAAGCCCTTGGCGAACTAGTAAATTCGAAAGAAATTATTTATAATAAATTTGGGATGCAATCAGTTTTATGTAACGAGGGTGATATTTTTTACATACGAGATAGTATTTCAGATTTAAATCCAAGTATTTTAAATGTTTTCTATTCTGAATTTCCTTGTATACATCCTAATTTTAATCAAATTTGTTATTTACTAAACGAGTTAAAAGATGGACAAAGTATGTCTGAAATAAACCCGAAATTACCTTTAGAAATACAAGAAAGTCTGATAAAACGTTGTTTATTAATGGATGCCCAAAAACAAACATCTCCTGTAGTTAAGAAAATAATCGAGTTTTGGGAAAAGGCAATTTCACAAGATGGAAAGATTTTAAGTTTACAGATTTCAAAGAAAAAAATCTGCCTAAACTTAGATAACAAGATGGAAGGATGGAAAGATTGTTTAGATTCCAAAGAACTTAGCAGAACAATAAAGGGATATACTTGTAAAGAAATTGACGGTGGTTCAATTTCTATTACAGTTCCTAATCTTACTGGGAAAACGGAACTTAGTAAAAAACCTAGAGGTAAAAAATGTGAAAGCTTTCATATTCCCGAACTAGAAAACATTATCGAGGAAATTGGAATCACGGGTTATAAAAAATCAACAGGGAAACAACCATCCAAAAGTTTTTTATGCGAGTTAATAAAAAATCATTTTTTCAAATGAAAATTTTAAGAAAAAAATTATTAATTTATGATAGTAAAATGGAAAATGAATGGGAACCGGTATTCTTAAATAAATCAAAACACACGGGAGGCAAAGGAAAAACTAATCAAACAGGAAAGTCTCAATTATCCGCCATCGAAGCGAGGTATAGAGCACTTGAAAGTCACGAGGTTCCTTCCGATTTAAAACCCAAAAAAATTTCGGAAAATCTTCGAAAAGTCTTTCAGGCTGCTAGACTAAATAAAAAATTAACCCAAGTTGAATTGGCAAAACAGGCAAGTTTGGATGTAAAAATTGTCAACGGAATTGAAAGTGGAAAAAGAGAATTTAATAATAACGAAATTAAAAAATGTGAAAAAATTCTAGGTCCTTTACAAAGAAAATAAATTACCTTAAAATTAAAAATAATATTTATTTAGTTTAAATAAATATTATTATGAACATTATTTTCGACCCCTTTTATCCAAAACCGGTTGAAAGGAAAAAATCAAGGAGACGTAGTCGTCGGTCTCAAAATAAAAGACCAAGAAGTCGGTCACAAAACAAAAGGAAAAGAAACAGGTCAGGAAAGATGAGATCACGGGGAAGTTTGCGAAGAAAAAGTCGAAAATCGCGGAGGCGGGTTTCTTCACCCAAACCGAAATTTACTGTTAAAGAGTTGAAAGAAATTTGTAAACAAAAAGGAATTAAAGGATTTTCAAAATGGAACAAACCATTTTTAATACAAAACTGTCTGCATGGGAATATTCAAAGACGTGGAACAGTTAGATCCATTAATAGAATGAAACCAGTTCATCGTACCCCCCGAGGTAAAGGTGGATATACCCCTCGTCCCAATCCATCCGACAAAAAAAATGAAATTCCCGAAACTTCAAAAAATCCTATGGAAGATTTCTATAAAATACTTGTTCGTCACATAAACGATGTTAAAAGTGCAAAATCTCAGTATTTAAGGCAAACGGTATTAGATTTTGTTCCCGCAAACGGAACAATTTCAAATTTATTAATTTTCTTGGATGCTGGTGAATTTTATGATAATATTTCGCAGATCGAAAACTTAAAACCCGGCTCTTATGTTGCCGCTTTACTAAATATTACAATCGGAAACATGGAAAACTTTATTGATTTAAATCGGAGAACAATTCAAGAAAATCTTCAAAAAATGGCTGCGGCGGCTCCGGTTGTAGTTCATGACGCAAATTCCCCTTTTGCAAAAGAATATATAACGGAAACTATTTGGAACAGTTTTGGATATACTCAAGTTCATAAACATAGTATCATTAAAGTCCCTATGACTGGAAAAAGCGTAAATTCTTCAATAAAAAATGGAAAATGGAGTACTCGTCCCACATTGACAGGTTTTGAGTCATTGTTTAATATTGCGAATTTCCCCGTTAATTCGAAAAGAAATGACGAAGTTTTAATGTTTCATGGTTCCACGTATGGATTTGCTGATGCATTGAAAAGTGCAATTGATTGGACAAAAGGAGGGGGTGCATTGGGAATGGGTTTTTATATGACATTTAACCCAAATGAAGCAAAACTGTATGCATGTGATAGATCACGAGCGTTAAATACGGATGCTTTAATTTTAGAAATTGTAATTAAAAACAGTAACGATTTTATTAGAAGATTTTCAAATTCGTGGAATACGCTTGCCTTAAATGATGGTGATTTTGTAAGAAATGCTCTTACAGGTTGGCAAGATCAAGTAGCTGTCCGGGATTCTATTTTGGGAAATATGGAAATAAAACGCATTCACGTTTTCAAAAAAGGAAGTATAACCCATCATGGAATGAGTTCCGCAATAAATTTTGGGTTTACTGCAAATAAAAACTCCCCAGGATATAAATGTTGATTTTTATACCGTTAAAGTTGGTTTATTTTCCTGTCTAAACGTAAAATCTCCAATTCTTGCTTCAAGGCGTCTCACGATTCCATTTCTTCCACAATGAACAACTACCATTCTGTCATCAAAAGGAATACTTCTCCCAATAATTGGAAAATGATTATTGTTGGTATAATCTTTTTGCGATAAAATCTGATGAGAGTCGTCCTCGTATATAATCAACCGTATATTTTGTATTCGTCCAAGTGGTAACTGTTGTATACTTGGATACATTCCTAAAAAGTGAATAATACAATCCGAATTTGGACAAGTATCATGATAGTACCTTCTATTTGTATAAGCTTTTAAACATGTCCAACAAAAATCTCTCCTGCAATGTGTACATGTTATGTGATGACATTCAAGTGTGCCTCCGGATAATCCTGTTCGTCTTTCATATTCCTCTTGTTGAGGATTCTGAAATTTTTGGACCGTGGCGTTACAATGGGGACATTTTTTACAATATTTTGAAAGGTAATTCTGAGTTTCTTGGTCCGGCCTACTTCCCGATAAATTTTCATAATCATGACAGGAGATCCCCTCATGCCACAATTCATTGCAATATGAACAAAATTTTGTATTACACGAAAAACAAGTTATACTTAAATTTAAATCAATATGTCGGGGAGGTTCTGATGGTTGAGTAATGTCGCCTATAAATTCATATGGCATTTGACAAACGGTATTCGGACAATATCTCAATTTATCAGGCGGGATATGCATTTTCAAAAGAGTATACCTTTCTAATTTGGAAAAATCCTCAATCGATAAAATTGCCCGAACTCCAGGTGTATCATGTGTGATTAAATATTCACAACCGGAATTGGAATTCGGGCATTTAATGGGAATTGAATCTGTAACATTTCTTAATGCTGATGAAATCTGTAAACGAATACAATTTCTACAAAATATATGTTGACACTCAAGTTTAAACATTAACACGCTTGGATATGATTCCATACAAATAGCGCATTCGTGGATTCCGAATGGAATCGACGGAACTTCTACGTTTATTTCCCGTCTTTCATGATTTGATACCCGTCTTCCATTTTCGTCGTAAATTCGATTTTGTGAATATAAACGGGCAATTGAATTCTCGCGAAATCTTGTCAAATCTCTTTGAATGTTTTGTTGTATTTCGGTAACTCTCTGATGTATGCTTTGTTGATGATGCGTTAAACGTGTGGGAGGTGTTACAACCACCCTATTCCTTGACAGTGGTGTTCTTATCGATGGATTTCGCGTCATTGTTGTATGAACAACTTGAGGTATTCTCGGCTGAATATTCGGTGCTTGCGATGAATTCGTTGAAATACGTGGAACCCGTGGACGATTTGATGAACTTCTTGTCGTTTGGTTTCTGATATTTGGCATACTCGAAACTCGCGGAATTCGACTTGAATTTTCAATTTGAGGGTTTCTAAAAACCGTTGGCAACCGTAAACCATCACTCGATGGGATTTCATTCGTTCTTTGGATTTGCGTGGTTGGTGTAAGATTTCTTACCAGATTATTTACCGACTGATTTCTATTACGATTTCGCCGTCTTTCTTCTCGACTATTTATATAGGCTCTAACAATGGAAGTTGAATTTATAATATTTTCGACTTCGGGGGGAATATGGGGAGGAGACATAGGAGATAAATTATTAACCTCATCCTGTTGGGGTTGGTTATGAGTACTTATAGAAAAAACTGGAGTTATGTTTCGTCGGCGGCGTCGGATTATAAAATTCTTAATAAATGTCTGAACCCGCCCTTGTTTAAAAATTTTAACAAAATTTTTTAATTTTTTATATTTTTGTGTATTTACATTTTTTTTCAAAATTCTTTCAAGGATCATGACAGCTTTCTTTTTTTTGTGGTTTGAATGTTCTCTATAAACAAATTGAATTAATTCGGCCGCTTCTTCACGTTGTTTTTCCTGTAATTTTCTTAAATGAAGTTTGGCAATGAAATTTCTTACGTGACATTGAATTTTTATAATTTTTGGAATATTTTCCAAATGCCCCTTCAATCTTCGTGATCGAATTCTCATCTTAATAATATGTCTATGCATGTTTATATACTTCTAAAGCTTATAAACATATAAATTTCTTTAATTTTTCTTTAAACTGCAAGGATTGTCTCAATTTCTTTAACAATCCGATTTATTGTTAACTCACTTAAGCCAATCTTTTGTTTAAAATCCTCCATTGAAATTTCTTTTTGCGTAATATTAATATAATACCTAACTACCCCACTAGCTACCGATTGCGGTCTTGATCTATTCAGAATACTGGATTTATTTTTTACTTGTTGATAAATTTCAATTACATCATCGACTTGCGACTCGCTCGCTTCAAATTTTTTCATAATTTCTCTAATTAAATCTTCGGCCGTTATATATGTTTTTCTAATTTCTGATTCCTTGCTTAAATTTAAACTTACATGTTTAAGCCCTTTAAGCCCAATCCTTCGCTCTAAATTAAAAATTTTAACTAGATTTTCACAACTTTGGGGATTTCCATTCAATTTATAGGCATGAAATATACATGCAAAAACAATTGCTTTTCTTGAATTACCTCGGTAAATTTTATTCGCCGTTACCGCCTCATAAATATTATTTGCTTTTATAATTATTTTATCTGCAAAGTTCATACCCTCGACATCTTTGTAAATTGTTTTTTCATCACTTTTTCTTTTCTGACAACGACTTGGATCACTGTTATGTTTAGTATCTGCAGATCCATAATAACGCCATTCCTTATTGTATGAAATATCTCTTACGATCTCAGCTCCGCATTCTTCACAGATTTTTACACCATTGTCGTAAATTACATTCTCATGATTGCAAACATCCGAATTTGAACAATTTTCTGTCATATCACCCCCATTTTCATTCTCAACTTCTTTAAGTGCATTATCGAATAAATCAAAAGAATCCATTTTTTTTTTAATTAGTTTTAATTTTTTAATTCATTTTTATTATTTAAAAAATTAATTTTAAATAAAAAATGTCAGGAACAAAGGAATCAGCAAAACAGTATGGGCATACTGCCGCTAATAATGTTAAAGAACCAGGAGATGATAAATATGTTGTTCTATGTGAGACAAGTGGGGAAGAAATGGAAAGTTGGTATTATTTTATCAGGTATGGAAATAATCGCGAGGCGCTAGAATATCTTCAAAAGCAATTAGAGGCCGTTGATATGTATGTAATTGATGATTTAAGCGCGTTTGATTTGGATTTAGAGCATTTTTTTAGTGAAACAACCGCAAAAGAAATGATTCGATTAGAAGTTAATACGATTTACCATAGAAAATTTGATGGGGAATTAAGTGTAATTAATTTCGGGTTTAAGAAAAGAGATAATAATGATAAAAAAATCGAAAGAATTAATGATTTAATTTGCGGTGGGAATATTGATAAATATATCGACGGTGAAGACACTGAAGGTTGTTCTAATTATAATTCAGATGAAAGTAGTTCCATTGGCGATGGAAATTCGGATGAAGATGATGAGGAACTATTCCCTTTACCCGAGAACGAGGGGGGTCCTAAATTTGTTCGCGAGGATACTGATGAAGAAAACAACGATAGTGAAAAAAAGGAGGAGTCAAAAGGTAAAGGTAAAGGAAAATCTAGTGTCCCCGATGCTGTTCAAGTTGTAGCTGGACAAAGGCGGAAGAAAAAAAATTAATAAAAGTATTCATCAAAAACGATAGTTTGGCTGAAAGGAAAATCTTTTATAAGAAATCCAAGTCCACCGTTTGGGCCGATATCCCATATATTGTCCCCGATTGACATAACAACGTTGAATCCTTGTGATTTGATATGATTTCTACAATTTTGTTTAAAATCGGAAATATCGGATATATTTGGAGGGCGGAAAAAGATTTTTTCGAAATCTAAATTTAAATGATTAACCATTTTATCCCCAGTATAGTGCATATTTTCTTCATGACCGCTTCTAGCAGTGACAATGAAAATATTAAGTCCTTTATTCATACAATACTTATAAAAGTGATAAATTGGAGGAATTGGAATGTGATCTCGCCAGTTTTCTTCATCAACGTTAATTAGTGTTCCATCGATATCGAAAATAATGGCTTTGTTTGGAGAAAAATCGAACTCTAATAGATTTTCTAACTGGCTTGTAATATATGAATAAAAATTTCTATATTTCATTGGGGGCATAGTTATTTAAAATTAAATTTTAATTTTAAATTTTAAAGTTTTTTTTACAAAAATCTCAAGATTTTATTTTGAATTTTATATTCAGATCCGCATTCATTGCACCTCCTAATTGTTTTTTTTGAAAATAGTATATATAAAACTGTAATTGTAATTAAAACTCCAATTGTTATGCTTGCCGAAAACTTTGTTGGAACGCCGCAAATTACAATATAATCAAGAATAAAATAATACGTAATCGCGAATAATATTAATTTTACTGTAAACTCAATCCACGGAGTTGTCATTTATTAGTACAAGCAAAAAAAAACTTTTTTTATTTAAAAGTTAATAAATTACAAAGGTTTTTCCTCTAATTCAAGTGTCTAATAAATTGTGTTATTCGGAATTATAAGGAGATTGATTTTCTTACTAAAAATGAATAAAAATGATATTTATTAAAAAATTTAGTATAATGAATTTTTTAAGATTAAGAACATTTTTTAAAGATAATATTGACAAAGAAACCCCCACCACCCGCGCCATGTTATCATTAAATCCAAACGCTATTCCTCTATTTGAACAAAATATTCATAAAATAAATTGGGAGCATTTATCCGAGAATCCAAATGCAATTCATCTTTTAGAAGCAAATATTCATAAAATAAATTGGAGTAGGTTATCCGAGAATCCAAATGCGATTCCTCTTTTAGAACAAAATGTAAATAAAATTGTATGGTATTGTTTATCCGAGAATCCAAACGCAATTCATATTTTAGAAAAAAATGTAAATAAAATATGTTGGGACGCGTTATCAAGGAATCCAAATGCTATACATTTATTAAAAGAAAATATTCGTAGAATTGATATAAGTTGGTGGGGGTTATCATCAAATCCAAATGCTATGCCGATTTTAGAAGAAAATATTCATAGAATTGATTGGAGTGGGTTATCAAGAAATCCAAATCCAAATGCAATAAATTTATTAAAACAAAATAAAAATAAAATAGATTGGGGTTGGTTATCCTCCAACCCAAACGCTATGCCGATTTTGAAAGAAAATGAAAATAAAATTGATTGGGATGGGTTATCCAGAAATCCAAATGCGATTCCTCTACTAGAACAAAATATTCATAAAATAAATTGGTGGTATTTATCACAAAATCCTAACGCTATTCCTCTTTTAGAACAAAATATTCATAAAATAAATTGGTTCTGTTTATCTGCAAATCCAAGTATATTCGAATACGATTATCAGGCGATTAAAGATCGTATATACAACTCTGGACTATGTGAGGAATTGATGGCAGTTATGTTTCATCCACAAAATTCACACAAATGGGTGGATTGGGGTTTTGAAGATATGGTTCCTGATGGTTTGGAATAGCAGTGCTAATGAAATTAAATTTAAAATTAAAAATATACTTGCTTTTAATTTTAGTCGAATAATTGCCCAACTTCATTAAATAAGTTATCTTTTTGAGCGGACGAACTTTTAACCTTTGGAGGTGAAGGTTTTTTCATTCCTTTACCATTTTTCTGCCAAGGTAATTTTTGATTTTTATGCATTTCATGAATTGCTGTTTGAATATATTTATCACGACTTTGAGAAACGATATATTTAATTAGTAGTAAAATAAAAACAGTTGAGATAATTATAGTTGAAGTTATAATTTGAGTATTTTTTTCTATTTTGTATAAATCTAAGTTTTTGGATAATATTTTATGAAAATGACTTATTTGTTCTTGATTGGCCGCAAGTTCGTTTGTTAAATTTCCTAATTCAATTTGTTCAGCGCAACAAATTTTATCCCATGTTTTCCGATATGAATTTGTTGCCTTATTAATATCATTTATAGCATTATTAATATTGCATTGTGCAACCTTTTGTTTACTAAAACTTTGCGCATTTCCAATCGTGCCCCCAGTAATCATTGTTCCAAAGAAAACTCCTGTTCGATTTCTCGATAAAAAGTTTCCAAATGCTTTTATTCCGTTCCACACTGATGCACTCATTTTACTTATTGTTTTAAATAATTTATTTAAATAAATTATTTTGGACCAATTTTATATTTTTTATGCATTTCCGAAAGATTTTTTAAAATATAATTATCATAAGATTTTGACGAATAATATTTAATCAAAAACAAAATAAAAACAAGGCTTACTATAATTACTGCAACTATTAATTGTTTCTTCTTTGTATAGTTATAAGCAGAAATCGAAATTTTCATATCAGCCCCCAAAGCAACCAAGTCCATCTGTCTTTCTTGTAAATCGCCTGTAATAGATTCTAATGTAGCCAATTCCTTGCAACATAAATTATCCCATAGTTCTTTAAATTCTTTGACTTTTTTATTAAGGGCGGCAGCTTGTTTTTTAATACATGCCGCATGTTGTTTTTCTTCGCTAAAATTATTCATATTTCCAACTGTGCCACCAGTTGTAAATAACGCCAACATTGCCCAACTATCCGCAGTCGTGCTTATCTCGGCTCCAATTAGCGCAGCAATTCCACTAAATAACACCATTTTTATACTAATAGAAATGATTATTTTTTAAACAATAAAAAAACAATTATCATAAATAAAATAATATTTGCAACTAAAATGGAAATTTTATTTTGTGTAATTCCAGCCTGTAACGCTAGATTATTCAAAATAATACTATCCTGTGTTATTTTTTCATTAGTTTCCATAACTTGATAAAGTTTATCATCAATCTGAATTTGATATTGCATACTCATTATTTGCCCCATCGAATTTACGGATTGCATATCCATTTTTGCTGATTCTAGGGGATCTTTCCCATCATCTCCACTTGTAATTGGATCGGGAACCGCAAAACCAAAACCTACGATTCCAACAAGACCTTTTAAAAATGCTAGTGTCCCTTCGCCCGCACTCAAACTTCCTTGCTTACTACAATCTATTTTTGAGGATTCCGGCGGTGAAGGGGAAGGTGATGAACCCTGTACTAAAGATGTTGAACAACTTGCTTTCCCACAAACATTTGCATTTCCAGGAATATTATTTTCTTGAGAACTTGCTTCAAGATTATTAACTTGGGATTTATTTCCAGGTTTTGCACAATTTGCTTGCGAACAAACAGCTGGTTGGCACTTGTTATTTAACCAGGTACACCCTGTACTCTTGTCACAATCATTTTCATTGTTATGGTTACAACCTGTTGATGTTTCAATTGAACTCATATTTTAATATGCTTATATATATTTAATTAAAAATATTATTTTGCTATATTAATAGGAATAAAAGAAAAAAATGGCAGACGTTCCACCAGAAAACCAAATAGGTGGCGGCGAACCACCACCCCCTGAAACCGCAGAAGAAGCAGATGCAAACGAACAAAGCCAAAGGGAAAACCTCGAGAGTACCGCAGCCGCAAATAGCCAGGCTGCAAGTGCGGGTGCTACCGTTAAAGAGGCTGCACCTACTCCGGCAGCTATTAAGGCTCAAAACATTGCTCTTTTAACTAGAATTACTACGGCAATACAGAGCTTAACAGGTTTGGATCAAGTTAAACAAAGCGGTATATCTGAAGAACTTGATCCAAACAAACCAGCCGGGCAAAAGTTTTTCAAAGCTCAAAGAGCTTTTAATGAAAGTGTAATAAACTCTACAAATTCTGAACAAAGTCAGGTGGTAATTAATACGGCTCGGGCAACCCGAGATGCAACGTTAAAGGAAATTGTTAACGGTTTTACCCTAACTGCAGAAGAAAAAAATTCTGTTGGAAATGCAATTCGGGATACAATCGAATACTCTGGAATACCTGGGAAAGATAAAGCTCCAGATAATTTGACAATGGAAGAATGGGGGGGGAAAAAGGATAATGAGACGTTTACAAGGGAAGTTGATGGAAAAGTTGTGATAAAAGGAATATGGGGCGGAATTGGTCGAATTTTTTTAGATTCAGATTTGTCGGGATTTTTAAAGACATTTTCTAAGGAAGGTTTCGCAGAACTTCGAGGTATACTAGAGAGAAATCCGGAGCCTAATGCCGAGGCTTGGGAAAAAATTAGCCAACTAATTCAAAAAGAAACACCTGATGCCTTGGATGAAAAACTGTTACAGGCTGCAAGCGAAGCCACATCCGGAGGGACCCCTGAAGCAGCCGCGAGAAAAATGATGGGAATGCGAGATATTTATGAATGTATAAAAGCCTTATTATATCTTGGAGGTATCGGTTGGGCAATCTTTGCAATGATTTCTTTTATCAAAAGTAATACCGGTTGTATGATGATTGAATTAGATAACAGTAAATCAACATCGGATACAAGTTCACCAACAAACTTTGTAAAATTACATTGTCCGAAGGAGGACGGAAAAGGGAATTTCTGGGCTGATGACGGAGTATGTGCAAATATCTCGGGAAATATTCCAACAAATCAAATAATGACAACGATTACACAGGAAGGTAAGAAAAATTACTGTTCGGATAATGATGACAAACGGCCTGAATGCTATCCTACTGGGGGAGCTTCGTGTCCTGGGGGGTTATTATGGCATGGATCAACGGATACCAAAAGTGTAAATTATGAAATTATAAATGTTGGAGATATGATTTCAAATTGGACAAATGCAGCACTTAAGGATGCTCAACAACTTGCCAAAGGGGGGACTGATTTTCTTTCTCAACTTTTAAAATGGTTACCGGTTATCATTCCAATATTAATTGTAATTGTCGTTTTCGGATTAATGAAAAACTTGTTCCATACAGTTTCATATGCAGGTTCTTCACATCATTTTAATTTCAATGGTAAAAATAAAAGGAGAATGAAGTTTCGTTGATATTTTAACCAAAAGTATTTTCTTTGCTAATCGAAACTCTAAGAAATCCTCCGATATTATTAGCCGAATATACAATTCCAACCAAACCGGTGTTTGGAGCCAATATTACTTTTTCATCTGGTGTATGAATAAACATAAATAAGCCTTCTTCTGATGATATTTTGCATCGTTTTCGAATTACGTATAAAAATTGGCCAATAGAAAGATCTTTGCTAACAATAAATTTTCTTTTATCCAATTCAATATTATCGTGAATCTCCCAGATTATAATCGGGACTTTATTTTTATATTTTGTTAAAATATTTGCTGATTGTTCTTCAGTAAACTGATCTTTAATTGTTTCAAACGAAATATTCATAAGTCTTTTATATATATTTTATATTTATATAAAAAATTCAAAACACTTTTTCTTTTCAGTATTTAAAATGAGTTTAAAAACAAAAGTGGAAAAACTAAAATTTGGGTTCGCTATACTACTTTTTTCTGGAGTTATCTTAGGTTTAATCGCTTTTATCCTTCACTTCACTAATAAAAAAGATTGCGGGGAAAATTTTTCAACTTCTTATGATTGCGAAAAGTTTGCAACCCAATCCCCAACTCCAGAAGGGATACCAAAAGATGGTAATGGGAAACAAGATTGGATAAATAAGTGTTCTACAGGGAAGGTGTCGAATGGGTATCATTGTGGGTGGAATTGGGAGTCGGATATTGGATTAGACGCGTGTATTGACTTTGGTATCTCCTCACGCTGCGCAAGCAATCAATGTGCTTCCCAGAATTGCGACCAATGGAAATGTGTTCCAGCAAGGGGTACTGGAAAAAGTGGAAAGGATTTTTGTACGAATGGTAGTCAATGTAGTTCAGGTTTTTGTGATACTTTTAATCATGTTTGTGATGACCAAAACTGTGCAAGTGAAGGGGCGCTATGTTATGGAACCTCCAAAAGTGCAGATTGTGATAAGGCTGGTGACTGTTGCTGCCCAAATTTAATCTGTGATGAATATTATACTTGCAGTCCTCCTCCTTGAAAAATCAACTGTTTTTAAATTTTATATTATATTATTTATAAATATAAAATATATATAAAATGTCCACATTGACCGACAGTGCGACAAACTTTGGTTTGAAACGAAAATATTCAGAGTTCACAGATGTAAATTCAATAAAGAAAACAAAAACAAATCCTGCTTTTGAAACCGGGGTAAATTCGGAGGTTGTTAATGAAAAATATAAAGAAATTTTGCTTGAAATTGAAAAATTAAAAACTCAAAATTTTCAACTCCAAAAAGAAGTTATTTCTCTAAAAAATAAAGTATTACCTAAACAACCAGAATTCATTTCTTATATAAATTGAGTAGGTTTGCTCGGAGCATAGCAACTCTCATGAATCCCGGATTCATAATATGCTTTCCAGCACACAGGTGATATCTTTGTCCCGCCATCATACGCAACAGCCAATCTTTCATTAATCATAAACTGATTAAGCTGTACTCCATTATAAGTAATATCAGCCAACATTCTTCCATATTTTTCTGTTTTAACGTTACTAAGAAAGACAATTTTGTTAAGAATTAAATCGCTTAAACGTTTTTTTGCAATCTGGGCAATTTCCTTTTCTTGGTCATTTTTCCCTCTAATTTCAGGACAATCGATTCCGTTTAATCTCACAGAGAAACGATACATTGGAGATGCGGCATAAGGTAGTTTAGCAGCAATAGTAATTGTATCTCCATCATAAACTTTAATAACTTGTCCACTTGAAATTGGTGGAACAAATGGAATGGTTCCATTCCAATTTACACTTGAATCAAGATTGGTTAAAGCAATTGGAGAATCTGCACAAACTGTTTTTTTTGAATAACAGCAATAAAACATCTTTTAATAAATTATAAATTTTTAATTTATTAAAATTTCTAGAAATTTTTCAATTTTTAATTCTGTTTAATTTGATAAAAAGGCCAACAAGTTTTTTACGAAGTTTAACATTACTTCCAATATAATCTAATAAGGTTAAAATCATACAATTCAATTCATGTTGGATTTCCAAAATTGTACAATATTTTGTTCCTGAAAGATACACTCTTTGTTCATTCCAACTATGCCAAAAAACTCGGGTATCAATATAAGTTGGAGAAACCGACTTTCCAAAAATTCTTGGTATTAAAGGATAGCATAATTCACTATTTCTAAATTCCCTATACTTAAATTGCCAAAAATTTGTTCCATAATTTCCAAAATCTTTTTCACAATTTATCTCCGTAACAATTTGATCATAATACTCAACTGTTTGGTCTAATGAAATTCCATGAGTGTTTAAAATCAAATCAAATATATGTTTAGAGTCGGCAAACACTCTACTTCTTGTTTTTGGATTTATAAGAATTACGGTTGAATAAGCAAAAAATTGGTGTTGAATACAATCATATAATTCGTACATGGATAAATTAATTCCCTGAGTAAAAGAAATTGGAATATTATTTGTAATCCAAGGTTGCATATAAAAATAAATATCTTCATTAGTATAATCCAAAAAATATGAAAAATCATTTTGAGGGTTATTAAAATAACCCCCTTTCCCGGCTCGTGAAACTACCCCATACATTAATGGAACTAACGCAGCATGTTTTACAGTTCGAATTACATCCTCATAACAATTTTTAAAATAGAAATAAGAAATAGTGTTCAGTATATCCGTCGGGAATAAACCCCCGAAATTTGATCTAAAAACTTCAAATGCGGTTTCCATCATTGTTTCTTTTTATATTTACTTTGTTTTTTTAGAATTGATTTTTAGTGTGTTATCAATCCATGCGAAACCTTCATATAAACCCTCCCCTGTTTTGGCACAACATGGTTGAATTTTGAATTCGTTACTCAAGTTTGTAATTGCAACAAAATTTGTAATATCATCAAATACGTGTTGGTAATTTATTTTGACACCGAGATCAATTTTATTTGCTAAAATTAAAAAAGGCGTATTTGAAAGTTCATCTTCGGATAGTAATAATTTAATTTCGTCCATACATTCTTTTAATCTTTCATTATCATTCACATCAATAACAAAAACAAGTCCGTCTGTTCCTGAAAAATAATGTTTCCAAAGTTTTCGTAAACGATCTTGGCCACCGACATCCCATACGGAAAATGTTGTTTTTTTATATTTAAAACTTTCAACATTAAATCCAATTGTAGGAGTTGTAAGTACAAATTCTCCCATATTCATTCGATATAAAATTGATGTTTTGCCCGAATTATCAAGGCCTACAAGCAAAATTCTTTTATGAGAATTGAAATTAAATAAATTTGATAATAATCCACCCATTTTATTAAATACTCTAATTGTTTTTTTAATTAAAACAATTAAAAACATAATATTATAGATTTTTATTTTTTTTTGGAGATCCCGCGAGCAATTTTGTTTTTATACCTCTACCTTTCTCTTTTTTCATTATTTTCATAAGAATAAAAATTGAAATAAGCACAAACACCCCTACTATAATTCCGATTATTAAACCTGTATTATTAGATTTTGGTGTTGTTTCTGAACCACCCGGGCTCGGTTCTGAACTTTTTGTTTGACAGGCATCCCCTATCCACCCTTTATTACAATTGCATACCCCGTTCGAACAGGATCCTTGGTTAGAACATGGATTTCCCGATGGACCTTTTGGGCAATTTGACGAGGGGGTTCCTGGACTACAAGTTCCAGAAGAAATTCCTGTTCCAGCTGGACACGTTGTTGTTGATGGTGGATTCGGAGTACAACCGGGGGAACAATTTGGCCAATCTTTATTATCACAACTCATATTTTTACTTTGGAAAATATTAATTAAAAAAATTTTGAAATTTTTTCTCCGGAATCTAATTTTTGAGGAGAATTAATTTTTGGAGAATTTCCAGTAAGTTCTTTTGTTTGTTCAATGAATGCCGCTCTTTTACCCGTAGATCTTTTATAGTACCAAATTCCGAACCAAACAAGTAGGAACATGATAACAATCATAATAACAATTGAAATTATGGAAGAAGTTGTACTTGGGACGATAGTTGTTGTCATAACCTTGTTTCTTTACTTAAGGATAAAATTTTCTTTAATTAAAAAAGTATGATTCCGTATGCAAAACTAAATAGCTCTTTTCATAAAAATAAATCAAAAAATAAAGAAAATCACGATAAAATTCTTGGGTGTAAGGTAATGTGTGAATTTTCGATGATTTTTCAATTTAATACTGATGTTCGAAAGGAATGTTATAAAAAATGTGATTTAAACACAATGTCAAAGGCTAAACCGGCTAAAATTTTTACAACAAATGATTCATAAAAGTGGAATAAAAATCATCCAAAATTTTTCTTTAAGAAAGTCAAGTGGTTTTGTATAGATTGCGTCGTCAGCGCGAAATTTATGAGGGTCGCAAAGTCGTATTTTTTTTGAATCAATTCCAATTAAACAATATGAGAAAACTCCATCGTCAATAATTATTGGAATGGAATTATCTTGTTCATATTTAGCAAAGTGTTTTAAAAAAATCGCAAATAATATGTTAAATTGTTCACGAACGTAAATGTTATTGTTTTTGATATAATCAATAACGTCCGTACGTAACATCATTTCTACATCCTGGTCAGATATCATGTACAATATGTTGTTTCCATTGATTTTATGTACATCTTTCATATATTTAGAAATATCATATGGTTCGATCCATAAACGACGTGATTGATTAGTCTCAATATAATTTTTGTAATTAACAAAAAAATATTTTAACAATATAGTTATATGAGGTGGTTCGACGCCTATAGCTGAGATTAATGTTTGCATATTTCTATAACTACAACCGTAACCGGTATCATCAAAATTTTGAGCGCCGTAATAATAAATATTATAATTCATTTATTTATTATAATATTTATAAAAAGTATAATCCAATGACATGTTTTTGGGACGGAATCCTCAGATCTCTTGACGATAAAGATTTTAGCCGAGTTGGAACAACAAAATCTCATATTAAATCATTTATACAATTTCTAAAGAGTAAAAATACGAAAAATATTACAACAACATGGAATGGTAATAAATTTACAGAAAAACAATGTGAAGAAAATTATCAACATGTAACAAATTATAATATCGATTCTATATATGGAGGATATGATTGTTCCACATGTGACCCTTTTTTAATACTAATTACACAAATTTTTTCATTAAATACAACCCACAAATATATGGGTTGTACGATATCATACCAAGCATGTGGATATGTTAAAAATGTAAATTACGGATCCAACATGGGCCATTTCTATTTTGTCTCGTGTTCAGAATGCGGTAATATTACTGAACAACCTGTTGTTCAGAGGCCTGTTGTTCAGAGACCGGTTGTTCAGAGGCCGGTTGTTAATAGACCGGTTGTCCAAAGACCTGTTGTTAATAGACCGGTTGTCCAAAGACCTGTTGTCCAGAGACCTGTTGTTCAGAGGCCTGTTGTCCAGAGACCTGTTGTTCAGAGGCCTGTTGTTCAGAGGCCGGTTGTCCAGAGACCGGTTGTCCAGAGACCGGTTGTTCAGAGGCCGGTTGTTAATAGACCGGTTGTTCAGAGACCGGTTGTTCAGAGGCGGGTAATACCAAGGCGTGCATTTACGAGGTGGTTGAAATAATTGGTTTAATTGAATTGGAAAAAACTTGTTTATTTTTAATTATTGGTAATT
>Ga0233412_10000550_pt1 | contig 21495 bp, 27 predicted proteins | sample Na_anoxic_4_MG_FD_180667 | JGI IMG/M metagenome (GOLD analysis project Ga0233412, IMG submission 180667) | Seawater microbial communities from Saanich Inlet, British Columbia, Canada - Na_anoxic_4_MG | ecosystem: Environmental > Aquatic > Marine > Inlet | place: Canada: British Columbia...
GATGAGCAACTGTAATTTTATTGTAGCCACTCGCATCTGTAACCGCAGCAGTAATTTTAAATCTTGCATAAGTTGAGCTATCGTTAATATCAACTATATGTAATGAACCTTTAATTGTAGAAGTTGATCCACCCCATGATTGAACATCTGTAGCTGTACTAGCACCATTAGAATCAGCATCATCAATATAAATTTCTGTAGCAGAAGCATAAGTAGCATGATTAAATCTTAAATCTCCAGCACCAGGATCAGCATCAGTTGTTGATGTATCAAATTTATAATAGTAACCTGGTATTGCACCATCTTCACCACTAGCTGTAAATGCTACCCAAAATTTATCATCATTAGTAAATGTACCAGCACTATCTATATAAACTAAAGTAACTTTTGTATAACCAGTTGCATCTGTAACAGCTCCACTAACTTTAAATACCATCCAAGTATCTAATGTATTTGCTTTTGATATTCTTATTCTACCTCTATTGGTATCATTACCAGTTACATCATCCCATGATTGTACCCATGCTGAAATATCAGTACCATTATATTCTAAATCATCTATGTACATTTCAGTTGCACTAGAAATTGTTGCGTGGTTTAATCTAAATTTTCCTGCTCCGGGATCTGCATCTGTTGTTGTTGTTGAATATTGGAACATTGCACTATCTCCACCTGCCGGTAGAAAATCTGCAACTGTTGTTAATACATTTCCTGTACTGTCAAATCCTAAAGTTTTAGATGCTCTTGTCGCAGCATCCTCTGTAAATTCTGGTGTTGTAATTGAGTTGGTTCTTGAAACTTTAAACGATCTATCTAATTCCTCTTGCATCTGCTGAATAGTCATAGTTGCACGATCCAAACCCTCTTCATGAGATTCCGCAGGGAATGGATCATTAGCGATATAATCTATCGCTTGAGTTTGCGGAACACCTCTTCTAATAACAACTGTTTCACCAGTTGCAGGAGTATTCCCAGATGTAAATGTAACATTACCACCTGACGCATCTCCAGCACCAGATACTGTGTAGTGCGTGGTTAGAGTTTTGGTTGTTTCAGTTCCTGTAGAGGATCTAATAATTACTTGTAAATCTGTGTCTGCAAATATTTTAAATGTGTAGGCAAATTCAGTTGTACTGTCATTACCCGAATACGAATTTTTTACTGTTGTGCTTGATACTGTCATAACTTAAAAACCTTTAAACTTTTGTGAGGGTTTTGTAAATAAATATTCTTGGTTATAATCTTTTTTCATTCTTTTTTCTACTCTTTTTAATACACCCGGATTCATTGTTTCGGCAAGTTGATAGCCTATCATATAATCATAAGCAGCCTTTATATAGAATAGATTTAAAAAAGGTATACTTTTCTCTATAGCATTATAAGTTTGTTTTGCGGCTTTACCACCTTCACCTGTCATAGCATATTTAAAAGCAAGTAAAAGATCAAATCCTGTTAGTGGTACTGGACCAAATGCTGCCATACCAATTTCAGCACTATTTCTTGTTTCTCTAAATAATACATCTCCATATATACCTAATCCACCACCTTGTAAAAGAGCAGACATTATAGTTTTAAATTTAGTAGGATCTCTTCTTCCTCTACCTCTTAAAAAATCTTTTATACTCATAGATAAATAACCTAAAAATGCAGAAGTTACCATTAAAGCTGTTATACCTACAAATCCTCTACCAAAATCTTTATTAGGTCCTTTAAAATAAGATAGCTCTCTACCTAAAACTTTTGTAACTATGGCAAATGGAAATGCTTTAAATTGACCCATAAATCTTATTGCTTCACCTTCTGGTGTACCTGCTAAATGACCTCTAGTCATATTAGCCTTTAATCTAGCATCTGGTTCAATTACTGCATAAATTGTTCTATCTAATAACATACCAGATACAGATGCTTTAAATTTTTCTTTTTCTATTTGTAATTGTCTTTGTGTTAAACTTTCTACATTTAATATTTTTTTCATATCAGTATCAGATATTTTATCTAACAAACCAATATTAATAAATTCCATACCATCATCTGCTTTTTCCATTGCAATTTTTCTAATAACATCCCATTTAGTAGAATTAATATTATATTGAGTAAAAAAATCTTGTAGCTGTTTGTTTAAATTTTTAAATTCTATATTTTTTTGTCTAGCAAAATAATTTGCCATACCTAACATTGAACCTTCTTTTAAAGTGTTAGTCCACCAAGAAAGTAAATTATATTTAAAAAATGTTCTTTGAGCATTAGACCAACCTTTACTTAAATTATCTCCTACTTGGTGTCTAGCCGACATATCGTAAATAGTATTATCAACAATAAACCCTAACATTTGTGCTATGTCTTTTTTTTGTTTTGTATTTTTTATTTTAAACAAACTACCTAATGCTTCTGCCATACCACCTAAAAAAGTTCTACCTTGGTATCTAACTTCAGAACCATAAATACCTATATCAGCCGCTGCTGAAATTGTAGCTCCACCTAGTTTAGCCATAGATGCTAAAGACCTAGCAATAGCAGAATATCTTGCTATTCCAAAATCTGCTACTGTATAAATAGAACCATCTATAACTTTCATATATTTTTCAAATTGTTCTGGTCTTGAAATATTTTCTGCTGATGCACCTTTACCATCATCAACCATTCTTTTTTGTACAGCAAATCTAATCTTTTCAAAATTTTCTTTTGGTTTAGTGCCAAGTGCATCTATCATACCAATGTTTCTTCCAGCAGTTTGTAAACCAGAAAAAAAAGATTCTTTTAAATTACCAACACCAAATTTATCATTATAATCAAACCAATCATCTGCAGTTTTAAAATGTAGTATTCTTTTAAAGTTTGAATCTTTTGCTATGTTTTTAGAGGTTCTTGCTCCATAAGAATTTGCTACTCCATCAGCTATTAAATATTTATTACCAACTAAAGTATTATAAACTTGTTGTAAAAACTCATCTACATTATCTGTGTTTGCAAAAGTTCTTTCAGCATCTATTTTTTGCATAACATAATCTTTCCATACTTTATAATTTTTATTATAATTAATATCTGTACCTTCAAACCTTTCGTTAATTTTTATATCATCTAAATTTCTTCCTAATGTGTTTGCCGCATTTCTAACATTGTATGGATCATGTGATTGTTTAACAATATATCCCCACATTTTAGCAATATTAGCTCCTCTATCATTTAATTTTTGTCTAATTGTTTCAGAATATTCTTCCATAATCTCTGCTAGTTTTCTTATTTGTGGATTTTTTTCTGTTACTGGTGGTTTTGTTCCAGCTCTTTTTTCCATTGGAGTTTGTTCTTGAGCAAGTTCTGACATTGCTCTTGTAACTCTTCTTTGTGTTTCAGCTTCTGTTATACCTTCTAAACCATCTCTAAACATTATCTCTAAATTGTTTGCTCTTAATTTTGCATTAAACCCAGCTATTAATTGATTAACACTTGCATTTTGTAAAACAGAAGCTGCTGCTCTCCCACCTTCAACTCTTCTATTTGAACCAACCATTATTGCAATTAATCCCTCTTCTGGATTATCCGGAAAACTTTTTAAAACAAAATCTGCTAACTTTCTATTTTTAACTTCATTTTCAATGGCATTTCTTTTATTTATTTTTTTTTGTGCTTTAATTTGTTCTGAAACATTTTTAGCAATTCTATCTACATTAACTTCATCAATAGAAGTTAGTTTAGCTTCTGCTTGTGCTATTTTGATAGAATTAATTATTTCTTCTTTTGTAGCTGAACGAATAGATGATTTTTTTAATAATTTTTCTACTCTTATTAAACATTTATTTGACATAATTATCTTCCATTAACGCAATTTATTGCGTCTTTAATTGCTTCATCTAGCTCTTTTGATTTTGTAGTAACCTCATCTAAATCTTCTGTTCTTAATTTTATTTCAGAATCTCCTTGTTCAAATTTTAAATTCAAATCTTTTTGTGATTCTCTAACAGCTTCTAATTGAATTTGTAATGCTTCTATTTCTGCATCTTGTTCTATACTATTTCTATTAACAATATTATCTTCTAAATTTTTTAATTCTACATCATCTATTGATGGTCTAGGAGTAGAACTAATATCTGGATTAGGTGATGAATCTGTAGAGTTTCTTAAAATTGGATCGGCATTTGCTATAGGAGTTACATCAACAGGATTATCTAACATAGTATCACCAAGAGCTTTTTGTAATAACATTTTTCTTGTGTTAGGATCTGTAGCTTCCAAGTCTTTCATTATTTGAGAATTTTCTGGATAATATTCTCTATATAAATTTATATCTATATCTGTTTCTGTGTCGTCTCCTAATATTCTTTTACCTTCAGTAATTTTTTCATTAAATTTTCTACGAGTATTTATATCTTTTAATTTACCAGCACCTACATGAAGTCCACTACCTAATATTGTACCAAATGTAACATTTAATAAACTGTCGTACATATCATAATCAGCTTGTAAAGATTGAGCTACACCATAAACAATAGGTTCAACAAGTGTTGCACCAACAGCACCTTCTACTGCACCTCTTATTGCTCTTGCTTTTATAAATCCTTGTCTAGCAACAAGTCTGGCAAAGTTAGTCTGTCCAAAAACAGGTATAAAAGAAGCAGCTATATTTATTGGGTCTACCATACTGGTTGCTAATCCTGTAGCAAACTTTGCAGCACCCACATAAAATCCACCAGATAAAGGATTCCAAGAACCTTTTGGTCCTCTCATCATAATATTTTGTCTAGCTCTTTCTTCATTTTTTTCTCTAACCATAATATCAACAACTGATTGATATTCATCTTCTTCAAAATATAATCCTATTTTTGCATATTCTTTATTTAACTCTAGTCTATCAACCATATTTTCTTTACTAAATCTTGATTTATTTCTTGCTTCACTTAAATCACTATAATTTAATAAAGAATTTACTGGGTTAAAATTCCAGTTATCAGCAGCAACCGCACCCAATGATTCAAATAAACTTACTTCGTATTTGTCATAACCGGTTTCTTGTGCTGTCTCATCTACATTTAGTCCAAAACCTAAATTCATATTATTTAATTTGAGCCATTAAATCACTTAATCTTTTAGCTCTTTTTCCTGTTTGTTGATGCCAAAGAGTTTTTCCTTTTATAGTTCCATTTGCATTATAATTATAAAGCATGTGTTTTGATGCTTCTTCATAATCACCTTTATTTATTGCTGCGATTGTTTTTTTAAATCCAGCTAATCCTTCACCACCCATTTGAAAAGCCATTTCAACTAATATTTCGTATGCTTCTCTATCTGTTGATGCATATTTTATTAATTTTTTAACAGATTTATCTGCTGCCTTCATATCTTCTTTAAAAAAATTTTCTATTTCTTCATTACTATATTCTCTAATTTCTGCACCTTTAGGAAGTTTATGACCATGACCAACAGTATAAAAATCTTCTTTTACTTTTTTACCATTAACTGTGTATTCTAATTGATAAGGTGTATTTAAACCTTGTTTACCAATACCCTCATTATCTTTTATTCTTGTTACTAATTTATCTGAAAATGAAGTGTTGTTTATTATTTTTTTATCAACCATAGCTTCACCTTCATTTATAGTAAATCCAGTATAACCTTTTATTTGTCCTATTTCATATTCGGTAGGTACATCAGTAACTCTTAATTTTTTAATATCCATTTCTATATCTGTACCCGGTAAAGTGTAACTAGTATCATTAAAATTAAAACTTAACTCTTTACCATCAGCATTTACAACTGTTGCAAACTGACCACCATCTAAAACAACCCCAAAAACCAAACCAGTACCATCACCTTTATTTCTCCATTCACCATGCATCCTCATCATTCTTTTATGTTTATCTGAAAGTTCTTGTTCACTTACTCCTTGATTAAAAGGGTCTGTGCTTTTAAATGCTACAGCTTTAAAATCTTCTAAATAATAATCTTTAATTAATTCTGCTTTATCTTTTACTGCACCAGCAGTAGTACCAAATTCTGTTAAATCTTTGCCATCATATTTTAATGGAATAAAATAAGTTTCTTCTATTTGAAAATTTTTTAAAAACATATTTGTTGCAGATTCTACTGCGTCTGCTTGATCAAATTTAGTGTTAGTATACATTTCATTTAATGCATAGTATGCCATAACATTTTGCATATTATCCATTAATGATATTGCTTGACTACTATCAATATTATTATTTCTTCTAATTATATTTTCAAATTCTTGTAAATCAGAATTAGTTGCAATTTCTGCTTCTATATCTGAAAATTTAATATCATTTCTCTTACCCCAATCTTTTAATTTATCTTGCTCTATTTTATTGTCAAAACTAAAAAATTTTTCAGCTTCTATATCGTTTGCTAAAGTCATTGCAAATACTGCGGTAAAAGGTAGTCCGGCAGCTTGTAACTCTTGTAGAGCTTTAGAATCAAACTCACCAAAGTTAGTTCGTAATGAAGCTAACATAGCTTGAGATTCTGCTGCATTATCTTGTGATTTTAATTTGTAAGTTTCTACAAAATTAGTAGCTTCAGTATTTGTCATAACTTTTTGTTTGTGTTCTGGTACACCCAGTTTTATTTGAGCATCTATTAGTGCTTCTGTTATTTTAAGTTTTAATGATGATTGAGCATCTACATTTGTTTCATTATTTAGTTGTATATTTAATTCATCAATTTCAGAATTAGTTGTATATATAAATTTTGCAGGATCTTCATTTAAAGCTGTAGACCTAGTAACTAAAGCTGTTTCATATTCTTGAATAATTAATTGTGCATCTTTCTCTCCAACTAATATAATTGCTTCTTCTTTAAAATTTTCAACTATATCTGCTAAATCTTTATTAGGTGCTGAAAATAATATTTTTTTATTATCTACAGTAGTATCAATAATATATTTTTTTTGCATATATTGATTTATTTTATCTGCTGGTAAAACTTCTTTAGCTAGTTCCATGTCAAAATATGGAATATCTTTTCCTGCTGCAGATGCTGCTAAAACATTATTCCATTGATCATTAATTTGAGGAGCTAATACTAATTTAGCTTGATTCATTAATTTAATTTTATTTTCATAACTTATATCTGGAAAATTTTTTGCATCTTTTAGTGCAAACAATAAATTTCTAGGTTCTTGCTGAATCATTGCATTTGCATCATGTAATTGAATTTCACCGGGTATACTATCTAGCATAATTTTTAATTCTGGTGCTGACACTTGTGAGGTAAAGGTATCTTTAGTTAATTTTTCTAAATCTGATTGTAAAGTTTCATTGTCAATACCACCATTTAATTTAGCAGTTGATACTAAAAGTTCTTTTTGTTTATCAAAATTATTAAATAAATTTTTTAATATATTTTCTGATATTTGTTTATCATTTCTAAATATTGTTTTTTGTGTTTCTGCTAACGCATAGTTTTCAAATTTAATTGCAACATTATTATTAGTTGCTAAAGATTTATATTTAGGAAGTAAAATATTATTTTGATCTTTTAAATATTTGTTAGCAGCATCTTTATTAACTGACATTACTGAATCAGTATTAATGGTCTCTGATACTTTTATAAGATCAGTTATATAATCGTTTTCTAGTTTTAATGCTTCTGCTTGATTTTGTGCATTTGATTCTTTTATTTTTTGATCAACAAGCATTTTAGTAGCAGGTGCTAAAGCGGTAGCTAGTGTTGAATTTAAATTAATTTGAGGAGTAGTAGTAGAACCTTGTAATTGTTCTATTGATCCTTCTGCTGTAAATGTAGGTATTTTTGGCATTATGGAGCATCTCCTACTTTAATTCCTTGATCTCTATATGATGATCCACCACCCATTCTTAATAAAGTTGTTCCTGCAGATGCTATAGTTCCTATCTGTGCAAGTTTAGATTCTTGTTTTGCTATTTGACCTTTAATTCTTGCAAAACTTGCTTCTTCTCTTTTGTTTGCTGCAGCAACTCTTGAATTATATCTTATTAAATTTTCTTGTAATCTTTTTTCAAGAGCATTAGATAAAGCAATATTATATGCACTACCAGTACCAACTTGTACTCCAGATTTAGCAAGAGCAACTGTAGTTTCTCCTTTTACTTTTTGATAAGTTTTATTAAACTGTGCAATATCAAATTCTGCTTTTTGTTCTATTTGATCGGCTTGACCATCTAATACTGCAGCAGTTCTATTGTTTGCTGCTTGATTATATTTACCAATAGCTCCTTGAGCTTGGTATTGCATAAGTGAAGTTCCGGCTACTACATAAGGTGCTGCTGCAACCAATGTTGGTCCTGCTAATGTTAATGGTCCTTCATATTCGTAAGAATCTTCTTCTATAATATTATCATTTATATCATAAACAATTTTGTTATAAATTTTCATTAGAATATCCTTGCATACATATATTGATCAGAACCATCAAAACCAAATTTTCTCATTAAACCTTCGTTCTCCAAACCTAACCACTCTGCAAATCTTTGACCTTGAGTAAAATCTTTTCTGATTGCAGTTTGAACTCTTTTTATATTATGTTCTTTAGCAACTCTAGCAAAATCTTTTTTAATTGCTTTAGCTACACCTAAAGGATATTTCCACATATCATTTGATGCTATAACCCAACCTTCTGCAACTTGACCCCAGATCATTTTCATACCTGCAGCAAATATAGGTTTATCATTTACCATTCCTGTAAAAGCTAAATGATCTTGTTCTAAATTTTTAGCATCACCTTCAACATTAATATAATGTCTGTCTGCTTCTAATATCTTATGATTCATTTGATATGACAATATAATCTGTCCATGCTCTTTTGTGTAAGGTACTATATATAACATATTATCCATCATTTGTAGTTAATCTTGGGTATAACGATAAAATTGTAAAAGGTAAAGGTTGAGTTTGTCTAACAAAGATAAAACCATCTGTTTCATAGTTTCCTCTAAACTCTACCTCTTTATCTCCTGTAAATGGTGGTATACCTTCATCCATTAAATCAGCAGAACTTCTAAATGGTATTCTCTCTAAATTGCTTAAATCTGGTCCAACTTCTACACCAATAGTTTCAAACATTCTAACTGTAATATCATATATTCTTTTTGTCTTACCTTGTGATGTACCATTCTGTGATCCAGCATTTAATCTCATAGTTTGTAGTAAAGATGTATAAGCCAAACCTACTTTAACATTTTTTGATGAACGATCTAAAGTAATACTACCAGAGCTTACAGTTTTATCTGGGTGAGTTGCACCATTAGCTAATATAGAAACTGTTTGTCCTTCAAGGTGATCTAATCCTGATATTGTACTTACAGCACTACCACTATAACTTAATGCACTATCTAAAAAATTAAATGATGTGTTATCTGTTTGATCAAAATCAAATACATTTAATATTTCTACAAATCTTCTAGTAGCACCATTGATTGTTCTTTTAACAATTACATAGACTTGATATTCAGTATCGTCAGTTGGAATAACTGCAACACTTTCACATACTGCTTTACCTTCATCAGTTTTTGTTAATCTAGTAGAATCATCTAAAGATGTAACATTTAAAAATCCTGTAGACAATGGTGATGTTTCTGTAATCGTAACTACATTACTACTAACTGTTGCTGTAAAATCAGAATCAGCATCTATTAATGTTTTTAAATTTGTTGCTGTTTGGTTATTACTTGTTGTTGTATGAAATTTACCAGACGTAGCAGATGTAGCGGATGTAAAGGTTGTAGTCGTACCATTTGCTTTTGTTAAAACTATTCTTGTACCATTTGCTATATTTGCATAATCAGTAACTGTAATTGTTGCATTACCAAATCTACCACCAAAAATATGTCTATGCCAAGCAGTTACTTGTTGTTCTCTTTGATAAGTTAATCCTACTAACTCACCATCACCTCTTACAGCATAAACAATTTGATTTGGTTCTTGTTGATATGCAATTTGTGTTAAACCACCTTCACTAATGTGTTCGGCAAGAATAGTCATATCGGGTGCAATATAACCATCTACATCAAAGTTATAAGCTAGTTCTCTAATTTTTCTTTTAGCTCTTTGTAAAAATAATGTTGCGTTACCTACAGCTATAGCATCTACGTTTGCTGCACCATGGTTAGATTGTTTTTTAATTAATATGTTTGTAGGTGTAACTGCACTATCTGTACCACCTCCACTTACTGTAAATTCACCACCTGCTGTACCTATAATTAAAGTTCTTGTTGAAGTCATAAATCTAATGGCATTAACTTGGTTAGATGCGATTGTATAAATAATTGCATCATCATCAGCTATTGTGCCACCAATGTTTGCATCCATGTTTTCATAATCACCAGACTTTGAAAAAAATACTGTTTGTGGTTGGTTAGTTGTTCCTGCAAATACTAATCTTTGTTCAAAAAAGGTTACAGAGGAAGCATGACCAGTAGTATCAGAAAATGATCCTAGATACCAAGCGGTAATAGAATTAGCATTTGTAAAAGCTGTTGTAATAGTTGCTACTGCTATTGTTGTACTTGTTATAGCTGTGATAACTCCATAGCCAGCATTAAAATGTATTTGTCTACCTATGTCAGTTGATATAAATCCTGATCCACCATTTATTCCAGTAACCGAAGATGCGGTTATATCTCTTGATCCAACAGATGCACTAGAGGGTGTTAAAGTTGTTGTTGTAGTATTAACATCCATAAAAGGTCCATTGGTAAAATCAACATCAGTTAATGTCCAGGTGGTATGAGCAGTACGAGATAGTTTTTCTACTTCGTGTGAAGGATGCGTAATATACATTACATCAGCACTTTGTGCAAACTTAATATCAAATAGTTGTGCAGTAGTATAAGGTGTTGTTAATTCAAAAACTTTATTGGCTACACCGCCAGAACTATAAGCAGTAAATGCAGAACTGTTTATATCTACACCATCTTTATCTTGTAGTTCAAATGTATTGGTAGTTTTGTCTGCAACTAAAAATCTTTTACTATTAACTTCTGTCATACCAGAAACACCACTAATTAATACTTCATCACCATTTTCATAACCATGTGAAGTTGCGGTTACTACTGCAGGATTAGCAGCAGTAATTCCAGATATAGTTTTATCTCCTTCTAATACAGCACCACTATCTTTATACACTCTCATTTTTAAGTTTGAGAACTCAAGCATATAAGTTTGTGTTGTTGAAAATTCAAAAGGTATTAATCTTGTTTTGTTATCGCTATCAGCAACTTCTGCTAAAAAAGTAGAACCGGGTCTACGAGCTGCTGAACCATGTGGATATACTACTAAATTTTCTAAAGTTGCACAGCCAGATGTATATTTAGTTAAATCTGTTCTACCATCTAATCTTGGCGATAGTTCACCACCTGTAAAGTTTGTAAGTTCGACAGCAACCCTAGCCATTTATTAAAACCTTGAGTTTATAAATGTACTTGCATCTATTTGATCTGCCATGCCTAAATCTTGATCAACATTTTGACCTTCAGTTGAATCTACAAATCTAGCATCTTTTAATTTATCTTGAAACAAATTATACATATTTGTTGCTGTAGTATTATTAGAAGTAACTGCAAAAGCAATATCAGCAGCTAAAGAAGCAGATAAAGTTTCTCTTAATAATTCATCATACTCATTAGGATCTGTAATTCTACCAATGTAAAGTATTTTCATACTAGATGTATTGCTTAATATCTTTCTACCTTCTACTTTGTAGTTTGAATCATAATCTAATATTTTAAGTAATCTTAAACAATCTGCTGGTAAAGTATAAGCATAACTAAAACCCCATGCAGGAGCTGTAGTATCTACTGCTAGTTCAACTCTTTTTTGTAAGCAGTTCCAAGGATGTGTTCTAAATAAACCATCTCTTACTTGAGTATACCTTGAGTTGCAAAGTCTTGCGTTTTTTGAATCTTCTGTAAGTGAAAGTATTGTTGTTGCACCTAATTGATTTAATGCTCCATTACAAATGTCTACTGTTGATGCCATATCACTTCCTTATAATATACTTGCGTCTTATTTGTCTATCTTTTTCTAACGCAAATATTTCTTCTTCTGTTCGTTCTTTTTTAGTATCAAAGCCATAATGATATTTAGTATCATGCTTAAACCTATCTACTAAAACATACCTGTAAACATAATTATCTTTTTTAAAATGTAATACAGGTTTTAAATCTTGTATTTTTTTCATGCACTCTAGGCGGCTTCCACTCTCGCTTTCACCGCCTAAAATTTTATTTATTAGTCAATTACATATAACATTTGCAACTGAATAGTGCCAGTACCATTAGCACCTGCTAATGTAACTGTAACTGGAACACCATCTTCATTAGCATCTGTTACTGTATTTTTACCTAAAGCTATAGTGTCAAGAGCTGCAACACTTTCAGCAGATGTTGACGCAGCCGCAGCTTTGTATTCATCCACATCAAGAGCTTGTGCAGTTCCATCTGCTTTTGTATGAGCAGCATAACCTACAGAAATAGTTGTACTAGATCCTAAAGCATCATAACTAGCAGCACCAGATAATAATCTAGCACCATTAGGAATAACAAACATAGTAATAGTAGATTGTTCAGCACTTGCTTCGTATTCAGCAAACGCAACTCTTACTCTACCAGAAAGTTCGTTAGTATTTACTTTAACAGAAGGTGTACTAGCAATTTTTGCGTATTGTATTGAATTAGCCATATATTTATCCTCCTATTATGATTCTGTACATTGTACTTCAACAACTTTAGCTTCTTCCATTCTAGTGGCACCAATGCTCATGCAGTAGTACACTTGAGTGGCATAAGATTTGTCGCTTCTTTCGTCTATTCTAGCATTGACATCTTTGCCAACACCTAAAGCGATTCCATCTTGTGCAAAAGCTATACATGATCTAGTTGTGCTAGATAATGCTAGTCTGTTTGATACAATGAAATTAAAACCAAGGAACGAGTTGATTTCACCATTTGCCAATGCTTTGACAGTGTTAAAATCAGAACTTGTTACTTCAGTTATATTTAAAAGATCACTTATCTGTCTCGGAGACACGATAATGTGTCTCGGAATTGAAGGATCTACATCTCCTAAATCAAGAGTTTGTTTAGCTTCTCTTAATTTAGCGATATTTAAACCAGCAGAACCATGTACGATTTGATTCGCATTAGCTGTGCTTGTTGATCCTGTCTCACCAGTGTACGCAGTACCTAGTGCAGCAGAAATGATCACATCATCCATAGCTCTACCCATTGCCATAGCAGCAGCTTGAGCATAAGATGAAGTCGGATCTATTAAAAGTCTAACTTTGTCCTGTTGATCTATTAGATCAGCAAATTCATAATCCGCAAGAGATACTCTTCTTCTCGCATGAGGAGTATCTATTTGTGGAGTGTCTGAATGTCTGCTAGTTTTTTCAACTGCAGTTACTGAACCAACTTGATCGAAAAAAGCGTTTTTTCCAACCACAGATTCAACACGAACTTTGTCTCTTAATAACGATCCCATTTGTTGAGAAAGCATTTGTACGTTTGCAGAATACTGCTGTACAAAAGCTGTAGTTATATTTGATGACATAATTGTCTCTCCATATTATTGTTAAGTTAAAATAATCAGAAAGGTTCTCCACTAAATAATAGTAGGCATCTCTTGGATTTTAAGTCTTTTAGACTAGAAGTCTATTCCTTCTTGTCAGTAAGGTTCTTACGAATTTTCTTACCTATTACCCAGTTATAATATTTTTCAGCAAAAGGCAAGGGATCATTTTTTTGTTTTTCTGATCCTGTTTCTTTTACCATTCTTAATATTTCTAACCGAATTTCTTTATCATTAAGATTATTTATCTGCATTTAACATTTCTCTTAATGTATAAACTTGTTGTACCAATTTATCATGATCTGGATGTTGTTTATTCCAATAAGGTCCATTAGTATCATTGGTAATAGCTGATATTTCAGATTCAATATCTGCAATCGTATTTACATTTTCGCTTTCAGTTGCAACAATTTTATCTTCTGACATCATTCCTGCTATTTTTGCAAAGCCTTTAATAATTTCTGGATGGTCTCCAAGCCTTGTACCATTAGATAAAGTCATATCTAAAACTTCTGGATTAATATTAGCTTTTGCTAATGCACCAGCTTGTTTAACTTTACCCTCAAAGTCTCTACCCCATTCTTGTCTTAACTCTTGTTCAGCTTGAGATTGAGCAGTTTCAGTATCTATTTTTGCTTGTTGTGCAGAGCCTTCCATATTATTTTTGTAAAACTCTAATATACCTTGAGCTTGTTTATTATTTAAACCCAACTTATGTGATTGTTCGGCAAAAGATTTAATTGCATTTTCATCAAAAGGAACAACATCTGATTTTGCATCTAAAGCATATTTTTCTGGAGATTCTGGTCTACCTAATTTTTCGTAGGCTTCATCCCATGCTTCTTGAGTTGAATTATTTGTTGGTATTGCTATTTTATCTTGACCAATCATTTTAACTGCATTGATATAAGATTTAGCTAAAGCATCTGCTTCAGTAAATTTTTCAATGTTAGGATCATTTCTATAAACTTCACTAATAGAATCTTTCCAAGATGATGTTTGTGGTGCAGGAGTATCTGCTCCTTTCACTGCAACTTGTGTAGCAGTTGGTGTTGGTTGTACTGTTTCTGTAGTCGCTTGTTCTACAGGCACAGTTTCCTGTGTTATCTGTTCATTTGACATTTTTATTTTTCCTTATCGTTTCGTAGCATTGATTTAATAAATAGAATGACACTACGTTGTCCTTCCATGTATGCACTTTCATGGCTATCACCTTTTACATTAGTGGTAGAATGATAATGACATCTTTTTTCAAGGTCAGTTAAGACTTCTTTGCCTTCGTCTGTATTGAATATGTATTGATAATTTTTTTTTAGTCCTGCTATAAATTTCTCTAGTTGTTTATCTTGTTTCATATTATTCCACTAATGCTTTTGCTTCTTCCGGCAATGCTTTTGCTAGTGGTGCTATATCTCCTCCGGCTTGTGCAACTTGTTGCATCTGTGCCATTTGTTGTTGTTCTGCAGCTTGTGCTGCGGCTTGTTCTCTTTCTGCATTTACTTGGTTTTGTGATTTTAATAATTTTTGTGGCATACCAACAATGTCTGCTAGATGTTTAACAAGATTATCAAAATTAACATAATCAAATACTGGTGCAATATTTTGCATTGATCCTAATATTTCTATTGCTCTCATAATAGATTGTAGCTCTGAAGATTTTTGTGCTTTAGCAAGTGGTGATACATATTCTATTTCTATGTCTCTACCAGATAAAAACTCTGGAGCTGGTGGTAACATATCGTTACGAAGTAATATTGCAAACACCCTATCAATTAATGGTTTTAATAATTCTGATTGTAGTCTACCTAATACTGGACCAAGTAATCTCATCTTCTCTTCATTACGTTGGATAACTTCTGTTGCTGTCATTTGTGGACCATCTTGCATCATAAGTTGATTAACATAGAACACAGCTCTAATACTGTCTCTTCTTTGCTCTTCCATATTTAAACCTAGTGGATTGTTTGCACCAATGTTTAATGGTTCTATTCTATCTCTTGTACCACTTCTATAAAAGTTTAGTCCACCCGGTACAGTTCTTACAGGAAGTAAGAAGCCATCATCCGGAACTAATAGTGGTGGATCAACTTGTTTCTGTGCAGCTTTGATTGTAGTCTTTGACATTTCATTTAACATCTTAACATCTGGCAATGCTGTCATTGCTGGACTTCTTCCATAAATTTCATTTGATGCTTTTAAATATCTAGGTACTACGAAAGGGAACTCTCTAAATCCACTAACAGATAATTCATTTGCATTTTTAAATTCTAAATAAACAGATTCAAATGGCATATTAGATTTATCTTTTTTCTTTGGATTAAAATCTGATCTTGGATAAACTGCGTGTAGTATTTCTACTTCTTGGTATGGATCTTTTTTAAATATACCTTTAATGTCTGTTGATGTTGCATCACCAAACTTTTGCATTGCAGCTCTAGCACTTATTTTAAATCTTCTAAAGATTGTATCTATTCTGCCTTTATCATTCTCTGCAATAAAAACTTCGTTAATATGTCTTGTTGAAAATTTTATAATATCATCATCATCTTCTTCAATAAACATTGCTGCTGTACCAAATGTAATTAAGTCATGGTACAATTCAAATATTTCTTGTTGAAAGTTTGATCTATTAAATGCTGTATACATTGCATCTGTAGATGCTTCTAACCAAAGTTTTGCTTCATCTTCATTATCAATTTCTGTATCTTTAAATCTTAAAGTAAACCAAGGTGTAGATGGATTTGTTAGCATACCATGTAATGATGCTGCTAATAATTCTACTGCTTGTATAGGCGAAGAATCAAAAACTTGTTCCATTCTTTTATCACCTCTAGCTCTTTGTTTAGTAACATCTGCTTTTCTTGGTTGCATATAATCTGCAACTTCTTGCCAATGTGTTTCCCAGTTTTGTCTTTGACCTTCTAGTCTTTCGTATCTGGATAATATTCCTTTTGATAAATCTGTTCTTGCCATTATGATCCTAATAAACTTTTCTTACCTAATGTTAATGTTTCATCCTCTACACCTTTTGATCCTGTTATAATTGTAGATGATCTACCTTTGGCTTTTGTCTTTCTTGGATCGTAAGCATCTGCTGCTTTTGATTGTGAAACTTCTGCTACTGTGGGTGTAACTGGAGTAGGCACAGGTGCTGGTGCAGGTGGTTTTGGTCTAAATACTGATCCCATATTATCCTCCTAATCCAGATTTAGTTTCTGACTTTCTATCTGAAAATACTTTATCTGATTTTGTTTCTGATATTCTTTTTATTTCTATTTGTTTAACTTCATTTTCAAAAGTAATGTCATTACCATGATCTATAGCTTTCTCGTAAGTTCTTTTTTCTTTTTCTACTTTTGGTTTTTTTTTAAATATCTTTTTAATCTTGTCAAACATTATGATCCTAACAAAGTTTTATTTTCTGTTTCTGCTTCTTCTTCTACACCTAGTGGTGAAGTTAAAATTGTAGACTTACGACCTCTTCTTTTTCTAGCAATTTCTCTTTGTTCTGCTGCAATCGCATCTTTCTCCTCTTGCGAAACTCCCGGAGGTGGTGGCAAAGGTTGAACTGGCGGCAGCGGTGGCATTTTTGGTTTAAATATTGAACCCATATTAATTTCCTTTATTTAATATGCTTGTTTTTTTTTTTGTTTCTGTTCTTGATTTAGGTAAATGTCTTAAAATAAGTTTATCATCTCCTTTGTATTTATTACCTCTTTTAAAATTTCCACCAAATAAATAACTATCAATAATATTTGCTTTTTTAGAAGCATCTCCATAAGATAAATTTTCATTTTCTCTAAAGTCTTTTGCAATAGCCATAATTTTATTTGTTCTTATCTGATTAAATGAAAGTGTTTTTTTTTCTGCCATAATTATATAATCCTGTAAGTATTATCTGCTACACTTTGTGGAGCCGATTGTCTAGTATTAATTTCTTGGAGACCAACTGCTAGGTAACGCATTGCATCACAAGCGTGTGAACTCCAATCGTGTACAGGCTTTGATCTAAACATTCTATTTTTATCAATATACTTCCTGTGGTAATGTCTTAACGCATCTATTAACTTTTTGCAATGGTCAGTATCAATCCAACATCTAGGTAAGGTCATTGTGGTTGCGTGGATGCCATCTTCTAGTGGAATTTTTGGAACGACTTTAAACCTTAATCCTAATTGAGTGGCGACCTCTCTCCGGGTCTTACCATTGCCGAACTCTGTAACTTCAATGTCGTGTGGTGCAAAGTGATCTTTGTAAACATACTCTTTCTGATCAATCATCTTAATGTAGTATGGTAAACCTTGACCTTTCTCTTCGTGGTAATCTATTATATTTATTGATCTTCCTAACTGCTGATAAAATATTATACTACTGTGGTCGGAGACCCCAAGATCCCATGCTGTAGATACTGGTAAGGCAGGATCGTAGGGAACTCTTGTAAGCTGTTTATCATCATCTAGTTTTGCTATAACATCTCCATATACTGCACCTTCAATGTTGGCTATCCAATCGCACTCAAATTCTTGTAGGTACTTCTTTTCTCCCATTACCTCTTTTGCCTTGACCAACTCATCATTGTCTACAATCTTGGTATCTGATGCTTTAGCTTTGTAATTAAACCAATCTTCCGCACCTTGTGCGTGTTGGTACAGTTCATAAAAGTTGTTGTTCATTCCCATGGGTGTACCAATAAAGACACAGTAACCTTTTCTGTCAGATAATGCTGGTCTAATTATTTCTGGAAATAGCTTGCTATTGACATTTGCATATTCATCAATCACACAGCCATCAAGGTATATACCTCTTAACCCATCTGGGGATTCCGAGCCTAGCAAGGTAATACGAGAACCATTAGGTAGGTCTACACGCAGTTCTGTCTCATTAAACTTGGTGTGGGGTATCTTGGCGGTAAACTGTTTCATGTAATCCCATGCAATAGATTTAGCTTGTTTGAAGGTAGGTGCAATGTAGGCAAACCTAGGGTTGTTAAGTTTGGACAGTAATGCTGACCTAATTAGGTGGTTGATCATACATACTGTCTTGCCGAATCTTCTGTGGCATACTAATACATTCCATCTGTGATTGTCTATCTGTCTGTGCAAGTAGGCTTGATGCTTTCTTGGTGTATAGGGTATTTTAATATCCATATTAATTAATTTTACTCCTTGAGTAAAACAAAACTGCGTTTGGTATTTTAATATCCATATTTATTTCTTTTCGTAGAAAAGCATATTTAGTGTATCATGTCTGACTTCATACCAGTTATAGGTTGGTAATCAAAACCCATATTGAGCATAGCATAGCTGATAAATAGATCGGCTGCTACTTTATTGGGAAATCCATAAAACTTAATAATTACGTTGTTTGTTTCTTCTTCAACATAAGAAACTGAATCTAAATCGTCTGCACTAAAGTAATCCATATACTACATGTAGTGGATTTTAAAAAAAAATAAAACAAAAAAGTGTTTGTGTATAAGTGGGTGGGTGGCTGTAAGGGTGTCCTCAAGTCCGGTCTATATATAGAAAGAAAACTGCGACTGAAATCTGGGGTATATGCCTTTTTTAAAAATCAAAAAACTACATTAATCTAGGTAAATATATATCTTAAATAGATTAGTGATAAATAAATGTTATCGGGACAAATGTAATTAATTAATAATAATTGCTTTGGTACTTATTATTTACTGTCGCTTGTTATGATGTGAGAAAAAAAACAAACGTTGTTTATAAATGGATACGATCTTTTAACTACTTTCAACACCATTTGAATTGTGTCCAAACAAACTTATTCATGCCTTATTTATGCCATGTGAATATACGAATATAAATTATGTTTAAAACAAATCAACCAAAGGAAACAATGACACAATATAAATATGATGAAATAAAATCTCATTTTGAAGATTTTATAAATGATGAAAATAATAAAGATTTTATTAAAGATAACATTGATGATTTACATCATGAAATTTTTAATACTGACTATTATATAATTGGTACTTATCAAGCTAAAAAATGGCTAGGTGATGAAGTATTTAATATAATAGATTTAATTAAACAATATGAAAATGACAATTTTGGTGAGGTCAATACTGATTTTAGCGATCCAGAAAAAATTGTTAATATGTATGTTTATATAATTGGTGAGGAAATAGTATCAAATTATAGAAATCAATTAGAAAATGTTGCCTAATTATAGCCATATTTATTTATTAACTTTAATTAACTAACCAAAGGAAACAATGACAAAACAAATAACGCTTAAATATATTGACAATCAATCTCATGGTTATATTCAAATATCAAAATATGATCTTGATGGTTTAGATATAGATATAAAAGATATTGGTTCTCAATATTCTTTTTATAATGAAAACAACGCTTGTTATTATTTAGAAGAAGATTGTGACGCTAATAAACTTCATACACAATTAAGATTAAAAGGTTATGAAAAATTTGATTATAAAACAAATTATGTTGCGTCAAATTATATGAATGATCCAATATTTAAAAGAATAAATGATGCCTAATTATAGCCATATTTATTTATTAACTTTAATTAATTAACAAAAAGGAAACTATGACAAAAAATAAATATGCTACAATTCAAGATCTTGTACCCGGTAAAAATTTTGATTTCTTTAATAATTTTAGCGATCAAGTTTTTAAAAATAAAACAATTAATATTAATGATGTTGGTCAAGATTTTTATGATTGTTTAAGTGATGATGAACAAAGTTATATTCAACAGTTGCCAAAATATTCTAAATTAGATTATGATGATGTTGTTAAAGCATACGATAAGGAAGTTTTACCTAATGTAATTAAAAATCAAGCTAAATTAGGTTGGGATTGCGATAGCGAGGGAAACATTATTGGCTTTATAAAAGATAAAAAAACTGCCTAAATTAAGACACAAATATAACTATAATAAAAACAACTAACCAAAGGGAATAAATGAAAGTAGAAAACATAACAAGCAACAATGGAAACAAAATAGCAAATCAATTTGTTATTACTGATGATCAAGATAATAAATATTTTCAATCTTATAATTCAATGATTGTAAAAAAAGATTATGAGAGTGATCAAGTTAAAATATATCTTGATCAAAAATATTGGAACTACTCAAACACAACCGGCAAATATAGAAATATATTTCTTAATGAAACTATAAAAGATACACGAGCCAAAATTAAAAATGGTACTTATATCTTAACAGACTTAAACAAATAGAAAGCGAGGAATAAATGAATAAATTTTGTAAAATAAAAAATGTAATAGACTATAATAAGTATTGCATAATTAAATATGCAAATAGTTATTTACATCAATTTGATAAAAAATATGGCTTTGTTTTATATGGTTATAATTGTTTAAATGTAAAATGTGATTTTGCATATTGGTTTAAAACAAAAAAAGAAGCTATTAAAAAATTAGAAAGCGAGGAAATAAATGACAAATAAACAATTAGAAAGTGAGATAATAAAAGCATTAGATATTAATTCAAATGTTGATTGGATAACAACAGATCCTAACAAAGAATTTAAAGAGTTAAAAAAATTTGTTAAAAAGTTATTCAAAGAATATAGAGAGGAATAAATATGAATGATGATAGTAGCAAAATAGGTAAATTAATCAATGGTTTCAACGATTATTTGGATAAACTAAAGAAAGAAGAAGATCACAGTTTAGCCATATTTTATGACTACGATATAGAACCATTGCCAAATGATTTGGTTGATATGGCAAACGAAACAAGTAAAGAAAATAAATAAGTGATCTCGTTTCGTAAGAAATGAGCAAACGAAAAAAACAAAAGGGAAAAATAAAATGACAAAAGAATATGAATACAGATACATTGAGCAATCAGTTGATGTAAGAACATGGAAGGTAACTTCACCTAAACAATTAACAGAGAATGAAATTGCAGATATGT
>Ga0233412_10000551_pt1 | contig 21479 bp, 17 predicted proteins | sample Na_anoxic_4_MG_FD_180667 | JGI IMG/M metagenome (GOLD analysis project Ga0233412, IMG submission 180667) | Seawater microbial communities from Saanich Inlet, British Columbia, Canada - Na_anoxic_4_MG | ecosystem: Environmental > Aquatic > Marine > Inlet | place: Canada: British Columbia...
AGCAGAAGGAGCAGTAGATATATTAGTATTTGTAAGAGGAGCACTCATATTATATAATATTTATAGAAAATAATATATAATTATCACTAAATTTAAAGTTTAACGCGTTTATAAAGTTCTAAAGCAGCTAATCCTCCTGCGATTTGAGCAAGAATATAAGGGATTAAATCATTCTTAGGTAATTTACCAGCAGAAACCATCATAACGGAAACAGCAGGGTTAAACATTCCACCTGAAATAGGTCCACCGATGAGAATAGCAATTGCTAAAGCAGCACCAATAGCTAACGCATTACCTGTAGCTAAAATAACGTATAAAAAGAAAAGGGTTCCTAAAAATTCAACAAAATATTTGTTCATTGCTATATATTTCATTCATAAAAAAATAAATTATTTATTATATTTTTACATAATAAATAATATTCTTATTCTATTATTTTTATTTTAAATAAGTAGAAGAATTAAGCTACATAACCACTTCGAGAACCAGAAAACATTAATACTCTCTTTCCAACACCACCTGATCCTAAAGGATTGACAGAAAGTAATTTATTGGTTTTCAAATAATTTTTTTGGTAATCAATTGATTTACCATATAATTGAGGTAAACCGCGACTACCTTTAATTTGTTGATGTCTGTATACAGCAACATCACTTGTTCCTACACGAGGGGCTAAACCACCCATAATTCCAAAAACAGAAGTTTTATTCGCAATAGAAGGAGTATTCCTTGCTCTTTTGGATCCATTCATTAAACCAACAGGCATTATATATAATAAAAATAATAAAATATTAAAATTATCATTATTTTTATTTTTATTTTTATTTTTATTAAACTTGAATTTGTCGATTTCCAGTGCTAGTTAATATAGATCTTCCACCAGATTTAAATGGATTGGCTATAGCGCCTTTTTTCTTGGGTGCTACACTGCCTCCTCCTCGAACGCGTGCTAAAGAACTATTAATAACAGTAGTATCATTGGATTTACCTTGGAAAGATATTTTATTTTGATAAGGTTTGGTAGATGATTTACCAATTGCGTTTGCTTTTTTTTGTTGTATATGTTGCGACGAATCATAATGTCCACTTAATAATGTGCCACCTCCAGCATTTTGAATATAGGTTTGTCGATTTCTAGAAAACATAGAATCACCAGCAGAAGGATAGAATTTCTGTGGCATACCCATATTAACTGGAGGAGAAGTGTCTTTTGTAGGAATGATCGCATTTCCACCTTTATTTTTTATTAATATTCCTTGATCAGCAGGACCTGTAAAACGATATGTAAATTGTAACCCACTCATTTTATATATATAGATAATAGATAATATATAAAATGCTAATTTAACATATAAAATGCTAATTTAACGCTTAATGTCTGACTTTATTAAGAGCAATAAATGTATTACTTCTACCAGCACCACCAAAAGAATAGTCATTATAATTTCTACTGACTGCTTGTTGTTTTTTGAATTTTGTATAATCAGAACCATCATATACATATTTAACATTTGTGGATGCGCTAGGAATTCCAGTTCCATCAGGTTTGGCAAAAATACTACCTCCTAAAAATCTAGCAGAACCATTGGCGGCTAATTTAATTCTTCCAGTATTTACTTGATTAGAACCACCAGATGTATAAGCGACACGATTTAATAAATCACCGGCATTATTTACAGCTCTAAATGGAGTTGCTCCTATTTTTTGTCCTTTGACTACACCAGTAGCTGCTTTACCATTCCAAGCATCACGTAATGTAAATCGAATTCTTTCTCTAGAAGAAGAACCCATTCCACTTCCAGAATAACTATTAGATCCTCCACCTATTAATTTTGGCGCTACTCCTGGATATCCAGCGGCTACATAATTTGGATTAAATGTAAAAGGCATTATATATATATCTCTCATATAAAAAAAATTATTAAGAATTTGCTAAAACTATATTATTTATTATTTTAATGTAGGATTATTATGTCATTATTCTTGGAGCAATATTCATTGTTTGTAGTTCTTGAAATAATAATTTACAAGCATATGGAATTTCCACATAATTAAAATCTACACGATTATTACATGTATTACAATTGTGTATTTTCATTTTATCATTATAAGCAGCAATCATTCCACAACGCTTACACACATTAACTTTATATTTATCCGAAGCATCATATAATCTCCCCCTAGTAAACCTAGACGCTCCATGTGATACCATACAATCCCTCTCCATTTCCCCAAATCTTAATCCACCGTCACGACTTCTTCCCTCCGCTGGTTGTCGTGTTAAATTAACCATAGGTCCAATAGATCTACTATGCTGTTTATCTCGGACCATATGCTTCAATCTTTGATAAAATACAGGTCCAATAAATATACTGGTTTCTATTTGTTCACCGGATAAACCATTATATAATAATTGATTACCATTTGCTTCGTATCCTACTTTAATCAATTCTCTTCGAATCGTATCAATAGACAAATCTCCAAACGCAGTTCCATCTCCAAATAGTCCTAATTCTATTAAAACCTTACCCAATAAAGTTTCTTTTAATTGACCAATGGTCATTCTAGATGGAATCGCATGTGGGTTAATGATAATATCAGGTTGTAATCCATCAGCTGTAAAGGGCATATCGCATTGTGGAATAATATTTCCAATAGTTCCTTTTTGTCCATGACGACTACTAAATTTATCCCCAATAACTGGTCGTCTAACAGTCCTAACTCTAACTTTACAAAAGCTATATCCATCTCCATTTCTTTCTACAAAATTTTTATCAACATATGATTCTTCATTCGTTCTAAATGTTCTACTTAAATCTTCGTATTTAATCAGCTTTGTATGATCATTTCTATTTTCTTTAATAGGCACGACTTTGGCAATAATAACATCATTATTTTCTAATAATGTATTTTCAGGAATAATCCCCTTACTATTAATTTTACCATAATTACCAAATTTCATACCCTTCGTTTTAGTTGGATCCGGTTTACATCTTATTTCTTCATCTCCATTGATTTTTTTATCCTCATCTTTTTCCGTGTGATAAATAGTTGCTTGAAATAAACCTCTATCAATGGAACCTTGATTAAATAACAAACTATCTTCTTGATTATATCCACTATGAGTCATAATAGCAACAATCACAGGAGACCCAGCAGGAATTTTATCCAGTTGAACCATTCCCATAAGACGAGTATCTACCAATGGTCTAGCAGGATAAGATAATACATAAGCGGTTTTATCCATACGATTATCATAATTGGTGACATACATCCCCATGGCTTGTTTTCCCATAGCAGATTGATATGTATTTCTAGGACTTTGGTTATGGTCAGGATATGGAATACAAGAAGCAAGAATTCCAAAAATGGTGCTAGGGTGAATTTCACAATGTGTATATTTATAAATATATTTATCCGATTTATTCAATTCATTCGGCTTCATCGCAATCATACTAAAACTCTGTTCCTCAGGATCAATATATTCGATTACAGATTCAGGAATAGAACAATCGGTCAAAAGATCATTCCAATTTAATTCACTATTTTTAATTTTATCAACTATATTTTCAGTCATAATAATATTATTATCTTTCACTCTCAATACAGGACGAATTAGTCTACCCGCATCATTACAAATACGAATTTCTCTATCTTTAATATTGAAGATAATAGAAGTATAAATATTTATAATACCTTTATATTTATGATCCTGAAATGTCTTGAATAATTCATATGGTCTATTACTATTACCAAGCCAAGCACCATTTACAAATACTTTAATATTTTGTTCCAATTCCAATGGCGACATATCTGTTAATGGTATAATATAAGGAACTACATATTCATGAAGTGGTCCACTATTACTCGGTGTTGTAATATGCGACATATAACTTAAATTTTTAACCACTCCTACACTAGCACCTTCTGGTGTTTCAGCAGGACAAAGAAACCCCCAAGAAGTATTGTGTAATTTACGCGGAGGAACTAATTTACCACTTTTATCGATAGGCGTATTAATTCGTCTCAAATGACTTAGACTAGATATATATGTTAATCTATTTAATACTTGAGCAACACCTACTTTATTACTATTTATGTGTTTTATTCCAAAATCACCAGTTGAAAGAGCTCGTTTCAAACCATTTTCAATAGTAGTGGATTTAACAATTTTATAAATATTTGTAGTATTGATAATATTTAAATAATCTTCCGTAGATTTCCAAGAACCATTATTTATCTCTCTAACAATTTGTTTTTGCATATCTTTTACTAATTTATTGAAGTAATTACGATATAAATTATTTAATAAAGTTCCCGTCAAATCGATTCTTTTATTTAAATAGGAATCCCTATCGTCGGGTAGAATCCATTCAAAACTACATCTTAATAATTTATTTGTCATATATCCTAAGAAGTAAATCTTTTGAACTGCATCATGGCAATGAGGAAATAAATCATTCTTTAATATATCCATTGTGAATTCATATTTCTTTCTAATACCTGATTCCTTATCCATATTAATAGGTGTAAACATAACATAATTCATTAAATATTTAACAGCGTCATCTTGTGTCATAATTGTGTTTGCTTCTACTATACTTCCTTGTAAACCATATTTCATTTTTTTATACTTATTATCATCCAAATTTAAAATAATTTTTTCACAAATCTCTTTATCAGATATTACACCCAATGCACGAAACACAATCAATAATGGAACTGGTTGCTTCATTCTAGGAATTTGAATATGAATAGGATTTCCAAAACCTGAATTTTTGCTACTAATCATCATATTAATTTGTTTTGGACTAATACATTTAAAATCAGGAACTGATTTTATTTCCGCAGACCAACTCCATTTATTATTATTTTTACTTACATTAAAACAATATACACGGTTTTCTGCTGCGCGTTCTTGACCTAATACTGTTTTTTCACTACCATTAATGATAAAATATCCACCAGCATCAAATTTACATTCACCACTCACATTTTCATTTATATGTGAATATTGATTCAATACGCATACAGATGATTTCAACATAATGGGTAATTTTCCAATATGAATTTTCGGTAAAATTTTATAAAATGTTTGACTATTTTCCAAATTATCTCCACTTCGAACAATATATTTAATATTCATATCAATTGTCATTGATGCGGCATATGTAAAATTTCTTAATCTTGCTTCTTGAGGGAACATTAATTTGGAAGCTCCATTATTTTCATGTATTTGAGGTCTGTATAAATGAAAGTTTTCAAATGTAATGAAAATTTCTAAACTATATTTTCCACTTTGTTTATCATAATCATTTTCACTACAGATTTTAACTGGATTAAACATATCTATAGTTCTTTGAATTTGAATATTTATAAAATTATTAAATGATTCTAGTTGATGTCTAACTAATTGTGATAGATGTTGATCTTTAAAATAAGATTCTATTACAGCCCATGGCGTTTCAATATATTTTCCCAAATTATCGTTAATCTCTTTTCCCAAATTACCGTTAATCTCTTTTCCCAAAGGTTCGTTAATATTGTTATATTGGTTAGTCATATTTGTTTCTAGAATCATTTTATAAATGATTTAATACATCAATTTATTTTTAAATCAAAATATTAAATCATTATTAAATAATATATTTTTATATATATATGAACCTAAATCTAAATCATTATTATAATAAACACAACAAACGTTACCTTACATTTATATCAGATCTATCAAATAACAATCTTTCTCTGTTTGATAATGATGAATTAAATATATTTCGTGATATTAACAACTTACATACTTCTAATGATATTATATATTCAAAAAATGACCCAAGATTAAAAGATAATTCAAAAATAAAAAATTACCCGAAATTAAAAGATAATACAAAAATAAAAGATAGAACCCCCTTAAAAGATAGAAAAACCTTAAAAGATAAAAAAAACTTAAAAGATAAAAATAATTTAAAACCTTTTTATAATAATCATACAATGACTTTAAAAAATAATAATACGAATAATACAAATAATACAAATAATACAAATAATACAAATAATAAGTTAATTACATATCTTGATAATTCAACTATCTCTCATAAAGAAACCACTAATGTGAATCAAGAAAAAACAGATATTTTATTACAACTTCTTTTAAATAAAACAGACAAGGAATATTATAAATACTACAATTCACCTTTTTTTTCAGGAATGATGGATATTCCAAAAATTCCTTCAACTCCTAGTTACAATGATGAAGATATTAAAAAAATGATTAAGGAACAAATTATTATTGACGATCCTATTGATAATTTATCCGATTTAATAGATTTATGTAATAAATTTCCATTAGCTGATAATATTGAATATAATATTAATATGAAATCACTCCATAATATTAAACCTTCATTAATAGAACTTCAAAATATGATTGGAATGAGTTCTATTAAAGAAAATATTGTAGATCAAATAATATATTTTATTCAAGATTTACATACTATTTCGCCTAATAATTCTGATTATATGCATACAGTCATTTATGGACCCCCAGGAACAGGAAAAACAGAAGTTGCAAAAATAATGGGTAAAATTTTTAGTAATCTAGGCATGCTTAAAACAAATTTTTTTAAGAAAGTAACTAGAGATGATCTAATAGCTGGATTTTTAGGACAAACCGCTATTAAAACGAAAGAAGTTATAACAGAATGTATCGGAGGAGTATTATTTATTGATGAGGCGTATGCTTTAGGAAATAAAGAAAAAAAGGATTCATTTTCTAAAGAGTGTATTGATACTATTTGTGAAGCTCTTAGTGACCATAAACATGATATAATGTGTATTATTGCGGGATATGAAGAAGAAATTAAAGATTGTTTTTTTAGTTATAATACAGGATTGGAATCGAGATTTACCTGGAAATTCAATATTGATGAATATAATCACAGTGAATTAAAATTAATTTTCGAAAAAAAAATTAATGATTCTGGTTGGAAACTTAAGGAACCTTTAACGGACGAATGGTTCAAAGAGAATAAAACACATTTTAAATATTATGGACGAGATATGGAAACTTTATTCTCAAAAGTTAAAATTGCCCATAGTAAAAGAGTATTTTGTTTACCAAAAGAAGAAAAAACAAAAATAAATATGAAAGATTTAGAAAAAGGGTTTGAAATCTATAAAAAAATGGGTGATAATAACAAAATAAAAGAAGAAGAGCGTTTAAAACAATTATTCAATGCCATGTATTGTTAATATTGTTAATATTGTTAATATTGTTAATATTGTTTTTATTTATAATATATTTTATAATTAAAAATATATTATGTCTGAAAAGAAAACCATCATATTCAATAATTCTATAGTAACTAACAAAACAAAAAAAAATAATGGTGTAAAAAAAGAAAAACCAAAAGCAATAATAAAACCAAACACTTTAAAAAAAACATTACTTCAAAAAATTAAAACCCATCAACAAAAAGAAAAAATATCCAAAGATAACACTGAAATAACTGGATTAACTGAAAATGTAGAAAATGCCAATAATGTAAACAAAGATATGGAATTTCATAATAATTTTATCGATTCTCTAGAATATCTTAATAAAGTTAGTGAAAAACATAAACATAAGAAAAAAGAAAAGAAAAAAAATAAAACATTAAAAAACGAAACTGTTGGCGGTAATCGACCTCCATCCAAAATATCCTTTAATCCTGTGTTAGTGGAAGTTGATTTACCGACAAATTTTGATGGTATTGGTGGTGGCGGTAATAAACCCAAACCCCCTCTACAACAACCACCCCTATATTTATCACAGATACGTTCTTCTCCACCTACATCATTTGCTCCATCTACATCATTTAATCCACCTACATCAAATACATCCACGATTATGGAAAGAGGCGGTTCAACCAATTATAATATAAAAAATGATATTTCTATACCTGATAAACCATATGGTTGTTTAAAAGGAGGTAGTAAACCTACATTTAGACAATATCATAATAAAACTTTTAAAAAAAAATCTATATTACCAAATAACAAAAAACCTACTTTGGAACGACAGAATACTCTCAACGATTTAAAAAAATCTTATAAAAAAATAAAACAAACAAAAAGAAAAACGAAAAAATCGATATATAATCTTGGAAGAACAGGGAGAAAGATTTCTGTTCTTATTAAAAATAATTCAACCCGAAGAAAAATTAAAAGAGAATATGGATTATTAAAACAAAAATCATTAAATGATATTAAAAAATATTTATATGAAAAAAATTTAATAAAAATCGGTTCTACTGCTCCGAATGATGTTTTAAGAACTATATATGAACAATCTATATTAGCTGGCGATGTAACCAATACAAGTGGTGATATCCAAATTCATAATTTTGTTAATAAATAAAATGTAAATAAATCTAAATATATCATATCATCCATATTAAGCTACAATATGGATGATACGATAATTGTTACTTGTCCTTCATGTAAAAATTATATTGAAATTAAAAAAAAAGAAATTAATTGTGCCATATTTCGCCATGCCATTTACAAAAACACTATGCTTCAAATAGATCCACATACACCAAAAGATAAATGTGATCATTTATTCCAAAATAATTTAATTTATGGATGTGGTAAACCATTTAAATTAATTATTGGAGAGAATAATACATATGAAACCATTGTATGTGATTATATATAACAATATAATCTATTTTATTTTATTGTTATTATATTATATAATATATATATGTTTCCTTTAACGAGTAATTTTAGAGCCAATTCATTTTTCAAAGCTTTTTTATTAAATTCCATTATTGGAGCCATTATATGCGCATTTGCCATTGAATTACGAATCTCTCTTAATGATGATACATCCGCTTATTATGGATTTTGGTCAAATATTTATAGAGAGAAAAAATTATCTGAACTTCATAAATTACTAGTCTCTATGTTTATCACTTTAATTGTATCTCTCATTACTTATCATGTATTTTATTTTTTATTTATGTATGGTGGGGGACAATTAACTAATTCTAATATATCATCGAATAATATTTCATTACAAAGTCTTTTTAAAAAAAGAATATAAATTATACGACCTTAAATAAGACTGAATAATGATACTGTATGTATAATAATATATTATAAATAATATAAATATAAATATAAATACCTATATTATTTATATTTATTAAATGGCAATGCTTAAACAATATTTTAAATTAAGAGATGAATATAGAGAGAAATACGGAGAGAAAACATTATTATTAATGGAAGTTGGTTCCTTTTTTGAAGTATATACGAAAGTAGATCCTATTACGAGAGAAATAAATGAACCACAAATTATTGATTTAATAAAATGTACTGACTTTAATCCAGGTAAAAAAACAGAGGATATATTCATGTTTGGGTTTACATCCAGAAATTCGTCTATATTAGAAAAATATCTTGAAAAAATGATTCGTGTTGGATTTACTGTCGTTATATTTGAACAAGATGCTCGCACTAGTAATACAACCCGTAGTTTAAAAGGCATTTTCTCTCCAGGTACTTATTTCGAAGAAGAAAGTGAGAATATTTCAAATAACATTTTATGTATATGGATAGAATCCCATAAATCTTCCAAAATTAATAAAACAGGTAATATAGTTATTGGTGTGTCCACTGTTGATATTTACACTGGAAAAAGTAATATGTATGAGATTATAACAGAAAATGTTCACAATCCAACTAGTTATGATGAATTAGAACGATTTATTAGCACTTATAACCCCAATGAAACTATTATTATTTCTAATATGGATGAAACAAAAATTAACGAGGTGATTACATATATAAATTTGGGTAGATCAAATATAATCAAAATTCACACAACAGATAACAGAGTCAAAAATGCCGAGAAACAAACCTATCAGAGAGAAATTATCAATCAATTCTTTTCTTCTATTATTTCCGAATCTCTCATTAATAATACCAATCCTTTTGTTTATGGAATTCAAAGTTATGTCTATTTATTAAATTTTATTTTTGAACATAATCCGAATTTAATTCATAAAATCCAAGAACCTATTATTGAAAATAATACCGAGAGAATGTTATTGGCGAATCATAGTTTACAACAATTGAATATAATAGATGATAATAAGTATAAGGGAAAATTATCCTCTGTAAGTAATTTACTTAATAATTGTATCACTCCTATGGGTATTAGAAAATTTAAATATAATATTTTACATCCAACAATAAATCAAAGTAAAATGGAAAGAAGTTATAATATTACCGAGTATTTATTAACGGATGATGTATTTTGGAAACAATGGAGAACAGAATTGAAACATATTAGGGATATTGAGAAATTAAACAGACAAATATATCTTAAAAAAATTAGTCCATTGAATTTATTTAATTTTTATGAAAATCTCTCTACTATTATTAAATTATGTATGGAAATGGATGGTGATAACACAATTCATCAATATCTAGAACAAGATATTAATATGAATATTATGTTAATTTGCGTAGAATTTCAAAGACTATTTGATAATATTTTTAATATGAATCTATGTAAAAAAATAAATTCGATGGATTTCGACACGAATTTTATAAATAAAGGAATTAATCAAGACTTAGATAATTGCGTTAAATTATATCAAGACAGTAATAATAAATTAGAAAGGATTCGAGTTTACTTGGATGAATTAATTTTAAAAGGAGAGAAAAAACAAAAAAATGATTTTATAAAAATTTATGAAACGGATAAATTTGGAATTTCTCTCCAATGCACAAGTAGAAGAAGTAAAATATTAGAAGAGGAAGTTAATAAATATGATAAAAATGTTCGATTGTTTTTTACAAATTCGGAAGGAGTGGATGAATATTTTAAACTTCCAATGAAATTTGATTATCCAAGTGCCACAGGTTCTAATATAAATATTCAAAATTCATTTATTAATGATATTAGTAAAACGATTACATCCGCGAAACAAAAAATGAAAGATTTGATTTCATTGGTATATAATGATTTTATAACTAATTTAAAGAATTATGAAAATGAATTTTTAAATTTGATTGAGTTTTGTTCTTCCATTGATATATTACAAAATAGTTGTTATATAGCTACCAAATATAATTATTACAAACCTACTGTTATGAGTGGAGAGAAATCCTATATAAAAGCCAGTGAAATTAGACATCCATTGATTGAACAATTAAACACGCAAGAATTATATGTGACCAATGATATTAATATAGGATTCGATAAGGATTTGATTTTATTATATGGGACCAATGCGGTTGGAAAAACCAGTATAATTAGAGCATTGGGAATAAATATAATAATGGCACAAGCCGGACTATATGTCGCATGTAGAAATTTTGAATTTGTTCCTTATACAAGTATTTTTACTAGAATATTAGGTAATGATAATTTATTCAAGGGATTATCCACATTTGCGGTAGAAATGTCGGAATTAAGAATCATTTTGAAAATGGCGGATAAAAATAGTTTAATATTAGGAGATGAATTATGTTCAGGGACAGAACATGACTCTGCTGTTAGTATTTTTATGTCAGGATTAGAAGTTCTTCATCAAAAACAAACATCGACAATATTTGCGACTCATTTACATGAAATATTGGACTTTGAAGAAATTCAAAATATGAATAAACTAGACATAAAACATTTGACCGTTTCTTATAATCAAGAAAAAGATATGTTAGTTTATGATCGTAAATTAAAAGATGGTCCCGGTGAAAGTATGTATGGTCTAGAAGTATGTAAATCGTTACATTTACCGGATGATTTTTTAAAGAATGCTTATCGTATCAGAACAAAATATGGTAAGAATGGATTAGCGGAAGGCATATTATCCAAGAAAACCTCTCATTTTAATGCGAAACAAATAGTGGGAACATGTGAATTATGTAAGAAACAAATGGGAACAGAAGTTCACCATTTACAACATCAGGAAAATGCGGATAAAAATAATATGATTCATAATTTCCATAAAAATAATCCGGCTAATTTATTAACATTATGTGAAGATTGTCATCATGCGTTTCATAAGGAAGATAAGCAACATAAAAAAGTAAAAACAAGTAAAGGAACAATTGTAATGGAACTTTAAATTATAATGTTTTATAATAAAAATATTATCAATTTTTATTGAAAAATACATTAATTTTTAGATGAATATTTATTATTTAGATGAATATTTATTATTTAGATGAATATTTATTATTTAGATGAATATTTATTATTTAGATGAATATTTATTATTTAGATGAATATTTATTATTTAGATGAATATTTATTATTTAGATGAATAATTATTATAATTGAGAATATAATTATCTACCTTTATAATATAATGACATCAATCGCTTATTCAACAGATGGTGACTGGAAAATAATGACTATTACTGGTTCAGTTTATAATGGTACTTTTGCGGATGCACTTACTAATGTACCTGGTGGTTTTAATCCAACTACAGATAATTTAAAAATAATAGGTGGAGTGTCTAATCAAGGATCTACTTGGAACGATTTCCAATTGTCTTATAGTAATTTCACCTCTAACCCGAGCAAAATTCATATTGAAAATATCCAATTCGTTACAACCAGTGTAAATGGGTATGCTCTATATACTAAAGTAACACAGGTTACAATGAAAGATGTTACTATTGATGGATATAGTGGTGGGGCAGGTAGATGGACTGAAACAAGTGGTGGAGCTTTACGCATTCGTAATGCTAATTATGGTAATACTTATAATAGCACCAATCCTACATTAGATAATGTAACAGTAACAAACTGTTGTAGAGGTCCTCGTATTCAAGATACAAATGGGTTTTATGGTAAAAATTGTCATATTGTACAAGCCGCTGGTGCTCCTTGTTCTGTTAGTGACAATGCTCTTTATTTTGCAGCAGGTAGTTATACAAGTTCTTCAGGTTGTACCAATTGTGTATTTGACGGTTGTGATGTAACAAACGCAGGTCAAGCTGCTTTTCAAAGTATTGGAGGAAGCAGTAATAGTTTTATAAATTGTACGGTGGATGGTTCTCGTGCTGCTGCCGTGTCATGTTATAATACAAATGGAACGATTACAGTAGATAATTGCTCATTTACAAACGCAAATACTGATACTTATACAACGACTCCTTGGGGAGGAGCCCTTGATAATTTTAATGGAGCTGCTGTTGGTATGTCTGTAGCAGTCACTGATACTGATGGATTATTACTTGTTACCAATAGTACGTTTATCAGTGGTGGTGGTTCTGTTTTTTATTGGAATGGAAATGGTACTTTAACAGAAAACAATAATACTATAACTTTATCTGGTTTTCCAGATGGATATGGATCAGTTACCCCTGTACCAATTTGCTTCCCAAAAGGCACACCTGTTTTAACCAATCTAGGTGAAGTTGCTATTGAAAAGCTTAATCCCGATAAACATACCATTCGTGGAAACGAAATTGTTGCCATCACCCAATCAAGACCTCTTCAAAAGCACATTGTTTGTTTCGGAAAGGATAGTCTAAGTAAAAAGGTTCCTTCTCAACAAACTCTTTGTAGTATGGAACACAAGGTCTTTTACAAGGGTGAAATGATCAAGGCTCGTAACCTTGTTGATTTATGTGAAAATGTCACATTCGTTCCTTACAATGGCGAAACTCTATTCAATGTTCTTTTAAAGAAACACGATAAAATGATGATTAATAACTTGATTTGTGAAACATTACATCCTGATAATATTGCCGCCAAGATAAGCACAATGAAAGACGGACAAAAGAAAAACAAGGCTATTCGTGAATTAACCAAAATCATCAAAGAAAATAATGTTCCAGAATACCAAAAGTTATATGCTTCTCTTTAAGGAAACAGTTCAATAAATAAATAAAAATATTATCAATTTTTATTGAAAAATACAATAATTTCAATAAAAATATTAAGAAATTATATACAATGGAAGAATTAAATAAATTAGGGCCTCTTATGTTATCAATTGCTATCATAATAATCGGTTTAATGGTATTTTTTTCTATAATAGAATTCAAATTAACACCTGTAAAAGATGTTACTATTCAAAAAGTTGTTGATATAGAAGCTTTTGAAAATCCCGAGAATGGATTTTGTAAATCACATGAAGGTAAACGTCAGGAATTACAAAAAGAATGTAATAAATTAACAAGAGATAATTGTTTAGCGACTTCATGTTGTGTCTATGCAAAAATGGAAGGTGAAGAAAAATGTTATTCTGGAGATATTCATGGTCCCACATTTAAACGTGATAAAAATGGAAAAACAAAAGATATCGATTATTATTACTTTCAAAATAAATGTTTAGGAAAGGGTTGTAAAGAAGAAAAATAATAAATAATAAATAATAAATAATAAATAATAAATAAAAATAATAAATAAAAATGATAAATAAAAATAAGAATTAATAAAAAGGAATAATAATAATGAGTTGTTTATTTAATAGTTTATCTTATTTTATCAAAGATACTAGTTTTAATATTAGACAAAAAATTTGTGATTATATAGAACAAAATAAACCATTAATAGACGGTATTGAAACAAAAGATATTATTAAATATGAAGGAACCAATTATATTGAAAAAATGCGAAATACAAGCACTTGGGGAGGAGCAATAGAGATACAATCTGCTTGTAATATTTGGAAATGTAAGATTATTGTTCATAATAAAAGAGATAAAAAAAACACTCGAATTGAATTTATACCTATATCAAATATGATAACGAATACATTAGAACTAGAGTGGACTGGAGGACATTATGAACCAGTAAGGAAATAATATTTATATATATAATAAAAAAATTGATTTATATATAAAATTATATTATATATATAATTCAAGATGATTATACCTGTAAAGTGTTTTACCTGTGGAAAAGTTATTGGTAATAAATATAATTATTATCAAAAGGAAGTAAGAAAAATTAAAATGGCTCGTAATATGGAAGTTGATAAAGTTGTATATTTGACGGAAGATTATATAGATAAAACTCCTGAAGGGGAAGTTTTAGACAAATTAGGATTAAATAAAATGTGTTGTAGAAGACATTTATTAACACATGTTGATATAGAATAATTTCTATATATACTATATAATTATGGGAAAAACGATGAGAAAAACTATGAGAAAATCACATTATAAAAAAGGAAAAAAAGGTTCACATAAACATATTAAGCGCGTTTATCTTAAAAAAGGTAAATTTTTTAATAAAAAAAGTCGCCGTGTAAGTAAAGGTCGTAGTCGCAAACATAGTCGCAGTCGTCGCGTAAGTAAAAGTCGTAGCCGTAAACATAGTCGTAGTCGTAGTCGCCGCGTAGGTAGAGGTCGTAGTCGTCGTGGTGCTGGATGCGGATGTGGTATGACAGGAGGTATGGTATCAAGTCCTGCTGCTGGACCTGTTGGATACTCATGGCAAGGGGGCAATGAAGCTTTTTGGCCTGGTGCTGCTGCTAGTCAAGGACTCGATTCTCAAGGAAAAACAATGTCCAATCATTTTAAAGTAAGTCCAAATGGTGTAGTGGTAGGAGGCATTGATCCTTATTCAGGAACATCTAATCAAAATGGTGGTAGAAAAAGAAAGGGTAAAGGAAAAAAACAAAAAGGAGGTTTTTTTCAAGAAATAGTTAATTTAGGAAGAGGTGCTCAATATGGAGTAAATGGAGGTTATTTTAATTTGGTAGGAAAACAACAACCTATTAGTCAAAATCCTTATCCAACTGAAGATCAACCCATTGATGTCAATTATAAAATGATTGGAGCAGCTCCTCCAAATGTTAGAAATATTTATGTTGATGCCAATAATCAAGTCGCAAAAATATAAATTTTTTTCTTTAAATATATCATAATGTTAGGTGAAATTAAGAAATTATGCACTCCTGCTATGATATATTTTTTAATCAGTGTTATTACATTATTATTTATGATATTTTCTAATATAGGAAATAAAGGTTCTTTCTGTATGGGTAATTATGATTGTCCTGTAGATAATCTATATATTATTTATATTGTTAAAATAGTATATCTTTTATTTGTTACCATCATTTTAGATTCATTATGTAATAATGGTTATAGCAATATTTCATGGTTTTTAGTATTTTTTCCCCTTTTGTTTTATTTTGCTGCTTTAGGTATGTTTATGATTATGAAACAAAATACTTCTGTAGTAATTATTCAAGATGATGAAGCAGTTCTTTATTAATTATTCAGAATAAATAGAAAGGATTCATACATTTTATACATTTTATTCATTTTATACATTTTATACATTTTATTAATCATTAATTTATAAAAATTATATGTTAATGATTACATTTTAAAAAAATATACTTATGATATAATATAAATGAGCATTCAATTTAATACTGCTACTTGGAATATAATTGAAAATTTTTTTACGGATAACCCGCAAGTATTAGTTCAACATCATATAAATTCCTATAATGAATTTTTCAGAACAGGATTAAAAAGTGTATTTAAAGAAAAAAATCCCATTTCTCTCCAGAAAGAACAAGACCCAAACACAAAAGAATACAAATATAAATGTCAATTATATTTAGGTGGAAAAGATGGTTCAAACATTTATTATGGTAAACCTGTAATTTATGACGATAATAGAGAACATTATATGTATCCAAACGAAGCTAGATTAAGAAATATGACTTATGGTGTCGCGATTCACTACGATTTAGAAGTAGACTTCCAAATTATAGATGATGAAGGAAAAATTCAAGAATCTACCTATAACTATGAAAAATTATTTTTAGGGAGATTTCCTATTATGTTACAATCAGAATTATGTATATTAAATGGATTGAATAGAGAAGTCAGATATAATATGGGTGAATGTCGAAATGATTATGGAGGATATTTTATTATTGATGGAAAAGAAAAGGTAATAATTAGTCAAGAGAAATTTGCTGATAATATGCTTTATATTAGAGACAAATATAATGATATTTACAGTCATGGTGCTGATATAAGAACTGTATCAGAAGATGCTTCTAAACCTGAAAGAACATTATCTATTCGAATAGTAGCTCCTAATCTTGAATATTCCAATAATCAAATTGTAGTTAATATTCCCAATGTTCGAAAACCAATTCCATTATTTATAGTTTTCAGAGCCTTGGGTATCATATCTGATAAGGAAATAATTGAATATTGTTTATTAGACTTGGAACAAAATAGTTCTATGATTGATTTATTTATTCCCAGTATTCACGACGCCGGTAAAATTTTTGAACAAGAAACCGCGATAGAATATATTAAAACTTTTACAAAAGGTCATACAACAACCCATGTTTTAGATATTTTAACAAATTATTTTCTACCTAATATTGGTGAATTAAATTTTCAACAAAAAGCATATTTTTTAGGATATATTGTGAATAGTTTACTGCTGGTATTTACAAAAATGGAACCTCCTACAGATAGAGACAGTTTTAGATTTAAACGCGTCGAAGTGCCAGGAACCATGTTATATGATTTATTCAAAGAATATTTTAAACTTCAACAAGATAATATTAAATTACGATTAGATTCTGAATATAATCTTAAAAAATCCAAAACAATATATCAAAATGAAACTTTTAAAGATCTGATTACTAATAATTACGAAAGAATTTTTAATGAACGAATCATTGAAAAAGGATTTAATAAGGGATTTAAAGGAAATTGGGGAGCAGCAGAACATACAAAAAAATTAGGGGCTGTTCAAGATTTAAATAGATTATCTTATAACAGTTTTATCTCTCATTTGAGAAAAATTAATCTTCCTATGGAATCAAGTGCAAAAGTAGTTAAACCGAGATTACTTCATGGTTCTCAATGGGGAATAATTGATCCAGTGGATACACCAGACGGTGGTAATGTAGGATTTCATAAACATATGGCAATTTCTACTCATATTACGAGTGGATGTTCAAGTTATCCAATGATGAAATTTATGAGAAGTATATGTAAAATGAAATTATTAGAGGAATGTAGTAATAAATATTTATATAGTGCTACAAAGGTATTAGTAAATGGCGCATGGATCGGAGTAATTACCAATCCTCAAGAAATTCTAAGATTACTTAAAAAATACAAAAGAAATGGATTAATACCAGTATATAATAGTATTAGTTGGAATATAAAAAAAAATGAATTGATTATATTTACCGATTCAGGTAGATTATGTAGACCTCTTTTTTATATTGAGAATAAAAAACCTAGTTTTAAGAAAAAAGAAATATTGGAAAAAATTAATAATAAAACTTTTACTTGGTTAAATTTAATTAGCGGATTTGCAAAAAAGAAAGATGATACTTATGATATAAATTCATGTAGATTTTATCGAATTGATGAATTATATGATACGGATGATTTTGATAAATTAACAAATACAGAAGGAATTATTGATTATTTGGATACATCTGAAGAAGAAACGGCTTTAATTTCAAACGATTATGATTTTGAAGAGAACAAACCATATACTCATATTGAGATTCATCCATCATTATTATTAGGAGTCATGGGTAATCAAATTGTATTTCCCGAAAATAATCAATTACCTAGAGATTTATTTTTTTGCGGACAAGCGAAACAAGCAGCATCCTTATATAGTTCTAATTTTTTTAGTAGAATTGATAAAATGGGAATTGTATTAAATTATGGACAAACTCCTATTGTGAAAAGTAGATATTTACAATTTATTAATAATGAAGAACATCCATATGGAGAAAATGTAATTGTTGCTATTATGGTTTATGGAGGATATAATGTAGAGGACTCGATTTTATTTAATGAGGGTTCACTTAAAAGAGGTATGTTTCGAACTACTTACTATAATATGTATGAAAGTAGAGAAGAAAGTTCCAAAGTAGGAGATAGCACGATTGATTCTCATTTTCAAAATATTGAAGATGCTACTGTAGAAGGTAAAAAATATGGCTACGATTATAGTGGCTTAGATAAATATGGTTTAATTAAAGAAAATACGAACGTTGATGATAAAACAGCGGTTATTGGAAAAATTAAAACAAATTTATCTGATCTAAACATTGGTGTGGATGATTCAGTTTATCCTAAAAAAGGACAATTAGGTGTTGTTGATAAAACTTTTATGACTGAAGATGAAGAAGGATTCCGATTAGCAAAAGTAAGAATTAGAGAAGAACGAATTCCAGCAATTGGTGACAAGTTTTGTAGTAGATGTGGTCAAAAAGGAACTGTAGGATTGGTAATACCAGAAGAAGATATGCCTTTTACTGATGACGGTATTAGACCAGATATAATCATTAATCCACATGCTTTACCCTCCCGAATGACCATTGGACAATTAGTGGAAACATTGATGGGTAAGGCATGTGTAAATGTTGGAGGATATGGAGATTGCACAGCATTTATTAATAAAGGTTCAAAACATGAAAAATTTGGCGAAATTTTAACACAAAATGGTTATAATTCTACAGGTAATCAGGTTTTATATAATGGAATGAATGGCGAACAATTAGATGCGGATATATTTATTGGTCCAACTTATTATATGAGATTGAAACATATGGTAAAAGATAAAATTAACCATAGAGCTAGAGGTCCAAAAACAAGTTTAACACGTCAAACCGTAGGTGGAAGAGCAAATGATGGTGGTTTAAGAATAGGAGAAATGGAACGAGATGGTGTTATTGCGCATGGTGCTGCCGGATTTTTACAAGAATCAATGTTAAATAGAGGTGATGAATATTATATGGCGGTTTGTAATAACACCGGGGCAATTGCTATTTATAATAATAGTCAAAATTTATTTTTGAGTCCGATGGCAGATGGTCCAATTAAATTCCATACAACAATAGATAACAATTTAAATATAGAAAATATTTCCAAATATGGAAGAAATTTCAGTGTATTGAGAGTGCCCTATGCGTTCAAATTATTAATTCAAGAATTACAAACAATGAATATTCAAATGAGACTTATAACCGAAGATAATATTGATCAGTTAACAACATTAGGATTTTCTAATAATATTTTAGAATTGACCCACGATAAAGATAATAATATAGAGTCTGCGATTAAACAAATAAATCGCAAAAATAGAATCAACGCATATGAAACTACTAATCTATTGGAGCCAACAGAAGTTTTAAATGAACCATTTGAATTACCGAAAGAAAAAATACAATTAGAACCTGAAGTATTAGGATGGTCTTATTATAGTTATGATGAAGAACGCGGAGAAGCTTACAAATCTATTATATTAAATAATAAAGGTGATAATAGTGAAATATGGTTTGTAGGAGAGAATGAGGGACAATTACCAAATCGTTATCCATTAGGTTGGAAAAATAAAACATTGGTTTATAATGATTCAGTGCCTATTTCTCCAAATATAATGATTGAAGAATTAAATAATACACAGGTTCCTAATAATTGGACTATTAGTTTAGATCAAATTAGACAAAACAATAAAGGACACCCTAAAATACATGACCCAGTACAATATTCTCCCAATACACCACCATATGACCCTAATTCACCACCATATGACCCTAATTCACCACCATATGACCCTAATTCACCACCATATGACCCTAATTCACCACCATATGACCCTAATTCACTCGATACTCCCCAAAATGACGGTATTTCATATACAGTTGGTGTAAAAGATCCGAAAACAGGTTATATAAATGTTCAACCTAGATACAACTGGTCAGGAGATTTAGGTTATTGGTATATGAATTTACCTGATAATTCTAAAAGAGAGATTGCGGCTGTCCCTGAAAACTTAAAGGAGACTGTGATGAAAAAAATCGTAGATGAAATTAAAGATAAATATCCTAATGATAGTGACACGTCTCAAAGATATAAATTGTTGCGAGAAATGAATATTAAACCATATATTGACGATATAATTAACATCAATCCACAAAATCATTCACCACAGTATTCTCCTGGAACACCACCACGAAGTCCTCAATATGCTCCAAATAGTCCTCCATACGCTTCTGGTTCACCAGCAGGAAGTCCTCTATATGCCCCTAATTCACCATATGACCCTAATTCACCGCATTATGACCCTAATTCACCGCATTATGACCCTAATTCACCTCCATATTCTCCTGGAACACCACCTTATATGACGGGAGGAAAAATGGTTATTTTAGATTCTAATAAACCTGTAGTTATAATGCCAAATAATAATTCAATTGAAACCACAAATGGTCAACTGGCAAATTCTGAAATAGAAATAGATACAACAAATAATAATGATAATGATATTGATAATATTACAGAATTATTGAAAAAAACAAAACCAAAGAGAGATGATGGTATTGAATTGATAATTAATGATAATATAAATGATACAGAAAAAAAGGAAAAGGATGATAATGATTCATCTGAGAAGAAAACAATTAAATTATAAAAATTATAATATAATATAAAATTGAAATATA
>Ga0233412_10000552_pt1 | contig 21477 bp, 18 predicted proteins | sample Na_anoxic_4_MG_FD_180667 | JGI IMG/M metagenome (GOLD analysis project Ga0233412, IMG submission 180667) | Seawater microbial communities from Saanich Inlet, British Columbia, Canada - Na_anoxic_4_MG | ecosystem: Environmental > Aquatic > Marine > Inlet | place: Canada: British Columbia...
GTTACGCACACCTTGAAAGAGGACACAATACATGTGGTATATCAAGCTACGCTAGCTTTGCAACATCTGTACACTAAACTACATAAATTTAAAGTCTGAAGTTTCTTCTTTCTCTTAGTTCTTTCATCTCAGCTTTATTTTTGTTTTCTTGTTCTTTCCTTTGTTTAATTAATACAGAAATTCTCGCTGTACTGGCGTCTAATGTGTTCTTTAGTTTAACTGTTTGATTGTTTAGTTTTGCCACTTCCGCCCTTTTTTTCTTTAGTTTAGCTCGCACATCATCCAGTTCTGATATCATATTTGCAATTTCTGCTTCAAGTTTTGTATTTGCACTGCTCATTACTCTTTTATCCCGTTGAAGATTTTTGTTTTCCTCTTGTGTGGAGTTAATTTCAGTCTCCAAGTTATCTACACTATCTTTGTATTTATTCATTTCCTTTGATTTTTTTGTTAATTTTTTTGTTAATTGTTCATTTTTTTGTGACATCGATGTTATCTTTTCTTTGTTTTTCTCGTTTTCTTTACGTTCAGCTTCGGATGTTGTAAACAATTTTGTGTATTCCGATTGTTGAATACTGAGTTTTTTTTTTAGTTCGTCCACATTTTTTTCTGATATTTGTAGATATTTTTTAAAACCTTCGCATTCTTTCGTTAAGTTCTCTATTTCACGATTCTTTTCCTTTATAATTTTATTGTTCGAATCTGATAGATTACTTTTTTGATCCTTTAATAAATAGTTTTCTTCACGTACTTTCATTAATTCATTTGCATTTTCCTTCAATTCTTCGTTTAATGCGTTTGTCGAACCTTCTAAAATTGATATTGTTTTAACGTTTTTTTTATTATCACTCCATAAATTCTTATTGTCATTGTTTAGTTTTTCACTATATTCTTCTAGTGCGTTTGTCGAACCTTCTAAAATTGATATTGTTTTAACGTTTTTTTTATTATCACTCAATAAATTCTTATTGTCATTGTTTAGTTTTTCACTATATTTTTCTAGAATGTCAATTGCATTTGCTTGACTGTTTATATTATCTGCAAGCTGTGTTACCGAGTTTTGTAATGATATAATATCATTATTTTTTTGTTCTATAACAGCTTGTAAATTTTGATTGGTTGTGGTTAATTCTTCTAATTGGGTATTAGTGTCTTCTTCTGGCTCCATTTTTTCTTTTTTCAGAGGGGGTACGTATTCCTTACGCTTGTCCCAATAATGTTGCATTTGAGATAAGATCACTTCCTATATATACGTAAAAAAATCACACTTTTATGACGACAATTGAATATGTAGGTGTCTTTTACTCAAAAAAAAATGTCAGCTACTATGTCTATTACCAAACCTAAAACAATGAACTTCATTTTGCTCACTGCACTTGAACCCAAAAAAAGTACTTACCAAATCGACAAGGGCAATGGTAAATCGGAGACCCGTCACAAAATTAGTATGGTACTGCCAAACACCGACATCCCACCTTACTTGACGTTGCCCGCGTTCTCATGCCAGTACACTGAATTCTCTGAAAACGGTGACGCCGAGACCTTTGGCAAAAACCTTGACGATGGTAAAATGTCTGTGTCTTTACTTGCCGGTGCGCCGGACACCGTTGTCCGCCAGATGCCAACACTGTTGGAGGACCAAAAACAAGCTTTGGACCAATTGAAAAACTACCACCGCGAGATGTTATCTTTCGCGTTTCGTAACTTGCCAGTGAAGGGACCGGGGTCCTGCTCGTTTGCGGCGCGTGCCCGTACTCAAGCCAAGAAAGAGAAGGCGGAGGACATTGAGGCTAGAGCGGAAGAGATCTACATTGAAAAATCTCATCGCGGTGGCATTGTTGAGAAAGACCTTGAGGACGAGAACGGGGATGTCACCACCAAGGATTTATTGATTGCCAAACGCAAAGTGACGTCCTACGAAAAGGGTGTGAAAGGCAGATACCCTCCAATGTTTCACAAGATCGACGTGGAAGGAAACTTTCACGAAATTGAAGTGGGTGATTACTTGAACCGCCGCACTCTTGTTCAGTGTCGCGTGCGCCCACAATTCTTCACGGCACCAAGCATGTACGGCACTACACTCGCACTTGACCGTGACATCATTGTATTGTGGCGTCCCAAGAGCAGAAAACGTCAAATGGAATCAAAGGCGGTGCCCTTTTTTGTTGACGGTGAGGAGGAAGCTGCACCCAAACGTCAACGCACGGAGTAAACCCTAGAACAAATGTACCATAAAACGATAAAAATGTACGATAAAAATGTATGATAAAAATGTATGATAAAAATGTATGATAAAAATGTATGATAAAAATGTATGATAAAAATTGTAAACTATCTATGTCAAACAAAAAATATAGTATAAGTACACCCTGTGAATGAGTAAATGAGAAAGGTGATTATATTTTTATTGTTGTGCAAGACGATTGGGGCAGTTTTCGCACCGGCGAACACTGATAGATTGATGTCAGCCGTCAATTCATGCATAAGTGAAACAAGTGACGGTTCCTGTCCAGTTTTTGCCTCTTCGAATGGGGTGATGGGGGAGTGGGATGTATCCAGAGTGGGTTCCATGAAGCATTTGTTTTACAACAAACATGATTTTAATCAAGATTTGTCAAAATGGGATGTATCCAACGTTTATTCATTGTACGGAACATTTCAGGGTGCATATGCATTTAATTCTGACATCTCAAAATGGGAAGTATCCAAAGTCAACAGCTTGTCCAGTACATTTCGGGGTACATTTGCCTTCAATTCTGACATATCGAAATGGGACGTGTCCACAGTCACTGATAGCCAAATGGCGTTTTATGATAGTAAGTTTGACAGAACAATGTGTGGAACAATGTGGGAAAGTTATTTCTTATGGGAACAAAATTTGCCACAAATTTACAGAAGCGGACGATACGGATGTTGCAACACGCACAGTTACATGTCAGATCCATTTGTGGCATTTAGTCAGGGATCTTCGTGTTCGGAATGTTCATCTAAACAAATACCAAACGACGACACTGATTGTCCAAAAGTTTGTGTCTGCAACAATGGCGTCGAAGCAATGGGCACAGCATGTACAACCAATGGTGCCAATATTTGTACGTCGTGTTCCAACGGGTATTACAAAACTGGCAACACATGCACAGAATGCACTACGTGTGGCAGTGGGCAAAGACAAACGACTCCTTGCACTTCGGCATCGAATCGTATGTGTACACAGGCATTCGCACCAGTGGACAGTGCTGCTTTGAAGACTGCTGTTGGGACTTGTACACGGAGTTATATTATTTTAAACACCAACTATGTGTTTACGTATTCTTGTACTGGTGGATGTTTGGGTGAAACAATGGACGGGTCGTGTCCAATATTCTCGGCGTCGAACGATACGACGGGGAACCCCTATGGTGTGATGGGGGATTGGGACGTGTCCAGTGTCATTGATTTAGATAATGTATTTTATTATGCAGGTCACTTCAATGCTGATATTTCGAAATGGGACGTGTCCAAAGTCCGCCGAATGAGACAAACATTTTATATGGCATCGATGTTCAATTCCGACCTCTCTGAATGGGACGTGTCCAATGTTTATACATTGTTTGAAACATTTAGAGCAGCCTCTGCCTTCAATTCCGACATCTCAAAATGGGATCCAATGTCCCATGTTGACTTGACCAATACATTTAATCAAGCCTCCGCCTTCAATTCTGACATATCGAAATGGGACGTGTCCAACAGAGTCACTGTTCCCATGTACACGTTTTATCAGAGTAAGTTTAATCGAACAATGTGTGGAACAATGTGGAAAAGTTATTTCTTATGGGAACAAGAAATACTACCCTCAAGAAGCGGACGACACGGATGTTGCAACCCAGCTACTTACATGTCAGATCCATTTGCGGATCCATTTTCACAATCAGCGTGTACTGGTTGTACTCCACCATGTGGCACTGGAACATTCGAAACTACATCTTGCTCTTCAGCATCGAATCGTGTCTGTACTCCAAACGTTTGTTCTTGCACCAATGGCGTTGAAGCCACAGGCGAAGCATGTACCACCCATGGTGCTAATAATTGTACATCGTGTTCCAACGGGTATTACAAAAATGGCAGTACATGCACTGGATGCACCACGTCTTGTGGCAATGGAACAACCGAAACGATTCCTTGCACTTCGGCATCGAACCGTGTCTGTACTCCAAACGTTTGTTCTTGTGCCAACGGTACTGCTGCAAACGGAACAGCCTGTACTACCCATGCTGCTAACATTTGTACGTACTGTGCCAACGGGTACTACAACACAAATCAAACATGCACTGGTTGCACTACGTGTAATACTGGGAAAAGACAAATGACTCCTTGCACTTCAACTACGGATCATGTTTGTACTCAGAACGTTTGTTCGTGTGCCAATGGCGTTATAGCCACGGGCGAAGCATGTACTACCCACGATGCTCATATTTGTGCGTCGTGCTCCAGTGAATATTACAAAACTGACAGCACATGCACTGAATGCACCACGTGTGGTACTGGAGAAAGACAAATGACACCGTGCACTTCGGCGTCGAATCGTGTCTGTGCTCAAAACAATTGTTCTTGTACCAATGGTACTGCTGCAAACGGAACAGCATGTACCGCCAACGATGCTAACATTTGTACGTACTGTGACTATGGGTTTTACAAAAACGGCACTACCTGTCAGAACATTGACGATTGTGCACCAAACCCATGTGGCAACGAAGGGGAGTGCATTGATGGAATTGAAGAATACACGTGCAATTGTATAAAAGGATTCACTGGTGTCAATTGTGAAGAATGTGGAATTGGAAAGGGTAAAAACGAAAGTGGTTACTGCGTTGACTGCACCCGTCCTACCTACAACTCTGAAACCACTCACAACGCTTCATGTGCCAACCAGAGCTGCCCCTCTGGACAGGGGGTTACGTCGGACTCGTCGGTGTGGAATGCAAGTGGAGCAAATTGTGTGGACTGTACGTTTGGTTACGACTCACCCAAGGGAGTTGGTCAGTGCGCCGACATTGACGAATGTGCACAAAACCCATGTAAAAACAATGCTACGTGCACCCACGGGGTGGGTTCGTATAATTGCACCTGTCTCGCTGGTTACACTGGCAAAAACTGTTCGTTGTGCGCCGAGGAGTACTACAATACCAACAGTTGTGACATATGCAGCGACACTTGCGCAATGTGCACTGCGTGTGATACTGGAAAAAGGCAAACGACACCGTGCACTTCGGCGTCAAACCGTATTTGTACTCAAAACAATTGTTCTTGTTCCAACGGTACTGCTGCAACCGGTGAAGCGTGTACCGCACACAACGCCAATATTTGTTCGTCCTGTGCCTACGGGTTTTACAAAAACGGCACTACCTGTACAAAATGCACCACTTGTGGATTGGGTGAATATAAATCTGGAACAACATGCGATGGCAATGGAATTAATGATACCCAAACATGCACTACTTGTTCGAACGGGGATTCGACTTACTTGTGTGTAGCAGACACATACGAAACTGGAACAGTATGCAATGGTAGGGGAAACAATGATACACAGACATGTACTGGATGTACCACGTGCGATACTGGAACAAGCGAAATGACTCCGTGCACTTCAGCATCAAACCGTGTTTGTACTCAAAACAATTGTTCTTGTACCAACGGTACCGCGGCAACCGGAATCGACTGTACCACACATAACACCAATATTTGTTCGTACTGTGACTATGGGTTTTACAAAAACGGCACTACCTGTCAGAACATTGATAATTGTGCACCAAACCCATGTGGCAACGGAGGGTTGTGCACCGACGGCATTGAATCGTACTTGTGTGACTGCGTGAAAGGATTTACTGGTGACGATTGTGATACATGTGCAAGTGGTAAGGGTAAAAACGAAAGTGGTTACTGCACTGACTGTGAGTACCCGACTTACAACGCAGTGACTACTCACAACGCTTCTTGCGCTGACCAGACGTGCCCTGATGGTAAAGGGGTCACGTCGGACTCGTCGGTGTGGAATGCAAGTGGAGCAAATTGTGCGGACTGTTTGTCAGGTTACGAATCGCCGGAGGGTATTGGTCAGTGTGCCGACATTGATGACTGTGCATCAAACCCGTGTAAAAACAATGGTACATGCACTGACGACGTGGGTTTATATAATTGTACGTGTACAGTTGGTTACAAAGGCAAAAACTGTTCGTTGTGCGCCGAGGAGTACTACAAGACCGACGACACTTGTGAAAGGTGCAGATTAGAGTGTGGTGAGGGAACCACGGAAAGAACTCCATGCTCTTCAAGTTCCAACCGTGTTTGTACTCAAAACAATTGTTCTTGTGCTAACGGTACCGCTGCAACCGGAATCAATTGTATCACACACAACGCCAATATTTGTTCGTCCTGTGCCACCGGGTTTTACAAGAATGGTAACACATGCACAGAATGCTCTACGTGTGGATCGGGTGAATATAGAACAGGGCTTGATTGTGATGGTAGTGGAAACAATGATACTCAAACGTGCGACACATGCATTGATTGTGACACGGGCGAATACAAAACGGGTACCACATGTGGCAATGGAACTGGAAGGTGTTTTGCTCTTACAATTGGTGCAAGTCAAAGCCGAACAAAAATAGTCCCTGCAACAGTAACAACCGGTTTTGAATGTCCAGCTATTGTGGATCAAAATAACTGGCTGAACAATGAAGGTCACCCGGATACTTTCACAGTCGGTGTAGAAGGACAGGACGTAACAGTAACGCGCACTGATAAAGAGATTTGGGGCTCTTATCACACGAGTTGGGGAATGGATTTGAAAATAAGTTGTTGCTACAACAATATTCAAACGTGTACCAGTTGTTCCAACGGTAATTCTTCGTACTCTTGTATGCCTGGTAAATACCAAACTGGAGCACTGTGCAGTGGTAGTGGAAACAATGATACACAGACGTGTGCAGAATGTACCATGTGTGGCACTGGAAAAAGACAAACGATTGCTTGTTCTTCGTCATCGAATCGTGTCTGTACTCAAAACAATTGTTCTTGTGCCAATGGTGATGCAGCCACAGGCGAAGCATGTACTACCCATGGTAATAACATTTGTACGTCTTGTCACAGTGACTATTACAAAACTGGCAACACATGCACTGGATGCACTACGTGTGGCACTGGAACAACAGAAACGTCTAATTGTACTTCGTCATCGAATCGTGTCTGTACTCAAAATAATTGTTTTTGTGCCAATGGTAATGCAGCCACAGGCGAAGCATGTACTACCCATAGTAATAACATTTGTACGTCTTGTCACAGTGACTATTACAAAACTGGCAACACATGCACTGAATGCTTAACGTGTGGCACTGGAACAACAGAAACGTCTAATTGTACTTCGTCATCGAATCGTGTCTGTACTCAAAATAATTGTTCTTGTGCCAATGGTGATGCAGCCACAGGCACAGCATGTACTACCCATGGTGCCAATATTTGTACGTCTTGTTCCGGTGGATATTACAAAACTGGCAACACATGCACTGGATGCACTACGTGTGGCGCTGGCACAACAGAAACGACTGCTTGCACACAAAGTACCAACCGCGCGTGTACTCAGAACGTTTGTTCATGTTCGGACGGTATTTCTGCAAATGGAACAGCATGTACAACAAATGAGGCTAATATTTGTTTGTCGTGTGACAGTGGATATTATAAGAACGGTGTCACATGCACTGGATGCACTACGTGTGGCACTGGAACAACAGAAACGTCTAATTGTACTTCGTCATCGAATCGTGTTTGTACTCAAAACGTTTGTTCGTGTCCCAATGGTACTGCTGCAAACGGAACAGCATGTACCAACGACGGTGATCATCTTTGTTCGTCCTGTAACAACGGTTACACAAAAAACATTACATGTGTGGACATAAACGAATGTGCACCACAACCGTGTAAAAACGGAGGTACCTGCCGCAACGATGTAAACGACTACACGTGTACTTGTGCCGCCGGTTACGACGGCAAGAATTGTACAAACGACATTGATGATTGTTCGGAAAACCCTTGTCAAAACGGAGGGGAATGCGTTGACAAAGTGAATTCATACGTGTGCACCTGTGTTGCCGGGTACGACGGTGTGCACTGCACAAACAATATTGACGACTGCAAAGACTCGAACACGGATGTGTGGGTGTCTGAGGGGGATAAAAACATGCCCCCCTACTATAATTTTTACAGTGACAGTACATGCTTTGCTAATAAAACAGTGTTTGACACTGACACAGAATATACATTTAGAAGATGCAACAACAGTACAGTACATCCGTTTTCAATTGGTGGTGCACCCGGACTTATCAGTACGAACCATTTGTCATTCACAACCGGAAACAACGATGCAACGTACAGATGTACTTCCCATTCTCAGATGGTACACAATCTGACAGTCACTGAATACAATCCCTGTGGGAATGGATCGTGTGTGGACGGTATCGACACATACACGTGCCAGTGTGACCTGGGATGGACAGGTACAACCTGTAAAAACATGAACAAATGTACGTGTGCAAATGGGTATGGTGCATTGGGTGCCGGTTGCCCTCAGATCAGAGAGGTGTGTACTTCTTGTGTCAATAAATTTTCTTTGGTGGGCAACAGGTGTAAACCTAACATTGTACTAAGTCAGACATTGACTGTCAACGGTGTGAATGACTGCAATAGAATTAACGAAAATAGATTGGTAGAGGTTATTTCTGACATATTGCAACGAGATCAGGTGAACATTACATTCTGTACACAACCTTCGAGGAACTCTCGGCGATTATTATCTGTCAACGCCAGTTTGGTGCTTGGTCTGGAAGTTGGCTTACCGGCGGATACATCTGACTCGGAAGTTCTAATTACTGCAGGTAAAATGGAAAGCATGGGTACCAATAGCACTGAGCTGTGTGTGGCAGTTACACAACCAACCGGTCGTCGCCTGCTAGGGGTGACATGTAATTTTTTGTGCAGTAAAGTGGTATGTGGTGTGTGTAACCGTCCGATAGAACCAGCTTTACCAATGGAGGCTTCCGTGTTGTCTGGTGATGACATATTGGTAATAGTTTTTGCCGGACTGGCGATGGTAGTAACCACCGTACAGTGCTGGTACTTGTGTTTCACGTAAAAATTTATGTTGTATAAGTATATATACAAGTATATATAACATAGTAAATGTTAATATTTCTTTTATTGAGTAAGATTTTTGTGGTCATATCGTCAGTGTGTATTGGTGTCGTCGATATTTCGTGTGGTGAACGTGCATGCGTCGCCCTTAAGACGGACGGCACCGCGGAAGCGTGGGGGGATGCCCAGTACGGTGGCAATGCGTCCTCCATCGACTTGACCAATGTCGCCGACATTTCGTGCGGTGGGAACGCCTGCGTCGCCCTTAAGAACAACGGCACCGCATACGCGTGGGGGAATTCTGAAATGGGTGGCGATATTACTTGTGCTTCAGATATTTTAACTCACTGTTCTCCTCTGCCAAACGGAGTGACTTTGACCAATGTCGCTAGTATCTCGTGCGGTGGGTACGCCTGCGTCGCCCGCAAGAACGACGGCACCGCCGAAGCGTGGGGACATTCCGATTACGGTGGCAAAGTGCCGTCCTCCATCGACTTGACCTACGTCGTTGATATCTCATGCGGTGGTCAAGCCTGTGTCGCCCTTAAGAACGACGACACCGCCTACGCGTGGGGGAATCCCGAACGAGGTGGCAAAGTGCCGTCCTCCATCGACTTGACCTACGTCGTTGATATCTCATGCGGTGGATTAGCATGTATCGCCCTTAAGAACGACGACACCGCCTACGCGTGGGGGGCTGCCAATAAAGGTGGCAAAGTGCCGTCATCTGTCGACTTGACCAACGTCACCAACATTTCGTGCGGTGGTCAAGCCTGTGTCGCCCTTAAGAACGACGACACCGCGGTAGTGTGGGGGGATTCTAGATTTGGTGGCAAATCACCCTACTATCTGACCAACGTCACCGACATTTCTTGCGGTGGGAACGCCTGCGTCGCCCTTAAGAACGATGGGACCGCCTACGCGTGGGGAGATGCCGCTTGGGGTGGCGACGCGTCCTCCGTCAACTTGACCAACGTCACCAACATCTCGTGCGGTAAATACGTCTGCGTCACCCTTAAGAACGACGGCACCGCCTACGCGTGGGGACATGCCAGTTATGGTGGCAACGCGTCCTCCGTCGACTTGACCAACGTCGCCGACATCTCGTGCGGTGGTGGTGCCTGCGTCGCCCGCAAGAACGACGGCACTGCCGAAGCGTGGGGTGCCTCTTGGGCGGGTGGCGACGCGTCCTCCGTCGACTTGACTGACTGTTTGACACCTCAATGTCCCAACAAATACCACCTCCTTGACAATGGTCTTTGTACTCCAAACGTTTGTTCTTGTACCAATGGTACTGCTGCAAACGGAACAGCATGTACAACATATGGTGATAACATTTGTTCGTCTTGTTCCAGTGAATATTATAAAACTGGTAACAACTGCACTGCGTGCACTACGTGTGGTGTGAATGAAAGAGAAACGTTTGCTTGTTCTTTGGCATCGAACCGTATTTGTACTCCAAACCCACCATCTTCCGCTCCTAGTACATCATCGCCAATCGTCTACGTCGTGATAGGTGGAGTGGCATCTGGTGTGTTGACTGTTGGTATTTATTTCGCGTGTCAAACAAAGAATGTATTTGTCTACAGCGCATTAAGTTAGAAAAAAAATCAATATTTATCTAAGTAGTATTGTAGTTGTACAATTGCATCTGCAATATCATCTTTTTTTTTGTATGTGGTAATCTTTTTTTGAATAGTATCATCTATGTCAAATTTCTGTATCAGTGCTAAATGAGCTTTCTTGTTGGAGCTGTGTTTTTTTGTCAGAGTATGAAAATGCCTGCGTACACTCTGTGGAGCAATTCTAATTGTTTTGTCCCAATGCAAGCAACGGATTGTATTTGCAATAATCTTCATGCATGATCGCATCTGAATCTCAACCAATATCACATCTGCATTGAAAAACCCAGTCAGCATCAGTTTGTGAACTTGTGAAGCGTAATCGGTGCCTTTGTACTTGCTGAGATCTACTACACCAACGTCAATAATTTTTTTGTCCCATAGTGCCCATCCCAAGTTTTTGGTCCCAACGTCAATGCTCAACACACGCATTTTGACACTCAACCCACTGTTTATACATCTTATTTCTTTACCAATGTATCCTGGTGCGAATTTGCCAACTGGTATACCTCTCTGAACAACGATATACGCTGTTCTACCCTGCGTATATGTCTAAGTATTTTGTTGTTGACATTTTTGTAGTTTTTTCTGAAGACTCTCCATTTGTTTTTGCTTGCGGTTGCTTGTGATGAGATGTACTTGAGATAATCAACTGCGGCTTGCAGATATGTTTTGGACAGAAATGCTGGATGTTCTGCTGGGAGGTTGGCGTATAATTTCAAAATGCAATCCGCGGCGTCAATCGTTGCGGCTGAATCGTCACGCAAAACATCACATGTGTCAAACCATACGGATGCCGTGGAGACAACTTTGTTCGCTGCAATTTGTGACCCAAAATATATAACTGGAATAGCTGTGGCATAGTACGCCATTGATGTAATGTACATCCATTGATATAGTACAATGTCTCAGCATCAGCCAGCAAGATTATTGTAGGGTACACCCGGTATCCTTTTTGCCAAGAATTCTCTCCCCCAGTAGGTGGCTATCATGAGCGTCATTACCAAATCGTCTTTCATTCCTTTTTTACTCTTGCCACTGAATACAAACTTTGCGTTTTTGTACGGTTGTGTTGGTGCAAGTATCATTTTACGAAATTGTACCAGTTGTTTCTCTAGTTCTTTCTTCGTTTGTACAAGGCGTATGTTGGCATCCATCATGGGGTTTGCACAAACGACGGAGTCTGAAAATTGAATGGTGTTGTTGTTAAAGTACGAGAGAAGTGTCAGTGCGTACAACTCCTTGCGTGCGTTGGTTGTACATACACCGGCTTTCTTTTTTTCGTGTACTGTATACAGTCTGCGTTCGTTTCGCAGCATGTGTCTGGCATGCTCTGCTTCCTGTCCCAGGTTGTTTTCTGGTAAAAATATTATATGTGTATTCCGAAAAACTGGACGTCCTCTCAGGCATCTCACATGCTGCTTCAACAGTTGTTCAATTTGTGTATGTTGGTCTGTTGGTGCGGTATCAATGCCCACGACTACCAATTTATCGTCTTCGATCACAATGCTGACCACCGCCATTTGACTGCTGCCACCCCCGTTCGGGTCTAACCCCATGAATACATATTCCGGCGGACTGAGAAACTTGTATGGTTGACTGTTCATAAATGAGACCACCTTTTCTGACTCAAACAGTGAATTTGCGTCGTCTGTAATGGACCCCATTGATTCACGCTGCATCAAATCACCTTGGTCCGCATACAAAGCACGTACCATGTCCAATTTGGCGGCGGATTTCCATGGTGGGATTAGATCTTGTTTGTGTGTACAACTCGCACCTATCCCGGCACTCTTGCATTTGTCACACACCAACGACACTTTGATTGTGCGGAAAAATGTTTCACCGGTATTGTCCCTGAGTTCAAACATTTCAGAGTAAAAGTTTAATTTATCTTGTGGAGTGCTGATAGCAATGAGGGCGGTGGTTGCCATTTCAAGCAGAGGCACTACGATTTCAAAAAAAACCTGCAGGTCCAAGAAGGCAGCTTCCTCCAGATACAACACGTCACCCCCCACACCACGAAGTGTCTTGGCACAAGACGGGTACGAAAACACCTTGCGCTTGTCGAACGGGGAATCACCTTGGAGTACAAATTCTTCCTGGTTGCATTTAATAATGCGGTCAGCCCAAGGAGTTGCCTTGACCATGTCACGGATAAGTTCCAGTAATTTTTGACTGGCGCGACGACCAGTTGAAAAAATGGACTGCACTGAATTGGGGACACACATGGCGTACGCGGCTACGAACATGGACACCGCGGTGGTTTTTCCAAAACGTCGAGGTGTCATGCACAGCACGCTCTGACGAAGGTCATCCCAATTATTTACTCGCATTATTTTTTCCATGTCTACGTCAGGGTCGTCTTTGTACAGGTGGAGACATACAGATTGTAGAAATGTTTCATGGAATTGACGCTGCATTTTAGACCGTTCAAGACCAAAGTTGTTCAGTTGTTTTCGAATGCTCATTAGACGTTTGTCGCCTTCATACGTTTTGTTCACCGGTTTAGCAGCCCCGTACAAACGTGGCATGCACATGTCCAGCTCCGCCAGCTTTTCAGATTGGTAGTACTCGTATGCCCCGGACAAGTAACGTTTGTAGGACACAGCTTTCATTTGTGGTACAGATGATTGTATATATACCATTTAGAAAAGTTTAAACATACAATGTGTAAGAACAAACATATAACCAACATCTATTAACAAAACGGTTGTATGAAGCTTCGTATGTTTTGACTGTTTTAAGTACATTACTTAATGATATCTACATTATACACACATCTATACAGTTGGCATGTTGTCAATGTGGACCATAGGTTTACAATCCAAATACAACATGACACTCAACAACACAATCTGTATATATGTCAGTGCCAACACATACCATGTAGGACTACTCCATATAGCTACACCACATATGTAACCAACAATCCAACCTACCATCACCACGCTGTACAGTCTTGCGCGCAGATGGTACAAAGTGACCGTAAACAAAGTGTAGCACAACGAACCCAGGCACAAAGCGGAAACCTGCAACAAAAGACCCACAGCATTATAAGTCGATAAAATTACCGTGAACAACATGGACAGCACGTACAGTGCTGGTATTGAGCAACCTTTTACCGGAAGCTTATACGCTTGGTGGCATTCCATGCACACTGACCCAATTATACACTGTTCATGGACACGTCCTGCACAATTGCAGGGACTAATCGTCAAAAATCTGTAAGACGGTTGTTCACAGATTCTGCACTTCATTTACTGGGATGCTTTCTATAAGTTATAGGTATCAGTTGTAGGTATCAAATCACATAGACTAACTTTTTTATGACGACATTTAATTGGAAACAGTTTCTGCAAATGTATGGAAGGTCTGTTAAAAAACCGTTTGCTTCAAGTGTCCGATCGAATCGAGTTCACTTTCAAAAAATACAGGATATACGGGTCAGTCGCACATGGTGGACACATTGGAAACACTTTAATCATTTCCCCCGACGGCAACGAAAACACAACACTTCAGAATTGGACCTATCCGTCGTTAACCGCATGGTCAGAGGCATGTTTACGAGAGGGGTTGTCGGAGGAAAACATGCGCTACGCAAGTTGGAAACGGGTGATACACACGCCCTCACAGAGGACTTTGCAAAGCTTGCGGTCAGAGTACAACGTCAGCTTCAAAACTGTCCACGCTTCAAGACAAGACTTGTTCAGCGAAATAAACAGATTGCATCGACAAGTAAACACTCTAAAAAGAGTAAAACCAGTGTATGTATCAAATCCGGTCACCGACCAAACCGACGACCTTCTAATGAAAAGCGGTGCCATAGAATTTTTCAAAAAATGGAATGGAACTTATTTGCAAAGTACTTAACACCCGTCGAATGGTGGTCAGTTCGTCTCACCTCCAAATTAATGGTACCAATGCCTTGGACATGGTCGTACGTTTGGCATGGACCGCCAGTAGACCCGTACATTGGAAGCCGGTTCAAATACGCACTCACAGTGCACCCGGTGAACAATGTACTATGCAGCATCACTAACATCACTGTGTTGAAGTCAGTGGTCAAAATAATGTTGTCGATGTTTGGGAAAGAAAGTACCGGTAGGATCATAGCCGAGTGTCAGATTAGTAACTTAAGCATTTGGAAATTAGTATATAGATATGGATCACACACTACTCAAAAATGAGTACTCTATTGGGTATGTCATTGGTGATGGGTAGTTTCAACACGGGGTCCACACACATTGCACAAGCAGTGTGGTTCATGTGTAGATCGTTCACTGTTCGTCCAAGAGACAAACATGTATTGTTCGAAGGTCACACTATCATCGTGCCCAATTTTTGGAGAGACATTCTCCTTTTCCCAATTATATCAGTAGCACAGACATTGCCTGTACCAAATATAATGGATTATGTTTGGGTACCCTTTTTAGTACAACTTGTAATGGGTTACCCTACCTCAGTCATTTATACAGTCTTGAACGGTACTTGTATGTGCATGTACATTGGGTTACGACCAGAATCTGTATTTGTAATGTCCAACATATTATGGGGGTATTGCAAAGGCGACCACACAAATTGGGTGCTTCGTGCCGCATCTCTGGCACATCTTGCGTTTTTCTGGACAAATCGTGACGTCAGTTACTTATCCACTTTTGTAGGAATACTTGCAGCAGAAGGCAAATATCGGATGATGTTAGACCCACATACTGCTGTACACCACATTACCATCTTTTCCATTGCAGGTCTCTTGCAACTAAATGGCATTGCGTTTTGGAGTATTTGTCCATGTTTAAGTATATACGTATCAAATGGTTGGCACCTCCGGTGGAAATACACAGACAATGTACTGTACAATTTTAATTGGATAATTGTACTTACTATCATTGGGGTTGGTGCTGTATTGTACTTTACAACTACAAATTAGTTTTTACAAAATATTTTACTCTCATTGCAACATTTACAAAACGAACTACAACATTTGCAAAAGAGTGTGGATATATACAACAGTATGATACCTAGCAAGAGGTACAAAAATATGTGCACAGCAGAACCAGGTGATTCAACAATTCTTGAAAAAATATTGTCAGCGATTGATATATAAGTACTGTTCATTTGCATTGATTCATTTATGCTTAAATATGACGACAATGAATTTGTTCGTTTTGTACAATAATGTTGCGTTGTGTTGAGTGTTATCAAGTCAGTTCTACGTGTGATCGGTGTAGTTGTGGGTCGTACGCATATTACTATGTAGCAAATGTAGTTAACAAAGTAAAAGCAAATTAATTTTGGTACAAAATATGTTACTGAAACTGGCACATGTATACATGTGATTGGTAATATTTATCACATCATGACTATATAAACAATAGACATCGTTGCTCAATGTCCGTAATCCCTTCCGAAAATATACAACTTACAAAAAAAATTGAGAAAATGGAAAAGGACATTAAACGAATCAAGGCACAGATACGGGTTCTCACCAGTTGTGTAAAAAATGCTCAACAAATGCCTGACGAGTCCGATGAAAATTGGAGCGAAGACTGCACTATTAGTTAGTACAATTTTAACATAAATGATCTTGTTTGAAAAGGTAATTAGAGACTACACACAAGACAGTATTGCATTGTCAGAATCGTATCGTAAAGAACCAAACACCACAAACATCAGGCAGTGTATTGCATTGTTCAGAAAAACAATGAAAAGGTTGAAAGGCAGGCGTCTTAATCATCCACCACTTTTCGTTTGGCACGGTGTAAATTCTACCTGTTGGCGGTTTGAGGAAACTCGGCTGTTGTACATGCTCCATCATTTGTTGTTGAACGACGCCAAAATATCGTTCAAAAACGGTGATTTTAAGACAGCCAAGTCCTCACTTGTGGAGGCTCTTCAGACAATTGAACAAATTATGCATAACAAATGGGCAGCTACACCGTATGTAAGGTCAATGGTGGAATTACAGGACAGGTATCAACTGAGTAAACTTTTTGCAACAAAGGGGTTGTACTGGTACAACGCCCATTCTTTTAAAAATACCCACCAAGCAATTAAAATTGCGTACCAACTCACTGAAATTTCCAATCGGTTATGGAAAACCACACAAAATTTAAACTTCGAAGAAAAACTTCTGTGCGAGTACCATCGTGCCAAATCCGATTCAAGTGAAAATTTCACCGAGAAACTGTCACATATCACTGCCGCTCATAACATAATGCCACAGCATGTAGAGGAAGCCTTTAACACTGTGACCCACCTCAACAATACGGTACACTACGTCAAACCTTTTGAGGTGGTGTGTGCGACTCTGACAGTGGAGTCAGCTCTGGCATTGTGTGGTACTTTACGTAGTCCGTAACAATTTTTCGATTGGGGCAGTGTTCCAGTATTGTACGACCCACCATTCGCTCAATGCACGTCTCGGTCTGTGAACCCTTCTCGCGTGTTTCGATCGTGTGGTTTCCGGTTTGTGAACCCTTCTCGCGTGTTTCGATCGTGTGGTTTAGTGTTTGTGTATGCGTCGTACTCTTTGCACTTGTTGTCCCAGCCTTCAACATAAAATCCAAATATTCCGAACTGAGAAGGTGAAGAGAGTTTTCAGTCGAACCTTTCTTGATCGGTGACAAGTTGCGTACTGTGGTAAAGTAGTTTGGATGTAACAAGTACATTGTTAATAAATACATTGTCTAATATATATAATATGTTTATACTCTGTTTATCAACACGAATTTGCCACATTGTATGCCGGGACCAGTGTTGGGTCCCTCTTTTCCAAAAACTTTTGTTTGATCTCAAGGGCAGTGAAACACTCTTCTGTGATGGACCCGGGAGAAAGTGTGGACTCACCTGGTGGGCAATCCTTGCATGTTTCCTTGTTGGGTTCATCCTGGTAGGTACCCACAGGGCACTCTACACAAAGACTTTTGGAGCGGTCCAATTTCCAGTCAAGATTTTTGTACGACCCAATGGGTACAGCACTGCTGCTGGTCATGGTGGGTGCCCCAGTGCCCGTTGCGCAATTATTACAAACTGTTAGTGGCAAAGCACCACCTCTACCGGTTTGTCCCCACGCTTTTGCGCTGCCGTCGCCCATGATGGCAGTACATGCAAGAGCGCTAATATCACAGGAGACATCAACGACGTTGTCCAGTGTGGACACGTATGTGCTGCTAACATGTAAATATTTTAGCAACCACTGGTTGACAGTGCCATCAGATATCAACGCGACACCTGTATAGTAATTCAACGAGATAGCAGTGACGTTGATCAACATATTTTTGTCAATTTTTGAGCCGGATCCCCAAACATAAGCATTGCCATTTTCCATGAGGGCGGCACAGACGGATCCAGCACAGGTAATATCAGAGACATTGGTCAATGTGACACCTTCTGGTAGAGGTTTACAAGTACTCACACCACCGCAAGTGATATCGCCACCATTTTGGGCATATCCCCATGTAACAGCAGTGCCGTTTGCCATGCGGGCGGCACAGGCGAACGTACCACACGAGACATCAACAACGTCGGTCAAATCTGGTTCTGTCCCACCATAACCGCCATGTCCCCACGCTCGTACGATGCCACCCTTCTTGATGGCGACGCATGCCATTTCACCGCAGGAGATATCAATGACGTCATTTAAGTCGGAGGGGACTAAACCCATAGCTCCATACCCTGAACTTCTCCCCCACGTGTAAGCGCTGCCATTGTTCATGCGGGCGACGCAGAAATATCCACCGCACAAGACATCAGCAAAGTCAATCAAATCAACAAGGTTATCGGGTAGAGTTCCACCTTTCTCGGTATCTCCCCAGGCTCTGATGATGCCGTTTTCCATGCGGGCTACACAGACGGAACCTCTGTAAGCGCACGATATATCCACAACGTCTGTGAACGTGGCAACATATTCTTTGTCACCACCTTTATCGGTATCTCCCCACGCTACCGCGGTATTGTCGTTCTTGCGGGCGACGCAGGCGTATAGACCGCACGAGATATCAGCGACATCGGTCAAATCGACAGAGGACACGTCGCCACCTAGATCGTCACTTCCCCACGCAACAGCGGTACCGTCTGTCATGATGGCGGTACAGGCTCCACCACTACACGCTGTTTTGGAAACACCAACACAATCCGGTAGAGAATTTACAGATGAAATCAAAACCAGAATCAAAGGTATAATCAAAGGTATAATCACAAACAATCTCATTTTGTTAATAAATCATTGTATTTATAGTCAATTAAATATTGAAAATGTCGTCATAAAAATGCTAAATACCCTTATATGAACCATATAAATCAAAGCTTTTATAAATGTTTTTTTTTTATATATATTCTCAAAAAAAAAATAAAATATAAAATCCTTGTAAATTATGGTTCATATAAGGGCATTTAGAGATTTTATGACGATAAAATTATTATTATCTGATCCACAAATTAAGAATCAGAGATGTCCATAATTGATGTCTTGGAGAACGGCAAGATGGGCAAGACTTTGGGAAGGGGTGAATTCGGTTGTGTGAAATTAATCAAAAGCGGTCGCAAAGAATATGCGTTAAAGTGCCAGACTACGAAGGATTTTGGTCAATTCTATGCAAGTGTGCGAGAGGAATTTTGTACCTTCATCAAACATCCCAACATTATTTTTTGTTTTGATTCTTTGTGGGACGACTTCAATTGGTACGGTCTGTACGAAGTTGGGGTACCCTTATGCCCGCACGACCAACACCACAAAGTGCTGTGGGACATAGCCAAGGGGTTGGCGTGCCTGCACGCGCATGGAGTTGTGCACCGTGACATCAAGCCCAACAACATTGTGCGTGTGGGTGAACGATACAAAATAATTGATTTTGGATTGGCACGACCACTTACGAAAACAAGTGATACGCAATCCGAAGGCATGGTGTCGTTGTTCTGGCGCCCAATTGAAATTCTGGAAGGTGGCAACACGGATGCTCGGTGCGATGTTTGGTCACTGGGTGTTGTTTGTTTGTCGTTGCTCAGAGGTTACCATTTGTTTGACGGTACGTGCGACAACATCATCTCTCAGTTCAAAGCGCTCAAGTTTAGCTTTGAGGAAGGTGTGTACTCCAAGATGGTGTGTGGGTTGGACAAACGGTGGAACTCTTTCCAACTGTGCGACGATTTATGTTTGGAATACAGCACTGAAACATCCGTACCACTTGTCTCAGCGGTACATCGGGATGCTCTTCTAGGGAGAGATGTAGACATTGACATGTACAATAAAAATGGTTTTTAAAAAAATATAAAAAAATATAAAAAAATATTTAAAAACATTTAAAAAATAATAATGACGATACTTCCTCAGATTGTGATTACCAAAAAAAATGGCAACAAAAATAGATTCACAGACTTGGTTGAATGTGATTGGCAAAGTAATTGTGTTTGACTTGGAGTTTGTGGGTGATATCACAAAGCCCGAGACTTGCCATTTGTGGGAAATTGGTGCCACATACTTGTCTTGCAACAAGTCATTCACGATTGTGATTAATCCTCAAGTGCAAGAGTTGCCACCGGCGATTGACGGTTGTTTTCCATTGACAAATGAATTCCTAGAGGATCACGGGACATCGTTGGAGAATGGGCTTATTAAGTTTAAAGAGTGGGTAGGTGCATCCGCCATCATGGTGTCACACAACTGTTTCAAGAGTGACATGGGGGTACTGAGAGGAGCTTTTAAAAAGTGCAACATTGATTTTCCAAGTTGGTTGTTTGTGGACTCACTTCTCTTGATCAGACAACACGTCAAGTTAAACAACTACAAGTTAAGCAACACGTACCAACATTTTATGCGTAGTCCATTGCGCAACGCACACAGAGCACTGTCCGACGCGGAATCACTGAAACACATTCTGATCTCAATGGGACCGTTGTGCCAGCCCACGTTTGCCTACCCTCTTGAACTAACCCCACTGCAATGCATTGGTGGAATTGGACGTGCGTGCGAGTCAGTATTGGTGTGGAAACAAATCCGATCGGTGGAGAGTCTGGTGCTGTACATACTGAACTCGCAGTCTTCCATGCTCCTGCACAGCAGTGTCACTTTCGCGACGGTCGCAGCAATTATGATCAGTCAGCTTGAATTGCCCGTAGCCAGTTGCAAGACCATTGTTGACAATATAATTTTATGGCGACAAATGCACCAAACGGATTGAATTCAAATGAATTCCGATGAAACGCCAATACTGCCAGATGAACCACGTCGAGAACCTCAATGAGAACCTCAATGAGAACCTCAATGAGAACCTCAATGAGAACCTCAATGAGAACCACTTTGCGAAACGTCAACGTGCGGCACTCCCCCATAATATATACGGCAAACGACCCAATTGTGGTGTGCTCCAGACCAACAACAAACGCATCAAAATTGACCAGACATCGCAGGAGGAATACATAGACCAGTTGCGCAATGAAATTTGTCATTTGAAACAGTTCCAGACACAGTGTTGCCAGGTGTTGGATCAAATGAACAAACGGATGGTTCAGATGGAACAAACAGTAGAGGTCCAAAACACTCGGGTAGTAGAACCATGGGTGCGTCAGTGGGTAAAGTAAAACATGATTTTTATTATACACATGAATTTGCTACATTGTACGCCGGGACCAGTGTTGGGTCCCTCTTTTCCAAAAACTTTTGTTTGATCTCAAGGGCAGTGAAACACTCTTCTGTGAT
>Ga0233412_10000553_pt1 | contig 21472 bp, 12 predicted proteins | sample Na_anoxic_4_MG_FD_180667 | JGI IMG/M metagenome (GOLD analysis project Ga0233412, IMG submission 180667) | Seawater microbial communities from Saanich Inlet, British Columbia, Canada - Na_anoxic_4_MG | ecosystem: Environmental > Aquatic > Marine > Inlet | place: Canada: British Columbia...
TTATTCAGTTAAAATTATTGTTGATGATGATACTCCAAGTGAATTTTATGTTTATAATACAAAATTAAAAAATGGGGCATTGGGTAATGGTAAAATAACTGTAGTATCCCCTTATCAAGTTACAAGAGAATATGATGATTCTATAACAAATGAAATATATCCATATACGGATAGATGGAATGATATTAGTTTTAATTCAGACGTATTTACCAATAGTGTTGATATATCCGATAATGCTACAATTGTAAAATTTATACCTGATTGTAATTTTGATTACCATAAAATCCCTATTGAACAAAGAGGAGATACAGCGTATAAAGATGTCAGTGGGCAAAATGCGTCTTTATTGTTAGAAAATAAATCTCTTGCCGATACAACATTATTAGACAATGAATGGTTTGCTTATGAGGAATATACTCCAGATAATACACAAATTTTGAGGTCATACTTAACCGATTATAAAACTTTACCAAAATGGGTTCATATTCTGAATGTTCCTGTTGGTGCTGGATGGAATGTTTTATGGAAATATAATAATCTATTGCCAACTTCAAATGATTCAATAGTGGATATAAGCGATAATGAATATTATATTAGATGGAGTTATAGTTATACAAGATATAGATTTTCAAGAGAGGCTAAAGGGATAGACCCAACTACCGTAAGGTATGAAGATATATCTTTTAATACGGGAATTAGTCCATACGTATATTTTGATTTTACACAATATGGTAAATTATATCCACCATTGGCTCCAAAATGGACGTTTAGTAGGATAGAATACCCTGATGCGCCAAAAACATATTATAAAAATTTGCGTTTGTCTGTTAAAACAGAGGATTTATTGGATTTATCTAAGAATATAGTTTATAATACAGATTTGGGGAGTAAGATAAATATTCAATATTATATTATAAAACCGAAACAGCTAACCGATAGAGACCAAAGAGACCCTTTAATAGATTTATCTCATGTAGAATTGAGCGTTAATAATAGTGTATATGACATGTCTTTTAATATGACGGCTACGGCTTATAAATTTCCGGATGTTATAACGATTGATATAAGCGATACTAAGATATTAGAAACTACATTATTACCAGGAAGATATATAGGGGCTTGGTCTTATACAGTAAATCATAGTTATATAAATCCGCGGGCCAGAAATTATCCATTAATACCAGGAGTTGATTACGATGTGAGTGCGGCATTAATTGATATTAGTTACAATGAATTTTTATGGGACAATATAGAACCTGTATTTTTTATACCAGATGATTTATCCAGAATGACGTTACAAATCCAACAACCGGATATATCGGGAATAATAAAACATTGGAATACATATTATCAAACATTGTCTCAAGATACAGAAATTATATTTAACTTTATACTATGGTCACCGAATTATGAATATACGCAATTATTATCGGGTTTAAATAGATGGGAGTTACCAAATTATTTTCAGGGAAAAGAAGACCCAAGGATACAACAAACTCCAGTAGAATATACAGATTATACTACTCCGTTAAATTTACAACGATGTTGGTTAGGCAATGATAATAGTGATAGCGTTGGACACGTATATGATTGGGGTTATGGTGGAGAACCAGGAATACAATATAGAAAGGTTACTTATCACGATATAAGCAATAATGAAGTATATCAAAAGAAATTAATTTTTGATATAAGTCAGGTCCAACAATTCAAGGATGTTGTTGATTTATCGGCTGTTCCCGTAAGCAAAGAAGGTATGCGTAATTTTATAATAGATATGTTTATTCCCAGTTCACAAGATATGAGTCGCAATACCGCAAATTGGGGCTTTAGTAATCATAGTATTGGTGCTGTGGGGAATACCTTAGGCTTATTTCATATAGGCGTTAATGGTAATGGTATAGATACTTCGAAAGTAGAAAATGGTTCAGAACTTGGATGGAATAATGAGGGTTTTATTTATAGAGCTCCTTATGACCCCACATTAGGACAAACTTATTTTAGACATAGATTAAATGATTTAAGTGATAATAAAATTAGATATCATTTTCAACAAGCATTTATGTATGGCGATCCCCCATCCAAAGATGTTACAATATCGGTGAACGATGAAATAATATATGATTTACCTGGTAGAGGAGTTGATTTATATGATATAAGTTGGTGTGGTCAAGAATATGATATATCACATTCTCCAGTACCAATGAGACCAACAAGAATAGAAATGTGGTTTCAAGAAGATGGTTCTAGTTCTGCTATATATAAAATTAAAGATTTATCAAATGATACTATAGTAAGAAATACATTTACACCTCAAGATTTTGATGAAAACGATACTGAAAGACATTTTTATCAAAGTCAAAAATATGTTACTGAAGGTTTATATATACCTTATATAGGTAGATGGGAATATCAAATATATGACCCCTCTTCACAATTTATAATAAATAGTAGAATAGTGCAAAGTGAATATCCTGATGCTATTCATAGAACAGGGGATTGGAATATAATACAGACATTGGATGGTGGTCAAGAATTTCAAATTTCTGCTGAATACCCTTTTGAACATAAATATAGATACGCATCTTTATATACAATACCAAAGGACTTTATAAGGCCATTGCCGATGTATCCAACACAATATATAGATTTGTCTTATAATAAAGCAACCAGAGAATTAATAGTTACATGGGATAAAGAAACAATCATGGCGCCATTGATGCATAATTTAATGGTTTATTGGTTACAATATAAATCACTAACAGAACTTAAATTTTTATTATATGGATGGTTCCCGAATTCAGAGAAATTACCAACGAATTATAATGACCCAACAGATATCGAATTATATAATTTATGGGACCCTGTTTATGATATATCTTTTATAATTCAATCACCCAGTCCCTTCCAAGAGACGAATATCTTACCGTTAATACCACATAATGTTTATACTATAACAGAAGAAGCATTAATATACGGTAAATGGGTTTTTGCATGGAATTATCAAGTTTATAATGGTGATTATAAAGTACTTGCAAAAAGTATGCCCGATTATGGTTTTTTTGACGTGAGTGCTGTAGAAATAAACATACCGCCGATAATGTATAATCCAAAAGTTCCAACTATAAAATATATAAAGGAACCTGAAGACAACCAACAGTTAAAATTAAATATAAGAAGTATAGAATTAAATGAATTATCAAAAAATTTAAACAATCAATTGAAAGGATTGCAAAATGTAGAGGCTATACATATCAATTATTATCTATGGACACCAGATAAACAAAAACAATATGACCCTTCAGGTTGGTCTGTTCCTAATTATTATGTACCCGAAGACCAAAGAATATACTCCTATCCTGCCGAATATACAAATATTCAAACAGAATTAACGGATGTTGATTTTAGTGTGGGGACAGACCCAAGTAATATAATACATGATGTTTATAAGATAACACATAATGGGGAGGGGTTGTATCAAATAGATGGTATATATAATGGTACAATAACACTATACAGGAATAAAACTTATAAATTTATTGTCGATGCGGTTGGTCATCCATTTTGGATAAAAACAAATCATTCTACAGGAACAGGCGATTCATACAACGTTGGAATAACCAATAATGGAACCGAAAATGGAACTATTGAATGGACTATTACAGACATGAGTGTTAATAAGTTATATTATAATTGCCAACATCACGCAACTATGAAAGGATGTATTAATATTATGAACCAAGAAGATGATATTGGGTTTCCTATACAAAAAGCATACTGTAAGACTCTTATAACAACAAATTTAACAGATTATACGGATATATCGTGTGTATATTTTAGTAATAAAGAACTATTGCCGAATGGTAAGGGACATTTACCTTATTCATCAGTATATCCATATATTAATCCAATAGGACTGACGAGGTTTAATACGCCATATATAACACGATGGAGTTATGAAATAAAAAGAACAGGATTGCCATCTTATTACTCAGACATTTCGGATAATATATATAATCGTAATGCTTATTGGAATATACAAACGGATGAAAAAGGTAATAAAAGTGTTACCGATTATGATAAAATTATAAAATATATGTATTCAAACGTAATTACTATAAAACCACCGGATCCCCCAACCATAGTTTATTTAACAACAAATGGTTGTGTATGTCTTACAAAAATAGATAATCTTGTTAAAACAAAAGAAGCACAGAATGCTAAAAATAGATTAGGGGCCATGTTAAATAATTTTAGATTAGCAAAAAGATTAAGACCAAGAAAAGCAAAAGATGACCCAAGAGCAATGCAATACATTAAAGAAACTGGAAATACTAATGTTATATTTAGATATGATGATGGGTCTTGCGAATAATATTAATTATATTTAATTATGTATATAATTAATGTCTGGAGCAGTTCAGGAAGGATTAATGTTAAATGGGTTCCAAACAACATCTGGTATTGGTGTTGATACGCCAGCAATTAAGATGAATATGACGTGGGATGGTTTTCCATTAACATCAAGGTTTTATGCTAAATTGGTTAAATATAATGATGAGGTAAGGCCGAAATTATATTTAAATAAAAATATATTTGAATTGTCGATGAACCCTATTTGGAATACAAGAAAATTAGTAATTTTTAATTGGTTATTTGTTCAAAATAGTTATGTTAAAGAATTAGTTGGGGAATTGGTTGAAAATGACCCAAGGTCCCCACCAAATTGTTGCACTTTTAATATTGTAATGATTAAACCAAGAGATGGTGTGGGTAATATATTTTATCCATTGAGGGAGGGATTATATGGCGGAACGAGTGTAGGTTTAGGTGACAATCAAAGAATGAATTTAGACGAACAATCATTTGTAAGAGAAATAGGTAATGTTAAATATACCGAATATTTTAATAGATTGGTGTGGGAATTTTACTTTGGGTTTACCGAATTAACAGATATTTGGTCTCCTGTAGAAAGTGAAAACCCTATTATACCGTTAAGAAACCCCTTTTACGTCAGTCGTTGGCAATTAACGACTGGTAATATACCTACAGATATAGTTGATTTTAAAATGTGTTGTTTGATAACCCCTACGGATCACGTTAAAATATTTTGTCCAATTCAACAAACCTTTGCTTTTTTAAAAAAGGACCCCCTATGGATATATAAAGGTGATAATTCAATACATACATATACTATTCAAACATTAAGGTCAGAAGAATCTGGAACGATACCATTGGAACTTGGTAGCGACGATTTAGCATATAAAACATTCAATGAACGTATCAAAACAATTGTGGGTCGTACCTACTACATTGTGAATGTAAAAACGGGCATTGACGGTTATTTATACAAATTAAATTTAAAAATTATCAATTTTGATATTGTTAATCAATTTGGTAATCCGTTGGCCACAATTGAATTGGGTGGTACTACAAAATTTTATATTAATATAAAACCGCCGTCAGCAATAAATGATTTAAATGGGGCCACATTATATTTTCAAATAGATAATTTAAATCCCCATTTATTATTGGTTCCTAAGACAGTGGCTTATCCAGCAAGTAATAATCTTGGACAATTGGTTGCGCCTGAATTTGATTGTTTATCTTTCGGTAATGAAGGGGACGTGGATGAATTTATTATGCCCATAACAATTACGAGTATGAATGAGTATTTTAATAATATTATTCAAGTTCCTATTCAAGTTAACGTTGCTAATTTATATATTAATGCAGATTTCGTATTAGTTAACATATATGATTTAACAAATTTGATATATTCACAAAAGATTCAAATTTTACCAAGAAGATACGAAGATATTACACAGAGTTTGAGTATAGACACTACGTACGAACCTAGTACAGCGGATTATGTAACATTTCGTTTTAAATCGACCGTTACGGGGAATAAATTTTTTATTGAAGAAACAGAATCTTTATCCTTAATATTAAAGTCATATACATATGGTCAAACTTGGCCAGGAAAACAGGGTGATGTTTTTCATATAGATACAAGCGACACAAGTAATTTTGGACATAGATTGACTTTTTATGATGCTAATGACGCTACAGCGAAGGAATTAAAAAATGACGATGGTGAGCCTTTAGCCCAGTATAGTAGAACGGCACCACAAGGAACTCCTGATTCATTTGTAAGTATTAGACTCCCTATGGACCAAACAACAATATATTATAGAACGCAACCATTAAATCCAAGACAAAATTATACAATGTATGGATATGGAACACTTGAATTAGATCCTTTGGTCCTTGAACAAATAGGAGATGTTATATGTAGTAATGTAGATGGGACCGTCGAGGGTGGTGCGTTATCGTTAATATCAAATGGGGTCCAAGGTCAATATGATGTAAGATTAGCTGTCGCGGATAATGATTTATTCGGTGTTCAAAATGTTGGTGTTATTAGTGTAAGAACGGTAGCAATTACTCCACCCATAAATGTTAGATATGATATTGTTAATGATACAGAAGTTCATATAAATTGGAGCGTTGAAATACCCGGAAATACCCTTTATAGTTTTGCGGATCCTACTAAAACGCGCTATACCACAACAGCAAGTTATGAAATATTAAGAGAAGGTATAAATGCCGAAACAGGGGATAAAGAATATGTCGTTGTAGGAACCGCGCCCAAGCCCGAATGGGTGGATTATAATGCTGTTCGTTTTACAAATTATAAATATCAAATTAGAGCTCTTGTAAAATGGAATTCTGTTGAAGTAACATCTGAACATAGTGATTCATTATTCGTATTTGTTTGTGAAAATAATAAATTTCCTTTAGGTAGATTTAATAACACTACTGAAAATAGAAAGTTGTATCAAGATATTGGTCAAACCTGTGAAAGAGTAGGAATGTTACCAAGTTCGGGTAGATTAACTGGTAATTTGTTCCCGACAGCCAAACAATTTACCAAAAATGAGTTATATTCTATGATGGCAAGAGCACAAGGACGACCATCGCGTTAATAAGAAATGTTTTTATATTTTAAACATTCAAGAAGTCATGTACAAAGAAAAAGAGGAAGAGAAGATAATTATTAAAAAATAAATTTAATAATTATTCTAACATTTCTAAATCAGATACTTTCCAATATTCACTACCACCATTAGGTAAAGGTCTCCTAATAATGAAAGGTACCTTTTTTGCCTCTAATTCTTTTTCAGCGATACTTAAACCTTCGATCATATTATGAGGAACATCAATAAATACTTGTGCACCATTATTAATTTGTTTAGCCCTTAATCCAATAATTTTTGCCTTTTCATAACGTGTTAATATTGGTAATGTTTTATGAAGGGGGTCGATAATTTTACCACTTTTATCTTTAATTACCTTGGATAGAGCATACATTTCTTTATTTGATATGTGCTGTAAGTGAGGATGAAAATCTACTAATATATCACGCGAATCAAAATTTTCAAGTTTTTTAAAATCTTCGTCGTCGCTATCTGAATCAGAATCAGTTTCTTCAATAATATCAACTGGTTCATCAGACATGATTGGGGTTCCTATTTTTTGTTCTTCGGCCATTATTATATTAAAAAAGAATATAATAATATTTAAATCAATTTTATTATTTATCAGTTGTCCAATGTGTTTTACAAACACCACATAAATAGACATATTTCATACTGCTATCATTATACCTTAAATATATGATTTCTTTTGGTACCTTTCCTTTGACGTCATCACCATCTTTAGATTCATCATTACCAGTGCTATTTGAAGGGCATTCGGCGTTAGGACAATCCATATTAAACTTTACTCTTGGTAAAGTGGGGTCTAAATGAGTGTATTCATTTATTACATTACCATGACCCCCCGTATTTTTAATGATATGTGTTTTACTAACACAAAAATTGTTTAATTCTTGAATTAATTTATCATTTTTATTTTGACAATTACGACAATAATATACCAATGAATCAGAATTGTTTTTATTTAATTCTATGTAGTACATATTTCCACAGTTTTCACAAAAATGCATGTTTATATATATACCAATATAAGAATTCTTTAATCAATTTTATTTTAAATTATCATAAGCAGATAAGATTTCTTTTTTTATATATTTATAATCGACAGTGCAATTCATACTATATACTGACGCATAATGTTCTTTAGGTGCGGGTTCGTTTTTTATTAAAAAATCTAATTTGTTAATAATTTTTTCTTTATTTTTTTCAAAATGATTTTTAATTAAAGGCCACAATGAAAGAAAACTTTTTGGTAAGATTTTTTTTGTTAAAATATGTCTAATAGACGTATCGAAATTTCTATATTGTATGATTTTATTATAAGGAATAAATGAACGGTGCGATTCTGTAACGCCGGGTTCATTCAATAGCGGTTTATTATGCAATAAAGTTGTTAATGTTATAAGAACTGTTCTAACGGTCATACAACTGGTCCATCCGGGACCTCTCCATGTATTTAATATACTAACACATACTTTACCATTTCTATATAAATTTGGATTAAAGCGTGTTTTGCCGTTATTGGTTAAATATGTTAATTTGGGAGGCGAGAAAGGATATGTCTCGGGGAAATTAAACTCAAATAGATATGCGCCGTTTTCGTAAATTGTATCTGGGGGTCCAAATATAACAGCATAACCTTTTAATAAATTATCTTCTGAATGCGAGTAAATAATACCGTTGTCGGTGAGAGGCTTTTTAATAATGTCTTTTACATCCTTGACCAATCTTTTTACAAGGGTTTGTTGGTTTTGTTCTTTTTTCTTTTTATTAGATTTGAGACTCATAATACATTAATATAGTGCTGTATTTAAATGCGTAATTAAATTTAATTAGAATTAATGAATTATAAAATTGAAATAAAAAAGCTCCATGTATATATCATAGAAATGGAAAACCAAACTTTAGGGGAAAATAGTGTAAAGTTCAAAAATTTGTTTGAGTTACTGCAATCATGCAAAACAAATAAAGAAAATACAAATAAAAAAGCAACTAATACGCGAATTGGTTCAAAAAATCCGAAGGAAGATAATAAGTACCCGGGTTCTTATCATATACCAAAAGAACACCTGGACCAATTTCATGAATTTTTAGAAAAGAAAAGAAAGAATGGTCGGGCGGAACATATGACGGAAATACAAGATAGGAAAAAGGGAGGGCCAATTTTATACGATTTTGATTTTCGTTATCTTGCGGGAACCAATGAAAGACAATATACAGATGGACATATTGATGATATTGTTGAACTATTGGTCATACAACTAAATAAGATATGTAAAACAGAAGTTATTGATTCTTTTCCTATATTTATATTTAAAAAGGATAATATTAATGATGTTGGCGAATGTGTGAAAGATGGTATTCATATGATAATAGGTCTTAGAATGAAACATGGAGCTCAAATGGTATTGAGGGATTTGATGTTGAAAGAGATTGGGAATGTATTACATGATATGCGAAGCGTATTATGTCAGGATAATACGCCGGATATGATTTTGGACGAGGGGATATGTAGAGGAGATGTAGGTTGGCAAATGTATGGTTCCAGCAAACCTGGACACGAAGCATATAAATTAACATCATATTATCAAGTAAGATATATGGAAAAAGAAGATAGTGACGTAGAATTAGATTCAGATGACGAGGAAGAAACTGGTGCGGATGCTATGGATTTTGAATGTAAAATAAAAGACATATCAGATTGGGAAGGGAATAATCTGGTTAAGTTGTTTAGTTTGAGAAAGAGGTCATGGGCTAAGGTATCTATAAGGGAAGAAATGAAAGCGAGTTGTAAGGATAGGATAAAGCAAAAAACCAGTGAAAATAAAATAAAACCGAGAAAGATATTGGCTACTGGGTTAGATATAGAGGATGTATTGGATAAGTTGTCTAATATTACCGATATGAAAATTGTAGACGAATTAATAGAAAGAATGATAAATTCAACAGAAATACAAAATTTTGATATAGTAACGGCTCATCAATTGACCATGTTATTGAATGAGACTTATTATGACCCATATGATAAATGGTTGCGTGTTGGTTGGGCATTACACAATGTTTCCGATTTGAATATATTATCATTTATTAAATTTTCAGCAAAATCAACTAAGTTTGATGTAAGTTCAATAGACGATATAGTAGATTTGTGGGGTAAAATGCGCGACGATGGGTTGTATATAGCATCACTAAGATATTGGGCTAAAATATGTGACCCGACAGGGTATGAACAATTATATAAAAAAAATGTGAATATGTTTTTAGAGGAAGTCATTCAAAGTGAAGGGGCGGATTGGGATTTGGCGATGTTAGCGTATCATTTGTATGGCGATAAAATTAAATGCATCGATGGTAAATCTAATGTGTGGATGAATTTTGACGGTGGTGTGTGGAAGTTAGATAAAACGGGAATGACGTTGAGAAAAATTTTATCTTTAAAATTATCTAAAATATTTATTACAAAAGAAAAAAGTATAGTTGATGATTTGAGAGATTCTTCGTGGTGTGGAGATGCTGAAAGACAAGCGGAATTGACTTCATTGACGAATACGTATAATAAAATAGCAATGAAATTAAAAAGAAGTAGTGATAAAAACAATATTATTAATGAATCTAAGGCTCTATTTTACGATAACGCGTTAGTGGAGAAATTAGATTCAAACCCTTACACTATTGGATTTAAAAATGGTGTGTATGATTTTGAAAATAAAGAATTTCGCCAAGGAAGACCGGATGATTATATCTCAAGGACTACCAAAATAGATTATATTAATTGTAGAGATCCAGGATACGAAGAAGGTATTGCGTGGTTAAACGCATTTATGGCTCAGCTATTTCCGGATCCAAATTTGAGAGAGTATATGTGGAATCATTCGGCTACAGGTTTAATAGGCAATAATAAGAATCAAACTTTTAATATTTATACTGGATGTGGTCGTAATGGGAAATCAAAATTTGTAGATTTGATGAGATTTGGTATAGGTGAGTATTATGGTAAGGTGCCTACACAATTGATTACACAAAAAAGAACCAGTATTGGTGGAACTTCCAGTGAAGTGGCGCAATTGAAAGGTATAAGATATGCTGTAATGACTGAACCAAGAAAAGGCGATACGATTAATGAGGGTGTAATGAAAGAAATCACTGGAGAGGATGAAATTCAAGCGAGACATTTACATCAAGAAGCATTTGTATTTGTTCCACAATTTACATTGGTGTGTATGACTAATTATTTATTTGCTATCAAATCCAATGACGATGGTACTTGGAGAAGAATTAGAAAAATAGATTTTGAATCCAAATTTGTAGATAATCCAAGTAAAGTTCCAGAAGATAAGGAATTTATAAAGGATATTGATATTGAACCAAAATTAAAAAAATACGCACCAGTATTTATATCATTATTATGCGAATTAGCGTGTGAAAAATTGGGATATGTTGAAGATTGTGCGAAGGTCATAGCAGCGAGTAATGCATATAGAGGATCTGAGGATTATTGCCATCTATTCTATGAAGATATGATAGAGAAAGCACCTGAAGGAGCGAGTGCTGACGATTATATATTATTTAAGAATAAAGTGGCCATATATTTTAAACAATGGTATTGTGAAAATTATGGTGCGGGCATACCTGTTCCACCTGTTAAAGAAATCACTCAATATTTTGAAAAGAAATTGGGTAAATTGAGTAAAAAAGGAAAGCATCATTGGGCAGGATATAGATGGAGAGCCAATGATGACGAAGAAGAAAAAGCAGATTGGATGAATGACAATGAATAATTATTATAACTAAAAAATAATAATTATTTTTTACTACCAACTAATACAACACCTACCATAACCATAATAAATCCCATTAATTATGGTTGAGTAGGTGGTATAATTTTTTCTGTAGGCATTGCTAAATTTCCCGAATAATATAACATGGATACCATTAATCCACCCATAATTAAAAATACTAAGTATAATGTATTTATTTTTACTTGACTAATATTTGTATTTGCCCAAGTTACGCCTCTTTGTAATAATAAGGTTGGGAAAGCCGCCAGAACCATAAAAAATACATATGTTTTTATATTACGCCATTGTCCGGACATAATTAACATAACAAAGCAAAATATAAACAATACCCAGTAAACCCATTTGATATAATATAATATATCGTTGTAATAATCACTATTATTATAAAAGGTAGCCATTCTTTCATCAATATGAGATTTTTTGATAAGATTTTTTGATTCAAGATTGTCGTCTTTAATAACTGATAATAATTTGATATCTAAATTTTCAGCAGTGGGACAATAAGATTCAAACGATTTAAAAAGATTTGACTGATTTTGAATAGAATTGTATATAAGGTCAAAATCAATTTTCCATTCTTTTACGATGTCTTTTCCTCTCGTTGTTCCTTCTCTTTTTGCGTCCTTATCATATCGCGTTAGGTCGTTGAAAGCTGCTTTATACCAAGCTTCTTTTGCGACTTTAATTTCTTGATCCATATTGACTTTTGTCGATTTTTTTCTATCATATTCGTTATAAAGACGTACTTCTTCATCGCATTTTGCTCTTTCTGATTCGGTCATTGATGCTTTACAACTCCTATGTTTAGAACAGGTTCCTGATGCACAAACTTCTTCTTCGTATGTTTTCGTCATATTAATATATATATTAATTATAGATATAATTAATTATCTTATAATTAATTTATTGCAAATAACTAAAATTTTCTTTTTTAGATTCGTGTGGTCTTGCGCCCATTACTGTAAAAGCATCTTTGTTATAATTAGGATTAGGGCATCCCAATCCTAACATAGCAGCAAGACCGCTACCTTGTTGTGGTGATTTTGCACCTGAAGCAAGTTCATTTTTATAATGTTGTCCGTCCGTTTGAACAAATCTTGCGTAGTCCATAGAATCTCTTCTAAAATTATCAAATATGCGCGAAATGATGGTTATTATAACCCAAGCTGCAGTTATACCAAGTCCTGCTACACCTAAAGTTGCAGGGAACCACGGTTGTTTCATGAGAAAGGATATCAATAAAGCAATAAAACACCCATATACAACAACTTTTATAATACCTCTAAATTCAGAATATCTCGCATATTCATATTCCCCGACTTTTACAAGCCTTATTTTGTTTCTTTTTTCTTTTTCCAATGCGTCTAATTGTGATTGAGTATTAGTTAACTCATCTTGCATTGTTTTACCTACGGCGATTTGGTCGGCCAAGTCATATCTTCTTTGCGAAACTTCTGTTTGTGCTGCCGTGTACATTCCTTTCATTTTATTCATTAATTCGCGTCTGAATTCTACCAATTTTTCTATTTTTTTTCGTATTTCTGCCCTTTGTGCTGCCGCGTCTGGTTGATTATTGCTTATAGATTGTAAATTTTGAAATAAAAATCTTTCAACTTCTTGTAATTTTTCTATTTCCGCAATAGTTTGCCTGTGTCTTTCGGCTAAAGCCGCTGGTCTAACATTTTTATTATATGAATTTTGATCTGCTCCTGATGCTGATGATTCTCCTGCCATATATATATTATTTATTAGATAATTAATTATAATAATAGATAATTAATTATGCGGCTTTCTTTTTGAAATTAGAAATAACGGTAATTATCAATACAATTGCTAAAACACTCCACATATAAAATTTCAATTCTTCAGAATTTCTTCTAGTTAATGTAGATGCGTATTGAGCGATTGATGTCCAATCTTTGCCGCCATCACCATACATTTGTAATTTTGCGTATTTTTCTTCAAATTCTTTCAAATTTTGATCCAACGTATCTTCTTCTCCTGCTATAGATCCCCTTAATTTATCTCTTGTTGTTGTTAACACATTGATTTTCTTTTTTAATTTATTAACTTCAGTCATTGCGGCATCATTGGTCCCTTTTACTTTCGCATATTCATTTACAAAATTAGCATTATTGGAGGCTGAAAATGTAATTGTTCTACCATCTATTGTTACTGTTGCACCATTTCCGGCACTATTACAATAAGATTTCATTTCAGTATCACCTATCGCATTAGCAACATCCCCGCAATTTTTAGCGACGGTTCCATTAACATAAGCTGTGGGTTTTCCACCACCACCGCCGCCACATTCACAACAGCCATCAGCAAGAGTCGTATCATAATCATCCGCATTATCGGCATTTTTTACAAAAGTTCTTGATTTACCTGGATGAATACTTCCAGCATCACAATGTTCTTTTACTAGGTCTTTACATTTCTTAGACGTATCACCCTGTAATCCTTTATATGTGTTTTTACATTTTAAAACTTGAACGCCTTTTAATTTACAACCAGCAATACAAGCCTTAGATTTATTTGCCCAATTATCTACATTCGTATTATGGGTTTCACCACACTGTTTAATACACTCATCAACAGAAGCACTTAAATCGGCATGGGTGGTTAAATAATCTTGATAAGCACGAGCATAATCACCAACTATTTTATAATAATTATCAGATAAATCCGTTAAAACCTTTTCTTCTTTAGTATGCATTGTCCTAAATTTTTTGTTATTATCACTAAAATTCTCTCTAATATTGCTAAGTCTAACACCTTGCTTTAAGTGTGACCTAGAATCAACCGTTTGTGGTTTTCGTAAATATTTTTTAATTTCATCCATAGTTAATCCTTTTTTTGGTAAAAACATATTTAACACCTCATCAAATCCCATTATATATTAATTATTAAGATATTAATATTCTAATATTTTCATTTTACTAATTAATTATGTAATTATATTTCACATAATTATTATTTATTCAATAGTTTAACAGCCATGCTTATTAAAGTAACGCCAGCTAAAGTCCATGCTACATATTTGATTTGAATACCATCTGCTCTTACCTTTTTATCTTTTAAATTATAATCGGCGGCATCTACTTCTTGTCTTAATTTCTTAATTTTTGCACGTTCTTCTTTAAGTTTGGTCAATGTTTTTACAAGTTCTGTTCTTTCCGTAGTCTTTTCAGTATCCAAAAGATCTATATGAGCCGAATTTTCACTCCCAGTCATTTTATCAACCTCCCCTTTCATATCTGTTAAATATCTCATTAAATTTCTATTATTCCCTTGCGCCGATTTACCATCATTTCCCTGTAAAGCACTTGAAACCAAACACGCATCTCCAACACCATAATCATTTCCCTTTCTATCATTTCTTAGATATATATTCATTTCTGCTGTATCAAGTTGTCTAATATCACTGGAACATGAAGTATGTCTACCAGGATTACCCATTGAACCATCAAAATTAGTATATTTGTGGGACGCCCCAAATTTATCTATCCAATATGTATTTCCGGGATTTCCTTTTTCTCTGGCATTAAATCCAAGTGTTTGACATTTTTCCTTTTCGGTCATTGGTCTGCCTGTGGGTAAATTATCAATTTGTGATGCCGTAACTGTTGGCGGGTTTTCATTTTTACACCCCTCACCGCGGTCTTGATGTTTTTTTGGGTCATTTCCATACGCCTTCCTTTTAACACCGTGTCCCGTTATATACCATAATTCACCAGCTTCTGTTTTAACAAGTTTATTCTTCAAATCAGTTCTTTCGGCGTTTTGGGCATCGGCAGCAGCATCCAAAACAGCTTTCATATTTGTCTTATACTTATTTAATTCACCATTAAATTTATTTTCTAAATTTGAAAATTTTATTTTTTCTTGTGCGTTTAATTTTGCGATTTCGTCATCCCCCAAAATGCTTTGTTCAGTTGCTTCAGGCATGCCGTTATTTAATACTAAATATGTTTCAACCCCATTTGCGTTTTTGAGTCCCGGGATTTTACCTCTATTTTTAGGTAAATCACCAGTATCTTTTTTCATAAAATATGCCCTATTTCTTTTTTTAACATATTCAAATCCTAAATAATCACCACTGGAGGCGTGATCTTGTATATATTTTTTTATATCCGCTAAAGAACCATCTTTGAATTTTGGCTCACCATTAGGAAAATTGCCTTTATTAGAACCTTTATAGTAATTAATTCTTTGATTCGAAAATATTTTCCACTCTATTTTATCTGTATTTCCTTCCTGAAAACCTTCCATGATATTTTTTTGCACTTTATTGGCTGTCATATTATATTTTAAAACCTCCGGATGTGTTGTTTGATAACCAGTCTTTTTTACACTAAAAAAAATCCCTTGTTTTAAACTTTCCATATCTTGCATATATATATAATTTATGATATATTAATTTGATAATAATTAATATATTAATTTAATTTTTTTAAAAAAATACACATTACCGCTATAGCCGTACTATAATAAATAGTTTCTATAATGTGTCCTGATGTTTTATTATAATTATCTGTTTTTGCTAACTCGGTCCCAATGCGCATACGTGTTTTTTTTGTTTTATTAATTTTTTTTGTTAATTTATCATGCTCAGTCATATCTCTATCTACCATTTGAGTTATGCCGGTTATTCTTGTTTTATATTCATTCATCATATCTTTAACTTCTGTATTTCTTTCTACCATTTTCATTTTTAATTTACCCCAATCACTTTCATATTCAGTATACTCATCTTTTGTATCTTGGGTCCTATCTCTAATCCAATCACTATATTTATTAACAAAATTATCTGATATATCTTTAAAAAGAGATTTATAACCGTCTAAATCATTCTGTAGATTAGATAGCTTTTTATATTTTTTTCTAATATCTTTACACAAACTCCCTCTTGCTATTAGAGGCATTTTTTTATATGTGTCTGGCGTACATTCAGAAGGCCACGGTACTTTTTCACCAGCATCGTTAATGGGTTGCCAAGTAGCACATGTTTTATCTTTCATACAATATTCATCATATCGTTTCTGATCAATGACTATTTGGGATCTATTGGGAAATTTTTCATTACAATCTTTATCATATACCATATATTAATTATTAACATTATTAATTATGTTATAATTAATATTAAATACACATTCTATAATATTTTGACGTTATTGCTGTTTCGCTGGGTCTTATAATTTCACATACACCTTTTGGTCTAAGACCAATTGCTTGTGCTACCGGGTCAAACCGCGATATTTCGGGCCATTGTGAATCCTCCATAATATTATATTTTTCCTTAACTTCATTAATTTCTTCTTCATTTAACTCAGTATGAACAGGAACATATTCGTGTTCAATGATATTATATAAATAATTATGCAAATTATATATTGAAAAGTAAATTTTGTCGTTATTCCAAATATCCTGCATTAATTTAATAAGAGTATCATTTGGATTGTCTTTGACTACAATTATAAAATCATCTTCCCTTGTTAATATATCATCAATATTAAATATATCATCAATATATTCATATACTTGAGAAGGTCTTATCTTTCCTACTAAATGGTATTTTACAAAACATTTCTTATTTGAATTGGGATCCGAAGAAGGTAGTAACATGTCCAGTTGTGGGGGTTTCGCATTATATTGTACTTGCAATTCTACTATACTTCTATCTTCATGATCGCTTATATCGTAACCTCTATTTTTTAACTGTTCCAATATGATATTTCTGGATTTATATATGTTTGCAATTGTGCTACTATTGGTTTTGCTACTCATTATATTATATATCTCATAAAATAAAATATTTAAATCAATTTTATTTTATTAATGTTTGATATTGGTTAAATGGAAAATATCTTTCGTAAAAAATTTCAATGATAAAAATAATATAGGGATAGATAAAATAAATCTGCCTACTTTTATTGCTGTATTAACAGTTGGGTTTGTAACAGTATGATATCCATCTAACGTCCAATTTTTAAGCCAATATTGGATCTCCAAACCATCTTGTTCATAGTTATAATTTTCACATTCTTTCACATCTTTATTTTTTTCACATAATTTATCATAAAATTGTTTATAATGTTCCAATATTAACCAAGAAAACATGCCTATCAATGAACCTACAATAGCACCAATTAATACATCTATAAAACTATGATATCCTTTACTTATTCTATGTAATCCTATCATTGATGCTACAAATAATCCAGCTCCTGATATTATTTTCTTTGTACTTGTCTTTTCAATAGTTATTTCAAAAAAATGTGATAGTTTCGAATAGTTCATTTCCATAAATAATGCGGTAGCTAAGGAAAAAGCAACCCCTGTATGACCACTTGGGAAAGATTGTAATTCATGACCTTTTGTGCAATGACTGGCTTCAATATATTTACTCAATTCTTTATATTTACATCCGGGTCTTGGCCTTTTAATACTCTTTTTTAAGAATTGGAAAATAGAATACGCGAACCAATGCGGTAATAAATGAAATTGAATAGGGTCTGGTGTTCCTAACCAAATTATTTGTAAAATAGCTAAATACATTCCTGGTATTACATATATTTCATAAGGGATTAATCCCAAATAATGAGATATATTTTTTGAAATTTTATTATCGAAGGATTTAAAAATTGCCTTGGTTATCATAAAATCTAATTTATTAATTGTATCCATATACAAATAATAAATATTATAAATCCATTTTAACGCTTTTTTTTCCATCTGTATCTTTTTCATCTTTCTCTCCCTCTTTTTCTTTATCTTCTTCAACATTTAATAAATTTAAACCCAATTTGATTTCTTCACCATCTTTATCAATAACCAATGGAGGTTTTTCTTCATGTTCTTCCTCGCTATCTGAACCACCTTCATCGGGAACGTAATTTGGGTCTTTTTCCCAATCAACTATATCTTGTAAAGGAAGAAATACTTCAGCACCATCTGCCTTTCTAATTCCATATAACATATTGTCTGGATCTTCGTCCCATTCGGGTAATTCATAGACGTGTCCTTCTCCACCATTAAATAGAACTTTATCATGTAAATTGGGTGTTTTTTCTACTTCTGTGGGTTGAAATGGTGCTGTGTTTTGTTGTGTCTTATCTACAATACCTTGATTCCATCCCTCACCAGTAGTTATTGTAGTTTGATTAACCGCATAAGGATTATATTCTTGTTGTTCGCCCCATTCACCATCATCAAAACCCATTCCCATTCCCATTCCCGTATCAATACCCTGTCCTGGAACATTCCAATCACTTGAAGGAACTTCCCACCCTGAAATAATCTGAGGAACATTTGTTTCTTCTACTATTGCTTGTGTATTCAAAAATTCTTTTCTATCTATTTTACCATTATTTAAACGTTGCGTGGTTTCTGTATCTCGTTTAATACTTTTATAAGTCGCTTTGTTATCGTGAGTTAGTTTTTTAATTTCTTTACCACCACCATTCGCCAATGAATGTAATTGATCTATATTGTCTTCGGTAATAATTCTCATTTGAACATTCATTCCTTGTAATTCTTGCATCAATAATTTAAAAGCATATGGTATCTTAACTATACTAAATTCTCTTCCCAATTTAGTAACATTTACAACATTTAATGATTTTTGTAAATTAGTTTCAAATTTAATAGGTCCATCAGCGAATGGGGATAAAAAGATATTTTTATCAGGATTATAAGCGGCTATACAACCAGTTTGGTTACATATAGCAACTTGAAATTCGTCACCTCTTTTCATTAAGGTTTCAAATACAAAATGTGAAAGTCCGTAGGCGACAACACAATCGCGGTCCATCTCCCCTAACCTTAAACCACCATCATTCGCTCTTCCCCCTACAGTTTGACGCGTTAATTGGTCTCTTGGTCCTCTCGCTCTATAATTAATCTTATCTTTTGGCATATGTTTAAGTCTTAAATAATATGTTGGACCAATATAAATTTCCGTTTCAAGTTGTTCACCAGTCATACCATTATATAAAATTTCTTGTCCATATTTTTCCATACCAGCATCTAATAAATACTTACCATATATTTCTTGTTGAGGACCTTTATTTGTGAATGCTGTACAATCACCATATCCTCCATATATAGCCCCAAGCTTACTTGTAATAGCTTCTACAATATGACCAATAGTCATTCTTGATGGCATAGCATGAGGATTTACGATAATATCTGGTTTTAAACCGGTAGAACTTGTAGGCATATCTATTTCTGGTAAAATTATACCAACCGTTCCCTTTTGTCCTGCCCTGGAACAAAATTTATCTCCAATTGCGGGCTGTCTAATACTACGTATTCTAATTTTTGCTATTCTTGTTCCCGATTTACTCTCAGTAATAAAAGCTTTATCTATAATGCCCGTTTCTCCTTTTTTAGGTTTCACCGAATCATCTTTTTTTTCATCTTCAGAATTCATAGGCAATGTAGCTTTTCCAATAAGTATAGTTTTTTCATTTATAATTTCCCCTTCTCTTATTAATCCATTACTATCTAACTTTGAATAATCATAACCAGATTTAAAATTAGTAACATTGTTTGCGGGGTCATAAACATTCATTATTTTACTATTTTTTTCTCCACCACCAATCATAACAGATTCTTCAAACGTTTCATAAACAGCAAACTTAGTAGTATTGAATAAACCCCTATCAATAGCACCTTGATTTAAAATAATAGCATCTTCAACATTAAATCCCGTATAACACATGATGGCTACTATGGCGTTTTCACCATAAGGAACATTATCATTACAAGCGTGTTTTAAATATCTACTTTTGGTCAAAGGGTTTTGTCCATAATTCAAAAATAACGCGGTTTTATCAACTCTATTTCTATAATTAGAATGGAATACACTAACTCCTTGTTTTGCTTGACTACACGCAAAGGCATTGCGGGGGTAAGGGTTATGTTCTGGAAATATAATTTGGTTAGCCATTATACCCAATATTAGCGACGGATGTATTTCCATATGTGTAACATTTTTATCAAAAGATTCTATGTTTTTACCCGAATGTCCCAATAACATGCCTTCACCTTCCATTGTATCAATAAATTCAACTATAGAACCATTATTCACTAAATCCATTCTTTTTCGTTGTGTTTTAAATAATTCATTTTCTTCATTTTTAAAGCCTTTAGTATAATTAAACCAATTAATATTATCTTTAAACTCTCTCTCTTGACTCCATTTTCCATCTAACATTTTATAAAATAATGGTCTGCAAGGTCTTCCAGCATCTGTACTAATTAATATCTCGTTTAATTTAATATTAAAATAAATACTAACAAATGGGTCTATAATGTTATTTCTTTTATGAGAACGCATCAATTCGCATAATAAATTGGGCATATCCGTTAAAGCAAACCAACATCCATTAATGAAAATTTTTGTGAAATACGTTAATTGTGATAAAGAACATTCTTCAATTAATTTTATATTTATATAATCTTTGCTATCTTCATCTATCTTTGAAATATTTCTTATATAATCAAAAAAGGGCAAGGAGCTTACACCTCTTGTAATATAGGTGGATGTTGATAAATGCTTATGTAATCCGGTATTGCCTCCAGAGGGAGAATTGATAGGACAAATTAAACCGTATTGCGTGGAATTGATGAAACGAGGTCCTCTTATTTTTGCACCATCGGCTG
>Ga0233412_10000554_pt1 | contig 21459 bp, 32 predicted proteins | sample Na_anoxic_4_MG_FD_180667 | JGI IMG/M metagenome (GOLD analysis project Ga0233412, IMG submission 180667) | Seawater microbial communities from Saanich Inlet, British Columbia, Canada - Na_anoxic_4_MG | ecosystem: Environmental > Aquatic > Marine > Inlet | place: Canada: British Columbia...
TAGTACCATCATAATTACTCTTAGGCATTGGATTATCTTTCTTAACTCCGGTTGGATTATAATCATATTCTCTCTTTAACCATGGTTCAATAATCTGATGTGTTATATATTCATAATGTTCAGGATCACTATATCTATCATCATCTAACTTGCTCCAAAATGATTTCCAAGATCTTGGTAATGGTTTACCTTTTAGATGAGGATTATTATCCCATCCTTCATATGGTGTAACATGACTCATAAATTTTTTATAAGGTATACCATTTAATCTTACAAGGTCTCTTAATAAACTTACCGTTAAGTCTGTTGCATGACCAGGTCTTTCAGATTCAGTTAAATGTGCTACTTCTGCAAATAAAGCATCTATACCCATATTACCTGGTATATCCGCTATACGTCTCTCTTGCTTATCAATTCTATCATCTATTATTTTTTGGAGATCAACATCATCAGGTATATAACTATCTACCAAACCATCGTCATGCCTTTTATCCCATTCTTCATACATAAAATCAGCTTCTCCTGCTTTAACAGCTTCCTCATGACTATATGTATAACGTTTGCCGTACTCATAAAAAAGTTTCCGTTCTAACATACTTAAATTATCATATACATCATCCTCTGTTTTAATATTATGTATTTTCTTTACATCAATGTCTTTTAATTCATCTATACTATAACTACCACCCACAAAGTCAAAATGGTTTCCATGGAAATTACCTTCTGAATAATCTTGTGCTTTATAGTCAGGTATAGTTATTTTGTTAAGGAATGGGGTTGCATGTGGAGTAAAATTTCCTGTTTCAGCAGCCTCTACAGAACCCCTATTAAATAAATGATTAAACCATGGCTCTGATTCATGGCTTAATGTTTTTAAACCCTGTTCATCAACCATTCTTAAAGCGTCCTTCCAATGTATAGACATATCACCAGCAGTTGGAATAGTTTGTCTTGTTCCATATCTATTCTGATACATATCATACACTTTCTGTTGTGGGTCAGATAATTTATTATATGTTCCGTCTGTTAAAGCTGATACTTCAATTTCAGGTAACATCCCTCCCTGAATAATTTCTTCTCCATCTTGTCTAATAGGTAATCCAAATCCTACAGTAGCTTCTGCACCTGTCTTTGGATTATACCCTACCTTACCAGACAATAATCCTACATTTCCATATAAACCAGCAGTAGTCCCAGTACCTCCAACTAAATCATGTCTTCCATAAATACCAGCACCATATTTCCACGGTTCTCTCCAATTATACGAATTACCACCAAACTCTCCTTCTATACCAACAGATCCGGTTGCGTCAAGTATAGGATTAAACATCATACTTTGCTCATCTCCTTTAAGTCTAGTACCTCCACTTAATCCTAAGTGACCTGTTATAGGTGAATAAGGAATATGTGTACTATAACCTAGACCTACTCTAGCAGATCCAGACATAGACTTATCACTTATATCACCTAGAGTCATAGCTCCAGATCCATATAAATTATGTGCTGAGTCTCTATATCCACATCCAGTTTTAACAGATTCTCCATTCCATTCTCCATTACTACACATAGATAGTTCTACACCTCTTTGTGCTATCTCTCCGTTAACAGAAGGATCTACGTTTTGATCCGGATTTTCTACCATCCCCAACCAATCCACTGATGCGTTAAAAGTTTTTCCCATACTATAATATACTAAAATTATAAGACCTATCCAAAGTATCCCCCACCGTTTTACAAACCGGGAGACACCCCTGGGTCCATACCCCATGGCTTTTAAAAAAGTTGTGAGCATGGCATTGTGGAAGGGTCCTAGTGAAACAGCTCCCTCACTTTTTCCTGTCTTAGTGTACCCCCGGGTCTTAAGTCACTTAAACTATTTTATTAATTAAAAGAAAAAAAACATGTCAAAAACAACAGTTTATTTCAAAAAAATCACCCAATCAAAGAAGGGTGTAGTCTTCTGCGTTAACAAGCCAACTGCTTCACAAGTGAAGGCATCAGGTCAGTCAACAAGCGTAGACTTCAAGATGGGCAATGCCACAGTAACTGGCCGTAAGGCTTTCCACAACTTTGGTCAACAGTACTTCGTACAGCTTGACTGTTCAAAGTTAACTAAAACTCAGGTACCAAAGGTCGGTACTGAGTTTCAAATTGTTACTACTGACAAGCCAGTAATCAACAATTCTACAGGTGAGGCAATGCCTAACCTGAACTGGGGCTACGCAGGGTAGCCAGGTACCCAGGCAGCTGGGGCAGCCCGGATTGAGGAGAAATAGTTCTTCTCTCTCTTCTAGTGTGGATCACTATCATATTCACACTGATATTAAACCAACTCACTCAGGATTGAGGGTCACTCAGCACATTTTTAATTAAATAGTGCTCAAACCTTCTTCTGTCTTGGTTTTTTTGTGCATTGTGGACAGCATAATCACAGTGGGTGGCACTATTACCCACTTTTCTCCACATTATACCACGTGTGGAGTTGACAACACCATATAAAGGATATAGCTATAGTAAGTACCATCTATGAGCAGTGATGGATAAATCTGTACTCACTTGACAAAAGAGCTTACTATGTCTATAGTCTTATACTCTCTCTATATAGAATGAGCATATTAGTAACCCAAATCTTAAAAATAATATTATGTCACATTTAGAAACTAAGGAACAAGAACTAAAAGAATTAAGAGTACAATTCCCTGATCTGGGAGAGTCTGGAATAGAGTATTTATACTTCATGCATCACAAAGAAGAGATACAGGCAGAGAATAGAAAGAAGGAGGCAGAGTTAGAGGCTGATTACAATGCTATGTCTGACTACTATGAAGATAATCCAGAATGGTTATGACTAAACTAAACAGAAAGCAAAAGAGAAGTATACGTAGACAGGTAGACATTGACCTTGGTGTTAATGCACCTTCTAGTAGTATACATAAGAATAAGACTAAGTATAACCGTAAGGTTAAACATAAAAAAAAATAAAAGATATGGCAAAGAAATTAGAAAAATACGTAGCAGAGATATTATTAATAACACTAGCAATAGTAGTAACAACAGTCTGCTATGCCTAATATATTAACAGAATTAAAAGGATTGATAGAAGACCATGGTTTAACTATGGATAACATTAAATGTGCAAGCTTATGGTTACATCAAGGTTATGGAGAACATGAAGAGATAGGTGTTTCATTCAAAATCTATAGTTATGATGATGTTAAACCTGCATTATATGATGATCATCGTGAAGCTACTATTATTGATATGGGTAAGCATGGTTATCATAATGGATATGGAGGCCAAGAGTTATATGGTAAAGTATGGATGGATAATGGTGAATGGATAACTAGAGGAGAGTATGATGGTTCTGAATGGTGGAATTATCATAGAGTACCTGAAGTTCCTAATAAGCTGATGTTAGATAAAGCTGGTAATCCTCTTGAGTCATGAAGATAAATAAGTATCAACATATCATAGACACTCTATTAGATAGAGATAAGATACATACAGTTAGTAAACCAAAATCCAATTGGAGATATAAGGTATATCCAAAGCCACGGATATGGGTAGACATGAGCACACTTAAGCAAGCAAAGAAATATAATAAACTAAAGAAAAAAAAAGATGAGATTAGTAATAGAAAGAGTACCAATGTTTGGGCTAACAATAATATGGGACAGAGATTTTGAAGGTCTCTTAATAGGAATAGTATTACCATTCTATCTGATTGGTATTATATTTAAAAATAATGAGATATGAAGAAAGATAAAGAATATTGGTATGAAATAAAGAATAAAGCTGAGACTATGTCAGGATCTACTACCATAATTGCAAGTAAGTCACAGTTTAGAGGTAACATTGTAAACATGTGGACTATTAATAAAAAGGATCAGGAAGAAATAACTGTATCTAATTCATATTATATGGGAAGTGTACATCAAACCTATTTAATAAATAATTGTACAACAACAGTTAAATATACATGTACTGTACCTGCACCTAAGTGGTTGCGTAATAGGATTGCTAATAATAAAAACATTCGTATTCAACTGAAAGATATGCATTGTACATTTTCAGCTTATGAATACACGTTAGGTTGCACAGCTGAAAAGGAAGGTCTTATGTTTAATGGTAACATTGATAACATAAGTACTTTGAAAGAATTAAGGCGTATACTTAGTAGTGTTAGAAGTATTGTTAAAAGATATTCATATGAAACACTAGCTGAATTAGCATCAACTAAGGATTTAAATGACTATGATATGGTAATTACATATGATAAGTTGATAAAATATAACAGGGACAAACAACACGAACTGTAATAAAAGTATGACAGAAGGATGAGTGATCATTCTGAGTGAGTGGATGAGGGAGAGGACTACGGTTCTCTCCTTTATTCTTTTTATAAATTAAAATAAGTATTATGACACAAGATTTTGAACTGTTAGATGACCCAAGGGTACCTCTAACTATTAAACCTATGATTAAACTGCATGATGTATTAGTCAGAGGTTGGAGACAAGACAAAGAAATAAGATTACCTAAACTTATATCAAAGATGGAGAATAGTATAAAAGAACAAGTTGAAGAGGTGGTTAAGCTGGAAGATCAAACACAATTTGTTAGTATAAGGTTAGTTGAAACACTAAATGGTATCAGGAAGTTAATAGATGAACCATCTGATGATTTAAGAGAGTCATTAATTAGCCTATTAGATAAGAGTTGTACTAACATAGAAAAAAAATATAAGTAATGGCAATAGAACTATCAGATAATATATTATTAAATATAATGCGTAATCATATCAAGGAAAACATAAACAAAGAGTATGTAATTGATTTAATCACTAGCAAGTTAAGTGATTCAGACAAAGGTATACTATTAGAGTTATTGTTAACTGAAGAAGAGCATGAACCTTTTGATATAAATGATATAGTATGGATCAAAATGGATAAGTATGCTGATTATGGTGATGAACAATCATTAAAAGATATTCAATTAATTCATGATAACCATATACTAGCTAAAGTAACAGGATCTGATAACTATGGTACTGAATATGATAAGTGGCACTATAAGTTTATGGTTGAAGTTATTCTTCTTAGAGATAAGGATAACTGGGAAATATCTAAACAAAAAGTTGATAGAAAAGACATTAAACATATTGTTGGATCTAACTTATCACATAAAATGACACAAGCATTCAGAGATAAATATTCAGAGATAGCTATATAACTCCTATTTATCTTGACTCAATGCTAATATAATTCTCTAATTACTACTGCTGTAACAGGTGAAACATATATCTTTGCACCTTAATTAATAAGGAACAAGATGTTATATCAACTAAAGAGTGGAAGAACTATAGAAATATCTATTGAACAATACCTTGACATGACTGATTTAGAACTTGAGGAGTTAGAAGGACTTGGTAGTGTGAATACTATGGAGATTAATAATCCATGGTACAACTCATACCAAAAGAAAACAAGGGATAAAGCAGAAGACTTAACAGATGAGAAAGAGTTAGGTAAGATACATGAGAAGGTAAGAAGGGATGATAAAGATTTTCATAACAAAGATGATGATTAGGTAAACTATTCATCAGTATACACATAAGGACGTATTATAGTAGTGATCACTATCACGCATCTATAGTATGTCCTTTTTTTATTCAAATTCAATTCAAATTAATTAACCGCTTAAAACTAAAACAATGGCAAAAGCAAATGACCAGGTAGAGATTGTACCTAATGAGCATGGAGCAAAAATCCGTGTATCTGCAAACAATCCAGAGTATGCACATGTACTATTAGTACAAAACAAAACATGGATAGCACCATCAGGGTGGGTACGTCAAAGACGTATGAGCACACTGTTAAATGGGAAAACTGAAGTAATCAAAGAGTTAGGATTAGGTAAGAAGAAGTATTTACCTGGGCAAATAGTTATTAAGGAGCAACTTGAGCCATTTCAGTCTAATGATCCAGACAGAGATATAAAATATGCAGGTGATACAGGAGTTATATGCTGTAAAGAAGGTGAAATTATATACAGAAAATGTTTCTATGACTCAAGTGGTCTTGACACAGATGTATTAATAGCACATACTAATGGTGACGCTATTAGAGAAGCAAACGCTACTAAAGCTGAAGCTTCTGATGAAGTAACTGTAGATGATAACACATCAATGATTAGTGGTGAAGAGTTCTTCACTAAAAGTAATGATGAGGATGAAGTAGATCCTGCACAAACAAACATCATTGACACTATAGCAGAAGTAGAAGCTGAAAATGAAGATGAAGATCTCATTGAAGAAACAGTTGAAGCTGAAGAAGTAGAAGAAGAAGTACATACATTTGATTTATAATCATATGTATTATATAGATTAATAGGTTAAAGGTGTTGGATGGCGTAATTCCTGACGGGGTCATATCAACTTAATTGAGAAGAATACCACTTGCGGTGCCAACTCTCAGCCTTTTTCCTTTTATATAAATAAATTAATAACTCACTTAGAAAATAAATTATGCTTAATAAGGAACAAATTCAAAAAATAGATAGAGAAAGAAGACTCAACAAACTAGAATACCTTGGTATACTGAATGATTACCAAACAATTAGAAAAGACTTAGTACAGACTGTAGTATACAGTGAACTGAGTCAACATCAACACTTCTTATTTAAAAGAGTGTTACATGGTTTAAATGTATATAAACCAGAAGAGTTAGAGAAAATGCACTGGGATAAAAAGAGAAGAGTGAAGAGGGTGTGGAGACGTGCACAAAATGTTATAAACACTTGGAAACAAATGATTTGTAACAAAAGATCTAATGAAATATTTAGTATCTTTACACATAGTAAATTAGCTAAACATATAGTTAATACACCTGTTAATGAAACTGATCATAAGTTTATTAATGACATGAAACTTAAAACATTAGGTATAACATATGAGGATCTTATAATTAAATTTATAAGTGAAGGGTTATTACCTCGTAATTATTACAACTTGTGAAAGCTAAACGCAAACTGTGTGTTGGCTGTGGAAAAGAGCAATTCATCTGGAAGTCTGAAGGTAGGTATAAATATTGTAAAGCATGTTGGCTAACTAAGGTCCCAACAAAGCCACTCAGTAGGTCACCAATTAAACCATCTAAAAAACCAATTAGACATAAGTCTTCTAAGATGAATGCTCTTGACACAGTTTATTCTAAGTTAAGAACACATTATCTACAACAGTATCCATTATGTTGTGCATCATTACCTGGTTGCTCAAAAACTTCAACTGATATACATCATAAGAAGGGAAGGGGTAAATACCATAATGATCCAACTACATGGTTATCTGTATGTAGAACGTGTCATGATTGGATAGAGACACATCCAATTGAAGCACAAGAACTAGGATTTTCAATTAAAAGAAATTAAAATGGAAAAAGCATTAGAGATTTGTAGAAATCTAAAACATACTATTGATAAAATGAATCACCAAAATCAAACATTAGGTAATTCTACATTGCATGACAATAACATATTCAATAGTTACAAAGCAAGTAAGAGTGTACTTGAAAGACAGTTAAAAGAATTATTAAAGAAACATAATATAAAAAAGAATCAATTATAATGGACATACCAAAAGATATATTAAAGAAATTAAAACTACGTGAAGAACCTAAGTTAGATGCTGCAGCACAAGCTTTTGTAGATCAGATAGAGTACAAAGAAGTACTTAACAAAGAGATAGCTGAAGCTAGAGAGTACACTAATGTAGATAAGTATACTGGTGTAGATGCACATCAACTATTGAAAATGGATAAAGGACATATCATTGAAGTATTAGTACATGCTATGGGAACTATAAGATTCTTAAGAGATTGGGACGCTGATACTTTAGGTCCGGATGGAAAAGTAAGCTTATGAGCAGAGATGATGTACAACAAGAAGCATTAGACATTGCTATTAGCAACAGGAGATGTGGTCTAGGTATATCTATGGGTGTGGGCAAGACAAGAATAGGGTTAAAACATATGGTACATAACTATAATCCTATGGTTCAATACCTTGTAGTAGCACCCAAGAAGTCTATATTTAAATCATGGGATGATGAGATGGTTAAGTCTGAGATGGAAGGTATGGGTAAACATATTACTTATACTACCTACCTCAGCATTAATAAGCATAACCCAAATGATTATGATGTAGTATACTTAGACGAGTGTCATAGTTTGCTAGACAATCATGAGAATTTTTTAGGCTCTTACACGGGGAAGATACTGGGACTAACTGGTACACCTCCTCAAAGAAAGGGCACTGAGAAATATAGAATGGTACAGAAGTATTGTCCTATGAAGTATGAGTTTAGTGTTGACCAAGCATCTGATACTAAGATACTTAACCAATATAAAATTATTATACATCACCTGCGCCTATCAGGCGTGAAGTCTTTAGAAAAGAATAATAAAAAGACAGGTGGTAAATGGTATACATCTGAGATAGATGATTATAATTACAGTACCAATAGATTAGAAGAAGCAGATACTATGCAAAAGAAGAAGTTCTTTGGTATACTGCGTATGAAATCTATGATGAGCTATTCTACTAAAGAGCACTATGCTAAAGGTATGTTGAAACATATGGGTCAGAAGTGTATTGTGTTTGCTAATACACAGAAGCAAGCTGATCTAATGTGTAAGCATAGTTACCACTCAAAGAATAAGAACTCAGATGAGAATCTTGAGTTGTTCAGTGATGGTAGGATTGACCAGCTGTCATGTGTATTACAATTAAGTGAGGGTGTAAGCATACCTAATCTTAAGCAAGGTATTATAATGCATGCATATGGTAATGAAAGAAAGACAGCACAACGTATAGGTAGACTACTACGTCTTAATCCAACTGAAACAGCAACATGTCATGTGTTATGTTACAAGGATACTGTAGATGAGAAGTGGGTAACCAATGCATTGTCTGGCTTTGATCAAAGTAAGATAGAATATTATAACCCTTTAAGTAATTAATTATGGAAGCATTATATATAATATTTGGCATTGTAATATATATCCTTGGAATAGTAACAGGTATGTATGCATTAACACAAATAGAAAAAGATATAGATAAAAGAATTAAAAAATGATATTAGAAATTATAGTTACATTAGGAATGGGTGCCTTTGCAGGTTTCTCATTCTTAATGTCACATGAACACTCAAAAACAAAACACAATTATGGGAAAAATGAAAGAACTATACATTAAAATGTTAGAAGAACAAATGAATCAAGTATTAATGGAACATGTACCAACAGAACCATCCCCAACAGGTATCTTATGTCCTAACTGTATGAAACAGAGACTATCGTTTTATTCAACAGAAGATGTTAAGTGTGATAAAGGATGTGGTCATTCATTTATTCTTATAGATGCTAATACAGTAAGATTTAAATAATGGTAAATACTATAGCAGCATGGTCTGGTCTTTGTTTTGTATTTATCATATTTATATGTATGATTACAGAGTTTTATAAAGCAATTAAAGATAGTAGGTCATGAGGATCACTATCATCATTTCTGACAGCGGAGATGAGCAACCAGGAACACACATAATAAAAGTTTTATGAAAATAATATACAACACAGTACTAATTAAACGTGATGGGAAATTAGAACACACTATAAAAGCTAAGGAAAATATACTTAATGATATAATTAAAGATCTTCCTGAAGGTACAAAGATAGAAGTATTTGCTAACACTGTAGGTATGAAGGGTAGTAATGCCCAATTAGCTAAGATACATGCAATGATCCGTCAACTGGCTAATGATATTGGAGAGGATCCTGTTACTTTAAAAGGTATTATTAAAGATACAGCAATGGTTACTAAATCATTTGCTGATTGTGATACAGAAGAGTTAAACTCTGTTATACAGACAATTTTAACTATAGGAGATTTTAATGGGTCTAACTTACGTTAGATCTACCATTCTTCCATTTTCCCTTTCATACCTTTTTGATTTTTTAAAGGTATAGGATAATGTTCAGGATCCATGGCATCAAGAGGTATATTATCAGGATCAAGACCAAATCTACCTTTTAATATATCTTCAGCTTCAGTAGTTGTACCAGAATTAGTCATGTCATGTTGCTTAAGATACTCTTTATCAATAACTAAATCACCGGTTCTTTCATCAACTCTAAGACCCATACGGTTAGCTAGTTCTGCTTCATCAAGAGGATCTGCACCTTTAGAATCTTCTTTTCTGTCTAGTTTAAGTGCTTCAGAGAATGCATAAAACCATTCTTCTTTATCAGCTACTCTAGATTTCTTTTGAGCAACAGCTGCTGCAGTAATGGTATTCATTAGTGTCATCACAGCCCACATTGATGTTTCAAATCTAGTAATTTTATTAGGTGGTATAGCTTTATTATCTTCAGTTTTAAAATTACTTTTAATTCTGTATAGTGCTCTAACAACTCTAAATGATTCTTGACTTTCCATTAAATGTTCTAAAGCTAATCTTAAAGCATTAACAAATTCACCATTAAGAGCTATTGTTACTGTCTCAGAATCAGGTAGGTATGTAAAACAATCTTCAGGAAGTTTTTTAATTTCCTGCATTTGTTTTAAAAATTCTGGAGATGCATTTTGAATCTTTGATTCTTCTCCTTTTTTTAATTTTCTTAGTTTCTTTTTAGCCATGATTTTTATTATTTCTATGGTACAAAGATACAAAAAATATACTATAAGTCAATGATAATTAGTATATTTGTAATCCCAAAAACCAACACACATGTTAGAACTATTAGAAGAAATTTTGAAGGATGGTATTACACCAAACCAACTCCTTCTATTATATGGACTTGATGAGTCTATACACTTTCCACAAATTAATCCACATTTAGAAATGAGAGGATTAAAGAAGGAAGGATATATTATTATGAATGAAGATATAGATACCGGTGTAGAACTTACAGCTAAAGGTAGACAAGTCAAAATAAAGTATGACAATTACTTTCTTAAATCTAAAAAGAAAACTAGTAGTATACTTATGGGTAAAGACTATATAAAAAAAGTAGAAGAATATAGAGAGATATTTCCTGCTAGAAAATTACCAAGTGGTAAACCAGCAAGAACTAATGTAAAGACATTAACAAAAAACTTTATATGGTTCTTTGGTGAATACAATGTAACATGGGATGAAATAATAACTGCAACTAAGAGATATGTAAATGAATATGAAACAAAAGAGTTTATGTATATGCAGACTAGTCAGTATTTTATATGTAAGTCAGACCAAAATAAAGTAAAACAATCACAACTCATGGATTATGTTGACATGATTAGAGACGGGATAGATGAAGAAGATATTAATCATTTTAAAGAAAAAATAGTATGAGTAAAGCATGGGGTGGTCAACACACGGCCTTTCAAGAAGCACTTAGATACATGCTTGATAGACAATCAGGTAAGGAGAAATCCATATATACACCATGGCATAAGTTTAATGATGCTGTAACAGATGGACTAGAATGGAATACACTTACAGTTATAGGTGGTAGACCAGGTTCAGGTAAAACATTAATAAAAGATCAAATAATTAGAGAGTCTTTTGTGCTTAACCCACAAGAAGACTTTAGAGTATTAGAATTTCAATTTGAAATGGTTGGTAGAACCTCAGCAATTAGAGAGTTTTCATCACTAACTGGTCAAACATATAAGCAACTATGTAGTGCAGGTACACAACTAACACAAGAAACATTTGATAGGTGTCATGCATATGCTAAACAAAGGATTAAAAATCCTGTAGATATTATATCTACTCCTATGACTGTCAATCAAATGAGAGAACAAGTAGATGCATATATGAATGAGCATAAGGGCAAGAAGACTATTATAACATTAGATCATACTATACTAGTTAAGAGAGCTCCCTATCAAAATAACAGGTTAGATATGTTATTTGAATTAGGTGAATTCTTTACACAAGTTAAGCGTGAATATCCCTGTATGTTTATTGCATTGTCACAATTGAACCGTAACATTGACAATCCGGATAGAGCTGTTGATGGTAAGTATGGTAACTATGTACTTGAGTCAGACATATTTGGATCAGATGCTATGCTTCAACATGCTGATACTCTAGTAGGTATTAACAGGCCAGCTAAACAAAAGATTAGATTATATGGACCTGATAGATATATTATTGAAGATGATAAAACATTAGTATTACATTTTCTTAAGGCAAGAAACGGGGATGCCCGTATGAGTTTCTTTAAAGCTGCCTTTGAGAGAATGGAAATTCAGGAGATGGACACACCTCCACAACAACAAAGAAGATGAGTAAATTAAATACAAAAAAAAAGATGACACCTCAAGAACGTAAAGCTAAAGTTGAAGAGTTGTTACAAGAACATAAGGATTACTTTGATACTAATAATCTAAACAATCCAGCATACATACCAAAGATGGCATATAGACCATCAGGCAAGGATGAACTTCATGTATCATTCTTTCCTAGTGAGTTAGAAAATAATCAAGATATATATACAGAGTTTGTAAGTATTGATTATGATTCAGAAGATCCAAAGAGGACCCTTTATTTATTAAAGTATAACCCTCATTGGAAAGAAGAGTATGAACTAATTACAAGTAACTCAGGCTTTCAAAGGCACATTGTACCTGCAGGAGAGCTTAAAGCAATTAAAGATGTAACAAGTAAGAGTACATCACCCACTGTACAACCACCAATTGAATTAACAGACCCGGATGAAAGAGATATAGTGGATGTCCTAAAGGGTATTGAAAAAGCATTATTAAGTATTAATCAAAAATTAAAATAGAATGGCACAAAGCGTATTAGTTATTGCTGACTCAGGGACAGGTAAGTCCACAGCAATTAGGACATTGGATCCTAAAGAAACATTTATAGTTAACATTGCAAACAAACCTTTACCTTTCAAGGGATGGAAAAAAGATTATGTAAATATATCTAAAGATAATCCTAAAGGTAATATGACATCAGCTTCATCAGCACCTGGTATTGTTAAAGCAATGCAACATGTGAATGATAAAATGCCACATATAACTAATCTTATTATAGATGATTGGCAGTATATGTCTAGCTTTGAATACTTTGATAGAGCTAATGAAAAAGGGTATGATAAGTTTACTCAGATTGCAGCTAACTTAGCGCAGGTTGCTAAGATGCCTAAAGATATGAGGTCAGACTTAACTATATTTTTCTTGACACACTCAGAAGAATCAGTAGATGGCAATGGGCACAGAAAAGTTAAAGCTAAAACAATTGGTAAGATGATTGACAACACCTTAACACTAGAAGGTTTATTCTCTATAGTATTATTTGGTAGAGTTAAGAAGACTGATGATGGTTTAGAGTACGGGTTTGATACCCAAAATAATGGAGAGAACACATGTAAATCTCCTATGGACATGTTTGAAGAGTCCTTTATAGATAATGATCTACAGTTAGTAAAGAACTGTATAGCAGAGTATGAACAATAATCAATTAATTAATTAAAAAAAAAGAAAGTATGTTAAGTACAAAAGACATGAGCGTAGGCTCAGGAAAAGCAAGACCTTTAATGGGTCCAGGTAACAACGTGGTAAGAATCAACTCAATCACATTTGATCAAACACCTTATGACAGAGAAGCATATAATGTTAATCTACATATGGAGTCAGAGCCAATGGGTGGTGAGTTTGAAGGATTCTTTAGAGACAAAGATAATGAATCTAAGGGTAGATATGATGGTCAAATTGGTAGAGTAAGGGTAACACCATTTCCTTTTAAGGATACTACATTACCAAGTGGTAGAGAAATTAGCAGAGACCAAGAGATACTTAAGTCTATGATATTCTTATCTGAAACATTAGGTAAGAGATCTGAGTTAGATGCTATAGAAGCACAAACAATGGAAGACTTTATGTCTAAGTGTAACAGCTTATTCTCTAATAGTAACTTCTTTAATGTTTGTTTAGCTAGCCGTGAATGGGAAAACAAAGAAGGATATATCAATAATGATTTATATCTTCCTAAGTTATCTAAGGATGGTATACCTATGGAAGCTAAAGATGCTGAGAACTCTAGACTAATTAGCTTTAATGCTTCTACACATGTTAAAGCAGTGGTTAAGAAAGATGTACCATCTAATGGTCAAGCTAGTAACTTTGAACCAAAGATTGCAAAGGTGAATGGTTCTGATTTTGATCTTTAATATATAAGAGTAGGGGTGGGCATAAAGGCGCTATTGCCATACAGTTAATACACTTGTCCACCCTTGCTATTATTTTGATTATGATAAGTACAAAGAATTTTATAAGTGAAAAAGATGAGATAAAAAGTAGCTGGGTATTTGAATACTATTTGGATCTACCTGAAAGATTAACAGGACAAGATGTTAAGATCAAGTCTATATTTAATCCTAATGAGAAAACACCAAGTATGTTTATTTATTTAGATACAACTCGTAATGAATATAGGTACAAGGATTTCTCTACTGGTAATCAAGGTGGTAAGATAGATCTGATATTATTATTATTTAATCTAACATATTCTCAGGCATTGTTCAGAGTAGTGGAAGATTATAATGCATATATCAGAGAGAATGGCTCACTAGATAATATAAAGTATACACCTGTTGCTAAGTACCAGGTAGACTATATAAAGAAACGTGAGTGGAATCAAATAGATGCTGCTTACTGGTTACAATATAACATTGGTTCTAGTTTATTAAAACAGTTTAATGTTGTACCTATTGAGTATTATACAATGATTAAAGAAGAAGAAGAGAACATACAGAAGATCACTATCACCAATCCCATGATCTATGGATACTATGACAAGGAGGGAGAAATATATAAAATATATCAACCCAAACAAAAGAGACACAAGTTTATAAAAGTTAAACAATATCTCCAAGGCCTTGACCAGTTAAAGTATGATAAGGATTATTTAGTTATATGTAGTTCACTTAAGGATGCTATGTGTGTTGTTAGTTTTCAATTTAGATTAGAAGTAATAGCTCCTGACTCAGAGAACACTATGATTAAACCATATGTAATGCAAAATCTTTTGTCAAAGTATAAAAAAGTTGTATGTTTGCTGGATAATGATGAGGCCGGGCATAACGCAATGGAAAAGTATAAGAAATTATATAACATTGAGTCAGTCAAATTAAACTCTGAGAAAGATATATCTGACGCTGTTCAGAAATATGGACCAGAGTTAGTTAAGCCTAAGTTGTTCAAATTAATTAAAGATACAATATGAAATGGTTCATACCAGGTAACGTACCAAGTTCTAAAAATAGTAGACGGTGGACAGGAAAGTTCTTTATAGCAAGTAAAACTGTTATGAAGTACAGAAAAGAAACTGAAAAATTATTTAAAGAAAAGTCTATTGAGTTTGTAAGAGAATTCAGTAAGTATGAGTTACCTGTGTATGTACATTTTACCTTTATAAGAGGAACAAGGCATAAGTTTGATTACTTAAACCCTGCTCAGACTGTACAGGATGATATGACTAAGCACGGTTGGATAGTAGATGATAACTGTGAGTACATTATACCATGCTTTGACAAGTATTCTTATGATAAAGAAAATCCGGGAGTAATAATAGAATTAAAAGATGACAGAAATAAAAAAAGAAATACTTGATTACAAAACTTTCAAAAATATATTAGCCATGTTAAAGTCCTCATCCAGTGAGGATTTTTTTTTGGCATTAAAAATATGGGGTGGTTATAAAATTAATATAACACTTAATACTATAGTAGCTAGAAGAATGGGTAAAAGTGAATATGAAGGTACGAGAGAGATGCATAAAAGAATGCTAGAGTTTTCTAGAGTCTATAATACATTTAATCTTGATACAACCTTTCATATATTAATCAATCAAATGGTTGAAGAAGTTGGAGATGATAAACTCTCTACTAAACTGATCAGGAAAGAAGTATTAGATACAATTAACACATTAGTAGACTACCATGGTCTAATAAAAATAGTAAAATTAGAAGAAAAAAATATAAAAATATGACACACATAGCAGACATTGTTGCAAGAGCAGCTAAAACGTTAATGTTCTCAGAGCCTTTCTATGGCCTGTTCTTAGTAGGACTTAACAAGAAATATAGAAAAGACTTGCCTACGGCAGGTGTAAGTAAAAATGGTATAGGTATTCAGTTAGCTATTAACCCAGAGTTCTTTGAGGGATTACCAGAAAAACACAGGATTGGTTTACTTAAGCATGAGTTATTACATGTATCAATGGGACATTTAATTCTGAGAGATAGGTTTGAAGATCATAAGCTATTTAATATAGCTGCAGATTTAGAGATCAATCAGTATATAGATGAAGAATATCTTCCTGAAGGTGGTATAACTATGGAGATGTTCAAAGATCTTGATCTTGATAGGAGAGCAGGTACTACATATTATTATGAAAAACTTCAACAAGCATGTGAAGATGGTAACTGTCCTAACTTAGAGAATATACTAAAGCAAATGGATGGTAACAGTCAATATGATCACCCAACATGGGATGAGTTTGAAGATCTATCTGAAGCAGATAAGAAGTTAATAGAGAAGCAAATAGAACATCAACTTAAAGAAACTGCTGATGCTACGGAGAAAAGACAAGGTCATGTACCTGGTGAACTAGCAGAGATTATTGATAGACTTAGAACAATTGAGCCACCATCATTTCCATGGAAACAATATCTTAGAAGATTTGTAGGGAATTCATCTATTAGTTATACTAAGAAGCTCAGACGTAAGTATAATAAAAGATATGCTGCTAACCCTGGTCTTAAGATTAAGTTTAAAAATCATATATGTGTTGGTGTTGACACAAGCGGATCTGTATCTAATGATGAGCTCAAAGAATTTATGAATGAGTTATGTCATATGCATAAAACAGGACACCAGATTACAGTAGTTCAATGTGATACACAAATAGTATCAATAGAAAAATTTAACCCAAAGAAAGATTGGGATATAAAAGGTAGAGGTGGAACAAGTTTCCAACCAGTTGTAGATCATTACAATGAGAAGAAAGAGTATACAGCTCTTATATATTTAACAGATGGAGAAGCATACCCTCCAGAAGACTGTCCAAAGAATGCATTATGGGTACATAGTAGTAGTAACTACTGTCAAATCAATGAAGACTTACCGGGACAAAAAATTCAACTTAACTAATTAAAAAAAACAAAAAGAAAATGGCAGAAGTAAATTTAAACATTGAAGAACTAGATGGATTTATTGATCACATCATTAGTAACAACAGAGTATTACAAGAGCAAGGTAAAAAACCTGTAGCTGTAGAAGTAGTAGGTGAATCAGGTATTGGTAAGACTACTAGTATTATGGACATGGCTAAGAAACATGAGTTGGATTTTGTTAAGTTAAACTTAGCACAAATAGAAGAGTTAGGTGATCTAGTAGGATTTCCTGTAAGACAATTTCAAATGTATAAAGAAAAGACAGTTAAGATGTCTGAAAAAGATATATTAAACTATAACTCAAGAGCAGCTGCATCAGCAGACTTAGCTAAGATGCCACAAACAGTGACTAAAAAAGTTGGTCAATGGGTTGATGAGTTAGCAGTATCTGATTATCTAAAGAATGGATTTAAGATGACAGGTAAGAATAGAATGTCTTACTGTGCACCTGAGTGGATTGCTGATAAAAAGAATGGTGGTATACTATTATTAGATGACTGGAACCGTGCTGATGTTAGATTTATACAAGCATGTATGGAATTAGTTGACCGTCAAACATATATCTCATGGACATTACCAAAAGACTGGCACATTATCTTAACAGCTAACCCGGATAATGGAGACTACATGGTAAACTCTGTAGATTCTGCACAAAAGACTCGTTACATTACAGCTAACCTTAAGTTTGATATTAATGTATGGGCTAAGTGGGCAGAGTCAGCAGGTATAGATTCAAGATGTATTAACTTCCTGTTGATGCACCCTGAACTTGTAAGTCAAGAGACTAATGCAAGATCTATATCAACATTCTTTAATGCTATATCTAGTATAGAAAAGTTTGAAGAGAGTCTATCTCTTATTCAAATGATTGGTGAAGGTAGTGTTGGTGAAGAGTTTTCATCTATGTTTACTATGTTCATTAACAACAAATTAGATAAGCTGGTTACTCCTATGGATCTATTATGTCATACAGATGAGAAATATATCTTAGGTGAATTAAGAAGTTGTATTGGTAAAGATGATTCATATCGTGCAGATATAGCATCAGCTTTAGCAACAAGACTTGCTAACTATTCTGTTGTATACTCTAAGGAGAATACAGTAGGTCAGAAGATAACTGATAGATTGATTGCACTATGCACTAAAGATTACTTTACTGATGATCTTAAGTACTTAGTTGTAAGAACTATCTTTAATGGTAATAAGCAGAAGTTTAACAAGATGATGATGAACCCTGCAATAATTAAAATGACTGTAAAGTAATGGCAAAGAAAACAGTATTTCAAACAATTGATAATGCTGATGTTATTAATCTAGGGATAGAAGATGGCGTGTACTATGGAGTGTGCGCCTCTTCTTCTTTAGATGAAATAGCAACAGTGTTAGTAACAGAAGATATAGAGAAGTATCAAGAAGTAGAAGAACTATTAGTAAATGAAACTACTAGTGATTTAACTACTGTTAAAAAAGGTTTTGTTCTACCGGGTTGCAGTGTATCTGCTGATAGGTTGAAAGAAGCAGCTAAAGAACATAGTATAACTATTACTAATGATTATGAGTCAGCTGATTTTATACTCACTGATGGGAGGATTACAGCAGACTGTAGAAATGAAAAGTATCCAACATCTAAACTATTAGTTGAATGGACAAACGGTTATGTTATTAATGATCTTAAAAACTCAGTTCTAGATTATGTTGAAGCTACAGGTAACACTGTATTATGGGATGACAGATGCAATCAGTATTGGAACTTATCTAATTTTGATTATGAGTCAGCGCCATATACTTGTTACATATTAACAGGCCTAGCTATTAACTTAGCTACTAAGATTAAGGGTGGTGAGATGAATGTTATAGAAGTTGATACTCTTTTAAGTTCATCTGCTAATATTCAACCTTTAACTAAGCAATTAGTTAATGATATAACAGGTATGTTAAACTGTGGTGATGACCGGGAAATGGTAGGAGCATTATTACCTACTATAGATTATAGAAAGACACCTGCACTAATGTGGCAGCTAGCTTGTAAGTTAAGAGGTAAGGATTATTATTGGCCACGTAACAAAGACCTAAAGTATTGGTGGACTGTTGCTAATATAGATCAGTTAGGTTACATGTGTGCTGAGGAAGCTGTTATTCATTATGATAAACTTGGTAAACTTGACTCAGAGAATTTTAAAATGTTAGAACCTATATGTAGAGAAGAAATTAGTATATCTAATAGATCTTTATATGTATTCAGAGTAGCAGTAAACCCTAAATGGAGAAAGTATTTAAATAATAAAACTAAAACAAATGAGTAGACAGAAAATATATGACTTAAATTTTAACGTATCAAGATATTATGATACACAAAATAAACATTCTAGACTTCAGAAAGAAGATATATCTTTCAGTTCTAGAGGTGAATTTATAGGTGAACATCATTGGAATGGTGGTAAAGAAGAATCAGAAGTACTTCTTGAGGATCTGACAAAGAGAAATCTTGATTGGTCAAAAATTAAAACAATGTATAGGTATCCTAATTTATCTTTATCTAGAGATAAAGTTTCTTTGATAAAAGATAAGTATGGTGCCAGGGTTATAAGAGATAAAGATTCAGCTGACATATGTATTATATCTAATAAGACTATTGAAAAGCTAATCCATTCTGATTTATATTACGGTGGTGTTTGGACAGTTAAAACATTTAATGAAAAGAAGATGCCTGAATTAGCAAATGTAATGACTGCTGAAGCTTATACTTCGTTAGCTGATATATTATCTCATCTTCCAGATGGAGCAATGATATTTGGTGGAGATAGATATAACTCTTGGAATAACAGTGATGAGTTTATGGAATGTCCTTTAACATATTTTACAGAAAATACTAATGGTTATACATGGAGGTCAGATACTAATCATAGCGGTGCAATGTATATTCCTACTAAACATGTAGCAACATGGGACAGCTTTCTGGATCCAAGTAAAATATTTGTATCAGATATATATGTTAATGAAGTTTGTTCTGAAGATTCTATTGTGCTTGATTGGAACCAGTATGAAGATCTAAAAAAGATGTTAGGTGCTACTGAAGATGATAAGTCTGTTGCAATGACCATCATGGCTAACTGTAAGATTGAAGAGTCTAAGACGGCCTTGGGATTACTGTTCTTTCATTATGGTGAGTTAATGAAAGGAGCTTCCACTTGGAATCAGGTAGCATTTAAAACATTACGTAAACAATTTGATCATTATATGATTGGTGGTTGGAATGCTGCTCACACAAGTACATTTAGCAGTCTAATAAAAAAGTTAGCTGAAGATAATGCATTAACTGAAGAAGCAATGAAACACATATGTGAATTAGTATTTGATAGAGTTTTAAACTCTGGTTGTGGATTTACCAAAGATGAGTGCGCATTTGAAATGAAACTTGAAGATGTTAGATTAACTAAACATTATAAAGATAAGTTAGTAAGAGAAGATAAAACTCTTTCTGAGTTAGTAACCATGGGAGATGACCTTCCATTTTAAATTTAAATTATGAAATTAGATACAAATAAAGAAAAAGTTTTCCTGGAGGCATGTGCCTCTGGGAACTTTAAGTTTAGTTACTCATCACTGAACAAATTAATTTTCTCTCCAAAGTTATTCTATAAGGATTATATACTTAAGGATAGAGAAGAGAGAACAGATAAGCATTTGATCCAAGGTAAGCTTATACATTTATTATTGTTACAACCAGAGGAGTTTGATAATAACTTTGTGTTGATGCCATCAAAGCTACCGTCTGATACATTGCGTAAGGTCTTAAAAAATATTACACTCTACACGGATGCTAAGATTTTGTCTAAGGTTGATGACAAAATAATTTTAGATTCTTTAAAAGAGGTAGGACTATACCAATCATTAAAGGATGAAAATAAACGTGTAGCTAAAGTACGTACTATTGAGTGTGAAGATTACTATACGTTTTCACAGACAACTGGTAAGGATATTATAGATGTAGATACTCTTGAGAAATGTAAGAGTTCAGTAGAGTTAATTAAAGATAATAAATCTGTAATGGATTTACTTGAAGACAATACTACTGACTTTGAAATGGACGGAATAGAAATATTTAATGAGAAATTTCTTGAATGTTCTCTTGATCAATATACATTTGGGCTACATGGTTATGTTGATAGATATGTTATAGATCATGACAAAAAGCTGATCACTATCATAGACATCAAAACTACGG
>Ga0233412_10000558_pt1 | contig 21252 bp, 15 predicted proteins | sample Na_anoxic_4_MG_FD_180667 | JGI IMG/M metagenome (GOLD analysis project Ga0233412, IMG submission 180667) | Seawater microbial communities from Saanich Inlet, British Columbia, Canada - Na_anoxic_4_MG | ecosystem: Environmental > Aquatic > Marine > Inlet | place: Canada: British Columbia...
GTCGATGTGAACTCTTGGGCGCGATAAGCCTGTTATCCCCGGAGTACCTTTTATCCGTTGAGCGACGGCCCTTCCATACAGAACCGCCGGATCACTAAGACCTACTTTCGTACCTGTTCGACATGTCTGTCTTACAGTCAAGCTCCCTTATGCCTTTACACTCTTCGGCTGGTTTCCAATCAGCCTGAGGGAACCTTCGCGCGCCTCCGTTACTCTTTAGGAGGCGACCGCCCCAGCCAAACTACCCACCAGACACTGTCCCCGACCCGGATAACGGGCCAAGGTTAGAACACTAAACTAGTAAGGGTGGTATTTCAAGGGTGACTCCATTCCAACTGGCGTTAAAATTTCACAGTCTCCCACCTATCCTACACATACTAGCCCAAAGTCCAATGCCAAGCTGTAGTAAAGGTTCACGGGGTCTTTCCGTCTTTTCGCGGGTAAGCGGCATCTTCACCGCTAATTCAATTTCACCGAGTCCCTGGTTGAGACAGTGGGGAAGTCGTTACGCCATTCGTGCAGGTCGGAACTTACCCGACAAGGAATTTCGCTACCTTAGGACCGTTATAGTTACGGCCGCCGTTTACTGGGGCTTCGGTTCAATGCTTCTGCCCGATAAATCGGACATAACACATCCCCTTAACCTTCCAGCACCGGGCAGGCGTCAGACCCTATACATCGTCTTGCGACTTAGCAGAGTCCTGTGTTTTTAGTAAACAGTCGCCACCCCCATTTCTCTGCAACCTCCTTCAGCTCCAAAAGTAAATTTTTTCACCTACATGGAGGCACACCTTCTCCCGAAGTTACGGTGTCATTTTGCCGAGTTCCTTAACCAGAGTTCTCTCGAGCGCCTTAGGATTCTCACCCTACCTACCTGTGTCGGTTTACGGTACGATCACCAAATTCCCTCGCTAGAGGCTTTTCTTGGTAGTATGGGATCGGCCAGTTACGAGACAAAGTCTCTCCTCATCACTTCTCGGTGTTTAATAAGAGAGTGGATTTACCTGCTCTCTCCACCTACAAGCTTGAATCCGGATATCCAGCACCGGAATGGCTTACCCTTCTACGTCCCCCCATCACTCAAACGGTAAATTGGTGGTACAGGAATATTAACCTGTTTCCCATCGCTTACGCCTTTCGGCCTCAGCTTAGGGGTCGACTAACCCTGAGCAGATTAGCTTTACTCAGGAAACCTTAGGTTTACGGCGAGCGGGTTTCTCACCCGCTTTATCGTTACTCATGTCAGCATAGTCTCTTCCATTCAGTCCACCAGTCCTTACAGTCTGGCTTCAACCCACAATGGAATGCTCCCCTACCATCATCTGAACCCGAAGATTCAGACAATCCGCAGCTTCGGTAATGTGCTTAGCCCCGTTACATTTTCAGCGCAGATTCACTTGACCAGTGAGCTGTTACGCTTTCTTTAAAGGATGGCTGCTTCTAAGCCAACCTCCTGGCTGTCTCCGCATTTCCACTTCTTTCTCCACTTAGCACGTATTTAGGGACCTTAGCCGGCGGTCTGGGTTCTTTCCCTCTTGACTACGGAACTTATCTCCCGCAGTCTGACTCCCACAATAAAAGTTAACGGTATTCGAAGTTTGGTTAGGTTTGGTAATCTGGTAGGACCCCTAGCCCATCCAGTGCTCTACCCCCGTTACTTAATTCGTGAGGCTATACCTAAATATATTTCGGGGAGTACCAGCTATCTCCAGGTTTGATTAGCCTTTCACTCCTATCCACAGATCATCCGGGAAGTTTTCAACCTTCTACGGTTCGGGCCTCCATCCCGTGTTACCGGGACTTTACCCTGTCCATGGATAGATCACCTGGTTTCGGGTCTACTCTATGCTACTAAAATCGCCCTATTAAGACTCGCTTTCGCTATGGCTACACCTGTCGGCTTAACCTTGCAACACAGAGTAACTCGCTGACCCATTATGCGAAAGGTACGCAGTCGAACTTGGAATTAGCCGGGCAAGCCCAACTAAACTCCAATAGTTCTTCCACTGCTTGTAGACAGACGGTTTCAGGTACTATTTCACTCCCCTCACCGGGGTACTTTTCACCTTTCCCTCACGGTACTAGTTCACTATCGGTCGCTGGCGTGTATTTAGCCTTAGGAGATGGTCCTCCTGGATTCCCGCAGGGTTTCACGTGTCCCACGGTACTTGGGTATCCTACCCAGCAAGTTCAATGCATTTCGCTTACAGGACTATCACCATCTATGGTTGGCCTTTCCAGGCCATTCAGCTATACATTGAATTTTTGACTTGCCGAAGGTGCCGCAACACCTTCCAATAAGACCCCACTACCCCGAATATACAACGCTTGCAGGCTTTAACATATATCCGGTTTAGGCTCTTCCCATTTCGCTCGCCGCTACTTAGGGAATTGCTATTGCTTTCTTTTCCTGAGGGTACTTAGATGTTTCAGTTCCCCTCGTTCGCCTCTATTACCTATGTATTCAGTAATAGATATCCCGGAATTACCCGGGATGGGTTCCCCCATTCAGAAACCTTCGGTTCAATGCCTGTTTAGCGGCTCGCCGAAGCTTATCGCAGCTAACCACGTCTTTCATCGCCATCCAGCGCCAAGGCATCCACCGTCTGCCCTTATTAGCTTGGCCATAAACCTTACTATTTATACTATTGACAAAACTATCTTAGGCACCTTTGAAATTGCTTTACTCCATATTCAGTTTTCAAAGAACAATTAGGGCATTTGCCCTGAGCTAAAAGCTCAAAGTAAAAAGCTGAATCCCTGATACCTGTTCCGGACTTTCAGCTCTTAGCTTTCAACTCTTAGCTATTTGGTGGAGGTGAACGGGATCGAACCGATGACCTCCTGCGTGCAAAGCAGGTGCTCTCCCAACTGAGCTACACCCCCAACCTATTGCGGATTTGCGATTACAGATTGCGGATTTTTATTTTCTTTAATTCCGAATTCCAAATTCCACAATCCGAATTCGGCGTGGTGGGCCTAGTTGGAATTGAACCAACGACCTCACGCTTATCAGGCGTGCGCTCTAACCGAGACTGAGCTATAGGCCCGTCTGAATGCGGAATCACGATTGCGGATTATGCTTCAATTCTATTGAACTTATATTCCGAAATCCGGATCCCACAATCCGAATTCGCCTTTGCTCCCTCAAGACTAAATAGTGATACCTTATGTAGGATTGACCTAAGAGTATTTCTACACTATAGGCAGAAGACTCCTTAGAAAGGAGGTGATCCAGCCGCAGGTTCCCCTACGGCTACCTTGTTACGACTTCACCCCAATTATCGGCCATACCTTAGGTACCTGCCTCTCTCACCGAAGTGGGAGTTAGCCCAGCAACTTCTGGTACAGTCGACTTTCGTGGTGTGACGGGCGGTGTGTACAAGGCCCGGGAACGTATTCACCGTGGCATGCTGATCCACGATTACTAGCGATTCCAACTTCATGAAGTCGAGTTGCAGACTTCAATTCGAACTGAGAACTGCTTTTTGGGATTAGCGTATCTTCACAGATTAGCAACCCTTTGTACAGCCCATTGTAGCACGTGTGTAGCCCTGGATATAAAGGCCATGAGGACTTGACGTCATCCCCACCTTCCTCCCCGTTAACCGAGGCAGTCTCTTTAGAGTTCCTAACTTAATACTGGCAACTAAAGACAAGGGTTGCGCTCGTTGCGGGACTTAACCCAACATCTCACGACACGAGCTGACGACAGCCATGCAGCACCTGTCACTCTGTTCCGACAAGTCGGAAATTTCCCGTTTCCGGGACGGTCAAAGGATGTCAAATCCAGGTAAGGTTCTTCGCGTTGCGTCGAATTAAACCACATGCTCCACCGCTTGTGCGGGCCCCCGTCAATTCCTTTGAGTTTTAGCCTTGCGGCCGTACTCCCCAGGCGGAGAACTTAATGCGTTAACTTCGACACAGCAGGGGTCAATACCCGCTGCACCTAGTTCTCATCGTTTACGGCGTGGACTACCAGGGTATCTAATCCTGTTTGCTCCCCACGCTTTCGCGTCTCAGCGTCAGTATTGGTCCAGAGAGTCGCCTTCGCCACGGGTTTTCCTCCCAATATCTACGAATTTCACCTCTACACTGGGAATTCCACTCTCCCCTCCCATACTCAAGTAAAGCAGTTTCAAATGCACTTCCTGGGTTAAGCCCAGGGCTTTCACATCTGACTTACCAAACCGCCTACACGCTCTTTACGCCCAGTAATTCCGAACAACGCTTGCACCCTCCGTATTACCGCGGCTGCTGGCACGGAGTTAGCCGGTGCTTCCTTCAGTGGTACCATCAGTCCCCTTGACTATTAATCAAGAATATTTTTTCCCACTTGACAGAGCTTTACGACCAAAAGGCCTTCTTCACTCACGCGGCGTTGCTGCGTCAGGGTTTCCCCCATTGCGCAAAATTCCTCACTGCTGCCTCCCGTAGGAGTCTGGACCGTGTTTCAGTTCCAGTGTGGCTGATCATCCTCTCAGACCAGCTAACCATCGTCGCCTTGGTAGGCCATTACCCTACCAACAAGCTAATGGTACGCGAGCCCCTCCTTGAACAGCAACTTTCATGAAGAGGTCACCTTTCATTCCAAAAACCATGGTTTTTGGAATAATATCCGGTATTAGTCCCGCTTTCGCGGAGTTATCCCAGATTCAAGGGCAGGTTACCCACGCGTTACTCACCCGTGCGCCACTTTACTTCTCCGAGCAAGCCCGGAGTTTCTCGTTCGACTTGCATGTGTTAGGCACGCCGCCAGCGTTCATTCTGAGCCAGGATCAAACTCTCCACTTAAAATAAGTAAAGGTTTAATACCTTTAATTTTTCTCTTTTTAAAAAGGGCCCTACAATTGCATCACTATTTAGTTTTCAAAGAGCAAAAAATTGCTGTTACTATTATTACTAATTAACAATTCATCAAGTATTACAACTATTAAATATCCTATGCCGAAATTGGAATCCTTATAATAAACACGTCTCATCAGAAAGTCAAGATGTTTTTAGGGTTATTTTAAAAAACTTTCCATTTTTGAAAAAATGGTCCAGCTTTGAAGTAACTGCAGTGCATGACGTATCTGATTGTCTTTCTCAATCATGATCTCAGCCTGTTTTCCCTTTTCAATTCCTTGCTTCTCTTTTGGGGACTCATCAACATCATTCTTTTCTTCCGGCATATGTCCTTTTAAATCCTCTTCTCTGAAAAAATCCCTTTTCTTTTTTTTGTCTTGTTTTTTAAAAGGTATGAATTCTGTCTTAATATCAGGGATAATCCCGCTCGACTGAATTGATTTACCGCTTGGTGTATAGTATCGGGCAGTAGTTAAGCGCAACCCTGATCCATCAGACAATGGTACGATTGTTTGTACAGACCCCTTTCCAAAGGTTCTTGTCCCAACGATTACTGCCCTTTTGTTATCCTGCAATGCCCCCGCAACAATCTCAGCGGCACTGGCGCTCCCACCATTGACTAAGACAATAATCGGATAGTTTCTCTCTATATTATTTTTGTGGGCCGTGGCATTTACATTCTGAGAATTGTTCCTGCCTTTAGTTGTAACAATTACTCCGGAATTTAGAAATAGCTCTGCAACCTTTATTGACTGAGACAGAAGTCCTCCCGGGTTGGTCCTTAAATCAAGGATCAGACCTTTTAATTTATGGCCTTTTTCCAATGAGTCAAGGGCTGTTGAAAGTTCTTTAGCCGTATTACTCTGGAAATTGGAAACTCGCACATAACCGAATCCGGGAGCTAAAAGCTGGCTCCTTACACTCTTCAATGGGATAATATTCCTTATGATTGAGACCTCCAAAGGCTCTTTTGCCTCTTTACGCATAATAGTCAATTTGACTTCTGTCCCTTTAGGTCCCCTGATCTTCTTAACAGCCTCCATAATTGTTATATTTTTTGTTGCCTCATTTTCTATTTTTATGATCTTGTCCCCTGCCTTTATCCCGGCTTTATGCGCTGGAGTATCATCAATTGGAGCTACAACAGTTAATATATTATCTTTAATGGTTATTTGAATACCGATTCCTGTAAAACTACCTTTTGTTTCCATCATTAATTCGGCATGTTCTTCCTTTGTCATAAAAGATGAATGAGGATCGAGACTGCTGACCATTCCTTTTATAGCGCCGTGAATCAGTTTCTGAGAACCCTGGGGTTCTACATAGTTTTTTTCTATCTGTCGCAAGACCTCTGTGAAGATCTCGATATTCTTATATGTTTCTTTCGTATCCGCCTTGACCTCAGCAACATTCCTGTAAAGGAAAACGACACCACCCACGAAGAAGAACGCTAATATGGCATTTAAAAGAAACTTTGTTTTAGACTTCAGCATTATTTTACTCCTAAGATATTGATATTTTGACTCTTAAAATTCCTTAATATTTCAGCTCTTTGAAAATAGGCCGGCATAGCCCGTGGTTTAATTAAAAGATAATTACAAAATTTCTAATACTATTTTGGGAAAATGTCAATTCGCTTTTAGCCATCTCAATGGAGTCAGGTTCTTACCTTCTTTCCTGATTTCAAAATAGATTCTTGGCACCTTTGAAATATCATTTTGACTGGCAAGACCTATTACTTCCCCCGCTTCCACTATATCTCCTTCCTTTTTTTTTATCTGAGAAAGTTGTGCTGTTATGGTAAAATATCTCGATCCATGATTGATGATGACAATATCTCCATAACCCCTAAGCCGTCCAGAAAAATCTACTCTCCCCGGGAAAACAGCTTTAGCTTCATCAGCAGATGAACCTTCAATAAAAATACCTTTATCTAAATTCTCAATCTTCGAGTTTAAAAATTTATCAGATCTAACTACCTTTCCTTCAAGAGGAAAAGGTAATCTGCCTTTGAAATCTGCAAACTGAGCTGATCGAGGGATATTATAGGCATCTTTTTTTTCAATACTCAAAAGTTTTTTTCTTAAATTTTGCGCTGCAAGTTGTAGTTCATTTATTGCCTTCTTATAGAATTCTTTTTCTTTATTAATTTTCATGAGACGAATAACCCTTTTTTCGAGATACTGTCTCAGGGAGGTAAGTTTTATTTTCTCTTCCTTGTTCTTTATTTCTTTATCAACAAGCTGTTCCTTTGTTTGACTAATTTCCTTTTTATATCTGATTTCCTCATCAGCCAGTTTTAACAGCGCACTTTGGTCTTTTTCCATAATAATTTTGAGATATTTCATTCTCCGACAAAACTGACTGAAATCTTTGACATCTGCCAGAATTCTAAAATAATCTCTCCTGACATATTTATACAATACAACCAGCCTTTTTGTCATTTGAATCTCTGAATTTTTTAACAGCTGCCCTAAATCTGCCAACTTATCTTCCAGTTTTTCCATTTCCATTCTTGAAAGACGAATCTTTTTTCTCATCCCTTCTATTGTTCGTCTTTTCTCGGCCACATCCTTCTCAAGTATGGATAGATGGGCTAAAATGTCTTTTTCCTGGAAAACAAATAGCTTATATTTTTCCTTTTCCCGGGAAAGCTTTGATTCAATTTTGTTGATTTGATCCTGCCTGGCCTTATGTGTTGGGTTTGGCATTGCATTGGAAGGACACAGAAGGACTATGGAAGAAATAAAATGGGAAATAATTAAAGTTTTCAGCAATGAACGGACAATACCTTTTCTCATATCTCAAAAAATCGCCTTACGGCAATAAAGCTGCCTCCTAATCCCAGGCCGATGCTTATCAAAAAGATCGAAAGGGTATAGTCACAAGGAATAAAGACAAATTCTAAGACACCGAGACCCAAGAAATGCATTTTTTTTGTGCTGAGAAAGAGATAAACCGAAAAAAGTGATATTATGGCCAGGATTCCACTCGATATCCCCTGGATCACGCCTTCCAATAAAAAAGGTATCCTCACAAACCAATCGGTAGCTCCAACCAGTTTAAGGATTTCAATTTCTTCCTTACGTGAATAAATTGTTAATTTTATTGTATTTATAATAATAAAAAGGATACCTATAAAAAGAAGCCCCCCAACAATGACCCCAACAATCCTGATCATGTTCATGAGCCCCTCGAAGCGTTTTAACCACTCTTCGCTGTATTGGACCTCTTCCACACCATCAATGTTCTCGAGTTCCTTCTTAATTTTCTGAGAATCCGATCTAAGGCCCCCAACATTCTTGAAAACCACCTCAAAAGAGGCTGGCAGAGGGTTTTTCGAGAGGATCTTAAGAAACCCGGCCTCGGGACCTAAGGCATCTTTCAAGTCCTTGAACGCCTGTTTCTTTGAAATAAAATGTTTTATTTCAGCACCTTGTAAACTCCTAATATGAAAAGCAATTTTTTCATGATCTTCTTTTTCAATCCCATCCTGGAGATAGACTGACATAGAAAGAGAATGTCCCCACCCTTCAATCCACATATTAATATTTACAAACATCAACAAAAATATGCTGAAGATCAGAATTGATACAACCATAGTTCCCAGGCTGATGAAATGGACAATTCGATTATTATTTATATTTATCAGGGCCTGTCTGAAAAAATATGGCCAAAATTTTAGTCTCATCTTTCTCCGGCAATTCTTCCACGTTTCAATAAAATTGTTCTTTGTGCCGTATTTCTCAGTAGATTTTGGCTATGAGTAGCTATAATCACAGTAGTACCTTTCATATGTATACTTCTGAAAAGGATCATTATGTCTTCTGTAAGCCCTGGATCCAGGTTACCGGTAGGCTCATCGGCAAGGAGTATAGAAGGGTCCTTCACAATAGCTCTCGCAATGGCCACCCTTTGCTGCTCACCTCCGGACAACGAAAGCGGATAAGCCTTCTCTTTTTCCTCTAAACCGACTAACCTGAGCGTCTGATGGGTCTTTTTTCGAATAAAGTTACTACGTGCACCTGTCACTTCAAGAGCAAGGGATACATTTTCAAATACGGTCTTTGACGATAATAATTTAAAATCCTGAAAAATAAAGCCTACTCTCCGTCGTAATAAATCAAGTTTAGGACGTCTGACGCGATTCAAATTTATTGAATCAATCAGGATATGTCCTCCAGTTGGTTTTTCAGTACCAAATATTAACCTTAAAAGTGTCGTCTTCCCTGCTCCGCTTGGTCCTGTCACAAAAACGAATTCCCCCTCAGAGATCCTCAGGTTGATATCATTTAGCGCAATACTTGAACCAAAGCTTTTATATATATGAAATAACTGGATCATACTTTATCTTTCTTGTGCTTCTTTTGTTTTCATTAGCCCAACAAACCCAATAACCCAATGAACTCAACAAACCCGATGAACCCAACAAACCCAATAGACCCAATGAACTCAACAAACCCAATAAACCCAACAAACCCACCTAATATGCACCAATGGCTCTCTGTAATCTGGCTTTAGCGAGATTGTGATTATAGAGTGCCCTGTAATGATTTGCTCTTGCCTGGGTTAGAAGTGATTGTGCATCAAGCACTTCCGTAATTGTGGTCATTTTGGCCTTATATCGTTCATTGTTGACTCTCAAATTTTCTTCGCCCTGTTCAACAGCCTTACGTGTAGTAGGAATATTTTCTGCCGCATTTTTCAGAGCAAGTACCTCTCCCTTCACTTCAAGCCGAATGTTATCTTCCAAGGCAAGTTTGGTTTGCATCAACTCATTCTTGAGGCTCTCCTTCTCTTTTACTTTATAACGGGTCTTTCCCCATTCCCATAAAGTCCATGAACAAACTGCCATCACTGTCCATGTATCTGAATCACTAAAATCACTGCCAGAAACGTCGGGGGAATCGCCTTCTTTTATGTAGTCGTATTGAAAATTGATTTTCGGGTAATTTTCACTTTTGGTGAGTCTTATTTCCTGGTCTCTCTGAAGGATATTGATGTCAAGCAATTTCATCTCAGGTCTGTTTTTAAAAGCCTCTTTTATGTAATTTCCCAGGTTACCATGTCCAGGTTTGTATTTCAGGATATCTACCACTTCTACAGGTGTGTTGATCGGTTTGGACAGAACAGCATTAAAAGCGGCCCGGGCAAACAGCGATGCATTCCGGGACGTTATTAATTGTTGTTGTGCATTGGCCAATTCTACCTCTGCCTTTAACACATCATTTATCGGGATCAAGCCAACTTTAAAAAAGTTGAGCGCCACATTTACATTAGATTTCCGGGATTCAACATCTTTTGTTGTCACTTCAATGGTTTTGTCAGCCATGAGGATTTCAAAATATGCCTTTTTCACATTAAGCGTCAAATCCAATTTGCTTAGTTCAATATTCAGTTTTGATTGGTCTATACCCAATTCTGAAAGCCTATGAGCGCTTATTAATGCAAACCCCGTGAAAACGGGTTGCGTAACAGTGCCTTTCCACTGATAGTTGTTTTCGGTTCCCATTACCATATTCCCGAAACTCGGCGGTTCACTCAATCTTGTATAGCCATAGCTCGTACTCAATTTGGGAAAAAAATCGGTCTTGGCCTGTTTCTCGACATATGTAGCCTGGATAACTCCTTCTTCCTTTGCCTTAAGAGCACGGTTTTTAGACAGGGCTTCCCTGATACTTTCCTCTAAGGTATATACCCTTTTATCCTGGGCTGCCAATCCACCTGGTTGAAGGATCAGCAGTAAAAAGAGGAGCGTTATTATGTAAATTATTGAAATTCTAAACCTCATCATATTTCCCTCCTTTCTTAGTAACGTTAATACTATAAAGACTGGCTCTATTTATCTAATGACTGTAATCCCCATTGTTTTCAGAACTTTGTTCAAAATATCACCCAAAAATCAGTCAAAATGCTTAGAGGCCTGTAAATGGTAAATATTCATTAAATCAGCACCGCTGAGATGTCAATGTTAACTTGAAAATGAATAATAAGTTATTATAAGATATATATTACTCCGGCAATTAAATACCTCAATATTGTCATTCCGGCGAAAGCCGGAATCCAGGTGGGTACTGGATGCCGGATCAAGTCCGGCATGACAGAGTTAGACTATCTAATTGCCAGGTTAATATGATTCAACTTTCAATGCACAAGGGCAATATCAATGACCAATACTAAATCAAAATTTCTATTGGTTGCACTCATTATCTTCATTCTGTTTTTGTGGTCCAAACGGGATAACTTTTCTATCTTTTCACAGGTAAAACCAACTGCTGAACTACTTGATTATAACCGTGCTGCGAAAGATTCCAATCCCAGGCCTCTTATCATCTCTACAGATGAAAAGATCAACACAGATGTATTTAACAAAACTCATCCAGCAGTAGTGAACATTGCGACAACAGCGCTTGGGATGAATTTCTGGCTTGAAGTCATCCCGCGAGAAGGACAGGGATCAGGTTTTATTATTGACAGAAAAGGATATGTTCTGACCAACAATCACGTTGTTGCCAAGGCCCAGAAAATCACTGTAACCATGGCAAACGGCAAAAAAGTCTCTGCCACTCTTGTTGGCAGGGACCCGAATTCCGACCTGGCCGTTATTATGATCCCCTCCAGATATGTTGATGTAGTGGCAGATCTGGGAGATTCCGACAGTGTCAATGTTGGTCAAAAGGCAATAGCCATTGGAAATCCATTTGGCCTTTCACATACACTCACTACAGGCATTATCAGCGCCCTGAACAGAGGAATAAGGACAAAAGAAGGCCATCAGATCGATAACCTTATCCAGACCGATGCCGCAATAAATCCCGGAAATTCCGGTGGACCTCTTCTCAATTCCAATGGAGAGGTGATAGGGATTAATACAGCCATCTATAGCCTGTCCGGGGGATACCAGGGTATTGGTTTCGCCATACCTATCAATCTGGCCAAGAATATAGCAACCCAGCTTATTACTTCCGGCAGGGTGGCCAGGCCCTGGCTTGGGATTTCCGGTATATCGGTATCCCATAGTCTCTCAGAAGGACTTGGTTTAGATGTTGATCAGGGCGTGTTGGTTGTTGAGGTCATCAGAGGCAGTCCTGCTGATCATGCAGACCTTCGAGGCGGTCATAGAGAGGTAATATTTGGAGGAATGAGACTCCTCCTCGGAGGAGATATTATCACTGCCATTGATAATTATAAAATGTCTGACATGAAACAACTTGTTCGATTACTTGAAAAATTAAAGGTGGGCCAAACCGTAATTTTGCAGATAGTCAGAAACGGCCAGCCTAAGGAATTGAAGGTCTTATTAGCGGAAAGTCCATGATATTCGAATGGAAATTGACTATTGAAAACTTTGAACAATTAATCAAAGGAGTTTATCTCAATGAAAATATTTGACAACCTATACGGCTTTTTGTGGGTCAATCAAACTGCAAACAACTGCAACACCTATCTAATAAATGATGAAAAAAAGATCCTGATTGATCCAGGGCATTATCACCTTTTTGGCCATATTCGAGACAATCTATCCAAGCTCTCACTCTCCCCGGAAGATATTGATATCCTGATCATCACACACGGCCACCCGGACCATATGGAAGCCATCAAGGTATTTGCAGACACAAATACGATGATTGCAGTCAGCAGTGCCGAAATGGAATTCATCACGACTGTTGCTCCCCATTACGGAGAAGCTCTCGGTATTTCAGAGTTCGAGCCGGATATCCTGCTCCAGGAGGGAGATTTGAATATTGACCACCTGAACTTCCAGGTTATACATACACCCGGCCACTCTCCTGGCTCTATTTGTCTTTATTGGCCGGAAAAGAAAACCCTTTTTACAGGTGATGTTGTCTTTGATCAGGGCCTCGGCAGAACAGATTTACCGGGTGGCAACGGTCAAGATTTAAAAGATAGCATCAAGAATATCTCACATCTTGATGTGGAGTATCTCCTTCCCGGACACGGCAACATTGTTTCCGGTGCTGAGGCAGTAAAAGCAAATTTTAAAGATATCGAAAGTGTGTGGTTTTCATATATATGATGTAAGATGAAACACCAAAGGCTCAAGGTTTAATGGAGAATCTTTGTCGGACAGTTTTCTGTTTTTGAACCGGAAGGCCATTTTAACAACCTTGAACCTTCTTTTGAATTGAGGTAAAAGGTATATGTCACCTTTTTCATTACAGGACTGAAAAATGTCAACAAGGGCAATAAAGCTTCTTAATCAAAAAGATATTCATTTTGAAGTCATAGAGTACGACCATAAGGAAAAAGGCGCCCGGTTTGCATCCAGGGCCATAGGGTTTCCGCTTGAAAAAACCATCAAGACACTTGTTGTTGATCTTGGACCTAATGGTTATATCCTGGTACTTATGCCGGGGGATAAAAACATGGACATGAAAAGACTTGCCAAATCCCTTTCAGTAAAAAAGGCTGCCATGGCCGACACCACGATTTCAGAACGTCTAACCGGATATCTGATTGGCGGCATCAGTCCTTTTGGTACAAAAAAGAACTTACCGGTTGTCATGGAAGAGGAATTGCTGAAATTTGACAAGGTGGCAATAAATGCCGGTAAAAGAGGCCTCTTGCTTATTATGGACCCAAAAGATATATTACTGACGGTTGATGGAAATACATTCAGGACATGATTGTTTAGTCAATATGTTATGAAAGAAAAAAAAGATCTTAGACTTACAGAAACCGTAGCCGGTTCCGGGTGAGCCTCCAAATTAGCTCCAGGGGACCTGGACAGAGCGCTTTGCGGAATAGAATTTCATACGGATGAGAATCTGATTCTGGGATTGGATCATGCTGACGACGCAGGTGTTTATAAAATCACAGACGATATCGCCATTATCCAAACAGTGGATTTCTTTACCCCAATTGTGGATGACCCGTACCAGTTCGGCCAAATCGCAGCGGCCAATGCCTTGAGCGATGTCTATGCCATGGGCGGCATACCCAGAACCGCCATGAATCTCGTGGCCTTTCCCATCAAGGACATGGATATATCCATCCTTCGCAGGATTATTCGTGGGGGACTGGATAAGATGAAAGAGGCGGGTGTCATTCTGGTAGGGGGACACAGCGTGGAGGACAGGGAACTTAAATACGGTCTGTCCGTCACCGGGTTTGTTCATCCGAATCGCATACTTACTAAAAAAGATGTCAAGGTCGGTGATCGCTTGATATTAACAAAACCGCTTGGTACGGGTATCATCAACACCGCCATTAAGAGCGGCCTGGCCTCTCCTGAAATTACGAAAACCGTCACCCGGCTCATGGCGGCGCTCAACAGGGATGCGGCGAAAATTATTGTAAATTACCCCGTCCATGCCTGTACAGATATAACGGGTTTTGGTCTTCTTGGTCATATCGCGGAGATGGTTACGGGCTCTCCATCAGGGATCAGCCTTGCCAGCAAAAGCATTCCCATAATTCCCAAGACCCTCGATTATGCCAGGACAGGTCTTGTACCGGCAGGCATGTACAAAAATCGAGAATTCCGGGAACACATGGTTGAATTCGCATCTTCTGTAGATCGTATCACTCAGGACGTTCTATTTGATCCCCAGACATCAGGAGGATTGCTTATTTGTGTGGAAAGAGACAGGGCCAATGATCTGCTACTTGAATTAAAAGAAAAAGGAATAAAGGACGCGGCTATTATAGGAGAAGTGTTGGCTGAACCAGCGGGAAAAATAGTAGTTAATTGAGGTAAACAAAAAATATCTTTCCCTCTACGACACTCATAAATCAACAGAATCATACATACCCAAACAGAGCATATTCAATGTTCTAACCTGTAGAACGGGCCCAAATATTAGGGAGAACCAAATGATCAAAGAAATAGACTGCAGGGGGCTTGCCTGCCCTGCTCCCGTATTGCAGACAAAGCAAGAAATTGAGAATGATCACCCTGATGTCATAAAAGTGATAGTGGACGATGAAGCCTCAAAGCAAAATGTCTCCCGCTTTATGGAATCACAGGACCTTAAAGTATCGGTTAAGAAAGATGGCGAAGACTTTCATGTCATCGGTAAGAGACAAAGGAGAGCCATACATGAAGAGCCTGTTGTTGCAAGACCTGAAACAGAACGGAAAAAAATCATGGTAATGGTGACCAATGTCCATATGGGTCATGGAGACGATGAATTAGGAAAAAAGCTTATGGTGAGTTTTCTGAAAACACTGAAGGAGATGGGAAGTGAGTTATGGCGGCTTGTTTTCGTCAATAACGGTGTCAAGCTGACCATTGATGACTCAGGCGTTCTCCCTGTTGTTCAAGAACTTGAAAAGGATGGAATTAATATATTAGTCTGCGGCACCTGCCTGACCCATTTTGACCTGCTGAACAAAAAACAGGTGGGCGAAACCACAAATATGCTGGATATCGTAACAGCCATGCAACTCGCTGACAAGGTGATTAATATTTGATTCAAGGAGGCTGTCCGAGAATGAGATATTCTTTCCAAGATCAAGAAAGGCGAAAATTATAACCACCCCAGTACGATCTTCCGGACCTACGGGGCATGCAGGAATACATTGAAGTATTTCGAGGATTATAATTTGAGCCTGACGCAGAGATTGGGGAAAATAGCCATTCTCGGACAGCCTCCAAGTCTCTTTTATGGCTTTAGATCCATGCTCCTTTTTAAAAATTCTTTCCTTATTGCAAACAGATAATGTTTCCATTCCGAATCTGCCTTAATATTTGACAAAACCGCCGAACCGGAGATTCCTTTCCCTTTCAATCTATCCCGTAATTCCAGTTCACGCACCCCCCTTTCATTCCCAAGTTTTTGTTCAGAATCAGCTAAAACATTGTGAATAGGAGCGGTATCTATGTTTACTGCATTTCCCAAAAGAGTAAAGACAGGTTTATTGGTTCCTTCAAGCTCAATCCTTTTAATCGCCTCATCTTTAATAATTTGATCAAATTTGTCTTGATTCCCTTCTCTTAAGGCAGCCGCTTCAACCTTAAGTCTATCCAGATTAGTGATACCATCAAGGAATTTTTGAATAAGTCCTTTTATCTTCCCGGCCAGCTCACGGTGACTTAAGTCTTCTTTTTCCCCGTCAGTCATGGTAAGGTCTTTGGTCTTTTCCATGATGATATCCATCGTGCTTCTTATTTCTCCCATAAAACTATCGCCTCATTTTTTAACTTCAATTCATTTCAGTTACTGTTTTTCCCCAGTTCCTCCATAATCAAATCATGAATTTCAGGTCTGAATGCCTTAATCTTCTTATTATTCCGGGTTGGATGAATGCGGTTTGAAAGAAAAACAATAATAATATCTTCTTCAAGATCCATCCATACAGAAGTGCCTGTAAACCCCAAATGCCCCACGCTGCTGGTTGAAAAATATCTTCCGGAACTGGAATTTTGAGCAGATGGCGTATCCCAACCCAGGGCCCAGGTACTGCCACTCACGATATCCTGTCTGCTGAAAAATGTCCTGACAGTTTCCGGTTTGAAATAATCGGCCCTTTGCCCGAGAAAATGCATCCTTAATAAATCAACTAATAGATAGACATCCTCAGCAGTCCCAAATAATCCGGCATGCCCTGAATAGCCGCCAAGGGAATAGGCATTCTCATCGTGGACATAACCTTTCATAACCTTTTTTCTCCACGAGCAGTCCTCAGTTGAAGCAAACTGATCTTCCTCAAACCGGGGCGGACACCTATTGTTACTGAGAAAGGTCCTCTCTATCAGTAGTGGGTTATAAAAATATTGCTCAATAAACCTGTTCAATGGTAAGTCTGTGCTCTCTTCAACGACCCATTCAAGCATCATAAATCCAAGGTCACTGTATAATGTCTCCTTTCCGGGCTGGTAAGTCAGGGGTATTTTCAGTAACCTTTCTCTTAGTTCTTTTTTTCTCTCTTCAAGAGGAAACTTGCCAATCTCAAGATAAAAAGGCTTCCAGTCAACATATCCGGCAGAGTGGCTCAATAGAAGCCGTAAAGTCAATTTTCTTTTATCTTCAGGGAGAGTGCCTCGCAGCAGACTCTGAAGAGGCTGATCAAGATATAGAGACTCTCCATCAATAAGCTTCATGATTGCCAGTGTGGTAGCAAGGGGTTTGGTCAGGGAAGCCAGGTCAAATATCGTATCTTTCCTTATTTTATCGGCATGGGGAACAAATGAACTGTGCCCTGCTTCCCGGGAAAAAACACGCTCACCCTTATGCCCTACCAGCAGCGCTGCGCCTGGATAAACACCCTCCTTGGCACCCTGTTTCAACAGGTTCTTTATCCGACTATTTCTTTCCAATCTCAATTTTTCCCTGATGTCCCATTCTTACTCAAACGTACTCAGGTATCTCGGTTGAAGACTGAAGGCTGAAGTATATTAATCATCTCGCTAAACCATTCAAGTTCAAGACCTTCTCTGTTTCGACTATCTTTGGTTCAATCAGAGGTGAATCGTGGTTGCGCAAGAACCCCAAACGCTTCGTCAAACTTAGCTCCCACCTCGTCAGCCAGCTCAAATGCCCTGAGTTTTGTGTGATCGCGTATGATTTGTCCCTAAAAGCCTTCTACCTTCAGTCTATCCACCTGAGTTACTTTATCACTATAATGATACATAATCCATAAAAGGTTTTAACTGGTGAACTATTACCACTCTCCCGACCCTGATAGAAGAGCAATCCCTATAATCTGTGGATCAGACTGCCTGTCTTTGTATTCAATCTCAAATATAAAATCCCGCTTTCAGTGCTTCTAAGCCGCTCTTAAAAACAAATCTGGCAAACATCTTGCTTAAACAATCATCAGGACATGAAATTTCTCAAGTTTTGGACAAATTATTCCGATAGTTGTGTCATGACAGGGTAACATTTGCCGACCGCCTTCAGGTTATCTCATGTACCCCGGTTAAACAGGGCTTTGCCTTTGACAGATAAATTTTAGATACTTCACATTTTTTTAATCTTTCACTTTGTTACTATGATACCAGCAAAAGGTATGAAATTATGGGAATAAGTACAAATTTAGTCTCAGGCCTTTCAAGCGGCTTTGACTGGCGTTCGATGATAGACCAGTTAATAGCGATCGAACACAAACGGGTTGATTTAGTAGAGGATCAAATATCCGAATATGAATCCGAACTTTCCGCGTGGCAGTCTTTTAACACCAGCCTTCTCTCCCTTAAAACAGCGGCCGAAGGACTGAAAGACACTGAAGATTTCTATCTTTATTCTTCAAGCATGTCCACTGATGATACCGACGTTGATGCAGAGGACCTCCTTTCTGTTTCCAGCAGTTCAACCGCTGCACCGGGGACATACGCGATAAAAGTAACAAACCTCGCAAAGGCACAAAAACTTTCATCCAACCCTTTTACCAGCCGAACAGCCGAATTAGGGAGCAACTACGCCGGTGATATCACTATCAACGGCAAGGTAGTAACAATTAGTGCCACCGATACCTTATCCGACGTTGCTTACATCATCAACAGCGCCAACACAGGAACAGAACCAAGCAAGGCCACGGCCAGCATTGTCAATTACGGGACTAATGACTACCGTCTCATCCTGACAGGCGACACCACCGGCGCAGACGGTATTAGCCTTCTGAACGGATCATCAACAAACCTGGTCCAGAAATTTGGCTGGAAGGATAATGAAACCGCTGCTATCAAAAATTCAATAACAGATGGCGCCCAGAGCGATCGTTTTACCACACATAATGTGGCCATAAAATCACTCCTTGGCCTTTCCACAGGAGAAGTATCCACCGGTACTTTAAAGATCGAAGGGATTGCAGTTACGATCGATCTTTCTTCCGATTCGCTGACCGATATTAAAACCGCCATCAATGATGAAGGAATAGCTGGTGTCACCGCATCCATTATTTCACAGACCGAGGACGGGTCCACATATTACCGCCTCCAGATCGATGGAACTCAGACATTTGTGGATGAAAATAATATCCTGAACACCTTAGGTGTACTTGACCACAACAGCGCTGATGTTACCGGAAAAGTTTCCGGAAATGCCATGACTTCAGAAGGGGCCAGTATAACACCTGATACGCTTCTTGTGGATATTGATGGCTACAATACCTTTACAGCAGGAGGTTCCCCTGGCGGTGATTATATCACCCTGACCGGAGATGATACGGACGGAATCGCTGTTGGACCAATTATTTTCAATATTTCAAGTTCCACCACTGCACAGGATTTTCTTGATGAAATCGAAACCCGATATGGAGATGTAATTGCCTACATCACATCTGAAGGCAAGATCAGGGTGGATGACCTGACTGGGGGAGCGAACCTCGATGTAAATCTGGCAGACCATATCCATGACGGCAATTCCTCTCTTGAATTTGTAAACTTAGACGCGTCCTTTGCAGATGGGTCATCCCGGAAAAGAGAAATTATAGCCGGGGAAGATGCCACTGTTGAGATAGATGGCGTTGAAGTTACAGATTCCACCAATGTTATTGACGATGTAATCGCAGGAGTCACACTAAATCTCGCAACTGAAGATAATACTACTACAGTTAGCCTTAATATTGAACGTGATATTAGTGCAGTCAAAACAAACATTCAGGGTTTTGTGAGTAATTATAACACGGTGATGTCTTATATCAACACCCAGTTTACTTATGATGAAGATTCAGAAGAGACAGGCGGCGTCCTTTTTGGTGACAGCACGCTGCGCTCGGTCAAGTCGGACATGACCTCCCTTATCAGTGAAGGGGTGTGGGGTGTGGACAGTGATTTTTCTGTTTTGTCCCTTGTAGGGGTTAGTATGGATAGTGATTTGTTATTGAGTATTGATGATTCCACGCTGACCGGTTACCTGCAGACCAACTTCACCGATATGATGTCTTTGTTTGTCGGCCAGGGGACTTCATCAAGCAGTGCCATCTCGTATGTAGGGCATTCAAGAGATTCTCAGGCAGGGGAATATGACATTCATATCAACAGGGCGGCCACGCGCGGTACAGAAACCGGCAGCAAAGATCTCTCAGCCGGTGGCGCAGATGAAACCCTGACCATAACCCAGGGAAACAGCACTGCTGTTGTCACCATCACTAACGGCATGACCACTGACGATATCGTAAATGAAATTAATACAAATCTTGATACGGAATATACCCAGGCGGTCGTAGGCGATAGTCAAGTATATTCCGACAATACCCAGACCAACGAAATAACTTCAGAAACCACATGGGATACTCTTTATGACAGTGGCGGTGGCCAATTAATTTTCAATGACAGTGACACAATCACATTTTCCGGGACATCTCGCAATGGGAGCGCTATATCCGGGAACTACGAGATCGGCACTGCGGCCTCTGATACGGTTCAGGGACTCCTTTCTGCAATAGAAGATGCATTTCAAAGCAAGGCAACCGCCTCAATTGATACATCAGGCAGGATCATTGTAACAGATATATATTCAGGAACCAGCCAGCTTTCCATTGATTCCATAAACCATACAGGCGAAGGAGCGTTCTTCGGGACAATCGATGTAACTTCAGGTGCCGGCGACGGCAGCGAGCAAGGCCGTTATACTATGGATATCACGGCATTGGATGACGGAAGCGACCATCTCGTGCTCAGGAGCGATAATTACGGGAATACCAGTTTTACCATTTCCCAGGATACGACTGATAACAATTACAATTTCATTCGTAATACAACTTCCGTAAATACTACTGATTCAACCAGCGGTACCGTTAATATATCAGAGAGTACGGCCTGGAACGATATTTCCGGTGCCAGCCTTGCGGTCGGCGACAAAATAGTTATAGGCGGTCTTGACCGTGACGGCGTCACACCCATTAGCGGCACATATACGATCAACAATCTAACCGATCCCATATCGGGCCTGTTAACGGAAATTGAAACTGCATACAGCATTCCGGCGGCCACAACAGTAGAAGCCTTTATCCGTGACGGCAAAATTTATATTGAAGATACCACAGCAACAGGAAGCTCATCTATTACACTGACCCTTACCCCTTCTTATGATGGAGGGGGCAGCGGGCTTTCATTGGGAACATTCGATCAGACAACGGAAAGAGACCTCGATCTCGGGCTTATAAATGAGAGCATCACCGGCCAGGATGTTGCCGGCACCATCAACGGGGAAACAGCTACCGGCTCGAAACGGCTTCTGACCGGTGATGATGACAATATAAACACAGACGGGCTGGCAATAGAATACACCGGAACGAGCAATGATATAGACGCTGGAACGATTAAACTTACCCTTGGTATCGCAGAGCTACTCGAGCGAGCCTTGTATAACATTACCGATTCCGTAGATGGCTATCTAACTTTCAAGCAGGATTCTCTTCAAGGCAGGGTAAGTGATCTCGGAGACCAGGTCGAAATTATGGAGGCACGCCTTGATCGGAAGATGGAAACAATGATCA
>Ga0233412_10000559_pt1 | contig 21234 bp, 33 predicted proteins | sample Na_anoxic_4_MG_FD_180667 | JGI IMG/M metagenome (GOLD analysis project Ga0233412, IMG submission 180667) | Seawater microbial communities from Saanich Inlet, British Columbia, Canada - Na_anoxic_4_MG | ecosystem: Environmental > Aquatic > Marine > Inlet | place: Canada: British Columbia...
TGACACTCAACTCTGCTCATACCCTTACTTAAAGTGTTTAGGTTTTTTAATTTTAAGTAATGGCACCGACAAATCATTTTAATTTTCACCCTACCCCTAACCACCAACAACCAGTCAAAACCTCACTACAGGGCCGTTAGGCGGCCGATACGGTACAAGTACGGGCACCCCTACCCTCCTACCCCCTCCTACCCCCTACCCTCCCCTACTGGGTACGCCTCCGACCTATATACAGAATTTGTTATGGTTTTTAGCTTGGAGCGTATTGGATATTGAAACTAGGGGGGTATAAAAGACAGGGTGTTGTGGGGAAGGCGACCATAATCACATTATCCGTGTGTACAGCGCGGTTAAAGTGAACAACATGGGCATGGTTGCCTATCCCCACAACACTGTGGCCGTACCCCTATGTAAAGATCCTATCGACACATCCGGCCTTTCGTTTAACAACAAACATCACTGTTAAAGAAAGCTGGTGGTCCGAATATATAGGTATAGGTATACATATACTCATTCAGGATTTTTTTTGAAAATCAAACCCCCGAAGTTCGAAAAACGAAACTAGGGGGGTTAAAATAGGTGGTTATTCGAGGTTTAGTTTAGTATGGGTGCTCTTCACGGAAGTAATACGGAATACCTACACGTTCGCCAATCACTTGAATAGTCACATCAGTTTCTACCAGTAGATTATTCAAGCATAAATCGCATAGGTAATCCTCTACGATTTCCTCTAGGGTTTCGTAATCCTCTGAATCTGGGTCCATGACGTGGATGTATTCGGTCGCACCATCTTTATCTTTAATCGTAGGATTTGCACGATTCATCAGGATTATTAATCCTTCTACGATCTGATCTAAATTCGCCATGTATTGGCGGTGGTACTTATCGACTCGGTATCCCCCATCGACTACGGCACCCCCGCTGTGGGCGTTAATGGTTTCCAACGCCGCACGAAATACTACCGTCCTCGTAGCTATATATGGAAGCCCAGAACCACCCGGCTCCTTGTCGAGCTTCACGCTATTCTTCCAGATATTTTCCTGGGCATAGTTGAGGGTTCTATCTTGTAACGTTTGTACTGCTCTAGACATGTCGTCCTCCTATAGACTACCGACCACAAAAGCAGTCATGAACTCGTTATCACCGTTAATGTTTCTATGGATCTGATTCATGGTGGCTTGCAAGTCATGCATCCCTCCCCATGACTGGATTACCGTCATCAGGAACAGTAGGCTATTGATCTTCTGTCGACTTGTTTTGCCAAGCGGGAGCATTAACATCTTATTCAGAAGATAGCGGTGCAACCATTCGCAGTTGTGGGCTTGCAGATAACCCGATGGCCCAACCTCGAAGGTGAATCCATCCAAGGTGGCTAGACGACTACAGGATGGGACGTGCTCCCCGTGGAAGGCCATATCATACACTTCCCAACCACGGCGTACTTCTGGTAGGAGTACCATCGCCGTGGCGAGGTACATCTCTCGGACTAGGCGTGGTCGTAAATTGGGTAGCATAAAAGTCTTTATACAATCCGCCTCATAACCATATCCGTTACGTCGGATCTCCCCAACTAACCCCATAAGAACCTGCCATTCTGCATCTGCTGGTTCTAGGTCGTTAGAAATTACCCGGTATAATGCAGACACAAGGTCTACTGTTTTATACTCTGGGTAGTAATGCATTACCTTATCTGCACCCGACAAGGTAAAGTGGTCGGAGTTCATAACTAACTCCAAACTGTTTGCGGCCATTACGAATCGTGTGGTTTCCATATCCATGATCTTTTCTTCCTCTACGTGCTTAAATGCACATTACCCGACACCTATTTCTAGGTGCCGAATCAAGTGAACTTATGCCGTCTGCTGACTCCAGAATCGGTTGTTGTGGAAGACCACGCAAACACCGAGGAGTCGGTCCCAAATACCGGTAAGATGAATCATATTATGTGGCTGCACGGGGTGTCCCGCTTCCGCCAGCTCCCTATAGATACGGGATTCATCCCCATCTAAATAGGCTCCTGTACGTTGGTGGCTAAACAGGCCGGTAACCGCCGCATCAATTTCTTGTTGTGTCATCATTTCTCCCGTCACAGTCATAGCTCCATAATGGAGCCTTGTAATAAGCAAGGGTATCATTACCCCATGCACACGAAGCCGCAGCAGCGGCACACTCAAGTCGAATCTCATTTTCCTCATCGCCGTCAGGAAACTTATTGATCCGACGATAATAATCATATCCAGCATTCTCGCAAAGGTTCACGAGGTTCTTATACTGGGATTCGCGGCCCATCTGGTCGATGGCGTCTGGCATTTTGTATATGATAAAGGCCACGCCAATTACCAACACAACCCACGATTTGCTTTGGAAAAACAATCCGATTCGGTCTATACGCCTCATGACACCCCCAAATCATTTTGGTATGCCATCCAAACGTGTTCAGTAAGGAAACCTTCTGTGTAGAAGTGGCTCACCAGAGGAGCGGTGAAGGCCATATCTTCGATATTTTTGGCATGATTCGCCAAACTTCCTGGATATATCCGAAGCACATCTCCAGATATTTTTGGGTCACCAGAAAGTTCAAGTCGGGCTTCAACTGATTCAAGACCCTTTGGGGTTAGCCATGCTGGTTCAACAACCAGAAGCCATTGGTGGCCATTAAAGTCATTGGCATGGAGTAAACAAACCTCTTGGATTAGTCTAGTCATTTTATTCCTCACGCAAATAATTATCAAAGTTATATGAAACACCACACTTCGTACAGTTGGGAAATGCCTCTTTGCCGTGTGGCAATGAGGAGTTAAACTTCTGGGCATCACCGATCAGTTCCTGGATTTGCTCGACACTACAATCACAATCTTCGTTCTCGTATCGCCATAGGTGATTACCGTCGCACGCTAACCACGCCGGATGGTGGCCGTGAACCCACTCTTCAACACAGCTTTCGCATGGTCGGTATGTAGTTTCGACCATATGGGTTTCGCACAGGGTCAACCCCGCACGATCAGCGATCTCAAACAGAACCGATTGGCACAACACCAGATCATTCTCGGTTTCCATCTGCTTTAGCCACTTCTCATCAGATAAGAGCTGGTCCTTTACTTCCGACAACTCGGTATCGATCTTATCTGTAATATAATATTCCAGATAATGGAAGTAACCTTTTTCGATTATATCGTTCCGTACCGACTCTGGCCGATCAATGAACTCTATCGAAAGATCAATATCATAATCAATATCGTAATGTTTTGGATAGGCTTCCACCGACTCGAAGCATGGCCAAAACACATTCCACTGCTGTTTATGGGATAATTTCTTACCCCGTTCAACAATGGAAAGTGCTCGTTTCATTAATTCTTCTTTAGACATCATGCCTCCAACTGAAGTAGGATTTGCAACAACTCACGACAATATTCTTTATCAATCCGAACCCGATTCATATCGACGGGGTAATTACGGATAAAATCGGAATGTTGATACATAATTCGGGTAAGTTCCGCCCCCACCACATGGGCGTAGGGATTGACCATTTCAGCTTCTGCAAGACTGATAGGACTCTTCAGTCCCGGTGCGGTTTTATCATAACCGTGGTGGTTCCACGCGCTGATGAAACCCTCCAACATGGCGATGCCTTCGGTATCGAACCCCGCATCGCGGATATTATCATGCATCGCCCAAAATGATTCTTCGCAGAACTCCTCTAGGGACTTACTGCTCGGTCCTTTGCACGTTTCGTCCTCACACTGGCCAGTCCGAATATCATCGGCATCCGTTAAGCCGACCTTCAAGCCAGCACAGCATACGATACACATTTCCCGATAGGATTCCATATAACCATCGAGGACGTATGCCTTGGCCTCGACAGGTAAATCCTCATAAATACGGGAAATAATTTCATCTATTCCATGTAGGTTACTCATGTTTTCTTCCTTTATCCCGCGTTAATTGCGGATAATAACCCGTAACCTTATTCGGTTACGAGTTACTAACCATAATTAAATCGATCCTACCCGCAATACCGAAACGGTATACGGGATAAAGTTATCGCATTCACATTCTTCCGAATTGCTCCCACATTGGGCGCAACAGTCTTCCTTATTTATATATTCGACCGTAATATCCGTGAAATACTGGATAAAGCGCTCAACGACATCTAAGGAATCGATAATAATTACAATGCCGTTATCATTAACAGCACGATGGATATTCAAATAGGCAGTTGGTCCCTCAAAATAGCATAGGGAGTCCTTTAGGACTACCGCCGACTTTCTCTCTAAGTCAATATCCTCTTCCATATCTGCCATAACATACCCAGCAGCGAGGAGTTTATACTTCATAAACTCCTCGATTCGCCGGTCATCATCCAAATCATCCACAATCGTGGACGCGGCAGCAAGGCCACGAGCATCAACGGACGAATCCGCATATTCGTGGAACGATTCTTCGGCTCCTCCAATATCATAAAATCCACAACGGATTAAATAGGTCACATAATCCGTTTCCGCTCCCTTAAACCAACTACGCATGGCTCACCTCCGAGTTCCATACCCAACAACGAATCATTCCTTCATAGCCGTGGTAATATTCAATACGGATTCTATCCCAACCCACTTCCACTATTTCCGCTCGGTGGCTACCGAACATTACAATCATTCCTATTTTCATCGCTGGCTCCCAATAATCCGCACTGCGGTTTCCATATCTGTTGGGGTGGTTCCATGTGGAACCAACACCATTCGGGAGTCCCGATTGCGGTTGGTATTCCAAGTCACCGGTTCGAGGAGCCAAAAGGCACCATGAATCATCTCGGTTTGGTATTTCCCATCATCAACAATCACTGAAAATTCTGTGGTTTTCAGTTCATCTTGGATCTCTGGGAGACATATATGGGCCAATTCACATACGGCCCAATTAATCGTTTCCTCATAGGAATTGAAGAGGTAATAATGGCCGTAGGCATTATCATACTCATCCAAATTACTATAATACTCATAAACGTCTGCAATTAATTCTGCTACGAACCCTTGGATTGCCAGAGATTCGGTTGGCGGGCAGTTGCCGTTCATCACTGCTACAAGGGTACGGGACACCAAGTCCCATTCGGCCTTCTCAAGATCATCTCCCTCCACCTCGTGGAGCAGGATGGAGGCGAGGATACCTGGACCCCACAGTTCTCGTACGGTATGTCCGTGGCTGCTTTCGGCTAAATATTCTTCGAGGACGGCCCCCGAAATCTCAACACTTTTCTTCGTGGCGCGGCCACCGAACCTATAAGTTTTATTTTCAAAATATTTCATTTTCTATCTCCGTAATCAAGTAGGGTCGGCCCCCGGTTTCAACTTATCTTCCAACTTAACAAACTATTTTACCATACAACCACCCGTAGGTCAACCCCCTAATTTCAGTATACCCAAGTATAAACCTGGTTTTTCACCGTTAGGCACACGTATACACCCACTTTTGCCCGATATGGCTTAGGCAAAAGTCGATGGACGGTTGGGTTAATTAAGTATTAATGAATGAAGAAATCGACGAAGACATGCTTGCTATGCAGCAAATCCAGGTTAATGTTCTCATTTATTATACAGGAGCCACGGTCGGATTCTTCCGATTCAATTTCGGTAGGCCAGCTCTGGTTTTCACTATTTTCGATTTGAATTGGAATTTGTGATCGCTCGATCTGGGATCTTGAGCGCTCACTACGGTTGCGCTGGTCGATAATAAATGGCGATGGCATTTCCCTATTCACGATTCAAGATCCTTGCGGATATTCTAGTACATTTTGTTCGCCAGCCTCATCATTTTCTTCTTCCAGTAGCCACTCCAACGCTCTGATTGGGAAGAATACTACGGAAGCTCCTATAAATCCGCCAACAGCACCGATTACTGTTCCAATTATTAAAAGCATGAATACAAATGACTCTATCATTTTCACTCCAGTTGTTTTTAGTTTAAGTTTACGATTTTATAAAAAGAATAAAGAATAAGACTCATAAGGTCACGTTTGTCGTTTGTTTGGGGAAGTTTTGTTTGTTTGTTTCTTTTTTTATTGTTTTGCTTTTTCCCAAACAATTCCAATTTCTGCCAAATTAGTTGAGTGATGATGTTTTTCCCATCGTCTTTGTTTGGATTTTAAATTGTCTGGATCAAAACCCAACGCCCTTAACTGCCTTTCTAGCTCTGCTCTGGCTTCTGGGGTATCGTCAGTCAATCTCCCATCATTGAACCCCCACGGAAACTTAAAACCCGGTTCAAGACACCATAGGTGGTATTGGTTTGCTGTATCAGCCAGTCTGTCTTCCGCAGGAAATAGCTCACAGGCTTCCGCCATAGTACCGCACAGTTCATTCTTAATGCGCTGTAGGTCGCGCCAATCTCTTATTGGCTCCCTATCATGTCGCTTTATACTCAAATGAGCCATGCGCGGCACATCAGGGCTATTCGGTTCTGGAAAGTATACCATCACCTGATAGCGGCTATTTACCCAAACGTATTTGGTATCTACACCAGCTATACCCGTAACCTTTATTTGGTCAGCCTCACTAAACAGAGTCCAGTCGGGATCTGGCAGCGGTCTGTCTATCTTACCCTTACCAATAATTAGATGATACTCCTCACCCTGCGACGTAATGATAAGTTCGCACTCACTATTACTAAACCGCAGCTGGCGGCAGTTATCATTAAACGCATCTACGAGGAACTGCCCCATAAGAAAAGCAGCCGGGAACATATCCTCAAGTGTTCCCGGCTTTTGTCCAGAATTTTGTCTGGATTTTGTATGGGCCTCCCCCCCATTATGAACTAGGGGGGTATTTTTTAGTTTAGTCATCGTGTCCTCCTTCTGATTGTTGAATCAGCTAGATACAATGGACTGCCACCGGGAAGAATGTACAACGTAGAGGCATTCGACCAACACACCGCGTACACTCTATACATACGACCATTATAGGCGGTCTTATAGATAGTGGTCAGCTTGCTACCGTAGCCAGTGGCTGTCTGCTGTAACCCCTTCAATTGCCACGCCAGAGGCATAGGCACCAATACACTTTCTGTTTCCTTATATAGTAAATCACCCATCATTCACCTCCGAGCAGCACTTGGACAAAAGACATTACTCCCCCCTATCAATTTCATTTAGGCGGCGGCGATTATACGCTAACGAATCATTTAGATTACGACAGTAATCACGGTTATTCCGTATCCGATCCGCCAGTTTATCCGCTTCTTCCTTTGAGTCACATTTGATAGAACGATAGGATGATAGTACCCCATCGTCCTCGTTAATCACTACATAGAATGTATCTATACGTTTAACCGAACTCATAGCATATCCTCCGTACCCGAAGCCTTAAACCGGGTTACAGTCCAGTGTGGAACCTCGCCTATAAGCTCAACCTTAAACCGATAGGTCTTGCCCTTAAACCGTCCATCCCCTTCCGCACCCGGATACCAATCTGGAACAAAACATGAGGGGAAACCGTCCTCTGCAACACAGATGTGCGATCCACACTCATGGGCTAACCAGATGATCTCACTACCTACTTTGAAATCAGATACACAGGATAACTTATACGCATCGTGGTACAGGTCACTATGATAGGACTTAATCTTTAGTGATAGGCGTAGCATCATACCGAAAACATTACAGGCATAGTCATGACCTGTCGGCCTATTAGAAATCCACACAGGGTCCATAACCGAATCTGGTTTGTTAGTCCTAACAGCTTTAAATCTCTTTGGTGCCGATGCCTTGTCCAAGGCCAGCTCTGCCTGATGAGACTCCTGACCATGCCAGAAAACAACTGCACCACCGGATAAGAAAAACTTATCACACGGACTTCGTTGTACTCCCTCACTAGATGCTAGGGCTTCCCGCCAATATATATTTTTACTCGTACTCATTTTCTTCCTCCTACTTCCAGAAAAGAGCCACGCCTTGTGACCCGAATTGTTGTTGAATTTGATTCTCCTGATCAAAGCAATCATTGCAAATCAGCTTACCGGTACTACTCTTAAACAGAACCGAAACGTATCCATCACTATGTTGGGCGCATCCACGTCGCCCACAGGCTTGAAGCACCTTTACAACACGACCCACATAATCAGTGTCTAGCTTCACCTTAATGCCATGTTTATGGGTTTCCGCGTTTGTCCATATCTCTTGAACCTTACCAACGTGTCGCTTCCTTGTCCGATGGTCAAATGTCGTCACCATCGCGCCAATAAGAATCTCACTTCTACTTGGTAGCATAACGCCTCCTAACAATAGTCTAAAAGGTCAATCGTTGAAGAAAGCTGGTAGAGTACAGCCACATCCCGTACCGCACAGTGGGCTATACTTGGCATAGCCGCATCTTCATCACCAATGATGGCACGCCAATCCTCTACATCCGTTTCATTATCACAGATAATCTGCGACAAGATCGTCATCGCTACAAGCCCACGGATCGTAATGGTCACGGACTTAAACCCAATACGCTTTGTATTGGTGATCCAACCAAGGAAGGTTGTCGAACACTCCTTGGGGATTGTACGATTATCAAACAACGAAGTAGCCAGCTCCTTATAGGGGGCGTGCCGCTCAAGGTGGTCATCCGAAATCTCTTCCGCCACCAGTTCCGCCATCGCTACGATAAACGTAACGGGAAGCCAAATAGTCAATGTTTCAGTTCCAGTCATTTTTCCTCCAAATTGTAAGAACTTCTTTAACTTACACTCCATTATAACATACATTCGGTTAGAATGGAAGGGGGTTTTTTAAGTATTAACCAGTTACAACCAGGAATACCGTCAGGCTTCAGGCACCCCGTTATGGCACATGAACGGCACCTCAAGGCCCGCCTCGGACAGCATTGACCCGAGGGACATCAACATGACAATCGGTCCCTTTAGGTACACAAGGTGGTGCCCGTCTACACCATTAAAGCCAAAGTCTAATGTTATATCGAGTTGTTCTAGGATCTTATCGATCCCCCGCTCCTCGGCGAAGTCCATAAACATCTCTGGAGTCATCCAAATTGGAACAACCATAATTATGTAATTAGACTTGGCCATACACTCTCAAAGTGGAGACTCGACATTATATGTATACTCGTGGTTCTGTATCAAGACTCTGGCCATTTCCTGCCATTTTACTCCATCAAGAGATTGCTTAAACAGGGAACGTGACCAAGGTGGCATATTTCTAAACCATCTATACTGATCTAAATTACTGTTGAATAGACTCTTGACATACTCTGCCAGCTCAACAACCGCCGCCGCTCGTCGGGAAAACACACTGCAACGACTATGGTTTGTGTATATGACCTTCACCCGGTTGTGAATCTCTTGGTAACACTCATTGTCGTTACTGATATGTGTCCACATCAATCTGGTCTGAACATTCGACCATCCACTACTACTCATTACTACCTCCTAGCTATTAATTGCACCAACGCCTTCCTGTCCTTCTTAAACAGAGGCAAAAACCACCGATCTCTCGGCGAAGTCTTAATACATGTAAACCCAAGCTCATTCCTAGCCGCCGCTATAGGTATGTCCTTTCGCTTTGCCAGTCTGTAGGCCACCCTACGGTGCCTACGAACACGGCTTACTCCACATCATATCCCATAAGCTCATTATACGAAAACTTACTTCCTAACGCATTTCGGATATTGGTTGTGGTTTCTGAAAACCTCTCAACCTTATTACTCATTAATAAAACATGTGAGGGAACGTCTAGTTTCCCCTCAACAAAATCTATACCATCATTTGTAATTCGATACAGACCAGATGTACGCTTATCTTCATCATCCGATATGGACTTTTCTTTCGCTAAATTCCAAACCGCCAGCCTACTAATCTCATTTGTCCGAAGTACATAGGTGGGGGCCACGTCTGCAACCTTCACCCATCGCTGACCCGTTTCTCTCTGGTAGTGGTATAGCCACATTAATGTTCTACACATCCCAGAATTTAGCTTCCGCTTATAGCGCTTAATGAAACGATTACACGTTGGGCAATGCGTTCCATCATCGGCATTAGCAAGCATCTCCGCTCTCTGCCTAGACCGCATCAGCCTTTCTAGCAATACTGTATAAACCCTAGTTACGGATATTCTTGTATCGTAATCCCATCTGTGAAGATTCGTTTGTATATAAAGGCAGCACTTCTCCATTTGATCTAAATTAGTTGGTAACCTAGACAAATCGTTCGATACTGCAATTATATATTTTAACTTCTTCCTATCGTCAAAATGAACATCCATAGTTCACCTCACAGTTCTACTATTTTCACCATATCTGGACGCATCTCAATGTACCGACCGCATTCGTGGCACAACCTATTAATTGCCCACCAAGGAGGCTCACGACGGTCACTGCCACTAGCCCACTGGCTAACAGCTTGTTCCCGCACATCAAGGAGAACAGCGAGGTCTTTAGACTTCCTACGCTTACCTTCTGATGCACCCTGTTCTATCCACATATCCCGTAACATTCTAAACAAACTATTACGCGGTGGATCATTGCCACGAACTGCAAATATTGGAATTTGTTGACCCATTATCCTAACCTCCGTTTACGGTGGAACGAACCACCAAGTTTATAAAGGTGATCGTTTCTACATTGAGGAGACATTTTAATAACCTCACGCAACTCACGACCACTCAATCCGTTTAATACAGAAAAACACGCCTCGGCTTGCTTGGGAGTAGCGACGGAAAGTATCTCCTTGATCCGAATAACCTGTTCAATTTTATGTGGAACGCCATCTGTGGCTGGCTGTAATGACAAAATTGACTCATCAGTCAATACCGTATTCTTTGTTTCCCTAAACATATAAATACGCACCTTTCGTGCTCGCCAATACACCCAAGAAACCGCAGTACCACGGTCTGGGTCGTATGAATCAAAGCTCTCAACCAGCTCTATTAACAACCTAGAACACAAATCATCTGCACAAAGCCCTTTCGAGCATTTTGTTGCTACACGCTCAATCATATGATGATGCTCTAGCACCCAACACCACGCCACACTTTCGTCTTTCATTTGTCTTCCCTTATATATTAAATAACCGATTTCGGTAAACTTATCAAGTCACTATCTTCCAACAATCCTATAGGCATACGGGCAGCGGGGATCTGCTGCTGGCCGTTCTTCATGCAACTCCACCTTTGGGTAATTCCTCTCACACGCCGTGCATACACCCTTTTGTTCCCAGTAACTCCAGTGGTGACAATCAAGAAGTTCAACACCAACTTTCCGATGATCCCTGGAGGCCCGTATTGGACACGACAGGGCTTCAATTGGTTCCACGGGTACAGGCACCGGTTTTGTATCCAAATCACCCACAGGGGGCGTTACGGCACCGACAGGTACATCTTTTGGCCTTGGTTGGTTAAACTGCAACCCCACGGGGTTCTTACCGTTGCAAACTGGACACCAAGAGTGTGGCTTCCCAACTGTGTCACGGCAGACCCTCTGGCCGCGCCTCTCTACGGCTACGTCGTGGGTTTCACACACAAGAAGCCACGGCCCAATAGAGCCATAGCCAGCCTGTTCCGCATGGTATATGCCAACAGTTAGTCCTGTTTTTGTTTTACGTCGGAGCACACATCCGGCTTTACCGTCTGTCCTCCACATCTTCCTGCATACGCGAGTCATCATTTCTCCGTACTTGTATTGCTGTTAAATTTGGGATCAACTCCATAGATGGTTGGCATCCATAACGTCGAACCCACCTTTCTGAAATCCTCATATAAGTAGAGGTGTTCGGTCGAAACCAAACATCAGCGTCTAATATCTTCCATAAAATTGTATCAATCAAAACTTGATCTGCTTTTGTCTGTTCAAGTTCCCAGTGGCTTTCAAGAATGTAAAACTCACGGATACGTTCATGCATAGAACGCCACCGCTTGGACCACTTACGAAGTCTTAATAACTCTTGTTTAGTTAATCCTTCTGTATCCTGAACCAATCCGCCACCGCAGAAATCCATTACATTGGCATCGATCAGCTCAAACAATGAGCCAACCGGTTGCCAATTCTGCAATGTACGGAGCGGCACGACCTCAAGCCATACCGCCATTAAAACACTGGTTTTCATAATTAGTTACTCCCTCTGCATAGCGTACCCGCCCTCTAGCAGATCATTTACAACATTATCAACCAAGTCATTAATTTCAGTCGTAAGAAAATCCATAGCCCGATCGACTTGTAGGTTCCAATACTCTTCGCCACCCTGCGCCATTACTCGATCGTTTGGGTCATACGGTAGTTCGCTCCGTATCGATTCAACAAGTTGTTCCTTTACTTTACAACTCCACGGTTCCTCTGGGCAGATTAAAACTTCCGGTTTGTCAACGATGTTAGGTTCTCCGTTAATATAAGGCACGAAAGTAGGCGGTACGTCTTCTTCCTCGCTATTACTCTTTGCTTCTAAAGCATCTGCAATACGCTTTAGCTGAACCGCTATCTCTGGCATGGTGCCCCGTATTAATTGTGCGCCCATTCTAGTATCGTGTAAGTTTGCCATTTCTATTCCGCTCCCTCTTAATAAGTATGCGGCGACCGCTTGGAAATACTCTCCAAACAGATCCCCGCGCCAATCGAAAGGACAACGCAAACTCTAGGCTGCGCGTCCTCAATTTACATTTATGACCACTACGGTCTGTCCCGACAATCAAGTAATACATGATTACCCCTTCGGAACAAACGCCTTTGCCAAAGCCGATTCTTTATCCTCTGTTGCATCAAGATCTAAAATCTCATCACAACATTGCTGTAGGGTATCCAGAAACCCACCACCGACTGTCACACCCATCATGTGAAGTCCGCAGTCCTTCTTTACAGACTGTAAGCGCTTTATCGTTTCGTCCGAAACAGCGGCGCATCCATCTGTGACAATAATCAGATCTGCACGATCATTATGACCGCCCAGATCTAATCCAGCATTAATTGGATCATCAAACGTTGTACCACCCGCCGCATTTGTGGTGGCTACCATTAATGATGCCGCTATTGGACCATTCAGTTCCTCGCCCGACAAGCTACCATCATAGCCAATGAAGATTTGGCGTGCATTGCCATGTTTATCTACTTGGACAATATCGCGGATACGGGAATTAAATCCAATAATGGTCACCGACCGCTTCTGGATTAACCCTGTAGAAATAGCCACAAGCCCAAATGCCCTCGCCAACTCATGGCGACCACCCGTATTCATCGAGCCACTCTCATCAAGCAGCACAATAATGGGTCCACGCCCAAGAGATTCATTTCCTTCCAGTTTATACTGTAGGAGTTTGCCCTCACTATACTTTTGAAGAAATAGCTTCCGGTACAGTGGGTGTTTCATCATCGCCAGCTCGCTTGGAACAACACGAGCAAGGTCACGACCCATCTCAATGTCCACCACTTCCTCGACCGCATAAGAGGAACGCATCTTCTTATCATTCTCCGCAATGCGGCGCATACGTCCCGCCTTACGCATGATCTCTTTCATACGTTCATTATCCTTCAGTGCTTCCGCTAACTTCATGCGATCTGATGAATCCTGATCGTGACTTGGTGGCACAGCTTCCGAACCGGGCAACATACCAGACATTGCTTTTTTCGTTTCCGCTGTCTCCTTCGAGGCCGCTTTAACAGCCTTTCGCAACGCTCCACGAGCCGCCGCCTTTGCCATTTCCAGTGGGCCTGGAAGACCATCCGAATCCTTTTTATGCTGTTCCCGTTCCTCATCGCTCATTTGGTCGAGCTTTTCATCTTCTTCCCGCTGCTTCTCGGCGGCGTTTAGAAGATCTGGGAGCTTTTCAGCCAGTTCAGCCACCAACTTACCCGCTGCTAAAGCAGAAAAGTCGGGGTCACCACTGACCTGCTTACGCAGATTCTCAAAGTCGGAAATTTCAGACAGTAGATCTTGGGCCATAGGGTGAAACTGTGGCCCGTTAATCTCGTCCATACGATCTGGTTTGTTATAGAGCTGGCTGAAAACTTCCAGACCAAGCACCTTGGCTTCGTCTTGGACGCTACCCAACTCTATATCGCTCTCTTCCGTTTCGCGGATATGTGACTGGAGGGTACGAGAAACCGCACCCTCCGAGTCTGACACCACGCCACCATCGAAACGCCTCTTGTTATAGAGGATGTTTTGCCACCGAGATGTATCAAACACTCGTTTGGCATGTCCTCTTGTCAGTAGTTTCTTTTTATTATTAGACATAACTACCCCCTACAAGCGGTGAACGGCTTTGGAAACCGCCGTTGCCAACTTCTGTTGCATGGACATTACTTCATTGGTGAGGTCGATGACCTGACCCTGTTGTTCAAGGTCTTGGATTTCGTGAATCATCCCCATCAACTCGCCATTGGCTTCCGCCATACGTCCAATATCATTATTAGTAATATTGGTTAGGTTAAGTTCTACGAACATCTCTGCCGCAGCATCACGAATCTCAATCGCCTTACTCAAGTCAGGGCTAACCAGTTCCGCAATCTCACTGAAAATGGTCGCCCGGTCTGTGGGCTTATCCCAGAGGCAGTCTGCCAAGGGGAAGAAGTCATTAACTGTAGCTACACTACGTCCTTCCAAAACCGCATTGGCTTGGATAAACTTGATGATCTTTCCCCATCTTCTATCGCTGGCAATAATGCTATGCTTTTCACCCAAGGCGTCCCGAAGATCCATCAGCGGCTCAATAATGTCATCTACATCTACAGAGGCTCTAGCCGCCCGCAAGATATTAAGATCTTGGTCTGTCAGCTTCGCGGTGATGGACGGATTCCCTGTGGCCGCAATTCGCTTCAACAAACCACCCAACGCATCCCTGTCACCGATGTAGCTAACCCAACGCCGGATGACGAATCGGTCATACAAGGCATTGAGGCTTTCATCCTCTGGCAGTTCGTTAGAGGCTCCAATCGCCATCTTCAATGGAATATCGTGTCGCTTCCCACCATTGTCGAACTTACGCTCGTTCAGGGCAGTCAGCATCGAATTTAACAATGCTGCATTGGACTTGAAAATCTCGTCCAGAAAAGCAATGTCAGCTTCCGGCAGGTAACCCGCCGTGTTCCGCTCGAAGCGGCTCTGCTCAAGAGCACCCATATCCAGTGGCCCGTTGATCTCCTCTGGTGTGGAGAACTTACTCAACAGGACTTCGAACAATTGGCTATCCATCGACCCGGCCAGCATCTTCGCCAAGAGGCTTTTAGCTGTACCGGGTGGACCCAACAGTAAGATATGCTCCTCTGCAACGAGGGCCAACAACGCGGCACGCACATCCACCGTCCTCTCTACCAAGGCAGCATTAAATTGGGTTTCCAGTTCATTTATATTTCCAACCGCCACACCCACGTCGGGCGCGATGGTCAAGTTAGGGTTTGTTACTTTCGACATCTTTCCTCCTCAATGATCGAATCATTCAATCATTAATTACATTATACCACAAATTTGGTTAGAACTGCAACCCCCCAAAACAAGTTAATCATATTTTTTTACAAGCAACAGGTCTTGGGGGGGAGACAAACTTAATTAAAATTATCGCCCTCCATAGCCAGCTTCATTCCCTCATTCCACATGCCATTAAACACACCAGACATGCCATCAGGTGGCTCCTCTACGTCATTAATTTCTGGTGGGAATACTGGCTGACCATTAACAATTTCGGAAATATACGTCCGTAATATGCCATTCCCCTCAACCATAAGATTAAGTATTTCCTTTGCGCCAGGATATTCGGACAACGGCGCATTTGGAAAAGAGCGCTTATAGGCCATAACCGCAGCAAATTCCACATCAGTAGCTGGCATTACTACCCACGCTTCTGTGGCGGTTAGTAGGTACTCTGGCCGAATTGTAGCTACAGAATATACAACTGCCGCACGCACCTTATCCTTGTCCATGCCTTGCCAACTATCGTTCGGATCTGGTGGCGGTATGAAGGCAGTTTCAACTTTTCCGTTATATTCATCTAATATAACGAAGTGAAGCTCTATTTCTTCCTTCATTTGTACTCTATAACCGCACATAAAACTAAAATAGTGATCCGCAAAATCAAACGCTTCCTTAACTTCCATTACTGTACCTCTAAAGCAAACCGCGCCCAGAACTCATATCTGGGCGCGGTATTATGTTTTTATCTATGCTGCCGCTGACTCATCAGCAGATTCAACTTGTGGCAAACGAACGATCGCCAAAATCCCTTCTTTTGTTTTTAATGTTCCTCGATACCCCAATTCCGCCAACGCAGAACCGCCTCCATTCTTTCTGGAGTAAAAACTCTGCCACTTCAAGCCAGATGGCGGGACTCCAACAGCCTCAAGATCCGCAATTGGAACATCATATTGACTTATATCAAACCCAAGATCCTTTGGATCGGCTCCAAGATCCTTAATCAGCTTTTCTTGTGCAGCCTCGATAATCGCCTTGAACTTTCGGACATTACCGGGTGATGCTGTACTTCCAGACTGATCAAAGAGTAGGCCATGCAGAACCTTCTCGCACTCCTCGATCTCCTTATTAAGATTTTCCATCTTAATTTGGAGAGCCTGTCCATATAGGTTCGATTGGTCCTTCAATTCCTTGAACTGAACAAACACGCTTCCTACTGCATCGGTGCGGGGTCGTGATGCGGAGTCTTTCCAGTTATCAATCTTCTGTTGAAGTTCGGAAAGGGAATTTCCTAGACTTTTCCGAACTCCATGCTCAACCGCTTTCTTTGCACGCGGTGTACTATTAATATCCAGAATAGACAACACACAACCATCAATCTGGTCGCAAATCCGCTCAAGACGGTTCAGCTTATCCATCCCATGTGATGTCACATAGTAAGGACCACCGCCTGTATTTTTCAGCTTCAATGCACCAGCCAACCCAAGTTCTGTTTGGATCAACCACGGTCGCAGAAATTCATGACCATAATAGGTTTGGGCCTGTTCAATCTTACCCATCAGGACGCTGATAGCTGCCTTCACCGAATCCTCTTGGTTGGTGCCAGTCGATAACCACAAATTCGACTTTTTATCCCAAGTGATCGAATCTACTTGGTCATACGCTACCCGCTTCTCACCGGGACGCTTCTTTTGCAGGATACCGACAACAACCATATCATCGTCGTCGTGGGCAATTTCACCCATGAACTTATCTTTCTTACCACGTCCCAACCGGAACGCCCGTCCAACATCCTTCACGGCTTGAGTGGGAACGATCGAAGGCGCAGCACCTCCCCCCTCCGACTTCATCACCGCCGTAAGATCATCTGGCGTAATACGACATCCAGAAAATTCATAAAAGACAATAGCACCAATGTCGGTGCCAGTCCCTTTCACTTTCTGGGCCGCAGTTTTCTTCTGTGCTCGTGGCTTTGCAGCCGCTTTTGGCTTTGCAGCCGCTTTCGTACTTTTTGTAGGCATGATCGCCCTCCTTCTTCCGAGGTCAGTAACAAACTACGTTACCGGGTAGGTCAACCCATTCATCAGGCTGACCCTCTCTATATATCATCCATCATACAAACATTGAAACCGATTTAACGGAAAAAACTACACTTGGCCAAAACACCCTTCAAACCAGGATTTTCGGAGGCACTTTTTTTAACTTTTTTTCCAGAACACACTTGGCCAGGAATCAGAACGGGGCAAAAGGCACGAACAAAGGGAGTTTTCACTAACTCCCAATAAGATTACCTAGAAGAAACGTTTTTATCAACTTTAGTATCTGCCAGCTCTTTTACTGGATTCGAACCGTCAACTGCCTTTCCATCAACATATGCTTGGCCAAAAATATAACTAATTAAGATAGCACTAGATGCTGTAAGGGCTTGTTCTAGCGTAAATTCTTGAGAAAAATATTGTCCAAGAATTGGTCCGATGGAACCAACGACTGCCAGCCAGAATTTTCTAGATTTAAGTTTGTCCATTATGCACCTCGTTTTATGTTTTTTAGCATTGTTTTAGAGGTAATTGCAAATTTGTCGAGTTGAGTTTCCGAATTAAAAAAAAGAATAAAAAAATTTCTTTATTAAGGAGAAATTTTCGTCATGTTTGGCGGCGTTTTTTTTCGTTTTATTATTTTGTTGTTTTGTTGTTTTGTTTGTTGGGTGGTTTTTGAAGTTTTTTTAATTTTTTTTAATTTTGGAGTCAGATAAAAGGGGTTTTGTCACCAAGGTAATAGGGCGGGAATGGTTCCCCCTTTAATCACAATAAATGACAGGTCATAATGCAATTGCTCAATCAAATTGAACCCACTTTACTAGGACTCTATACAAATGAGTCATTCAACTTAATCAAAACAGTTATCCCGCATTGGTCTTATGAGGAGAACAACAATCCAGATCAAACGGACAACCAAACCTATTTACTCTCCCCAGACTTCTTGACACCTATACCAATACGGTCATTGTTCGGATGGACAATTGAGTCATTCGACAATGCACTTATCGAAGTATGCAGGACCATTGTTGAAACACAACACGGTGATAACTGTCATTGGATAATACCTAATCCAGACTTCAACACATGGTATCCAGAAGAACTTAATGAACTACGCCAGCTCCTATCTGTTGGCGGCACCGGGATAGTCATACCAGACTGGATGGATGCCTTTGTCCTTAATGGGATTTTGAATAGGATCGGGTGGAGGCTGCAACGGTTGTTTGAACTACCCTAGCCCCTGCCTCTATACAGGCCCGTGTGTTTAAGTCTTGGGTATCTACCAGAAAAACAAGCAAGGCTACTAGGCCATAGTTTATGGCTCGCTGCAAGCCCCGCGCATCTATATATTAATATACAGGATTTGTTATGGGTTTTTATATATACCATGCCCCATATCGAACTAGGGGGGTTAAAATTAGTTGGACAGACTCAAAGTTGCAAGCGACTTGAACTTCTGGATCATCATAGCATCACCTATAATCTCACGGCCCACACTGCTATCATTAAGACCACCGTATGGGACGCACATCATTGCCCAGTTCATACCAGTCAAAGTCTTCTCCATCGCATCCCATAAAGGATTTTTGAATGCCCCTTCCCATACTTCGCAACACATCAGCACCTTGACCCCTGATGTCACCATCTCGCGAGTCGGTGGATACATCAAGATGCCTAACTTATCAGGTCTGTGCTCATCTGTACCCCGCCCCCTCAGCCACTCGCACTCAAAGTCGGAACATCCCTTTGGCTTCTTTGGTGTGTCGTAGATAGAGCAGCAACCCACGCCTTCACGCTGGTATGGACAACGAGTCTCAACCGGCTTTTGAATCTCGTTGATTCGCATAACCGTACAACAGGAACCACAGCTACCGCAGTCCCGACTCACCCTATGACCTTGCCCGGACTAAATGCCACGCCCTCAATCTGCATAGACCAAATGTCAATGTCGTGATTTGTGACCATATGAAGTTTCATAATGAACATATCACCTTCATATAGATCCGATATATCAAAATCATATGACGTTAAATCTGGCTTATTAATTGTCGTGCTCAATGTATTCGTTACATTCAGTGCCGCGACACTATTGTATGCGGTCGTATCAGCAACCGTTCGAGCTACCGGTGTCACTCCGCCGGTAGAATCTGCAACCTTAACACCGGCAACCGGCTGCTTGATTAGACAGCAAGCTAGGTCAATACCCGTCTGCGCTGCATCATGACTGAAAGTGACGTTAAATCGAATCGGGAAAGCAGTACACAATCCACCCGGCACATTGAACTGAAAGTTGATAAAGTCATTCTGCGTGTCCATCCGACCCTTTTTGACCTTATGATTCCACCCAGTCAAAGAGGATGATGTGATACCCGTACCCACAGGCACCGTATAGTCTTTCGCTCCAGCACCCTCGCCCCACATATTACCAGCACCGAATAAAGTCTGTCGCCACATCGCTAGACCTTGGGCGAGTTGCTGACCTTTATCATTCACGCCGAACTGTGACGGAACTAGCTTTAACTGCTCGAACTCTGGATTAGTTGTCGGTGACGAACCTACGCGAACTCTCGCCCAGTGCCCTTCGATTAAATTGAATGTGCTGGGAACCCAAGTCGTATTTCCATCAATTCCTAGCCTTAGATCCTCTACTTGATCTGCTCGGAGAAATACAGCTTTACCATAGCGATATTGATTTGATTTCTGTACTGCTTGAACGCCAACTTCAACCCATGCTGAACCGTCGTATATCTCAAAGATATACTCGCCACCAACGCCAGCCGTGGTCTGCGTGATTTGCGCGGTCCAATGCTTTAGCGTTGTTCCTGTAGAGTCTATTCGATTCGTGCACCACATTATCGTTTCACCAACCGCTGCTGGTGATGTCTGAAATGTGAACGTCGATCCGTCTTTACTCGAAGCCGCAACCGACTTATCAACAAACCCCGCCGGAACCGCTGTAGCAGTGGTGAATACGGTATTACTGGTTCCATATGCGGAACCCTCACCCACATACAGGCCGTTCCCCTTCTCGGGGTGACCTACAACGCTATCTGCTCCCCATAACTGGAAGCTTGTAGTATCAAACGCATCCTGCGACGTGAAGAAAGTCCAAGCATGATCAGAATCATTCCATGTTGACGGGACGCTAAACTTTCTATCCATCTGCGCAGTGATTCTTAGCAAACCACCAACACCCGTTAAGGCAGGGTCGACTAACACATTGAACGCGGTCGCTTGGATTTTTCCACCATACGCCTCGACTGTTGCTGTGTTACCGCTGACTCTGATCCCATTGGTACAGGTAAAGAAGTTCAAGCTGATTAGAACTGCTGTTCCTGCTGTAGCAATCACACCGGTTGTGACATCGCTGGAGCCAATGTTGAAATCGAGAGCTTGTAGTCGACCTGCCGTGCATCGGGCTCCAGCCGCAAGTACCGCTCCCGGCGGTATATGGACAGCCTGAACCGCAAGAATACCCGCAGTTACTTCTAGCATCGAATCCGCTGTACCAGATGCCTGTCGAAGCTCAAGTCCAATCAGCTTGCCGCTGCTAACTAGTATCCCACGACCTGAACCACCTGCACCGATAAACTTAATGAACCGGACACCGCAGATATTTCCGCCACCGATAGCACACTCAATTGCTCCAACTGCATCTGTCGGCATTGTCAGTGTAATATTTGCGAGGGCAGTATCCACCCCCATCGTCACGCGGACTCCCGTAGCTGCTGAGCCCGTGATAGAAGTAACTTCATACCCGCCGATCCCGATCACAGTTACACCGGCAGGGATAGTCAGCCCTGACTCAGCATAAGTCCCCGGATGCACT
>Ga0233412_10000560_pt1 | contig 21201 bp, 19 predicted proteins | sample Na_anoxic_4_MG_FD_180667 | JGI IMG/M metagenome (GOLD analysis project Ga0233412, IMG submission 180667) | Seawater microbial communities from Saanich Inlet, British Columbia, Canada - Na_anoxic_4_MG | ecosystem: Environmental > Aquatic > Marine > Inlet | place: Canada: British Columbia...
TTGCGGATGCGGCCCCAACGACGTCGGATGCAAACGAAGGTGCCGGTCTCCGGGACCTCCTCGGTCGGCCGCTCACGCGGCTTGCTCCGGCCACGGCAGTAAATCCTTCGTCAGTCGCACTCATCTACAGCATAATGGTGTGCTTTCTTTAAACCGCTTTCGCTCCCTTTTCCCTAAGTGTCTCCAGCTCGGCGTAGGCGTCCTCGAGAAGAGCGCTCAGCTCCGCGATCTTCTTGTGCTGTCCTTGGAGGAGCTCCAGTACCTCGTCGTCGTTGAGCTCCTTCGGTGGCTTGCCCTCCTGGCGGACCGTTATGCGGCCGGGCGGCTCGTTCGCCGCGGCCGGGTGCCGACTCGCGGCCTCTCGGGCCTCGGCCATCCTCTCCATTTGCTCTGTGACGTCGGGCTTCAGGCTAGGCAGTCCCGGGGCATAGGCCTCAAGACGTGCGTCGATGTCCTCAGTGAAGAACCTGCGGACGTCGTCGTCCTTGACAAAATCTTCGACCGTCCGGTCGCTCCTCTTGACGAACCGCGGGTCCGGGTTCTCCAGGAGCTTGCGTTTGTCGAACGAGTTGTGGGCATGCGAAAATACCAGGATGGTCTTCCTCGGCTCGAGCTGGACGAGCGGCACAGTGTAGCCTTTCAGGAATTCTTTCTCCTCAGCCAACGCAGCGTCGTCGTCGTATCGGCACTCCTTCAGCAGCTCCCTGCGGAATGCGAACGTGGCCGCCGTCGCGTGCCTCGGGCCGTATGGGCCGAACTTGTACATTGCGTCGATGTGCCCGAAGTATATGTGCATCTCACTGGATCCCGCGCACATAGTCCTGGGGTGCTGCAGCAACATGGAGACTGCGTGCGACACTCTCTCCGGCGGATAGTAGTCGTCGTCGTCCATGTACACTATGATGCCACCAGTGCACGCGTCGTGCATGAGATTGCGCTTTCTCCCCAAGGTCAGCTTTGACTCGTGTCGCAGATACTTGACCTGGGGTAGGTCCTGCACAAGGTCCCCGATTGGGTCTGTGCCATCATCCACGATCACCCACTCCAGCTTGTCTTTAGGATAGTCTTGTCGGGCAAACGATCTCATGAGGGCAGGGATGAATGGTCTACGATTGAAGGTCGGGGTGCACACGCTCACGAGAGGCAGTTGCTTCTTGCGGCCGTTTTTCTTGCGCATTGATGAAATCTCTTGCTATGTATTTATGCCGTTTTAAGAAGATCTTTGCCTAGTGTATACAGATGGCCCGACCGACCACCCGGGCCTCGCTGGCGAGACGAACCGGCCTCATGCACACGCTCTCCGGTGCGCCGCCAAGGGACGTCCCCGCGACGGACAGTCCAAAGCTGATCATTATGGTAGGAGGACCCGGTGCAGGCAAGACGAGCGTCGGCAAGCTGTGCGCGGACAAGTGTGGGGTGAGGGACGCGATAGTGCTGAACCCGGACAGCCTTGCCGAGTCGGAGGAATTCGCGAAAGCCGGCGAGGCCGCACCCAGAGCGAAGGTCAATGAGGCCTTTAGGGACGTATACGAGCGCGTGATGGCAGACAAGCAGGGGGTAGACATCATATACGATCGAACTGGCGCCTATGAGGAGCACACGAGTTTCGTCGTGAATCTCATACACAGCCTTTCCGTGCACAAGCCGGGGATAGACTACGAGGTCATCCTTTGCATCGCGCTGGCGCCCGTCGAGGTGGGGCTCGAGCGCGTGGCGCGCAGGGAGACGCTGACCGGGCGCAGCGTGCCGACGACGGTCACCCGTCGGATATACGGCGCGATAGACAACGTGTTGGAGAGGTATGCGACCAACGCCCCCATACGCCTGTTCGCCAGCCTCGAGGAGGCGCGCGACAACCTGGCCCCGACTCCGACGCGCATGGCCCATGTCGAGGACGGCGATCTTGTGCTGCCGACGGTAAACAAGGGGCGTGTGCGCATCCCGTACGGCCAGTACGCCTCAGCCAACATGCCCGTGAGAGGCTCAATATCGTTCCCCACGCCGCAGCGCAGGACCGGCATCACGGTGGACGGGGACGATGACAGCACTGCGGAGATAACCAAGAGCGCGACTATCCGCATGCAGTGGAGAAGCGGAAGAAACATAAGCTTCCAGAACGCGTATCGGCTGTTCGACAAGGTGATCATGTATGACAACACGGGCGATACGGCCGAGCTGATGTACTACTACGACGATGGCAGGGTTTTAGTTGATCGAGAGCTCCAGGCGCTGGCAGCAGCGCCGCGCGCGTCGACCGACTTCCGCATACTGGGCACTTTGACCGCAGCGGTCCAAGATGCCAAGGAAGGCCGGCGCAACGGAGGTAGTGGTCGAAAGAACAGCGGGACGAAGCGGCGTGTCACGAGACGAGCGAAGAAGCAGAAGAGGAGAGGAAGGCGCACGGCGGCGAAAAAATTGAGAAAGGGGTCCGGTCGCAAGCACAGGTAATGCCTCAAGCGAATCTGTCCGGATGGGTCCAGGGCGCCGCTGCCGCGAGCGCGCCCCCCCGTCGCCGGGGAGCTCCGGTGCTGCACCTGACCCTCGACTGGGCGACCAAGGGCGTGCGGCTTACCGACGGCGCGCTGCCCGGCGCGGCTACAATAACGACAATAAAGGGGCGCAAGGCGAGCTATGCAGTGGACTACGTGGGCGCTCTCGACGGCGCAAGGTTCGTCCCGGAGCGAGTGGAGTACTCGAATGTGCCCATGATGAAGTCCCTTCTGCAGAAGGCCATCCGGAGGTGTGATTACGACGTCGCGGTAAAGGCTAGTCGCAACCTGATGAACATGGACATCAGGAAGTTCCTGCGGAGGCTGCCCATAATTATCATCGAGGATGTCACAGTTGTCAGCGACATCGGCACCTGCATCTGGCTGATGATCGCCGAGAGCAAGGGGTTCGCGCTCCTGCAAGAGCACGCAGACTACCTGTTGGGAGTAGTCGAGGATCTATGTATGTTCGAGCGCAAGAGCCGATTCTATGTTAAGGACGACACCGACCTCGACGAGCCCCGGCTCGCGGAGCATCCCAACGGCGCGCTCCTGGCATCTTTGATCATTCGCCGCAAATATGGCGGCATGAAAGGCGATATGAACATGTTGACGAACGCGGTCAACAAGTTCAGGAAGGCCACGTCCTCGGTCCCGTCACTCTGCGTGGAGCCGGTCCGCATGGCCGACGTCGGTCCCCTTCTTCGCAGCGAGTGGGTCCTGGCCGCCGTCGATTTCCACGTCTGCTCCATAGCCAAGAGGCTGGCGGCCCAGACGGGAAAAGCAGAGAAGGTCGTGAGGAGCCTGATGTGGCGTCATAGCTCAAGTCTCAACTACCGAAGGAAACTGGCAGTGGCGCCCCAGGAGTGGAAGGACATCGAGGGTGAGTACGAGACATTATCACGGTGGTGGATCGACCGGATCGCCTAGGCGGTGCCCTTTTCGACGCCGGGGGCGGTTGCGGCGCCCTTCGCCATGCTCCTCTCGGCCCCCGCGGCCGCCTTCGTTACGGAGGACAATCCCACGAATGACCCTACCGACGGAAAAACCACCGCGAGTATGACGGTCAGGACCATGATGGCAACCAGCGTCGGGTCGAGATACATGGTGACGGGTTTGCTGAATATAGTCATCACGAGAGACATCACGAGGAGAGCAAGTTTGAATTTTCTTATATAGAGCCAGCGAGGATAGTCGCTGTCATGATATCCAGACACGCTCATGAAGTGTCCGGCAAAGCCTGACGCCCAGCCGTCGCCGCCGACGTAGGGGCCCAGCAGGTAGGTGAACGCGCCCATGACCATGGTGAACATGGGGCCGAACACGAACCCCGCCACTACCGCCAGAGTCAGGTATAGGATGGTCGTGAGGATGGCCGCGACTGACAGATACACGAGGCTGACGAGCGAACCAAACCAGTTCACCACCACTGCGGCTTTTGCCCAACCCGTGTTCGTCGCTCTCTCGCTCACCATCGCAGCTTCCTTGTCGAAGAAGCCGGCCAGCGACCCGAGCAGTTTCTGCCACAGGGGCCAGTTGAGCGGCCATACCCGCCCGCACGCCTGGGTGAAGAACGCCACGATGACAAGGTAGAACATGTAAAACGTCTCCACGAAGTGGACACCGAGGATCAGGAAGGGAAACAATGGAGTGAGCAGCCACGCGAGAAGCTCAAGGTTGGATTTTTTCTCCTTGTCCTGGTTGCACTGGGCGACCGATATCTTTACGCGGGTCCCCTGCGGGTCGCCATGCATCCGGTGGGCCTGCTTGTATGCCTCGATGTCGGCCCCGGCGCCACCATACATGCCGTATATTCCTGACAGCATCCACATTTTCCATGCCATCAGCGGCGCGATGATGTACTGCTTGTGCCAGAAGGAGAAGTATTCAAGCGTGGACACGGCGTCCCCGTTGATCTGGCCGGCGCCTGCGTTGGCGACGTAAAGACTGGGTTTTGGCGGCGCCTGTCTCCCTGCAAAGTCGGCAATGGCCTCGGCCCGCCCCCACATTTTCAGGGCACCGCTGTCGAGGTAGTACGTTGATGTAGGAGGGCACATTCCCTCGTCCGTGAGGGCCTCCACCCCAGTGCGACGTCCCCGCGACTGGCCTACCGTCGCCGACGGACAGGCCATCCGCCCTCCTATTCTGGTGTTCATGCACTGGAGCCACTCATCGCGGGTGGTTGCTTTCCCGGGCCCACCGACCAGACGGGAGAGCTCTACCGGACTGCCTTTGCACTCCGGGTCCGGCTCGATCCCCGCGTACCAGAATGGCATGTCGACGTCTTCGTCCGTGCTTAGATACACTGTGCCGCAGCTATCCGATATGTTCTCGATGCGGTCCTGCCGACCTTTGTTGGTTCTGGACTGTTCGAACAGTTTCTTGAGCCAGTGCGCTCGCGTGGCCGCGGCCGACACTTGCATGAGGTTGTTCCCACACCACCCCCACATGAAAAGCACCGTGAGAGGGATAGAGAACAGCATAGACGCGAACAGCAGCGCGTCAGAGGTCTTCCAGCCCTTCTGGATGTTGTCTAGACGTTCCTGAAAGCACTCCTTAGAGTTGTGGACGATTTTGTTGTTCGAGTATCCGTCAGCGCACGTATTGCCTGGGCTTGGCGCGTCTTCCCACTCGGGGGCCATCCCCAGCGCATGCTTTATTCCCATCCAGAACTCGTGTTGTTTCGATAATATTTCCGCCCTTTTCTGTGCTTTCGACATGAATATATATATATTTCGCAACATTAAAAAATGGTGGGTGAACCAACGAGTATCGAAACAGGTGATATGCTAAAACGTTCCGGCAGCGGGAGTGTGCAGCACAATAAAAATATCTCTATTAGTTAATGGACATTATTGTTTTTAGCAGCTTGCTTCTGCTTGGCTCCATGAATTTCTTGGTCGCCGAGCTTTACATCAACCAGACGTCGTCGGTGAACGTAATGAGCCTCTTCGTGGCGGCGGCGATCATCATGGTCGTATACGCCACCGGTTTCGACCCGCTTGCGACCAACGTGCGGAGCTTCGCGTTTGTCGCGCTCAGCAACCTGGCAATCATCGGGGTCATGGTCGGTGCCCACTACACCCCCGTACTCGACAGGATGTTGTTCTCGAGCAGTAAGAAATACGTCGCGCAGCAAGACGAGTACGCACGCCTGCTGAGATAATTTATTTTTCGAGCCATAATGTATATGCGGACGATTGTGATGATAGCCGTCATAGCGCTTGCTATATTCCTGGCGCTTCGTGCGCCGGGGTGGTTCAGCCCGACGAACGTCGAGGGGCTTAGCGTGCAGGGCGCGCCACCTATGAAGGGCTGTGTGCCCCCGACGGCGCCGTCGGGGAACTGTGGGGCGCCTGGTAGGAAGGGCGAGATCTACCTCACGAAGGCAAGCGACAGCTCTAAAGGCGAGGTCTGGTCCATCTGTCCCTACGAGTGCCCCGGCACCGCGACGGACGATGTCAGCGCGTGTCGGTACGACGAGCAGTGTGCCACGGTGGACAGCGCGACGAACCGGTTCAACAACGGGTGTATCATCAAGCTAAACATCGACGCTAGCAGCGTCGACGAAAAGCGCATGAGGCGCTTCACGAGCAGGAAGGAGATGGAGAAAGCCCTGGGTTACAAGATATGCAGCGGTGGGAAAGCAGGCTCGTATGGCGGCACCTCGGGGCCGGTGGACACGAGCGACATGATAATCCAGCCTGGGGACGCGGCCAAGCACGATACTCAGGTCGTCCCCGGCGGAGGCGCAGGCCCGCACGGGTCGCAGCTGCCCAGGTCTAGCAATCCTGGGCCAGGATATCCCGAGTTGAGCTATTCTGGGCCTGGCCATCCGGACGGCCACGGCGGAAATCCCGACCCCTCCTGCCACGCCGCCGGGCGCACGGGCCCGTCGCCGCCGGGAATGCGGATGCTGCCGCACTCGCCCCACGCACCGTTTGCACAGCACGGCAGTTTTGTCGCGCCACACGTCCACGCGGGGCAGGAACCAGGGAAGGGGACCAAGTTCCATTGCGAATGTGCCTAGTCGCCTTTTTATGTCGGTCCATTATATATGGAAGCCTCGCTTGTCTGTGCGCTCGGCGTGGCAATATTGGTCCTTGTGATGCTCAAGTTCTACAGGTCCACCCTGACGGTGGAGGGGATGGCGCAGCCGGCGTCGACCAAGCCAGTCGCGGGACCTGGCGCGACGCCGGTGCCAGTGAAGCCCGCCCCGCCTTCGCAGGGGGCGGCTAAGGCCGGAGGGCTCAAGCTGATGCCAGGCAAGAATGACGAAAACTCCACTGTGTACAACATAAACGAGCGACGCATAACGTTTAACGAGGTGGTGGCTGAGCCGGCCGGCGCGCCCGCGCCCTCTGGCTCACTCAAGTGCAACTGCTGGCCCGTGGAGACCGACGGGGCGTCGGGGAAGGACCCAGCATCCCACGGGCACAGGCACGGGCACGGGCACGGGCACGGGCACGGGCACAAGCACGGGCACAAGCACGGGCACAAGCATGGGCATGGGCACAAGCATGGGCACGAAGGGCGCGCGCCCAGTCCTTCCCACAACATCGCCGCGCACAAGCACCACGCCCGGGACCCGAAAACGGGGCTCATGACCGACCGCGGGCCCAGAGGCGCCTCCACCTACCAGCTCGCGTCGGCCTACCGGTAGTCGCCGCCGGGCGAATTTTTATTAGACGTACACTATATACATCTAATGAGGGCTATGGTTATCCTAGGCCTGGTCGTCGTCATACTATCTCTAGGCGCGGCCCGCTACCTGTGGCGGCGGGGGGTCAGGGAGGGCATGGACATGCCGACAGGGTCCCCACCCAGCACCGTGTTCAACTTCAGCGAAGAGAACATCGTTGTGAACGAGACGAAGGCCAGGGAGCCAGCGGGCGCTTCCGGCGGGTTGGACTGCAACTGTTGGCCAGTCGAGTCCCCAAATCATCCGTCACACCCTGCGCACGACACACATGAGCCCCGGCAGCATCAGCCGGGCGGTTATGGGCATCGACCGAAGCACTACAAGTCCAGGCACGGAGCGTCGTGCCACCCAAAGAATAAGGCTGAGCACTGTTACGATTTCACAAAGCAGTTCCCCACACGCAAGTCCGTTACGGGCTTCTTCACTGAGAACGGAATTCCCGGCGCCGCCGGCTACCAGCTCGTATCGCCATATCACTGAGCAGGCGAATAACTTATGCGCATCTATATATATGCATAAGTTACTAAGGTCGGCACTGACCAGCGCCCCGAGTCCGGTGAGGGTCAGCGCGGCCGCCTGGGGCAAGATGCGGCGGATCCAGGAGAAGACAGGCGACGGCGCGTTTCTCCTCGCAGCTAACGCCGGGGGGTGCGGGGGGATGAACTATGAGTTTGGCAGCGTCAGCGCCTCGACGATCGCTGAGATGACGAGAGAGTCGAGGGTCCCCGCGTCTCTCTCGAAAAAGGACGGACTGGAGGTATACGTCGATCCTCTGTCAGAGATGTATCTCATAGGCACGACTGTCGACTATATCCACGAGGACTACGCCAAAGGGATATACGAAAGCAAGTTTGTGTTCCTGCCGGACAAGGAAGTGGCTGGGTCGTGCGGGTGCGGGGAGTCGTTCTATATGAAGGACTAGGCGAGAGAACTCCCGGGCGCCCCTAGCGTGCGTACTGCAATCCGCAGTTCCCTGACTCGAATATCACCATGTTGTATCTGGCTTCCATGATGTGCAGGTTGTAGGTGTACTGGTATATCTCCCAGTCCGTTTTGTTGATCCCAATGATGGCGCCCTCCCCATCGCACACGACGCTGGTCTGTGCCTGAGGGTCGAGCGGAGGGACGTATGTGTTTAGCTCCCACTCGATGCGGTTGAACTTGCTCATGTTGATCGCGCCGGTAGGCTGGACCGGCAGCAGAGCCGTCGTGGGATGAAGGTAGCTTGCATTTATACAGAAGTTGTAGCAGTATAGATCGTCGCTCAGGCTGCTGCTGAAGGTCCGCATATACTTCTCCACGTAGTTGTACACCCCTTGGTCAAACAGGTCTTCACGATACTTGCCGTCAAGGAGGATGGCCATGCTAAGAAGGATTCCCTTCTGGTTGGAAGATGTGTAGTTTCCAGTTATCTTTGTCGGGACATAGGGATACGGCACGACACCTCCTATGGCCCATCCGTTCCACGCGTCGGGCAGCAGACCGGGAGCGGTGCCGGCCTCCCCGCAGCCTACTCCGTTGGGGTTCATGCCAGGAAGAAGATTGACGGTCGATGGAAGCATGCCGCTTCCTGCGAAGACACTCTCCGCGGCCGGGCCCAGAGGCCCGAGTGGGTCGAGCTGCGGGACCGAGTTGGGATTTGCGAGGACATTTGCCGCCTGGGCCGCAGTGATCGTCCCGCTCTCGACCAGCTGGTTAATAAAGTTTGCTTTAAGCAGGAAGTTCTTTCCGTAATCGGACTGGTACGGGTTCACTGGCGCCACGGTTCCGCCCATCGGCGCAGCCTGCCCGGCCCCGAGGTTGATACTCGTGTCGTAGCTCGGGGTCAGGCTGAAAGGTCCTTGAGGCAGGACGGGATACGCCCAGTTTGTGTAGTTGTTCCATTCGTTGCGTAGGTTTGCATCGCTTCTCCTGAAGAAAAACATCCAGTCAGAGACGAGGCCGAGCGAGTCCATCTCTACCTTGTACGACCCCACAACGCGATGGATGGTTCTCTCCCGGACCTCCTTGATGAGATACTGCTGCGGCGACGCAGCGAACAATCGGGTTTCGTCGTTGCTGAGGAAGCAGTAGGTCGACACGAGATGGACGTCTGCGTTCCATTCGTTGTTGGTCGTGCCTAGGTTTTTGTAGTCGTCTGGCGTGACATCCGGGCTCGGTGGGGGCTGCAGGAACCGATAGAAAGCGTGCCACGCGTTGTTGCAATTCGGCGCGACTAAAGGTATGTCCCCCAGGGGGAGTCCATAGTGCCTGCTGAGCTTGAATTGACCCGTCGGGGACGCCGGATTCCAGAACCGGTTTGGGTAGCCGTTCGCCGCGTCACCGTCGGCCCCGCTCGCGACGGACGCGTCGACGTCCCTAATCTGGAATAGCTCCCGCACGGGGCGAAACGTGACCTTGATGTGCAGCTCGTTGTACTGGAGGCACACCAACGGAAATGCTAGGCGGCTCGTTAGGGTGAACCAGCTGTTGATGGGGATGTATAGCTTGCGTCCACGTATCGACGGCTCGGCGCCCGGTGCGAGCGGCGTGTAATACGCGTTGGGATAGAAGCCACCGTTTGTGGAAAACGCTGCCGGGTTGGCTAGCTCCTGGCTCTGCCCGACCATTTGTGCCAGGAGCTCTTTTTTGTCTCCCGAAAAGTCTCTGCGCATCATGTTCATCATGTATTCGCCTGAAAACTTCTGCAGCGTCTGCCCTCCCACGTAAACCTCAATCTCTTTGATCATGTGCCAGCCGACGTTCTCTATCCACTGAAACTCGTATGGCATCCAGCTCCCACTGCAGTCCTGTGGCGGGATGATGGGACTCCAGATGTTCGGCAGGTTAACCACGATGTAAGTATCCATGAGAAGCTCCGCGTACCTGGGGATCTTGAAATCGAGGACCGTTTCGTCGTTGTAGCGCAGTACCCTTTGTCCGTCATAGTCTATTCTAAACTTCTGCAGACCGAAGTTGGTGTACTTCTTGTATGCATTTTTGAAGAAGCTGGTTTTAGGATTGCCATTCAATATAACATTTTGACTGCCAACAGCGATTAGGTTTAGTAATCCACCTGCCATTGCTATACATGTACATATTTTTTTAACTTTCTTGTGGTTCTAATTATAAAAAATAAACCTATAGTATAAGTATGCCGGTCGACCAGGACTCCCAAAGCGCTGTGACCATCATCTTGGCCATGATCTACCTGGTGCTCATACTCAGCATCAGCATATATGTGTCGAACAAGCTGACGTTGAAGAGCCGACGGTGCGAGGGTTTGAAAGAAAAAGTGTACCCGAACCTGGACAAGTTTATAACCAACCTCCCCGAGTCCGAGATGAGCTATCCGCTGCGCGATTACTACGTGAAGACCGCATACAATTGCTGCGCGGTTGGTCTCTACAAAAACTCCTACGTGGACCTTTGTGCTCTAAACGCGTGCCTGGGCCAGGGGAACCGCTGCCTTGACATGGAGATCTACTCGATCAACGGTGAGCCGGCCGTCGCGGTGTCGTCCTTGAGCGAGTTCAACATCAAGGAGTCCTACAACTCGATCCCGCTCTCTCATGTATTCCAGCACATACGGGACAACGCCTTCAGTGCGGGCGCGTGCCCGAATCCAGCGGACCCGTTGTTTCTTAGCCTGCGCATCAAGAGCGATCACAAAGAGATAAACGACAAGATAGCCGGGCTCATCTATAACAATTTCGAGGACCTGGTGATGGGGCCTGACTATAGTTACGAGTATCACCAGCACAATTTCACTGACGTGCCGCTAAGGAATATGCGAGGCAAGGTCGTGATCATCGTCGACAAGTCGGTGAACTCGTTATACCAGCAGTCGAAGTTGGATGAGTATGTCAACCTGGCCGCGGGAGGCAGGTTTCTCCACGCGAACCGCTACTACGACATAAAGTACACCTACGACGGTGACGACCTCACACACTTCAACAAGTACAACATGTCGCTGGTGTTGCCCGACCTGACCGCCAGCGACGCGAATTTCAACGCTGCGCTCCCGCAGAAGTATGGTTGCCAGTTCGTTGCCATGGCCGTGCAGGAGATGGACGAGTATTTAGAGAAGTATGACGTATTCTTTGGCGAGGCCGGGCATGCGTTCGTTCTTAAGCCGGCCGACCTTCGTCCGCAGACGGAACAGACCGCGCCCATCAAGGCCTTGCCCGCGGACCAGAGCCTGGAGCCGCGCAACGCGGACACGGTCGTCGGTCTCTCCTACAAGATATAGAGACGCGACCGGTGCCGGCCCCGAGAGTATTATATTTATTTTCGACGGATATATATAATACACAGATGTCTACCTCGGCCGTTGAGTGCAAGAGCGGAATGAGCTTCGAGGATTGTGAGCTTACGATACTCCGGAGCGCCGTGGACAAAGCCGGCCAGATCCACAGTAAACAGATCATTGACAACCCGGAGATCAAGAGGATTATGGCCATCATCGAGGACTTTCTGAAGGACCGCCAGCTGATCTGCTATGGCGGGACTGCCATAAACAACATACTGCCCGTCCGCGACCAGTTCTACGACAGGGAACTTGAGCTTCCAGACTACGATTGTTACTCAAAGACACCTGTGAACGACGCCAAGGAGCTGGCGGACATCTACTACAGCGAGGGGTTTGTCGACGTAGAGGCGAAGGCGGGAGTGCACCACGGCACTTACAAGGTGTTTGTCAACTTTATGCCCGTCGCCGACATCACGTATCTGGCCGAGCCTCTATACGACGCAATCCAGAAGGATGCGATACGGGTTAAAGGCATCTTGTACGCCCCGGCGAACTTCCTGAGGATGAGCATGTATCTCGAGCTCTCGAGGCCTCGTGGGGACGTGAGCCGGTGGGAGAAGGTGCTGAAGCGCCTGACGTTACTTAACAGAAACAAGCCTTTGAGGAAGAAGACGTGCAACAAGGTGGACATCCAACGGAAGCTCGATGTCGGTAAGATCGACGCCAAGAATGCATTCAACGTCATTCGCCAGGCGGTCGTGAACGGGGAGGGGGTGTTCTTCGGGGGATATGCAAACATGTTGTATTCTAGGTTCTTACCCGGCAAACTGCAGAAGAGCTTCAAGAGCATACCTGACTTCGACGTTCTGTCCGAAGACCCACTAAAGCTCAGCGAGAGAATACGAAGCGATCTTGAGAAGCAAGGTTTCAAGAAGGTTCGCATCTACAAGCACGAGGGTGTGGGCGAGGTCATCGCCCCTCACTACGAGGTCGTCATTGGTAGAGAGACCGTCATATTCGTGTACGAGCCCCTTGCGTGTCATAGCTATAACGAAGTCAAGGAGGGGGACGAGACGGTTCGAATTGCCACCATAGATACGATGCTTAGCTTCTACCTGGCGTTTTTGTATGCCGACCGGGCGTATTACGACAAGACCAGAATAGTCTGCATGGCCAACTACCTGTTCACGGTGCAGCAGCACAACCGTCTAAAACAGGAGAACATTCTGAAGCGGTTTAGCATGAGCTGCTATGGCCAGCAGGTCACGATCAACAAGCTACGGGAGGAGAAGGCGGAGAAGTATCGGCAACTGAAGAATCGGAGAGGCACTCCGGAATATGAGGAGTGGTTTCTCAAGTATAGTCCCGGCAGCGGCACCACGCCTCGACCGAAGGCTGCTCCGCCGAAGGCGCTGCGCGTGCTGCGGTCTAGCAAGGCGGCGAAGAAGTCGATGAAAAAGGGCAGCAGCCGGGCGGGGAACAAGCAGCGCGCGCGGACTAGACGGCGGCGCTAAACTTGTTCACGAATAAGCTGATGCCGTAGAAGGCCGACGCAAACATGACACTTATGACGACATGCCCCACGGGGCTCTGGTTTCCGTCGCTGCTGAACAGCGGCGGAAGGTACTTACGGAGGTATTTGTTGGTGACAGGAAGTTGGAATAGAAGGTAGAGAATCGCGAGCAGGAGCGGCGTTTGCATCTCGTTGTAGAGATCGTCCGTGGCGTCGCGCCTGGTATTGGCGCGCTGCTCGGCCTCTAGGAGGCGCTGCGGGTCGGCTTCCCCGATGTAGTCTCGGGGGCCAGAATGCTCCGGCACGAACGTGGGCGAGCTCTGGCTGTCCTGAACGAGAGGAAGAGTGTCTTGTGGGATGTCGCGCGAGGGCAGGAGGGTCGAGCCTACCGCGCTTGCCTGCTGTATGCCGGATATTACTTGGTTCATTTCCAGTTGCTTTCGGGAGTCGGGCATGGTCTCTGGCGTCGGCGCCTGGATGGGCGCCTGTGCCACCGGCGGAACGGCGGCGGGTGGGAGTTTGTCAATGGTCTCGAGAGTGATGTTGCCGGTAGCGGTGGTGTTGCTTCCTGGAGGCCCTGTAGGCAGGTCGCTTATCGAGGTAGTCGATGCCATCTATTATATCCTTCAAAGAAGGATAGATTAGACATACTACGCAAAATCCACAGTCTGCTTGTGCTTGTGGCAGCTCCCTATCTCGGGCGTGAACGTGTAGCATTTCCCATCGTACTTGAACGTCTTGTTCGATAGCTTGTCGATGTGCGGACCCTTGAAGACCAGGCAGCCTCTATCTTTGCATGCCTTTCTAAACACCGTCGCCAGTCCGAAGCCGAGAAGGGCTGCCAGTATATACTCGCTGTATGTGCCATACAGTAGTCGCTTAATGTTCATACTTATATACTGCAAAGATTACTTTTGGACGGGAATGTTGTGCACTGAGCTGATGTCTTTCGGGCATTCGGCGAGGTCCGCTTTGAAGTGGTAGCAGTTGCCAGCCGTGTCCTTGTATTGCAGCCGGTCCGTGTTGTCGGGGGTCGGGTATACGACCACGACCTTCGGCTTGGCCTGTGTTACGTAGACGAAGAATATGCCCACCGCAAAGCTGGCCAAGAAAGTCGGCCATGAGATCCTCACCATGTATATATTGCTAGAATAATATATTATCACTCGCCATGGACCCGCCTGGGCTCACACTTCCTTTACCGCGAGCCTGGGAGCACGCCGTTTGACACCGACCGCGAAGCTGGACACTATGGGCGGTTCGTCCATGTCCACCGTGACTGTGCTGGCGGCATAGGGTAGCTGATCGAGGTGGTACGTGTCGTCGTCACTGTCGTAGGACACCGAGTTTACCTGGTACTCTAGGGAGCGAATGCTGCCGGCGAGCGGCATGATCTCGTCGACGGTCGTCTGCACGGCCTGCGTCAGCCGCGCTCTCGAGCCGTCGGCTTCGAACGCGCGGATGTTGGCCTTCACGTCGTGAACAAGATCGTATAGTTCCAGGTTCTTCCGCTCTAGGCTCTCCGTCTTGTCGGGGTTGTCCGCCACAGCCTCGATGGCCGACTGGGTCCGTCGAAGAAGGTCTGCCATGTCCTTGTGGTGGGCCAGGAGCTCCTCAAACTGCTCCGCGGTTGTCTCCTCATTGGTATAGCCGAAGAGAAGGTCGAGTTTGGCGAGGATGATGTCCGTTTTTCCTTCGTCGTCTGCGGCCTTGGCCTCGTTGAACAAGTCGAGCGCACTGTATCGTCCGCCGCGGGTTATGTCGATGTTAAGCTTGCAAGGCGCCGCGGTGTGGCCGCACGTCGCCCTGAGGTTGCGTCCATCCTGGGTGAATGTAGTGCCGCCGGTCTTCTTACAGTTTATGCACTTTGGCTGGAGTTTCGCCATCTCGCTCCGTTTTTCCCGGTCGCTCATGGTTGGGTCATTGAGTATCTTGCGCTTTGCCTTCCTCACTCGATTCTCGTAATCCTGCTTCAGAGCGTAGTATGCCTTGAACGCCTCTAGGTATCTGTCCTCACTCGACATGGACTCTATATATATACACCATATGTTTTAAAATGTCCGGCCTCAATGCAGCCTAGTATGAAAGTGGTAGGTCGGTGAGCATCGTGTGGCTGTCCTTGAGCCGGCTGTCTTCGAGCTTCTTCAGCTGCACAAGGACGTGTTCGTATTCCTTCCTCTTCTTAATCTCCTTTTCTGCGGGAGTGAGCTTGCCTTTGTATTTGAGCAGGAGGAGCCCACCGAACACGACAACCAGAAGGATCGCTAGACCTATGTTGTATACGTGGTTGGTGTATCTGTGCCGGATTTCGTGCGAATGCTTGAGTGCGCCTTTTAAAAAAACTTTAGCCCTAGTTTCCACTAGATTTGGTCCGGCACCGTCAGCCATTCTTACAGATTGATGGTATTATATAGAAATATATTATACCCAATATCTATATACATGGCAAGTGACGATGCACCGACCAAAGGAATAACCGACAAGGTCAAAACGTCTTCATCGTCTGCTTTCCTATGGTTCAACATAATCACTATGGTGTACTTCGTGATGGTATATTTCAGTAAGCGCAAGCGCGGCCAGAGCGGCGCGGGCAGTGACGGAGGCGAGGACGGCAACGTGACGTTGATCTACTCCGTTTCATACTACATCGTCATCGGCATACTCATGTTCAGCAATAACGCCATCGCTACGCAGCAGGCCTGCGGGGAGGCGAACTTCTATACGACTCTTCTCTCCACTCTCGTGCCATGGACAATGATATTCGGGCTGGTGTCCGTGATGCTGCTCATATTCCCTGGGTGGAAGGCGCCTTTCTCGAACACGTTTGGCTATGCGGTGGCGATGATCGGCGGCATAGATGGCGTGGCCGGACAGTTATTCAAGAGCAGCTACCTCGCGGACGTCGACTCCATCACGGCGGGCAAGATACCGGCGAAAACCAAGTTGGCTACGGAGGCGATCAACCACGTCTACCAGGATCCCACTCTTATAATCAACGAGGTTACACCTGGCAGGTTCGACAATTTTTGGGATTTGATGAGGGCTGGCGACCTCATACACACGAACTGGGCCGAGACCGACGATGGTCCCTGCCCCAACCTTGAGGCGTGCAAGGAAAGGCTCTACTCACTGATCGTGATGAAGGACGTAGTGGCCGAGGCGATCTGGTACTGGTTGGCCGGAAACCTGGCCATATCTGTGACCCAGAACTATATCCTGAACAGCGGGTGCCAGGCGTCCGCCGCCACGATGGCGAAGAGAGAGAAGGAGTACGAAGAGACGGTTGAGGGGGACAACGAGCATCGCCGGGTTCCGGGCCACGACACGTCTCGGGAGCCCAGATACTACAAGGTAAAGCAGATGTAGTCGCGAGGGCGAGCGGATGCAGCCACGCGGCGAGCGGATGCAGCCACGCGGCGAGCGGATTTGACAACTAGGGCGGTGTGCTGCAGTTGTCAAGTCTAGTAGGGGAGTGTTCTGCTGGTGAGGTATAGTATGACCGTGTAGGAGAGTATAGCGATCAGGATGATGACGAGCCACATGGGGACGACCGTTTTGTTTCTATACCCGAGACCGAACGTCTTGTAGCTTCCGTCGACGTTGCACAGGAACTGCGGTCTGGCGGCCTGTATCACCGCCACGACAACAATGAACAATATGATTGACGATGAGGTTCGGTGCTTATCCACGAGTTGGTGGAGCATTGTCGTATATATTAACGATCGGTTTTTATTTCTAGTATCCATCGTTTTCGTTCTCCTCCGCGTTCTCTCCCTCGTAGTCTCCCATCCCGTATGCGTCTTGGTCCAGCTCGGCGTCCCGAGCTTCCTGGGACTGCATGTCCATGACGAATATGTCCATGTTCATGTCGGACACCACGTTCTGGGTGCCGAGCTGTCTCTCCATGATCAGTCTTTTATCTAAAGCCTCGCGTTCCTGGTCGTAGGTCTCCCGGACGTATTGCGTGAGGCCTTTCTCCAGGCCCTTTCCCCAGTCTCCCAGCTTATGCCGTTTGAACTCCGTATCGACCTCGCGCGCTTCGTCCGTCATGTCCTTCAGCCGCTGGGTGACGCCCTCCTTTTCCTTCTCTTTGGCTCTTAGTACCCTCTCCATTATCTCGTCGTGGCTGTAGTTTATCTGCTTCTTGGCGTCGGCGAGCATGTCGACCATGCCGTTTACCAGTGTCGCGACCCTTTCCTTGACCAGAGCGTCCTCTCCTTGCGTTATGTCCACCTGGCTTATGTCCGCTGCGTCCGCCTCCGCTAGCTGCTCGAGGAACTGGTCGCCCTCCCCGGGTCGGTCGTCAAGACTGGTGGCGACGGCCGGCTGCTCGGTTACCAGGAACTGTGGTGAGTTTGCTAGCAGGATGTACTGATACAGTGTGTTGATGAAGTAGTAGTGGTACAGCAGACCGACCAGCTCCGCGCCCAGCAGGGGATTGCTCGGCCGCCCTTCGACGCCGGCGACAAGCGACGTGGCCTCGATAAGGTCGAGGACGTCACGGCCGTCTGTCTGTATCCGGATGAGGACCGGTGCGACGATCTCGTCGCCGTAGAACTGCTTGAGGCCAGCGTAGTGCGTGGCGACGATGTTTCGAACGTCATACTGATGTCTCTCTGACAAGGCCCAGTGCCTCGGGATCTTGATGTCCTTGTGGTTCACCTGGTTCAAGATGATGTTTGGAAAGACCGACACGAGGTTTGACAGGGATTCGCTCATAAAGCTCTCCATGCGGAACAGGGTGGCGTCGCCGTCGCTCACGCTACCGTCGTCCTTGCGGGCAGTTGACCACTCCATGACGGTCTCGATGAGATTCACCGCGATCTTCTTGCGGGCTTTTGGAAGCGTGGACAGCTCGCTCACGGTTCTGGCTACCTCGCGCGTCAAGGTCTGTATTTGCGTCGCCAGGTAGTTTTTGAGGCTTCGCGTGCTTTCCGAGTCCTGCGTCGATGAGGTGTCGTAAGTGTCGAGCGCCGCGAGGAATCTCTCCGTGAGGTCCCTGGGGATGACGTCTTCGTCCCGGCTGTTGATTCCCTCGAGCAAGACCCGCAAGGTCTCTATAGGGTCGCGCGCCGTTTGGTCTAGCCTTACACTTACGATGTTCCGGCCATTCACTACGTTCATCAGTTCCCTCAGGCTCTCGCCGTCGAGGATCTTCCCCTGGTCCTTCAGTGCCTGGATCTTTTCCACGATGGACCAGTTAGCGTCAAAATCGCGGGGTTTGTCGGTGCATATCCGGCGCAAGGCGTCATCGAGGGGCAGGTTGTTGTTGTACTTGCAGTATACGATGAACGCTCGGTATATCGTTTCTTCGCTGAATTTCGTGCTCAGGGGTGGATAGGCTATCCGTGTGTTTAGACTGCTGTAGAAGAACGGCGCCATGCGCATTAGGCGCACGTCGGCCAGGATGCTGGCAAGGTCCTTTACGTAGTCGTTGTCCTTGGAGATGTCGGGCTGTCTCTTCTTGAAGTAGCCTATTGTGCTGATGTTTCCTTCCTCGTTGCAGCACGAGTTGGCAAGGAATGGTTCCATCGCGGCGTTCGTCAGTATCGGGTCTTGCTCGCCCACGACGGTCTGGATGTGCTTCTGCACGGATAGGGAGAACTGAATGATCTTGCCGCGGACGGCGTCTAGGCTTTCTGCCTGTGTGTCGGAACCGTCCTTTAGCTCTCCTTGCAGCTTGCCCATGAAGCCCTGGGCGAGCGGTTTTGTCGCCGGCAGGTCTATCCGCGTGAGCGGAGGGAGGAAGTTAGTCCAGCGGGCTATTTCGTGCTGTATGGGCACGTACTCCTCCTGCTCGATGAGGAGGTACGCCTGCTTTTCGCGCATGCGGGCGCGTATTGTCTCGTTGGTCAGTATGTGCTTGCTGATGAGGTCGACAACTTTCTTGGATATAGTCTTCTCGTTGTGCTTGGCCAGAGCGCTCCAGGGCTCGACCGAAGACTTGATTTTGTTGGCCACGCAGGAGATGTAGAACACCGTGCTCATGTCGGTGTCGCCGTCGAGTGGGTATCCAGTGAATGCCTTCACGCACCCAGGGAACGTCTTCCGCGTGCGGACGGACGGGATGGTGATCTGGATGGCGACGATCAAGTAGGCAAGTGTGAGCATGAGGAGGACGGTATTTTTCATGTCCCTATAGGGAGGCAGTCCCTTTCCCTTTGTCTTGAGCAGGCGCGCGGACTTCTCATCGTAGGCCTTCTCGGTTCCCACGAGTGAGGACAGGGTGAGCAGGGTGTTCGAGGATATGAAGTCTAGCTGGGTCGACATGTCTATGCCGAGGAAGCTCGATATTCCCCTCACAACTGTGTGGACGGCGAGGGTGTCGCCTGAAATGATCTCGTCTGGTTGCTGCCCCACCAGGACATGGTCTCCTGCGTCCTTCTCGAGGGTCGCCCTGGACACCATCTTGTAGCCCGTGTCCTCATAGCCTTCGTCTGTGTCGAATTCGATGCTGCGGATCTCATACCCACTGTGCTTGTCTACCCAGCTGTTTCCGTCCTCGCTCACCGTCCCTCGGTCCGCGCAGATCTTGTCGAGGGCCTGTTTATACTCTTCCATGTTGCCCGAGTTTTGCTGGCTGGTAAACGCCTCGGCCAGGGTGAAGACGAACGTAGGCAGAAGTTTCGTCTGCGTCTCCGGGCAGTAGAACCAGTATTGGTCCTCGTCCTCGTTTGGCGACCTGACGAATCTGTGTTTGAAGCGGATGATGTCGTTTTGCTTCTTCACAAAGTCTGACTGGCCTAATATTACGTCGCGGACGCTGGCATTTGGCGACACGACAATGTTTCTCTCGGCGACGCCTGCACCGAGTTTAAACTGCTGCCTGTCGAACTTCATCACTCTATGGCGGTTCAGCTTCGAGATCCGCGGCAGCATCGCTACGGACCGTTCGAGGTCGAGGCGGACCCTCTGGCGGAGCTCTTTCTGTGAGAAGTCGTGCTGCAGGTCAAACTCGCGTAGCATGGCGTCTATGTCGTTCCTCCTCACCTCTTCGCTCGCGACGCCCTTGTCCAGGCACTGTCTGTTCACCTGAAAGCAAGGGAGCTGCATGTTGCAGAAGGCCTTGTTCGTGTCGGCAAACACTTGCGGGTCGACCTCAGTGTCCCGCGCCCATTTGTCCCCAGCGCGCCTGTAGAAGAAGTGCTGTAAGCCGCCGTCTTCGCCCGGGGTCTCAAGCACGGCGTATTCCCCTTCGACCACCGCGCGAGCGCCCTCGCTCAGCGCACTTGCTTCCCTGCTGGCCTGCGCGGCGCCGAGGCCAACCGCGTCCGCGATGCGGGACGCGAGGAAAGTCTCGAACTCCGGGGGTGCCATGTTCTCTCGCTCGTCGGCGTACTCTAGGAGGGTGTCATACCTGGTTGGGTCATACTGTTTGTCGAAGTACACAAGAGGAATTCCGTTGTCGATCTCGAGTTCTTCGATGGAAGTGTACTTCTTCGAGAGCGTGTATCTAGCACAGTCGGCCGTCGGCTGGCCCAACGGACGGGACATGTCCGGCGCCGTGGCGGAGACACTTTTCTCCAAGAGGGCATCGATGTCCACGTCGAGGTGCAGATTGACATTAAGGAACGCGACGGACGCCATGTATGCTCGCATACTGTCCTTGCGCATCATGACGTACGTGAGCTCCGAGTCGTCATACGCAAACTGCTTCGTTGCCCGTATGTTCTGGCCCGAGGGTATGATGCCGTAGTATTCGGCGACCTGCTGGAAGACTTCGGGTGCTTCGTTGAACAGCCGTATGAGGGAAGGCTTGACGCGCGACACCCTGTACTTCGCGAGCTTCAGCGCATTGAACTCTCTGTTTCGCGCCACGAACGCTCGCTTGTATTCGGCGATCTCTCCGTTGATAAACTCGTTCATCTCGCTGTATTGCTTGAACGTCAGGTCTCCGTAGTAGACGAGGAACGGTTCAAGAGTCTCGACGACTCTATGCACGCTCAGTCCGTGCCTTATGTATTGCTTGAACCGGTTGAACAGGGTGCGAGTCTTAGGGATCACTGTGTTGAGGAACTTCTCATAGGTGTCCTCTTCGTCGCCGGTCTCTCCTGTCGTTGGGGTATACGCGTACTCCCGTATCTGCTCGAAAAGGTCTCCATCGTCTTCCGTCTCTAGGTGCTGCTCGACGGCGGGTGTGGTGAGCGCGTCGACATTCACGGTATCGACATATGTCGCGTCGTTCAGGTGCTTCCAGTAGTTGACGGAGTGTCTGCTCAGGTCGCTTTTCGTCAGGATGTCCGTCGCCGGGAGAGCCACCCGAGAG
>Ga0233412_10000561_pt1 | contig 21195 bp, 19 predicted proteins | sample Na_anoxic_4_MG_FD_180667 | JGI IMG/M metagenome (GOLD analysis project Ga0233412, IMG submission 180667) | Seawater microbial communities from Saanich Inlet, British Columbia, Canada - Na_anoxic_4_MG | ecosystem: Environmental > Aquatic > Marine > Inlet | place: Canada: British Columbia...
AATTGGGATGGTTCAAATTGGACATTAACGGATCAAGGAAGCGGTGGTAATAATGCGACATCACAAAACATGATTGAAGCGTCAAGGGTTAATGATGTACCACCAACATTCAATATATTTAGCACAGCCTTTGATGGAATTGATGACTATGTAGATTGTGGTGATAATGACAATTTAAGTTTTGGTAATGGTGTAACAGATTCACCCTTCTCTATTTCTCTTTGGTTAAATATAGGCAATACAAGCACAAGAGGGGTTGTTTCAAAATATGGCTCAATTGGATTAGAATGGCTTTTCTATATGGTTGGGGGTAAAGTAAGATTTTTACTTAATGACACCATCAATGCCAGTAACATATTTGCCACAGGTTCAACAGCTTTAACTTTGAACACTTGGTATCACGTGGCTATTACTTATGATGGAAGCGGTTTAAGTGGAATAAATATATATATTGATGGGGTTTTAGAAACCCTAACAACAGGCGGAAGCGGATACGTTGCAATGTCAAACACAAATCAGCCGTTAGAAATTGGTAAATATTTATCAAGGGAATTATTTGGCGTAATTGACGAGGTTGCAATATTTAATTCAGAACTTTCTGCAAGTGATATAACTACAATATACAACGGTGGTGTACCAAATGACATAACAAGTCTTTCGCCTTTATCGTGGTGGCGAATGGGTGATTGTTCAATTTATCCGACAATCAATGATTTAGGAAGTGGTGGAAATGACGGAACAATGACATTTATGTCAAGTGCTAATTTTGTAACCGATGTCCCTACATAAAAACGAATAAATAAAAAAATAAAAATATGTCACATTTACCAAACGTATATGCAATAATATCTTCAAGCGATATTGATAACGTAGATTTTTCACAAGTATTTGAAGAAAATACACCGAGTTTACGGTATAGTATAGACTTAACAGAATTTGTTATTAAGTGGTTTAATGAACACGAGCCGACATTTATAGCAGATGGGACAATAGTGCCTTTACAAACGCTTACACATCAAGAAGCTTTGGCACTTATGCAAACGCCAGAATGGAGTGAGCCAGAACCTGTAGAATAATTATGAGGACTTTACTCCTAGCTACGATATTAATGCTTTTTGCATCTTGCAGTCCTAGGGCTAGGTTTACTCACTTGGTTGAAAAGTTTCCTCACCTTTTAACTACAGATACTATAACTCAAATAGATACTGTAAAAGTTGAAGTTCCTAGAGTGGAGATAGATACAGTGGTAGAATTTAGCGAGCTTCATGATACGGTATTTTTGGAAAAAGAGCAATTAAAGGTAAAGGTATATATAGACAGAGAGAAGAAGGTCTATATTGAAGGAAGATGTGACACCCTTACTATAGAAAAGATTATAGAGAGAAAGATACCTATAAAGTACTACGAGCGTAATCCGTGGTATAAGAGACTGTTATCTATTGTATTATTTATTTTATTAACTTTGTTGGTAGTATATATCACGTATAGATTAATAAAGAAATACACGCAATGAAGACATACATTTCAATAGCACTGGCATCGATGTTAGCAGTAATATCTCCAGTAGCTCCAATGATATACATATCACTTTTCTCTATATTTATAGACACATGCTTTGGAGTCTGGAGGAGTGTTAAAAAGAACGGATGGGTATCATTTAAAAGCAGAAGGCTTTCATCTACACTAAGCAAGTCTTTGCTATACTCATTGGCTATAATTTTAGTATTTCTAGTAGAAAAATACATAGCTGGAGATCTGATATCTCACTTTATATCTATAGATCTTGTGATGACAAAGGTCGTTGCTTTCTTTTGTGTGATAGTTGAGGTTAAGTCAATCAACGAGTCTGTAGAAGATGTAACTGGAAAGAACATGCTTCAGGGACTTAGACGTTTTATAACCAGAGCTAAGAACGAGGCTAAAGATATAACAAAGTAATGGGGTAGTTTTATACATGACAGTCACATATGTATCTGTATTTATATTAATAAATTTTATTAAAAAATGTCAAAAATAGTAACATGTCCAAACTGCAACTCAAAGTTTGACATATCAATAACTCCAACTGAAAATAAATCAAAATATTTATGGATATTTGACAACGGTCATGGTGGTGTCATCGATGGGGTTTATCAGACATCAGGTAAGAGATCACCAGTCTGGCCTGATGGCGAGGTTCTTTATGAAGGAGAGTTCAACAGAGCGATAGTAGATAGATTAATAAAAATGTGTCAATCTAACAATATAGATGCCGTAAATCTAGTAGACACCGATATAGATATAAGTCTATCAGAAAGAGTGAACATGGCTAATAAATTAGCTAAGTCTTCTGAAAAGCCTTGCATATATGTAAGCGTACACGCAAATGGATTCAGTGATGAGTCAGCAAATGGCTGGGAGGTGTATACATCTCCAGGAGAGACCAAGTCTGATGAGATAGCTACGGTTCTTTTTGAAAAAGCAGAGTCGGCCTTCCCTAATTACAAAATGCGTAAAGACACATCAGATGGAGATCCTGATAAAGAGGCCAACTTTTATGTGCTTGTGCATACATCTATGCCTGCAATATTATCTGAAAACTTTTTTATGACCAACTACAGAGAGTGCCATGAGATACTCATGAGTGAGTCTGGAAGAGATAGGGTTGCCAAGATGCATTTTGAAATGATTCAACAGATAGAGAATGGCAAATAACACTAACATCCTTAGGAAGCCTAAGAAGAAACGTACTGGTATTCACAGTAAGAATAATTCAAGACTAAAGAAGTCGGTCAATTATAAGAAGCCTTACAAGGGCCAAGGAAAATAAATTTACTATATTTGTATAAATAACAAGATATGGCAAAGATATATTCATACTCAACAGCTACACCATCACTCACCGACCTTTTACTGGGTAGTGACTCTGATTCTGCTAACGCTACAAAGAATTTCACTGTGGAATCTCTTAAGGATTTTATTATATCCTCAAGTGCTCCAGCGTCGGCATCTTCTACAGGTACAGCTGGACAGCTTGCTTATGACTCTGACTACCTGTATGTGTGCACAGCCACCGATACATGGAAGAGGGTTGCCATAGCTACTTGGTAAATTAAATTAAATGAAAAAATTAGAAAAGGAAGAGCTCGACAAATTGGTTGAGCTTAACAAGAATTACAGGGATCTCAAGTTTCAGATAGCTGACATAGAGATGACCTTTGAGAGATTAAAAAATCAAAAGATTACTACCATCGCAAACCTAGAGATGGGTGCTCATGATCTTTCCTCATACCAGGAAGAGATCCAGAAGAAGTATGGCAATGTGGATATAGACCTTCGTACTGGTGAATATAATTAGAAAGATATCTATAGGTCCAGACTATATGAAGGGTATGCATTACGTTGTCGGGCAAGAGGTTTTAGGAAGAAACTACGTTATAGAGTCAATACTAAGGAATGAATCATCTATATCTATATGGATAAAGAAGGATGACGAGATAGTTATGTGGAAGGAGTTTTCTAATACTGTTCCTGTATCTTTAGAGTTTAAAATAGACTTTTGATGAAGTCACCTCACTGCTTCATAGTTAAACCTGTGGATGGTAGGCGTTATGATAATATAAGAACTTACGAGGGTAAGGAATTTATCATAAGCACATCTCAGGAGGATCACACCGTTTCAAATAGATTTGCAGAGGTATTGTCTAGGCCTACATACTATTCAGGACCTGTAAGGGTGGGAGATATAGTTATAGTCCACCACAATGTATTCAGATATTATTATGATATGAAGGGTAGGCAGAAGAGTAGCTGGCACTATGTTATGGACGACGTCTTTATAGTGGAGCCTCAACAGGTATATCTTTACATGAGGGACGGTGTATGGAATGCTCCTTCGCCATTCTGCTTTGTAAGACCTGTGGAGTCTGAGGATCACATGTTAACCCAGCTTGGCTCTTTAGAGCAGTTATGGGGAGAGTTAGTATTCAAGAACAATGACATAGACTACGTATCGTGCGGTGATGTTATATCATTCACTCCAGATAGCGAGTATGAGTTCAGGATAGGGGATGAGGTATTGTATAGAATGTATAACAGAAACATATGTCTAAAAAGGTAGAAATATTAGAGGCGGCAAAGCTTGCTATTGATGAATTGATAAAGGTTTTAAAGGAGCCAATAATAACCCATGCTGAAGACGACATAACCGCAGATAAGATGAAGAATGCGGCATCTGCTAAAAAGTTGGCATTCGATGATGCACTATCTATGCTACATAAGATAGAGGAGGAGGAGAACGGTAAGGAAGAGGTTAAAGAGATAGATGCTGGAAAGCAGGGATTCGCTGAAGGCAGAGCTAGGAATGGAAAATAACTTATATAAAATATCAAACGATCATATAAGCAAGAACGCTTTATCTTCTAGAAATAGGGCGAAGAAGTGGAGTTATGGATATGATAAGGATTATGACCTTGTTGTTATATCTAAGGATGGCGTGATAGGGGACATATACGACATAAATGGCCTAAAGGTTGGGATACCTAAAGCTCCAGAAAAAATAGAGTCAGAAGGTGATAGATGGGTGGCAAAGGATTACCCTAAAGAACTATCCAAAATAAGAACAATATTCGACTGGAATAGAAGAGATAACACGTTCAAGTCTAAGTATGTAGATTATATAGAGTCTGAATTTGACAGGAGAGATTACGGCCATTGGTTTGTAAACAATGGGACGCCTACATATGTAACAGGTACGCACTACATGTACCTTCAATGGACAAAGATAGATGTAGGTCATCCAGACTTTAGAGAGTCCAACAGGATATTCTTTATATACTGGGAGGCTTGCAAGGCAGACAACAGGTGTTTTGGTATGTGTTACCTTAAGAACAGACGGTCTGGATTTTCATTTATGTCCTCATCTGAGGCTACTAATACTGGTACAATAGTAAGGGATTCAAGGATAGGAATACTGTCAAAGACAGGTTCAGATGCCAAGAAGATGTTTACGGATAAGGTTGTACCTATCGTAAGAAACTATCCATTCTTTTTTAAGCCTATACAGGATGGTATGGACAACCCAAAGACAGAGCTTGCGTTTAGAGTACCTGCCAGTAAGATTACCAGGAGAAATATGGACGAGGAGAAGACCGACGATATAGACGGCCTGGATACGACTATAGACTGGAAGAACACGTCTGACAACAGCTATGACGGTGAGAAGCTATTACTTCTTGTCCATGACGAGAGTGGTAAGTGGGAGAAGCCTGAGAATATATTAAACAACTGGCGTGTTACAAAGACATGCCTAAGGTTGGGTAGTAAGATCATAGGCAAGTGTATGATGGGATCCACATCAAACGCTCTATCTAAGGGTGGTGGTAACTTTAAAAAGCTGTATATGGATAGCGATCCATCTGTCAGGTCTGCAAATGGTCAGACAAAGAGCGGTCTATATTCCTTATTCATTCCTATGGATTGGAACTATGAGGGATATATAGATGAGTTTGGATGGCCAGTATTTGAGGACCCTAAGTCTGAAGTTTTAGGTGTGGATGGGGAGTATATACATAACGGTGTTATAACCTACTGGAATAATGAGGTGGACGCTATGAAGTCTGATCCAGATGCATTAAACGAGTACTACAGGCAGTTCCCTAGAACTGAGTCTCACGCATTCAGGGATGAGTCAAGGCAGTCAATATTTAACCTGACAAAGATATACCAGCAGATAGACTACAATGACTCACTTATAAGAGACAGGGTTATAACGAGGGGTTACTTTCACTGGAAAGGAGGAGAGAAGGATACTGAGGTTATATGGACTCCCGATAAGAAGGGTAGGTTTGTTGTGTCTTGGGTTCCTGACCTTAAGCATAGAAATAATGTCATAGAGAGGGGAGGGGTTAAGTACCCTGGCAACGAACACATGGGTTCTTTTGGTTGTGACCCTTACGATATATCTGGAGTTGTTGGAGGTGGAGGTTCTAATGGGGCACTTCATGGTCTGACTAAGTTTCATATGGAGGACGCTCCTTCTAATGAATTTTTCTTAGAGTATGTAGCTAGGCCAAAGACGGCAGAGATATTCTTTGAGGATGTCCTTATGGCGTGTGTATTTTATGGCATGCCTATACTTGCTGAGAACAACAAGGCTAGACTACTATATCACTTTAAGAATAGAGGTTACAGAGGATTCTCTATGAATAGGCCTGACAAGCATAAAAAGAGGCTCTCTAAGACAGAGTTAGAGATAGGAGGTATTCCTAACTCAAGCGAGGACGTGAAGCAGGCTCACGCATCAGCTATAGAATCGTATATAGAGCAGTATGTAGGCTTTGATTCGGAGGGAACTTACAGGCAGACTGGAGAGATAGGCAGTATGTATTTCACAAGGACTCTTGAGGATTGGGCTAAGTTTGAGATAAATAATAGGACGAAATATGATGCCTCCATAAGCTCAGGATTGGCTATTATGGCAAACAAAAAGTATGTTTTTGACAATAAGAAAAAAGAATCAAAAATAAGTATTAAATTTGTAAGATATGACAATCGTGGAAACAGAAGCGAAATAATAGAATGATGCAGAAATCTTCAATAGCAATTTATCAATCACCATTCCCAAACCAGATGGCCTCTGACGAAGAAAAGTCTTCAGAGAAGTATGGATTAAAGGTAGCCAAGTCTATCGAGGGAGAGTGGTTCAAACGTAAGGGTAACACATGCAGGTTTTATGACCAGTGGGGAGAGTATCACAGACTAAGACTATATGCTAGAGGTGAGCAGCCTGTACAGAAGTACAAGGATGAGCTATCTATAAATGGAGACATGTCCATGATAAACCTGGACTGGAGTCCTATACCTATCATACCAAAGTTCGTTGACATTGTGGTCAATGGAATGAATGACAGGCTTTATAAGGTAAAGGCTGAAGCTCAAGATATAATGTCTGCAGAGAAAAGAAGTGCATTTCAGGACATGATCGAGAAGGAGATGGTTGCGAAGCAGTTTATATCCCTTACAAAGGAGCAGTTTGGTATAGATGTTAGCAATATGGATCCTGACAAGCTTCCTACGGATGACGAAGAGCTTTCATTATACATGCAGCTTAAATACAAGCCAGGTGTAGAGATAGCTGAAGAGGTGGCCATAGACACTATATTTAAGATGTCAGACTACCCAGAACTTAAAAAATTATATGATTACGACGTAACCACTATAGGTGTAGGCGTGATGAAGCATGAGTTTCTTGTCAATGACGGTGTTAATATCGAGTATGTAGATCCAGCTAACTGGATACATAGCTACACCGAGAAGGAAGACTTCTCAGACTGCTACTACTTCGGGGAGGTAAAGCAGGTTCATTACACTGAACTTTTAAAGATAAACCCAGACCTTACTGATGAGCAGTTGACAGAGATAAAGAACTCTAGTGCTGCATGGAATAACTACTTCCCAATAATTAGAAATTATCAAGATGACACATTCCTTAATGAGGTTGTCACACTCCTGTACTTTAATTACAAGACGACAAAGAGATTTGTTTGGAAGAAAAAGATATTAGAAAACGGTGGCGAAAGAGTTATACGTAAAGGAGATACATTCTATCCACCAACTGGAGAGGGTGTGCCTTTTGAGGTTATAGAGGCACCAAGAGAGGTGTGGTATGACGGTATACTTGTAGGAGGATCTAACATACTGCTAAAGTGGGAGATGATGCGTAATATGGTTAGACCAAAGTCTGCTTCACAGAAGGCTATGCCAAACTATGTGGCACACGCACCACGTATGTATAAGGGTAATATTGAATCATTGGTTAGACGTATGGTTCCTTTTGCGGATCAGATACAGCTGACGCATTTAAAGCTTCAGCAGGTGATGTCAAGGGTGGTTCCTGATGGTGTTTTTATAGATGCCGATGGGCTCAACGAGGTTGATCTTGGTAATGGAGCCGCATACAATCCTGAGGATGCACTTAAGCTGTACTTCCAGACAGGTAGTGTTGTGGGTAGAAGTTACACGCAAGACGGAGACTTTAATAACGCAAGGATTCCTATACAGGAACTTAATTCTAACAGTGGACAGTCTAAGATGGCTGCACTTATTGGAAACTATAATCACTACATGAATATGATCAGGGATGTGACGGGTATAAATGAGGTAAGAGACGGATCTAGCCCTAACCCAGATGCATTGGTTGGCGTTCAAAAGATGGCAGCATTAAGCTCTAACACAGCTACAAGACATATACTTAACTCAGGACTTAACGTAACAAAACGTATGGCTGAGTGTGTCTCTTTGAGACTTGCAGATATATTGGAGTATGCAGACTTTAGAGAGGAGTTCGCTATGCAGATAGGTAAGTACAACGTCGCAATACTTGACGACGTAAAGGACTTGTACCTGCATGACTTTGGTATATTTATAGATCTTTCTCCTGACGAGGAAGAGAAGCAGGCTCTTGAGGCAAACATATCTATAGCACTGCAGCAGCAGACTATAGACCTTGAGGATGCTATAGATATAAGAAACATAAACAACATCAAGCTCGCTAATGAGATGCTTAAGGTTAAGCGTAGAAGAAGGATGGAGGAGCAGCAGCAGCAGAAGCAACAGGAGATGCAGATGCAGCTTCAGTCTAATCTACAGACGCAGCAGTCTGCGGCAGAGCAGAAGTCTCAACTCATACAGCTTGAGGCTCAGGCAAAGGCACAGGTCAAGCAGGCTGAATCTATGTATGAGATAGAGAAGATGAGGGCTGAGGTTGAGGCCAAGAGAGAGTTGATGGATCTAGAGTTTCAGTACAACATGAAGCTCAAAGGTATAGAGGTTGCGGGTCTTATGGAGAGAGAGGGGGAGAAGGAGAAGGCTAAAGATGACCGTATAGACAAACAGGCGAGTCGTCAGTCGGCACTCATTACTCAGAGAAAGAATAACCTGCCTACACAAAATTTTGAAAGCACTGAGGATTCCCTTGATGGATTTGACCTTGAGTCATTTGGTCCTAAATAGGGTATGAATATAATTAGTAACTTTGTAAAAAAATATAATTAAATGGAAATTAAAGTAAAAGCGGTTGACTTTGAGGAGAAGTCGACACAGGAAATTGAGAAGGAGTTGTTAGACAAAGCAGAAAATGAAAACTCTGGAGAAAACGAAGCTAACGTGGTCAGAGTGGAAGAAAGCACTGAGGGTGCCTCCACCACACAAGAGCAAAAAGATATACAGCCGCAAGGCGAAGCACAATTACCGTCAATAAAAGACGAAGACGTTCTTTCATATATTGGTAAAAGGTACGACAGGGAGATAAACTCCTTGGACGAGTTATTCGACCAGCGTAACGCTAACGAAGAACTTCCTGAGGATGTTTCTGCATTCCTGAAGTACAAGAAGGAGACAGGCCGTGGTATTAACGACTTCATCAAGATCAATAAGAACTATGATGATGTTGACGACGACCAGCTACTACGTGACTACTACCTCGACCAAAACAAGGATCTAGATTTAGATGATGTTAAGTTTGAGATAGAGGACAGGTTCCATTATGACGAAGATCTCGATGAAGAGAGAGAGATCAGACTAAAAAAGGTAGCAAAAAAGAAAGAGCTTGCTAAGGCAAAGAGTTACTTCAATGAAATGAAGGAGCAGTATAGGGTACCACTTGAGTCAAGGGATACCTTTGCTTCCGATAAGGATCTGGAGGAATTTAATGCCTACAAGAAACATAAAGATGCAGCGACTGCAAACGAACAGGAGCTTGCTAAGAGGGCTAAAAACTTTTCAAGTAAGACGGGAGAGTTATTTTCTGAGAATTTCGAAGGTTTCGGATTCAATGTATCGGATAATAACAAGATTGTCTACAAGCCAGCTGACAGCAAGACCTTACTTAACGAACAGTCTGACCTTAATAACTTTGTTAATAAGTTTACAGGTGAAGACGGTGCGATTAAGGATTATGAGGGATTCCATCGTTCTATAGCTGTGGCTTCAAACCCTGAAAAGTTTGCCAAGTACTTCTACGAGAAGGGCATGGCAGATGCGGTAGGTGATGTGGCTAAGGAGTCTAAAAATATTGATATGACTCGTCAGTCCACAAAGGTTATCAAGAAGGATGGGTTTCAGGTCAGAAGTATAGACGCAGATCGAAGCAATAGATTAATTATTAAAAAAAGTAAAAACTAAAAACTAAAAAAAATGGCTGGAACATTAGCATCGAGTCCAGGTGTAGCAATTACACCTAGCTCGGTAAAGGCAACATTGCCTACGAATTATATCACCAATTTCGACTTCTTAACACAGTATCTTCCAGATACTTACGAAGCTGAATTTGAGCGATATGGAAACAGATCAATCTCATCATTCTTGAGAATGGTCGGTGCGGAACTTCCTACAAACTCTGACTTAATTAAATGGGCAGAGCAGGGACGTTTACATACTAAATACCAAGGATTAACTCCTGGTGCTTTCAGTGCAGGTGTTCAAACATTTGCTCTTGCATCTGGTGCATGTGTATTTAGAGTTAATCAGACAGTTTTATTGTCTGACGAGAGTTCATCTGTAGCTAAAAAAGGTTTAGTTACTGCAGTTGCATCTGATGGATCTACATTTGATGTAGCTTACTACAGTGTTGAAGCATCTAATCCTTTTGGATCTAACCGTGTTACTGCATTCGTTTACGGATCAGAGTTTAAAAAAGGATCTCAAGGGATGTCTGGATCTTTAGAGGCAGAGGATGACATCTTCGAGTGTAAGCCAATCATCATCAAGGACAACTACGAGGTATCAGGATCTGATATGGCTCAAGTTGGATGGGTTGAGGTTACAACTGAGAACGGTGCGACTGGATACCTTTGGTACCTGAAGTCAGAGCACGAGACTCGTCTACGATTTGAGGACTACTTAGAGATGTCTATGGTTGAAGGTGTTCCTGCTGCGACAGGTTCGGCTGCTGAGACTAATTTATCTGACAACAGTGCCGCTGGTACAGTTAACGCTGGTACTCAGGGTATGTTTGACACTATCGAGGATAGAGGTAACGTATGGTCAGGTGGTAACCCATCTGCATTGGCAGACTTTGATACAATCATTCAACGTCTTGACAAGCAGGGAGCTATCGCTGAGAACGTATTGTTCTTAAACCGTCAGTTCTCTTTCGATATCGATGACATGTTGGCTGCTCAAAACTCTTACGGAGCTGGTGGTACATCTTACGGATTGTTTGACAACTCTGAAGAGATGGCACTTAACCTTGGATTCTCTGGATTCAAGAGAGGTTATGAGTTCTACAAGACTGACTGGAAATACTTAAACGATGCTACGCTTCGTGGAGGTCTAGTTGGTGGAGCTATCAACGGTGTACTTGTACCTGCTGGTACGACTACAGTTTACGATCAAGTTCTTGGTAAGAACGCTAAACGTCCATTCTTACATGTACGTTACAGAGCTTCTGAGGCTGAGGATCGTCGATACAAAACTTGGATGACAGGTTCTGCAGGTGGTGCGATGACTAACGACATCGACAAAATGCAGGTTAACTTCTTGTCAGAAAGAGCACTTTGTGTTATGGGAGCTAATAACTTCGTATTATTCAAAGGATAATATAGACTATTTATATACCAGGGGCTTCGGTCCCTGGTTTTTATTGTAAAATTTTAATTAAATAAAAATGAAAAAAAGAAAATCAATACTAGAACCTAAGGATAGAATCTATCTATTAAAGGGAGAGAAGCAGCCACTGGCGTATTTTATAGCTTCCAAAGACACACCAAGAAAAAGATTACTGTACTACGACGAGGAAAATAATATGAGTAGACCTCTTCGTTATGCAAGAAACTCAAACTCACCATTTGTCGATGAGCAGGACAAGAATGTTATTCTTGAGCCTGTTGTATTTGAGGATGGAATGCTAAGGGTTTCAAAAAGAAATCCCGTACTTCAGGAGTTTTTACACTACCATCCAGAGAACGGAATAGAGTTCTACGAGTTTGACAACGAGAAGGATGCTCAGGAGGATGTAGAGTTTTTATATAATGAGCTTGATGCCCAGATTATGGCTAGAGATATGGAGTTCGTTATGATGGAGGCTGTAGCTAACGTACTGCTTGGAGGTAAGGTTTCCAAGATGACAAGTGCCGAGATCAAGAGAGACATCATGCTATATGCAAAAAGATATCCACAGGACTTTATGGAGACAGTTAATGATCCTTCTTTAAGGGTGAATAATATAGCTTCAAAGGCTCTATCTGACGGATATCTGTCATTTAGAAATAATAAGAAGGATATATACTTTAACTTGAAGGAGAACAAGAAGAAGCTTATGACTGTTCCTTTCGGAGAGGATCCAGTATATGTACTGGCTTCTTATTTACAGTCAAATGACGGTCTTGAGTTGTTCAAGTTCTTGGACGACAAGATATCTGAGAATTAGTATATTTGTGGTATTATTAACCCATTAAATTTTTTAACAATGGCAAAGTTTTTATCTATTCCTGTAACAAATGAAGGAAATCAATTAGTTTCTGCTGATGATATTAAGATCATCAAGCAGGCATCTACAACCACAGTAACAGTAGTTTACGGTGGAGCTGCAGCTCAAGACGTTTTAACAATCACTCATGCAGCACTTAGTGCTGGATCTGAAGATATGAGAGACGTTATTCAGAATGCAGTTGTTGATGCACATCAATCTGTATGGCATAATGTTGTAACAACTGTAGTGCCTTCAAAAGCAGTAAGCGGAATCGTTATTGCGTAAGAGTAATATCACGTAATTCATTAGAGGCACTTTTTAATCGAAGTGCCTTTTTTTATTTATCTTTGTTAAAACGACATAGATGATTAACGAAGTAAGGAATACCGTACTATCTATAATAAGTAAGGACAACAGGGGATACATAACTCCATTTGAGTTCAACCTATTTGCAAAGCAGGCACAGCTTGAGATATTTGAGCAGTATATATACTCGTATAGTAATGCGATAGTTAAGGAGAATGCAAGGCTTCATGGAGAGGGGTATGCAGACATACCTAAAAAGATTTCAGATGTATTGGACACATTTTTTATAAATGCAAACCTTACATATACAGGATCTGAGTTTACACCTCCAACAGACTACTACTTTGTAGATAAGTTGGTATATAACAACTCTGTTGAGATAGAGGAGGTAAGCCACAGGAAGATACTAAACCTTATAAGTTCAAATTTGACTGCACCTACGGTTGCATATCCAGTTTATACTCTTGATAATGTTGGATTCAGTGTATATCCCAACAGTATAATATCAAACGTACAGATAAACTATGTAAGGTATCCATTGGATCCAAAGTGGACATATATAGCTACAAGTGCTTCAGATTCAGACCCTTTGTTTTATCCATCGGCATCTGACTATCAAGACTTTGAGTTGCCTAAGAGTGACTTTTCAAATTTAGTTATAAAGATATTACAATACTCTGGGGTTTCCATAAGAGAGGCTGACATCATACAGGCAGCCAAGTCTGAGGAGCTTCAGGACGCACAACAAAAACAATAGACAATGGGATACATTACTAACTATCAGTACTATACAAATGGTGGAGTCATACCTGAAGACAGCAACTGGGGTTCATATCAGTATGTACCAATGTCTGACATAGTTAACAACTTCATGCTTATGTATGTGGGTAACGACAAGCTTGTAAACAATGTAGACAGGTATACCGTTATATTTCACGCAAAGAGAGCCATACAGGAGCTTAACTATGACGCACTAAGGAATATAAAGGTTATAGAGCAGGAGATGGGTGACGAGCTGAAGATGGTCATGCCTCCAGACTATATAAACTACGTAAGGATATCAGTACTTAGCGGAAACGTATTACTACCTCTAACAGAGAATAGGAGACCAATGTCTGCAACTGGGTACCTTCAGGACAACAACCTAGACATCATATTCGATGCAGATGGAGAGATAGTCACTGGAGATTCTAAGGTTGATATACTTAGGCAGCAGAAGACTCTATATACTGGAGGTGGTGCATACAACGGATGCTACGGATGGAACTTCAACGGTGACTGGTACTTTGGTTATGCGATGGGTGGACGCTACGGCTTAAATCCTGAGGATGCAAATACAAACCCTAAGTTCAGCATAAATAAGGCGGCAGGTGTGATAGATTTCTCTTCTGGGATACAGAACAAAGACATAGTACTTGAATACATATCTGACGGTATGGAGAACGGTGACGACTCTAAGATAAGCGTTAACAAGCTTGCCGAGGAGTACATATACAGCTACCTTAAGTGGGCACTACTGAACAACAAGTATGGCGTACAGGAGTACATAATAAACAGGGTTAGAAAGGAAAAGATAGCCACCCTAAGGAATGCAAAGATTAGACTAAGTAATCTACACCCTTCAAGACTTTTAATGAGCTTAAGAGGTAGAGCTAAATGGATTAAATAAGTATGGAACTAAAGAAGACTTTCCTTGCGGGTAAGATGAATAAGGACCTTGACGAGAGACTTCTCTCTGGCGGTCAGTATGAGGATGCCTTGAACATTACTATAGACACATCTGAGGGTTCCAATATAGGATCCATAACAAACTCACTTGGCAACACTGTGGTTGGTAATATAACGACAATACTAAGCACATACTCTATAGGATCTACAAACGCAAGAGCTGTGGGTGCAGTCGCTTACGAGCCTCTGAACCTTATATACTGGTTTGTTTCTGCAGATGAGTATGACGCAATATTTGAGTACAGTGAGATCACTGGCACTATGGAGGAGGTGCTTATATGTACCAAGGCAAGTGCAAGCACGCCTAGTAAGCTAAATCTAAGTAAGGAGCACCTGATAACGGGCGTTAATTATATGCCTAGCCACAAGGATAGCGGTGCCCTTTTGCTCTGGACGGATAACTATAACCCGCCTAGAAAGATAAACATAAAGAGAGCCAAGAGTTACTCTGTTGATGACAGCCGTATAGACATAGATATAGATGTGATACTGAGACCGCCATTGAAGGCACCAGTCATATATCCAGTAAAGACCAATGAGGTTCTTTCTAACAATATGGAGGAGAGGTTTCTTTACTTTGCATACAGGTATAAGTATGTAGACAACGAGTACAGCTCGATGTCTCCATTTTCAGCCGTAGCATTTCAGCCGTCAGAATACTCTATAGACTTCTTGGCTGGGATAAACAAGGCGATGATAAACGAGTACAACCAGTGCAGGATAGTCTTTGAGACTGGTAATGAGTTTGTCAAGGAGATTCAACTTCTTGCATTTGACACCAGAAGTCTAAATGTAAAGATAATTAAGTCTGTAGACAAGGAAGGTGACAATAACAACCTTATACAGTCCAACAGTGTGTCTGACTATGTCTTTGACAATAACAAGATATATGCACCAATTACATCTGATCAGATAACAAGGCTGTTTGACAATGTGCCTCTTCTTGCTAAATCTCAGGAGATTATAGGGAACAGGCTTGTATATGGAAACTACACTCAGTTTAGAGATATCATTGACACTGACGGTGTAAATATAGACATGGACTTCAGTGTGGACTATGTATCTACATCTACGACAGAGAACACTCCGATACAGAGCTTTAGAACAGATAGGGATTACGAGGTGGGTGTCATATATGGAGATGACTATGGAAGGATGACCACGGCTCTTATAAGCGACAGGAACTCTATATACATACCTAGCTCTGAATCTGCAAAAGGAAACAGCTTAAAGGTAAATATAAAGAACAACCCTCCTGAATGGGCTACAAACTATAGACTAGTCATAAAGCAGGCTAAGAAGGAGTACTACAATATATTTCCTATATGGTTTTATGCGGATAGTGTGTATAGGTATTTTAGAATAAATGAGTCAGATAGAGATAAGTTTGCGGTAGGTGACTATGTGATATTCAAGGCAGATAGTATAGGACCTACATTTTCAAATAAAAAATATAAAATACTTGAGTTTGAGTTTAAGTCTACTGGGTTTTTAAACAATGAAGAGATATCAGGATTATATTTTAAGATTAAGGTTGATAATACGTCTGAATTTAGCTATGAATCACTTTCAAATTATGGATGGGATGAAATTGGTTTGGGGCAATGGGGACCTATATATGATAAACTTTTTATAGGTTTAGATAAGGTTATTTTCTATGGAGAGGGAAGTGCGAATGCTATGGTGGCTGATCAAATCTCGAACTCCCCTGGAGGCGGCTTATTAAGGCATGATAAAAGGTACACCATAGAGATTACTAATAAGGATGAGTTTAACACTGGTGATGTTCGTTTTAGAATTACAGATTCATTAGATCTATCATATTGGAATGATAATGTGTTATTAAGCCCTGGTGACATATATACTGTAAATACATCAGAATGGGATGACTCTGCAGGAAGTTCTCAAGGTGTACAGTTATTTACTGTACAGTTTCCAATTTCATTTAACTCTTCAACAGGTGAATATATATTTGCAGATGTAAGGGTTGGAGACAAGTGGAAGGTAATGGTTAGATGTGCTGATAATAACTTTCCAGATACATTTGGTTACTTTACTCAAAACGTATATCCTTCACGTTCTATTTTTTGTGCTCCACCTCAGTATGACACAACATTTAATTTTAATAATCAGCCTATCAATTCTGGTTTTAGTGGTTCGGAATATAGTGGGATGGCTGTAGTAAATGGAGGCGAGCAAGAAATTAATAATAATGGGGATGAGATAGATAGAATAATACAGCCAGGAGCTCAAATAACTATCACGGTAAAAAATGATTTTCATAATGAAAATACATATATAGAAAAGCAATCATTTATATCTCCAGGAAGGTATGAAAACATAGAGGAATGGTTTGTGGAGTCTGGAGCTTATAAAAATTTTATACAGAAGGATAGTCAGGGTAATGATATAGCAGCACAAGGTATAACCTTTAGAAGGGCAAAATATGAACCAGTAAACGAAATAAATCATAGGACTGGATACCCTGAAGGATTACCATTTATAGATCTAGCTACAACTCAGAGAAATTTTCCTGTAAGAATGATAATTCAAGGATTTGGTTTTTGGAGTATGAATGAGCCTTATGGTGGTATAGAAGTAGTATTTACATTCAGGCAAGCCGAAAACCCCTTGGTTTGTGAAACAGACGCTAAGGAAGAAGATATAGAAGTCTATCACGAGGTAACAGACTCTTACGACATCACATCCAACCTTCACAAGGTTGGATGGGACTATGCAGACTTCACGTATTCAACAGATATTTTTCCTACAGTGCCAGAAGGTTTAGGATACACTGTTTTAGGGCCATTACTCCCAACGGACCCTCAATCTACAGACAAGCCTCACGCTTTCTCTGTAGGTCAGAGCGTTTATGCCTCAGGCACAGCTAATGTTCCTCAGGGTTATTACACGGTCCTAGCGGTTCCTAATCAGTACTCGATAATTATAGACCTCACATGGCCAGGAAATGCACCCTCACAGCCAGCAACGGTGTTCAAGGAAGACTGGGAGCAGGATCAGGCTGTAAATAACAATGGTGCTATCGTAGAGATAAATGACACCACCAGTAAAAACTCACAATACAACTCATTCTCATTCGGTAACGGTGTCGAGTCGTACAGGATAAAGGATGACTTTAATGAACCTGAGATGAAGTACAGCCCAAGGGTGACAAGCATCATTGAGGACTACGAGAACGAGAGAAAGGAGGCTTCGCTTACGTATAGTGGAGTATTTAGGGGTGACACATCTATAAACAGGCTTAATGAGTTTAACTTATCTCTGGCAAACTTTAAGGATCTTGATAGAGATTTTGGACCTATAGAGAAACTTTACTCTAGAGACAGGGATATATTTGTATTCCATCAGGACAAGATAAACAAGGTCCTTTATGGAAAGAATGTTCTTTATGACGCAGTTGGCGGAGGTACAGTTGCTTCAATACCAGAGGTGTTAGGTAGCGAGATACCGTTCCCAGTAGACTATGGAATAAGCAACAACCCAGAAAGTTTTGCCACAAATGCGGGGGACATATACTTCACGGACGCAAGAAGGGGTGCCGTTGTAGGGATGGAGAAGGGCAACGTGTCTGAGATATCATCTCTCGGAATGACAGACTATTTCAGAGATGAGTTTAAGGATAACCCGAACAAGCAAAAGATCGGATCATATGATCCATACTCAAACAGGTACACTCTTGCTTCAGAGAACACCAGATCTGTAAACCCATGCACGCTTAGTATAAGACCGTCATCAAGGGGCGTGACAAGCGAGTCAAGCGGACTGTCGTTCTTTATGTTTAACATATCTACACAGCAGCAGTGGGCCATAACATTGGTCGACACTGGATTTGGAACGGACTGGGTGAGTCCAGTCACCACGTCAGGTATTGGTGCTGCTAATATTTACGCAAATGTTGCAAATAATACCACAGGTTCCACAAGAACTATTAACTTTGTTGTGACATACTGCACATCAGTTACGCAGATTTTTACACTGACCCAGGCTGCAAGCAAGCCAGTTATAGTTAGACCTATAGTGATTAATAAACCAGAGAAAAAGTAATGAAGGTAAAGCAGTCATACGAGTATACAGGAAGCGGACAGTTTACATATGACAATGTACTACTAAGCTCTAACGGCATAGCCCTATTCGATCAGATCACTGGTCTAGGGGGTATAGGATACGTTCCTTATAATGGATCCACGGTGACACTCAAGGCTGGAGATCCATCTTCTGAGTATTTAGACTTCGAGCCAGGGCTAAACAATAGCATATATTACTTGGTATCAAATCAGGAGTATACAGAGAAGGATAGTGCCACGATCAAGTCTTTAGGTACAGAGATACCTGTGTATTTCAATGGTACAGACTTTGAAGGCCAGTTTGTTTTTAACAACCCAAACAATTACGAGAACCTTTACCTGATGTGGGACTATGAGGATGATATAGGTACAGGTACGGCTTCATACAACGGCATATCTAAAGAAAGATCTATCGCCCTAAATTTAGGCAGCGATATAGGCATAGCAGGAATATCTCACCAGGTTATAGATGAGCCCACAAGGTTTAAGGTGAAGTGGAATAAAGCTGTAATCTTAGACACTGGGTATATTGGTTTAAATTCTACGGCCAACTACAACGCACTTATAGCGGCAGGCGTCAGTGATTCAGATATAAATCTACAGAAACCTCTTGACGGACTTGTTAATAACGGAACAGGTCAGCTACTGTTTGACAAGTTTTCATCTACAGACGACGCAAGGGTTATAGTAGATTCGCCATTGGCTTCAAGTATATGGATAGTCAACAGGGTGAGTCCAAGTCTAAAGTCTTTCTATATAGACAGGACGGACGGAACGGAGTCTGATGTATGTACTCAGTGTCCAGACACGGTATACTATCACAATGGATCAGGAGTATTACCCACACTAAACGATAGGATATATACATCTTCTGATGGGTCTACACTTTTTGACGGTAACAATGCACTTCATATGATAGACTCAGTGATCTGCACGGTTCCTAGCTCTACAGGTAAGTCTTATGTAGGCGTGGATACCTCTGGTAATGTGGTATCTATAAACCCATGCGACTGCTTTGAGTATGCGGTTCCATTCATATACCAGGAGGATATAACTATAAATTCATTAGAGCCAGTAAGTATACCTATAAGTGTGCTAGGGAACCCTACATCATTCGCTCTGGTTACATCATGTAGCGAATACAGGCTAACTGGAGGAACCCAGTCCACGCTTTACACATATACGGACTGTAATTCAAGAAGTATAACCATAACAGTGCCTGCAGTTCAAAGCAGAGTGGTCTGCTCTTCAGTGACGCCTACGAAGGTTAGAGGAGATGGAACAGTATCTACTGGATCCCCATGCACATCTCACGTATTCCCAGAGGGGCTTACGTTTAATGATGGGCTCATATCAGGAAGATCTGTGAAGGAGCTGTCATTCTCTTTCACAATCAACGCAACCAACTGCTTTGGTATAAGCTCAGACACAACCATAAATGTGAATGTTGTATCTCCATCAGACAGGAAGCCATTCCTTATGGATATACAGCACTTCCAAACCGAGTCTTCTGATGCGTGTACCATAACTCCTACATCTGGAATTGTTTTTACAAGGATGTATTTCGACGGAATCAATCCTGTGCCTGAACTTAGGGATAGAATCTTTAGCTACAGTGAGCAGAATGGATTTGAGCCATTCATAGGTGGAGACAAGTGGTACTTCGTAGACAACTCACAGAATGTTATAAGGATAGACTCAAGCGGTTATGTTTCAGATGTTTATGCATGTCCTGGAACCACAACAACAACGACAAGTACAACCACTACAACTATTCCTGCTGTGGGTAACTATTACGACGCAAGGACATGTTCTAGTCCTGCCACTGATGTAGTACTTCTAGACACTACACGGGCTGCAATAGCACCAGGCAATGTCGTCAAGTCTCCAGATGGTAACTGCTTCTTAATAACAGGCACGACTAGAGGATCCTATCCGTATTACTTAATCGAAAACCCCGTCGTTATATATGCAGACTGCACATCTTGTACTGGAACAACTACAACCACAACAACTACAACGACTACTACAGCACCCGTTATCTCAGCATTCAGCATGGATCCAAGTGCCCAGTCGTCAGATTTTAATGCATGTTCACTTACCCCCTCTCTTTCAACATACTACCACAACGGCAGTGGTTCGGTTCCTGCCGTTAACGATTTCGTATACACAGACGCACTAGGTGCCAACCTGTTTGATGGGATATTTAAATGGTACTACATGGACGATGGAGGCACTGCATATGCTATACATATATCACACACAGGCCAGGTCTTAAATGTTAGGGCGTGTGCTGGAGTGACGACCACTACCACTACTACAACTGTACCTGTAAATTACTACACATATAAGGACTGTGATGATGCAATTATAGCTGGAAAGTTGTACTTCTATGGAACAAGAATACTTGATCCAGATACTTCTGTAAAAGCATCGGATGGTAACTGTTATAAAATACGAAATTTAGACGTACCAGGAGGTCCGCAAACTGAAATTTTATTTGTATATAATTCATGCTTCGACTGTCAAAAAACACTCCCTTAAGATTCTTATCGGCACAGCCAGCCACTGACTACTATGCTTGGCAGGTAGAGGTTTATATAAACAACTTCATACGCAACGGATACA
>Ga0233412_10000562_pt1 | contig 21191 bp, 30 predicted proteins | sample Na_anoxic_4_MG_FD_180667 | JGI IMG/M metagenome (GOLD analysis project Ga0233412, IMG submission 180667) | Seawater microbial communities from Saanich Inlet, British Columbia, Canada - Na_anoxic_4_MG | ecosystem: Environmental > Aquatic > Marine > Inlet | place: Canada: British Columbia...
GACTGATAATTTCTCTTATTTCTTTATTGTTTATTATTTCCATTTTTTTGGTTTTTTTGAACCAAATAATATTGGCCTAAAAAGAGGGTGATTTTTAGAAATGACCAACATTATCTGTTTATTCAGTTAAAATTTATCTTTTAATGTGCCTCCTTCTGATTGCAAACCTTACAACTAATATCATCAAACATCTCTGAACTTGATAAATTTGCCATTCCACACTCCGAACAAGTGATATTTCCACTGGAAATAGAGGTATTTTTGGTAGTTTGCTCACAGGGTTCACAGGGTTCACACCCTATTCCTGTTAGCTTTTCACATAGGGAAATGAAGTGAGATTGGGTGTTAACCCTGTTAACCCTGTTAACACGAACATTCTTTATAATTTTATTGGTAGTTTCTTTCCACTTTACCCCAGACCATACTCTTATCAGTGGTTTTTTGCCTTCTTGATTATACCAATCTGCCTGTTTTTGTATAGTTCCCACCCCAAGTTCCTTCATTTTCTTACCTAAAAAGGTATCTGTGATCTTTCTAAACCTATTTTCTACACACCAATCATCCAATCTGTTCTTAAATTCATATTTTGAGATAGTATTGTCAAGATTTTCTACAATATTCTCCTTAAAAAACTTATCCAGAGGATTAGATAGATCCTCAAATTTCTTCATTCTCTCATTTATGTTGCCTTCATTATGGAATTTTCTTTTAGTTAATAGTTTGGCCAATACTCTAATGCTCTTTTTTGCTAGGTTTTTATATTCTTCTTCAGGTATCTCTGCAAGTATATCTTTCATCTCGGAGAATCTGTTAGGAAAATCAATTATAGTCCATCGCCTGTAGAATCCTATAGTTTTATCACTTGTTGTAGGGAGATTGTTTGTAGAGATAATAACTTTGGCATAGTTATAATCTTCAAAAGGATCTTTCCCTTTATATTCAAATCCTATCAAATCTCCTCCAGTTAGTTTCTTCAAAATAGAAGTTTTTTTCATTTCATTGAAATTTGTTTCACCTACTAAGCAAACTAACTTTTTATGTAATCTCCCTAGTTCAAACCTAGAATCCAATAAAGTATCTAGTTCGGTTGTTGTAATGTTATCTCTGCCTATGAATTTAGATACTAATTCCAAATATTTACTTTTTCCATTCATCCCCTCACCTATCAAACAAAACAATCTATGTATAGGATAGGAAGGGATTAAACAATAACTTATAATTTCATAAAGGGTTTGAACATAATCAAGGCCTACCCATTCCTCAAATATTCTATCCATCACAGGCGTTTCTTCTGAATCCCCTATCTCCCAAGGGATAGGATTAGTTACAAAGTATTTAGGAGTAGGTTTGATCTCTTTGTTTTTCATAATATCTATAATCTTATCTTTAAACTGAACCCAGTAAGGCGGTATATCTTCTGGAACTATTTTTCTCCCTTCTTGCTTTAGTGTTTCTAATATCTCAGTTCTTTCTCTAGAATTTATAGTATTTGTTCCCGTAGTATTTGAAATCATATTTAGAATATCAGTTTCATCTATCTTGATCCAACACAATCCTACTTTACTCCATGCCCACCATATTTTTGAACTGTTGTAGAATACAGGGTTTATTCTCAAAAACTCTTTTATCAGCAATCTCTTATCTGTCAATTTTTTCAAACCATCTTTAAGTGCGATTAGTTTATCATAATCTCCAAAGTTTGACTGATACTCATTGAAGTTATCTGGAAATAAATCAATTAAATCATTCTCATTCTTACATTTAATAATATCAGTTTTTAGATCACTATCAAGTTCTTTAATCAAATAATCTTTAAACCTCTCAATTCTTTTCATTATCATACCTCTTTAAAAATTTCTTAAACAATCTATCAAAGGAATCATAATCACATTTATCTATTCTCCAACGCTTGGCAGATTCTCTTTCCTCTTTTGATAATGTTATCTGTTGCTTCATTTGATCACCACAATCCCCTCAGGGCTAAAATAAGCCGTTTTTAAGCACTAAAATCATTTTCTGGTAGCTTTACACCTTTTTTCTCTTTTTCGTGGTTCTTTGCTACCATACTACGCCATTTCATAACATAATCTCTATCTAGTATATTGCTCCAACTCATTTTATCTCCATTTTAAGATCCAAGTGTCTTCATGTGGAGCATCTATAAGTTTTATACCCTCTTTAATGTCTTTCATAGCCAGTCTTTCTGATATAAACTCAGAAAGTGTTTGTGTTCCCTCTTTTTGTATCATTTTTTATTTACCTCTTTTTCTATTAGTTTCACAACAGCATCATTTAAAGTAATAGATCTAGGAACATTATCTTTAAACTCATTCCAAACATCTTTTTCAATATCCAACAATAATACTTTAGCCATTGTATAATAGTTTATAATAACCCACTATATAAACATTTGGGTACAAAAACCTATATTATTTATAAAGCATGGATTAACTATATTTTTTTAAAGGGTGTTAACAATTGTTAACTCATGGCTAGAAATGACACTCCTCCCCCTGGTAGTAATATTACACCTTCTGAATACGCTTATTGGAAAGCCAGAGGCCGAGCTAAGAGAGCAGGTAGGGAATACCAACAAGCATCCGAGGCATTTTCTAGACGTTATGAAACTTTTAAGACTTCTAAAGGAGAGTATGTTGAGAGAAAGGGAGAATATACAAAAGAATACTCTCCCTGGATTAAGCAGAAAGCCAGAGCAGGTCTAACAGGAATAGGAAAAGCTTTTGTAGGCCCTAGACCTTTAGCTCCTAGAACTATAAAGAAAAAGAAAAAGGAATATATCACAGAATCTGGTGAGTTGATAACTAAGCAAAAGGAATTAAAAGCTACATCTCTGCAATTAGTAGAACAGCAAAAGGGAGTTCAAGCAAAGTATCAAGAAGCAAAAGCTTTAGGTGCAGCAGTCCCGACAAGTTATATGGTTTATTCATCTCCAGAGAAAGCAGAGATTGCACACTGGATGACACAACTATCTGAATTAAGCAAACCTGGAGTTTTAGAACCAACTGAAATAGAAGGAGAACTTTCCAGTCCTGCTTTGATCACAGCAGAACAAACAAAAGGGTATAACGCTCTCAAAGCTGAACCTACTCCAGCATGGGGGAAAACTTCAGAGTTCTTAGGTATGCCTGTTCCAGGCATAGACAGATTACAGTTTGAAACTAGAGAACATATCACAGGACCTATGCAAAGATATATGCCTGGCAAACAACCAGAGATCACATATACAATTCAACAAATCCCAGAAGGATGGAGAGAAACAGAAAAAACAGCTAGTATGTTTGTAGAAAAATACACTCCAGAAGGTAAAGCTACAACTCCTATGGGTAAATTTCTATTAGGGGCTTATGAAGGGGCTAGAGATAAACCTTTACAAACTGTGGCAACTTTTGGAGTTGCTAGAGGAGTTTCCCTTTTGGCAGGATCTACTAGAGTTCAAGCAATGACTAGACCTATTCCTACTTGGGCTAAAAGAGGAGCAGGAATTGGTATGGGATCTTTATATGGCACTTCAGTAATAAGCAGAGTGACAACATCAACAACTCCTTATGAAACTGCAGGTCGTTTAACTTCTACTGAAATACTACCTATGTATTTTGGATTTAAATCAGGTCAAACAGCACTATACAAAAAGAGATTAAAAGCTTTAGAAACAGAAGGGATTGCTACAACAGGAATAGTAGAAACCACACCTAGAGGATTAGCTCATGTAAGGGGAGATGTCAAAGTATTAAAAAAACAAGTTCCTTATTCAACTACAGAGATGATGAGAATGTCACATAAACAAACAGGGCTACCAAGTTCAATTTATAAAACAGAAATGATAGGGAAAAAACCAACACTATCTGTAGGTAGAGATTATGTCCAGATAAAAACCAAAAAGTTAACTAGAACATGGTACGAAGGAATTACCAAGAAGGAAGCGTTTGAAGGAACAGCTTTAGCTTCAGAAAGTGGAGCAATAGTCAAAGCACACCAATATAAAGTATTTAAAGGTAAGGAATATAAAATCCCTGTGAGAGGATTGTTTGTGAGTGAAAAAGTAGTATATCCAAAAACTATTTCCAGTGGAACTAAAGTTCAAAAACCTGTTTCTACTAGAGCAGGAAAATCTCCAGTATTAAAAATGTATGATAAACCTTCTATCACAATAGAAGAAGCTAAGGCAGTAACAGAAGAAGTGAGTAGGGCAGCTTTAGAATCTGTGAAACCTACAACCTACTTTAAACCTGTTAAATTAAAAACTTCTCCAGCAGAACAATTAGAGTATGGTTTACTTGAATATGGAACTCCTAGTTTTAAAACTACTCAAGAACTTCAACCTACAAAAACTCTAACAAAAACAACTACATCTCAAATGATAGGGCTACAACAAAAGTTCACTCAGAAAGCAAAAGAAAAAACAACTCAATTCACAAAGGCAGTAGTTTCAACAATCCCTAGAACTAGAATAGGGACAAGAGTAGGAAACGTCACCAAATCAAAAGCGGCACAGAAAACAAAGCAGATCACTCCCACATCTAGAACTCCTACTCCAAGAATACCAATCCCAAAGATAAAAATACCAGGTTTAGTTTTGCCTAAGGGTGGCAAAAAGAAAAGAGTGACAAAGAAAGATAAGAAATTCGGTTTTAAAATAAAAAGAATGGCAAAGTATAAACCTTCGTTAATAGGTTTGACTATGCCAGAAGTAACTAAAAGGCCTGTTAAGAAATTCACAGGAATAGGAATAAGGAGAGTTATTAAAAAATGAATGAACAATATGGGAGCTATGTTCCAACACAAGAAGAAAGCAGTGCAGTGCATGAAGTAATCCTTGACAATAGTTTTATCATAGATGAGCTGATGCACACATTAAGAGGAGAGATAGTAGACACAAATACAAATCAGATAATCCAACAGGGAGATCCCTTAGTGGATGAAAACGCCATTACTTGGTTAGTAGGCCGTTTCGTGCCTTACACTTCAAAGATATTCTCTTTGTCTGTTTTGGATGAAAGAGAAATCAAACAAATCATTTATGAGTTTGAATCAGAAATAAGTTTAGAGTTAATGTTCCCAGACAATTTGGGAATCAAAAGAAAGAATAGGGACTATGTTAAATGGTTATTAGTCCATGCTTTTGTAGCAACAATGTACAAAGCTTTAGCTGGTGAAACTCTGAAGAAGTTACTAGAACAGCACCATGTTTCGGAAACTACAGTCAGACAAGAGAATGAGAAAAGAAGTTTCTGGAATAGAAATAAAGAGGTGAATGTATAAGATGTGGGAAGTAGCTCTAGCACTAACATTCGTAGGGACAGCGTTCGCCCTGTTCTTTATGGGAACTAATTTAGACAAGGATCACTATCCTTTGAAACTCTTATTTATGTTTGTAGGTATATTCTTTTTACTATCAAACTTAGGAATGAGTGAAAGTATGATCAACGCCAACAATGAATCAATAGGTGTAGAAGCAACGGCAGCCCTACTCTCTACTACTCACGGAGCGTATAGTTCTATGATTTGGATAACTGTATTTATTCTGATGTATTTCTTGATATACTTCTTTGCTAATGTTGCAAGGAACATCAAGGGAGGTAGTAAAAATGGCTAAAACAAATTCAGTAATTACAAGGATAGACAAAGAACTAGCTGATGCTTTGAAGGATGCCTCCAAGAAAACAGGGAGATCACAGATAGCAATCTCTAGGGAAATAAGCAAGATGATAAAAGGCAAGAAGAATAAGATTGAATGGAGGTTCAAGGTATGAATAGAAAAGGTTCAGGTATGGATATTATTTACATCCTCTCCTTTTTATTCACTTTCGCTATAGTTACAATAGTAGCTATAACTTTCTATAACGGCTATACAGATTCTATAGCTGACACTGAAGTTTTTGATAACGCTGCCAACGAGCAGATTGAAGCTCAAGCTGTGGCCACACTACACGCCTGGGACTATCTATTCGTGTTTATACTCATAGGATTAACTATAACTACTCTAATGGGAGGGTTCATGCTTAGAACGCATCCCGCCTTTTTCTGGATCAGTTTGCTATTGTTAATTATAGCCATAGTGTTGGGAGCAGTATTAGGAAATGTTTTCGGAGCAGTAACCAGCACAGCAGCTTTCGGAAATGCTAGTGATCAACTTAATATCATTCCTTTCTTTATGAATCATTTACCTCTTATGATTCTATTGATAGGAAGTGTAATCTTAGTTATTCTTTATGCAAAGAATAGGATGATGGAATATTAGAATGAAAAAGAAGATATTTACAGGAATATTTGTAACGGTTTTATTAGCCCTAAGCATAGTTTCTGGAACTCTTTCTATAAATACTTTCGGACCTGGAGATGTTTCTAGCTTTACAGTAACTTCAGATGACAGTTCTTATTATATAGAGATTGACGAAGATACTTATACTTCTGATTTTACAGTTACAACTGCAGAGGTTAATGTGAGTATGGATGAGGTGTTACTCCCTATTATCTCTTTCGGTGGAGATGATTTAGGAGATATAAATGATTTTAGTTTAGTAGAATCCTGGGATACTGATCCCCCTGGAGTAGGAGCAAATGATGTGAGTGGGATAGCTTATGATGAAGAAGGGTATATTTGGATGGTAGACTATATTGATGAGGAGATGTATCAATTTTATAAAAATGGAACTTATCTTGATAATTGGGATATTCATACTTCAGGAGCAGATGATATTCATGGTATAACTAATTATGGTGAATATCTTTATGTAGTAGATGAAGTAGATGATGAGGTATATGTATTTAATAAAACTTCTGAAAACCTTTTAGATAATTGGGATATATCAGGACAAACTGGTTCTCCGAGAGGGATAACTACTGACGGAACTTATATATGGATAGTAGAGGGGAATCCGAGAATTTATAAGTATTATACAAATGGAACTTATATTGACTACTTACAACTTGCAGGATATAGTCCTCAAGGAATTACAATATACGAAGATAATATATTTATTTTAGATGATACTGATAATGAGATCGTTATATTAGATCTAGATGGTAATCTTAAAGGAGCTATAGATGTAGAACCTCATAATACAATGAGTGGGGTAACTACTGACGGAGAATACATATGGGGTGTGTTCCCTGCAGATGATGTGGTTAATAAATATAATTTCTATACCACATCAGATGAACAATTAGATTTCTCAACAGAGTTAACAACCTCTATGAACTCCTGTACAGGAGATCCTTGTAAACTCTATTTCAACATAACAGGAGAAGATTGGGGTAATGTAACACTAGACGGATTAGATATAGAGATAAATACTAGACCAACAACGCCAACAACTTTAAGTCCAGATAATAATAGTGTTTGGTTTAATGATCCTACTCTAACCTGTTCAGGTTCAACAGATCTAGACGGAGATGATATTAATTATAGTTTTATTGCAGAAGGAAATGTTAGTTTACAAAACTCATCTTCAACAACTTATGAGTGGGAAGATTTAGAGGGAGGTTCATATAATTGGAGATGTCAAGCGTGTGATAATTCCTCTTGTTCAGACTTCACAGAAACTAGAACTCTATATAAGATGGACTTTGAGGAGTGTGACAGTGGGAATGTTTCTTTAAATTTTACAGGACGAGATGAGGAAACTGAAGATTTACTTATTCCTGACATGACTTTTGATGCTGCCTGGACTTTAGAAAGTGCCTGGGACGCACTACTATATAACTTCGGTTTGACTGGAGCTAATAATTATACGTTCTGTTTAAACCCTGCTGGATTAGATGTGAACATAACGGGGTTCGTAGAGTATGATTCAACTAACAGCTCTTACAGTTTCCCTAGACAGTATTACTTCCAGGATGCTATAATAAACGGAGATACTTCAAATGAGATAGATCTATTCCAACTAAGTGACACCTTTGCTACTCCTATAACCTTTACAGCTTTAAGAGGAGCTACAACTGTAGAGGATGTCCTGATTCATGTTCAGAGGTATGATCCTGGAACAGGGGACTACACCTTAGTAGCTATGGGTGAAACTGGAGCAAATGGGCAAGATATTATCTATATGAGGATGACTGATGCCTGGTATAGAATCCTAGCTTATTCTGATGGAGTATTAGAGTTCGTAGGAGATCCTGAACACATACTCTCATCTAGTTATACAATCTATCTAACTGGTGGAGCAGGGGGAATGAGTGACTACTGGGACAACTGGGAATCACTAGATTCAATCAACTATAATCTGGCCTTTAATGAATCTGGAACTAATCATGTAACTTTGACTGCTGATGATGGTTCAGGAGCATCTACTGCGATGTGCTTAAAGGTGGAGAAGTGGACAATGCTTGATGGTATGGAAGAACTATACTACTCTTGTGAGAGTTCGGCTTCAATAACTATGAGCTATGAGATAACAGATTTAGACGCTACCTACAATGCTAAGTTTATAGCTTTCTTTGATGGTGGTTGGAGAATGATGGATTCAGAGGAAATCGCACTTACAACTAATTTGAGTGACTTAATAGGAACAGACGGGATTATATATGCAATGCTATTTATAGGGATTATAGCGTTTGTAGGGCTTTGGAATCCTGTAGCGAGTGTAGCCCTTACTATGTTTGGGTTGATAATATCCTTTATGATGGGTTTGATATCTGTGCCTTGGTCAGCTTTAATTGGAATACTAATAGCAGGAGGGATAATCTTATTCAAGATTAGAGAATGATGGGAAAAGTTTCAACTTTAATAACAACTTTAATTATGGTTTCCCTAGTATTTACTGGGCTAACAACCTTTTTAGGGGGACTACAATCTGAGTATGGCTTTGCAGTATCAGATAAATATCAAAACACTTATGACGCTTTGAATGTAACTATACTTGATGAGGACGGATTAAATTATTCGGAAATGGGAAAACAATCAGAGAACTTCCAAGAAGGGGCTAGATGGTACAGTTTCTTTGATACTATCTGGAAAAATATTGCAGGAACATTCAGCATAATCAGTAACACTGGAGATGTTGCTGTTAATATGGTAGAAGAAGGAGGTGAGAGTTTAGGTATGCCTGATTGGGTAATGAATGCTATAGGAGCTTTGATTGCTACGCTATTGATCTTATTAATAGCAGGGTATATAACTAACAGGAATTTATAAAATGACAATAAACACACCAACAAATTTAACAAGGCCTTATGAACTATTCCAGTATGCTCATACAGTCACAGAAGGGTATTTAGGAACTATCATAGTTCTTGCTACATTCATGATAGCATTTATATCTTTGAAAAATTATAGACCTAGTGCAGCTTTCGCAGCAAGTTCTTTCATAACTACTACTATAGCTTTGCTTCTAAGGGCTGCTGACATGCTAAATGATTCTATACTGTTTGCTAGTATTTTTATAACAGTTGGAGCAGTCGCACTATTGCTTTTGGAAGGAAAATGGAACTAGACAAATCCTTTATAAAAGAAAGGGAACTCTTTAGGGGTATATCGTCGCTGAGGGTAGGGTAATAAATGAAATTAAATAGGTATAAGGAGGAGGATGATTTTCATGATGGAAGTTACCACAAAATATGCAAAAGCTGCGGTTTTTGTATTGATTGCGATGGTTGTATTTGTATCAAACACAAATGCTACTAATGCTCTCTCTGAATCCAGAGATCCTAATCCTATTGGTTATGAATTCTTAGACAACCAGACAGTTCTGCACATGTGGAATTTAGTAGAAGATTATTATTTTGATATAGGTAATAATTGCTATGCTCAAATGACAAACCACTATGACAGCTATTGGTCACATAATACTTTTGGGTTTGGGATACAGGTTTATGGGCAGTGGTATTATTATGAGAGTGATAAGTTCTGTGACTGGCAGTTTGAGATAGAAACAGATAATGAAACTTATGTTCGGTTTGAACTTTCAGAGAGTATGAAAATATATCCTCAAGCTAAAATCAGTTTATTTGTTGTTAATGAGCTAGAGCTGGTAGATCCTCGTTTAAATATGGAATTTAGTATGAGGCACAACGGAGGGTATGAGATAACAGATTCAAGGTTTAGATGGCATATTGATAACATTAAAATAAATATGGTAGAGGAGAACAACTTTATCATGGTAGAAGGTGAAGATTATGATCTGTCCGATGAATTGGATATAGAGTTTGACAACCTCCCTTATGGCTACTTTCAAATCTATGATAATGTTTCTGGAGAATTTATATCAATGAACTGGGAGAGTGCATCTTATGATGATATAGTTACTGTTAAAAGTTATGAAAGCGAATCTTATAATGCTCCAGTATCCTTAATTGCTGATTTAGGTTCTATAAACTATGGAGAAACTAAGTATTTTAAAGCACAGTGGATAGATAGATCTAAGGAGTGTCCACATCCCTTTACAGTTCACATGAATAATCCTCCTGATGATTCTGAGTACTTAATAAATGAAACTTTTGACATGCAAGGCCACTGGCACGCCTTCCCTAATCCTTGGTCATCATGTACGAACAGGCATGGCACAATAGGGCAAGTTCGAGTAAATGGTACAGGAGTATGGCAACTAATAAACTCCTATGTTGCTAATGGTGTCCTCCTCAATTCTAGTGCTATGCCTCCTTATATGTATTGGAATACTATGGAGAACTTTCCAAGCACTTCCCACAGTGTCAACCCAGCTATGGATGGAAACCTTATTTGTAAAGAGGAAGGAACACATCAAATAAGGTATGGAGTGTTTCATTCACAATACGGTTATTATTATTCTGGAATCAGAGAGGTGACTTGTTCATCACCAGAAGAACCAGAGGAGGAGATTGAAGGTTATCAGTTAGCTATACTTCTTAGTTTGTTTGCTCCAGGAATATTCTTTATACTATGGGCATCCAAATTAGATGATGATCACATTCCTTTAAAGATAGCTTTTATGGCATTCGCAATCCTTTTATTCGTTTCTACCTTCCATATAGCCAGTCTAATGACAGTTTTTGAGATAGGGGGGTTCTATGTGGGTATGTTGTACTTAGCACTGGCTTCAGGGTTTATCGGAGCTGTATTGTGGCTTAAAAAACTGTTAACAACGGTTAACGCACACTTATAAAGTCCAGCGTCTATAAACTCACTATCATATTGTAGCTTAATTGCAAGATTACCCTGGACGCAGGTGATAACTTAACCAATATAGTTTTAATATGGAGGTGAAAAATAATGAATTTACAAGATTTAAGCGGTGTTGCAATAACTTTCGTAGTTTTGGCAGTAGTTCTTGGTATTGGAGGAACAATCCTAACATCTATCCAAGACGGTCAAGTAGTAGATACTGCTGCATACAACGCAACAGGCGATGGACTTGAAGCTATCCTAGAAATCAGTTCTTGGCAAGTAACTTTAGCAGTAATCGTGGTTGCATCCGTAGTTATTGGAGTAATATCTTACTTCTACCAGAAATAAAATCTGTTAGAATAGGAATACGATGAAAAAACTTTGAGGGTGAAATGCCCTCTTTTTTTATATTATGGAGGAAAAATGAGTATAAAAGAAAGGTTTAAAGCAAAACTGGAAGAAGAACGAAGAAAATTAAAGATCAAGAGAGCGAGAGAAAGGGCAGCTCAAGAAATCATAAAGGAAAAAGCCACAGTAGCAAGGCATAAAGCCCAAGAAAGGTATGCAGTTAAGAGAGTAGAGGCAAAAGAACAACAGAAGTTTAAAGAATATAAAAAGAGATTGGACAGACCTTCGGGATTTAGTATGGGTGGATCACAATCTTCTAGAAGTTCAAGACCTACAAATAATCCTTTTGGACCAGCAACATATATTACAGGTGGAAATCCGTTAGCAAAAAGGTGGTAAAAGAAAATGAGCAAAATTAAAGTGTTTGATATGTTTGCAGGATATGGTGGTGCTGAATTTGCATTAAAAAAAGCAGGAATAGAACATGAAACAATTGGTTATTCTGAGATAGATAAAGATGCAATAAAGTGTTTTGATAAAAACCATCCAAACATTAAAAATTTTGGAGATTGCAAAGAAATAAATCCTAAGGAACTACCTGATTTTGACTTATTAACGGGAGGTTTTCCATGTCAACCTTTTTCAGAAGCAGGTAAACATAAAGGAGAATTAGACATCAGAGGAACTTTGTTTTTTGATATAGTAAGAATTGCGGAACACAAAAAACCAAAATATATGTTATTGGAGAATGTAAAGGGACTAACTTTTAATAACCATAAAGAGACATTCAAAAAGATTTTATCTGAATTAGATAGAATTGGTTATGATGTTACATTTAAATTAGTAACTTCTAAAAGATATGGTACTCCTCAAAGTAGGGAGAGAATTTTATTTGCATGCATAAGAAAAGATTTAAATAAAAAATTTGTTTTTCCAGAAGAAGAAGAATTAAAGATTTTTCTTAAAGATATAGTTGAAAAAGATGTTCCTAAAAAATATTTTTTATCAGATAAAAAACTCAAAACTTTTACAAAAGAGATTTTTCCAGAGGGGGAGGAATCCGACATTGTTTCTGTTGCAATAAGGAATAAAAATAGAAGTAAGCATCAATCCTTAGGATTACCTTATGGAACTTTTCCTAAACAATTACACCTACAATTTAACAGGGACATAGGGGTCAGTTTTGCAGTTAAATCCGCTACTCACGAATACATGGTTGCAAATATTAAATTGGAAAACATAAGACACCTTACACCAAAGGAATGTTTTAGATTAATGGGTTTTTTTAAAGACGAAATAAATTTAGATGGACTGAGCGAACAAGCAAAATACAAACTCGCAGGAAATGGTTGGGATGTCAATCTTATTTCAAAAGTATTTAAAAAATTATTAAAAGATGAGTAAAATGTGTAGATAGTAAATTTCTAGTATTAACTGATAAGTTTGGGACAAGACAGATGTTGCCCTTAGACAAGATTACTTATGTATCTGAGATAGCAGAGAATAAGAATGATATTTAAACAATCACCTACTTGTTTGATAGGGCTAAAACAGCCCTTATTTACATCATTTTCTTTTAAATAATGTGCGAGGGTTTATTTGTTCTTATTCTTCATACCTCAAATAATATCCTACCTTCCTTCTTGGCTTTCTGTCCTTTGCTCCCTTAGGACGGCCTAGTTTAACCCCTCTCTTTCTTGCAGATGCTAACCCATCATTAACTCTTTGAACTATCATCTCCCTTTCGTACTGAGAGAAGGAAGCTGCCATATGGAAGAATAGATTACCTGCAGGAGTAGAAGTATCAATATTCTCTGTAGCAGACACAAATTCTATATTCTTCTCTTTGAATAGATCTATCAACTCAAATAGGTGTTTAAAACTCCTACCTAGTCTATCTAGTTTATACACAAGTATAGCATCATAGTTTGGCATCTCCTCCAACATCTCATCTAGACCTGGCCTTGCTTGTTTAGATCCACTTATGCCTCTGTCCTGATATACTTTATAAATCTCTAATTCTCTTTGCTTACAGTAATTCATTAAATAATCCCTCTGCTTGGATATATCTTGCTTATCCCTTGTGCTTACTCTGATATATATTGCTACTTTCATCCTAAGAAATACCTCAATATAGTTTCTAATCCAATATAAATGATTAATCCACAAAAGATAATAACTCCTATTATTAACCAATCATTTTCAGTTAATGTTTTCATAATCTTTTAGGCAGGATACCCACTAATTTATTAGTGGGAGGAATGCCGTTACCTCCATTGTTTTTTTGTGTTGTATTTACTTTTCTCTCTACTAAACAAATAGTATCGTTATGGTCTCCATTATGGCATACTAAACAAATAGCTATTTTTTCAAATCCCCTACTTTTAGACATACCAACAGAATCATAACCATAATGTATTATCAACCCACCATCATTAAGTATTCTTGAAAGTTCGTTTTTAATCTTTGTAAAAGAACCAATGTATCTACTTCCGTATTTTTCTCTTGATTTTCTTAAATTATATGGGGGGTCTAATACAATTGTATCAAATTTTAAATCTGTTGTTCTTACAAATTCAAAGGCATCACCATACCAATCAGCAGGAACATCTTTGTCCATATCAACTCTAAACTCATCAACATTGAGTTTAGTTATTCCTGCAAAAAGATTAAGCACTTTGCCTTTACACCATTTCTCTGTCCATTCTTTTAATCTCGGTTGTTGAAATGTATATTTTTTTGGAGGTTGTGCCAAATATGTAAAATCTAACATTTGAAATCACCTATTATTGAATCAACAGAGTTATCTTCTAATGTCTTTAAGACTTCTATACAATCCCCTTTAATTATTATGTTTGTTTTCATTTCTTATTGCTCTCCCAACTTCTAACTATTGCCTCAATTACATTGGTTGTTACTGCATTTCCACATTGCCTATACCTTTGTGTATTACTTACACCCTCTGTCCAATTATCTGGGAATCCTTGAAGTCTCTCACATTCTACAGGTGTAAGTTTTCTTATCTTCTTATCTCCAATACCTTTCTCATAATTACTTCTTGTTGCCTTTAGTGCAGGTGATTGTTCAATCATCTTTGCTTGAAAATTAGGACTTGCTCCATCATCAACACAATATAACTCAACTGCTTGATAATTATTAGAATCTAAACAATAGGTTGAATCTGCTTTAGATAGATACCCTGAACCTCCAGGAGTCCCACAACATTTAGGATATATCTTTCCTGAACCACAAGGGCATTGTTTAGTCAGAGAGGGTCTATTAGCATCTCTCTGTTGTAAGTTATGTACTATTATTGGTTCTATAATTCCTCTTTGTTCAACAGTATTTAAGGTTAATGAGGGGCCATCTTCTTTTAATCTATCCCCAAATTTAGATTTGTTTTTCTCTTGCAACATCATCAACTTGGATAATTTGTCGTGTGTTTTTATACTTTTCATTAGTTTTTGAGATATCTTCTCTGAAAGGTAATATTTCTGGTCTACTTTCTCCTCTAAGATTTCCGATAATAAATACCCTTTCTCTGTTCTGGGGAACTCCGAAAAATTTGCTGTTAAGTACCATCCATTGAGTTTCATACCCCAATTCTTCCAGCGTTTGAAGGATTGTGGTAAAAGTTTTCCCCTTTTCGTGATTGAGTAACCCTTTGACGTTTTCAAGGAATAAAAACTTAGGTCTTTTAGCTTTAAGTATTCTTGCAATTTCAAAAAACATTGTACCTCTAATGTCTTCAAATCCTTTTCTTTTTCCAGCAATGCTGAATGATTGACAAGGAAATCCTCCACAGAGGATATCAAAGTCTGGTATGTCTTCTGTTTTGATTGTGGTGATGTCTGTTGGTTTGTAGTTTGTTCCATAGTTCTTATTATAGGTTTGGACTGCATATTTGTCATAGTCATTATACCATACACATTCCCATTCTTCTTCTGTTGCTTGTTCAACTCCATATCTAAATCCTCCTATTCCTCCGAATAAATCAATGTATTTCATTCTCTCTCCTTACTATCCAAAAATGCTTTAAACAATATCCACCAGTGTCACCCTTACATTTACATCTATTGCCATTCTTACACTTATAGGAGCATTTCATTCTAGATCCCCAAAGTCCTTATCTGGGAATGCCTTTTTTAATTTATTAATCAGTTTCTTAAACTGCCCAGGATGCTTATTCTTTATTTGATTCAATACTTTTAATGAATCTTCGTCTTTTGGAACTTTAATATTCCTTGCCTTTCTTTCAATCTCTTTTTTATTCATCTTTGCCTCTCATTTTGATTGTATTATTTAAGCAACGCTTAAAACCTTTAAGCGATACCTAAAAGTTTTAGTTCTATCCCTACTATGTAATTGCAGTTAAACATTAGTAAGTTTGATGGGTGTAGTGTCCCCCTTAGGGGGAACATCCCACTGATAACCGCAACCTCTACATCTAATAGTATTTGTTGCTGCCATAAACACTCCCTTTGAACCACATTCGGCACAGGTTCTTACATCAATTTTATTTTCTTCCTCTGGTTTAAGTTCCTCTTGTATCTTCTTGTATAGTTCAGTGGTGAAAGCTGTTTTCTTCTTCTCATACCTATTGATTAGTTTGACACTAGGTTTGCCTATCTCTAATCTCTTTAATCTATTCCTGGCTTTAGGATTATGGAAGTAGGCCTTGCCTGACTGAGTGTTCACTTGTATCCATTTCCACTTAACCCTTACTACTCTCCTGCTCTTTACTACTTCCTGGCACTCTATGATAGCATCAAATAGTTTTCTAATCCCTGCATCAACAAAGGATATATCTGGGACAGTAATAAACATTATAATATTTCTATGCCTCCATGTTTGCAATAGAAAGGCCATAGCTTTATTGAACTTGTTCATGTAGTGCTGTCTATTAGAGATAGCAATCCCACCCTCATCAAACAGGATAACTTCTCCTTTTTCAAGAGTGTTGTTATGAACCATCTCCAGCAAATCTTCAATCTTAAACACAACCTTATCAACATTAAATTTAGAATCTAATGTTTCTGCCAATCTCATAGAAGTATAGGATTTCCCAGTTCCTACCCTACCAACTACCAGACCTACAAAGTTTCTATTCTTACTTATCTGATCCTGTATGTGTTTAATGATTAAGCTCATATTGACTCAACATCCCACTTAGTGTATAGTAGAGGGCTTATAGTGATTGATAGCAATCTGTGTAATTCAGTAATAAAAAACAGTTCTGCCTCTGTTATATCCTTGTTTATCTTTTTGTTCAGCTTTGAGTTTCTGATGCTAGGATTTACACTCTTTGTAAGAATTTTTTTATTTTTCTCAAAGGTGATTTTTAGTTTATCCTTTTTCTTGTAGTAATCCTTATCTAGTAAATCAGAACCAACGCAGAGGATCTCTAATTGCTCAATGGTGAGTTTATAGATAATAGGTTCAATATATTTTCTCACTCCTGCGTCTGCTGCCTTATTTAGCCACTGCCCTAGATAGAACTCTATAGCAACCTTATCACTCCTAGCCCCAAGCATAGGATCTTGTAGTTTTTCTGTCTTAGCCATTTTATAGTATCCACCTAAAGAGTATCCATTTAGCAAGAATCCAGATTAATATTCCTCTAACAATCCATTTAATATGGTAGTAAGTTGCCAACTTGGCAACTATCTCACCTCCATATTCTAGCCCTATCATCGCCTCGTTTTGTATGTATTCCTTCTTTTTATTAACCATGTTTAAAATCCTGGTGGAGGACTAACATCATCACCTAGAGGAGCTATATTCTCAATACATCCAAGATTCTCTGAAACTGTAGTGACGCACTGACTTACGCAATCACTGACTACTCCACTGGAAGAAGCTATAATGTGGTTGGCTGTTTCGTTCACTGATCCAACTACGCTCATTAACAATACCAAACTTAATACTGCTCCTGTAGTGAACATAATAAATCCTTTATTCTCATTCAAAAAACCTTTCAAAGTCCTTTTCATGACAGCAACCTTTAAACTATGTTTAGCCCAATCTTCGTCTGCTAAAGGAATTGGTTTTGAGATTTTGTCCTTTTGGTATTCAGGAGTTAAAACATCATAATCAAACGGTCCAGGACCAAACTTTAATAATCTATATTTGTTCTTGCCTCCCTTTCTAAGGACTACAGCGTTTGCTATTCCAGGGTGCTTTAATCTGGCATCTTTGTTTTTTAATAAAACATACTCCCCAGAACCTGTTTCAAAATCCTCTTTCCAATATCCTCTATCATTATCTACTATTAGTCCAGAACCTGTAACATCCCAAATTTCAATAACATCTTTATATTTAGCAGGTTTTAACACAAATTTATAAGCAAGGAATATAATTACTGCCAGTGATAAGATCACCTGGAAAATTATAAATATAACATGGCTTATATCGCCCATGTTAAAATTTGCAATAAAATCAAGAGCCATCTTCTATTGCCTCTAGCTTCGTTTTCTTCTTTTCAAAGAGTATTCCTAAGATTAGGCCAAAAATAAAGGTTAGTATCTCTAACATCATAACCCCACCTTTTCTTCTTTAACTAACATCCTTTCCTCTTTAGGTTTACTATCAACCTCATTAACAAATAATACCTCTCTATGCTCATAGTACTCAGTTCCGTCTTTTGATTCCTTTCTCCAGAAAGTTTTAAACACTGGATAGGTTTGGCCGTCTTTGTATATTTCTCCTGTTTTCAATTTTAGTATTTTCATCTTATTTTCTCCTTTTTATTGGCATTGGTTCTTCAGGTTCTTTCATGATGCTTTCCAATACATTTTCTATCATTTCAACACGTCTTTCTAGATTTCTTATTGTTTCATAGTTTATTTCCATTTGTTTTCATTCCTCTTAAAAAAGTTGGCAACTTCCACCTTTATATGATCTCTTATGAACCTCAATATTCCCTGATTTCCCAGCTCTTTTTTTACTTCTTGACTGATAATTTCTCTTATTTCTTTATTGTTTATTATTTCCATTTTTTTGGTTTTTTTGAACCAAATAATATTGGCCTAAAAAGAGGGTGATTTTTAGAAATGACCAACATTATCTGTTTATTCAGTATTTTTTTCTATTTTTAGTTAGGTTAGTTAGCTATATTATATTGGAGTCGTATAAAAAAAACGCAGTTAGAACGAAGTGTAAAACCCCTATCTAACCTAACTAATTTTTCAATATTCTCCGTTTTTTGCTAATTTTCCTCCCAAAAACCCTAAATTTGTATTTTTTTTGAATTTTATCCCTTCCCAGACAGAAATTTGTTCTTCTCTGTCTTTATTCCATTTTCTTTCGTCAGTTACACCAAATTCTTCTTCCAAAGTAACCTTTATTGCTCTGTCTGAAACACCAGGAACTTGATGTTCTTTTGTATATTTTTTGAATGCCCTTCTCAAATCTTTTTTGGAGATATTTGATTCATAATTTTCTTCCAAACAATCCATACAAAAAGCTGCAAAACTATTGCTTTTTCTTACCCAAAACTGTTTAACTGAATTTGTTCCTCTTGAGTAACTAAATTCTTTATTTTTTAATAGATCTTGTAATTTTTCTACAGCTTTATTAAACAATCCGCTTAATTCACTTTCACTTGTAATTTTGTTTATTTGATCTGGATTCATTCTCTTTTTTGTAGCCAACTCTGATTTTAGATATTCAGATTCACTCAAAAAGGTATAAGGAAATTCAAACAGTATCCATCTACTCCAGAAACCTAAACTACTATCATAAACTCTTGGTAGCTCATTACAGGCAAATATCTGTTTAGAATAGTTAATAAAACTGATAGGTGTCTTAAATTTCCTATTTGCAGTAATAATATCCCTCCCAGTTATTTGTTTAAATTTTCCAGTGTCCTTTAAGGAAGTGTTATTCAAATCACCTGCAAGGTTTGCCATCTTTCCAAATAACCCAGAAATAATAAAATTGTCACCCTGCATGGTTTCCAGTGGAATAGAAATACAATTCTCAGCTCCTAAGAATCTTTTCATTAACTCAATAGTTTTAGTTTTCCCATTTCGGCCATTTCCAACCATCATAACTCCTTTTTCAATAAAATGGTCTTTCCATAATAAATAGCCAAACAATTCGTGCATCACTTCAGCATCATCTTCTGATTTTAATACATCTTTAAAATGTTGCTCTATATTTGGGCAAGTGGCATCAGGATCATACTTCACAGGAAGTTTATTAAAAAATATTTTATTAGGATTGAAAGGATATAATTCATTTTCTTTCAAATTAAATAACCCATTCTCTAAAGGTATCTCCAGTATATTTTGACTTGCTGCCTCAAAAAACTCTTTTTTATCAATCCCTGTGTCTGCCTCAATCTTTAATATAATATTATTCACAATGATATTTTTAAAAACCTTGCCTAATAAATACCTAACTTCCTCTTTTAATCTGCTCTTACCTTCTGGAATATATATACCTTTATCATAAATCCACATTTCAGATTTATCGTCATCTCTTGTTGTGTATATGTAATGTTTCTTTTTTAAGTAATCAACAATCCTTTCAGTAGCATCATCAACCTTTTTCTGAATCAATAAAATATAAATTTCTTTTTGTAGGTCAGATAGGTAACTATCACTCACAACATTTTCTATATCTTTATATTTTTTATTCAAAGGGCAATTACCACAAATAAAATCTAACTGTTCAGGATAATATTTTTTAATATAATCTCTCATTATTTTACAAGAGCTTTTACCTAGCTTTCCTTCCTTTCCCTTTATAGCCCAGCCCTTTATAGCTCCTTCACTATGACCTTGTTTATTAGCTATGTTTTGATAAACAGATTGTGTTGCTTGGCGATTGTGTAATATATCTGCAACATACCTAAACAGTTTCCAATTCTTCGCAGTGTTACCTTTGGGTAATTTATGATTTATTAAGTAGTCAGGCATTTCACAATGTTTAATATATCTTGAACTTCTTAATGCTGTTTGGACAGGATACTCTTTAAACTCTGTTGTAACATCTTTATCTATATAGTTTTCAAAAACATTCCTGATTATATCTTCTGTTATCTCAACCAAAGGTTTATCAACAATTATTTTATATTTCATACCTTTAGGATGATTACAGTTTGGACCAACTACATACTGTCCCACACTTCTAACATCTCCTAGGTCTCCTATCTTATCAGCTGTTAATCTTATTGGCTTTACTTTCTTATTAGCTATAAAATAAAAATGTTTTTTGTGAGCTTGTGAACTTTGGATTGTAAGAGTTTCTGCCAGAGTATCTCCTATCTTTGTTATCTCATCAGAATCGGCATCTAGTATTATTAGATTGCCATAGCCCCCTACTACTCCATAGTTGCCACCTCTCTTTATATGGTTCAACAATTTCTTATCATCATAGGTATAGTTATTTGATTTTTGCCAATCGGATTCAATAGGTTCTTTATTTTTCGGTCTTAGCAGTATAAATCTAAAATCTTTATTTTGTAGTTGTGTTGGTATCATCATCATTCCTCTTTCCCCCTCAGGGCTAAAATAAGCCGTTTTTAAGCACTAAAATCATTTTCTGGTAGCTTTACACTCTTTTTCTCTTTTTCGTGGTTCTTTGCTACCATACTGCGCCATTTCATAACATAATCTCTATCTAGTATATTACTCCAACTCATTTTATCTCCATTTTAAGATCCAAGTGTCTTCATGTGGAGCATCTATAAGTTTTATACCCTCTTTAATGTCTTTCATAGCCAGTCTTTCTGATA
>Ga0233412_10000566_pt1 | contig 21137 bp, 40 predicted proteins | sample Na_anoxic_4_MG_FD_180667 | JGI IMG/M metagenome (GOLD analysis project Ga0233412, IMG submission 180667) | Seawater microbial communities from Saanich Inlet, British Columbia, Canada - Na_anoxic_4_MG | ecosystem: Environmental > Aquatic > Marine > Inlet | place: Canada: British Columbia...
AGATCTTCTCTTTTTATCCCAATCTGATATCTAGGCATATTTTCGCCAAAAAAAGGAAGAGAAGAAATGAACAAATCATAACCTCCTATATTGACTTCTTGCTCTATCTTTCCACCAGGTGCCTCCAAAGACCTTCTTTCCATGTCTGTTAAAGCACTAACTTTTACTTGCCTGTACCAGTTTTTATTAGAAGCATTTACTACTGGCAAGCTTTTAACTAAACCAATAATTTCTGGATTTTTTGTTTTTATAGCCGTATTTAATGTCTCTCCATATGGTTCAGGTTTAGCACCAGCTTGAATTGCAAGTTTAACTATTTCTGGATTTTTTGTTTCCATTGCCCAATGTAATGTATATTCATCAGGTTTAGCACCAGCTTGAATTGCAAGTTGTGCTATTTCTAGACTTCCTGTTCCTACCGCAGAACTTAATGTGAATTCATTAGGTTTAGCACCTAAATCAATTGCTAACTGTACCATTTTTATATCTACTGTTCCTACCGCAGAACTTAATGTATGTTTATCAGGCTTAGCACCTAAATCAAGTGCTAACTGTACCATTTTTATATCTACTGTTTGTACAGCATGACTTAATGTATGTTTATCAGGCTTAGCACCTAAATCAAGTGCTAATTGTACCATTTCTATATTTCCTGTTTGTATTACCTCATTTAACATATTCGCTACTTCCCCATCCAATATTTTAAACAAATCTTTGTTTTTTATAAAATCTTCAATTGGTGTTTCTTCAAATATCTCTACGTCATTTTCAGTCCATTTTATCTCTCCATCTCCAGAAATCATTATATATGGTTTACCAGATTCTTCTATTAAAGATAAACCGTCATGCTCTTCCATATATTCGTCAAAATAACTAGCAAATCTGACACAAACAGAAGTACTCTCTAAATCTTTATGTACTTCTGTTGGGAGATGAGGAGGATCTATGTGTTTCTCCAATTTACCGTTTGTTCCCCAATTAGTAATCTGATACAAACTGTAAATACCTTCTCGATTTATCAACTTTTTAGTATCTGTTACTTCATCCCCTTTTAACTTTTTAATCTCTTCATAAGTATTTTTATTATTAAACACTATATCTTGAACTAATGCGTTAATCTGTTCTTCATTAAAACCAGGAAGCTCTCTCAATAAAATCTGTTTTACCTCGTTCATTTGAATCGCTTGTCTCTGCTCAGCAGGAAGAGTAGACTGAAAATTAGCTTTTATGTCGCTAAAGATTCTATCACCAATATGACCTGTATCAACTTCCGTTAAATTCATTACGTTTTTAGCAAGATATGTGTTTATGAAAGAGTTAGCATCTCTTTCATTTGTAAAAAGTTGTTCTGCGTTTATTAAACCTTGTCTAAAGTTTAGATAGAACTGTTCTTCTTTATTAGGGATTTGAGTTCTTACTTTATTTTGTAAGTACTTATCCCAAGTTTGTGCTATATCTGCTGTCTTATACCAATTCATATTATCTCATTAATTATTTTATCTATTTCAGCATAAAGTGTGGTCTCAAGAAATTCTTTTTCTTCTCCCATTGCTTTATAAGGAGCTAAGTGTATCCCGTCAATAATTGCCAATTGTCCATTGGGTTGCAAATATGCGTTGCCCGCCCCGCCTCTTATTTCATCTATATAATAAGGAGGTTTAGGCTCTGGTGGTCCTACTAATCTGTTTCTACGATTTCGAGGATTTGGACCCATATCATAAACTTTCTTATTTAATATTTTGTTATATTCTCTAGGTTTTACTGGCGTAGATCTGTCTATATAATCTTGATGAGTAATTCCATTACGATCAACTGTCATATTTAAAGGATAAAGTCCAAGAATTTTGATACACGCATTTATCTGTGCGGCATCTTCAATTTTATTAATGAGTGCGTCCATATCTGTGTGAATGACTGTTTGTTTCCCCGCATTAGAAGAATGCTCTATTGTTCCTCCTCCTGATGGAAATTTTTGAACTCTTCCAGTAGGAACGTGTTTGAAAACTATTGATTGTGCTCCCTGCCCGAGAAATTTCCATTCATTAGGGTCAAGTGTGTCTATGGCGTCATAAGTTCCTCTAGATATAGGAGGTTCAGCAATATCATTATATCCTTCGTGCGTAATACCTTTTTCTGTAAGCTTCTGAAAGATATAACCATCAACACCTGGTCCTGTTTGGTGTTTACCTAAAATTTCTTCTTGTGCTTTTTTATACCAGTTTTTATTAGAAGCGTTTACTACTGGTAGACTTTTAACCAAATCAATAATTGCAGGATAACCCATTGCTTCTGCGTAGTTCAACGTTTGTCTATCAGGTCTAGCACCTAAATTTATCATATAACGAATCGTATCTATATTTCCTGTGTTTATCGCGTTACTGAGCGAGAACGGTCCTGGACTAAATTTTAAATCGTTTATAATATAATCGAGAATATGACTATTGTCCACTGATACCGCTGTGTGAATCGCATATTCAATTGCTTCATCATCGTTTTTGGCTCCAGCTTCCATTATTAATTTAAACATTTCTATATCATGTGATTGTATCGAATAATCTAACAATTCAAAAGGTTCATCATTATCATTATGATAATTATATCTAGCACCAGCTTTAAGTGCCATTTCTATTGTGTCTAAATTTCTACTTTTTACTGCTTTGGTAAATGTGTCTTCATCAGGTTTAACTCCTAAATCTATTATATGTTGGATTATTTCTTTATTGTCTGTTTTCACCGCATAGGTAAGCGGATTCGGTTTTAATCCCGCTTCGTATATATATATTATGACTTGGTTGTTCTCCACTGTATTTTTTAGCATTGCTCCATGAATTGCTGCTTCTACTGCTGGATTGGAACCATATGTATCTATTTCGTTTTTGGCTCCAGCTTCCATTATTAATTTTATAGTATCGACATCACCTAGCATAGCAAACTCTTCTATAATATCTTCTATTTCAGCAAATATTAGATCATTTTCTTCTGCAAATTCAGGTTGATATTTCATACCTAACGTAGCTACAATCTTGATTAGATCTGCGTCTCTTGATCGCATTGCAGTATTAAAGAGATTAACATTTTTACTTAAAATATTTAACAAATCAACGTTTCCTAACATTTTTTCTGTTATGTCTTCATCAAGTATGTCTTCATCATTTTCTGTATATTTTATCTCTCCATCTCCAGAAATCATTATATATGGTTTACCAGATTCTTCTATTAAAGATAAACCATCATGATCTACCATATAAGTTTCAAAATAATTTTTAAATCTTACACAAACAGAAGTACTCTCTAAATCTTTATGAACTTCTTGATAGACAGGGATTGTCTCTCCATCTTGGTTCATAAACGCTTCTTCACCATTGTCATCGATAAAGATCTCTCTACCATTTGCATCCAAATGTCTTTCTCTTTTCCCGTTTGTTCCCCAATTAGTAATCCGATATAAACTATAGAAACCTTCTTGATCCACTAAACTCTTAGTATCTGTTACTTCATCTCCTTTTATTTTTTTAATCTCTTCATAAGTATTTTTATTATTAAACACTATATCTTGAACTAATGCGTTAATCTGTTCTTCATTAAAACCAGGAAGCTCTCTAAACAAAATCTGTTTCACTTCATTCATTTTAATTTCTTGTCTTTGTTCAGCAGGAAGAGTAGCTTGATAATTCCCTCTTATATCACTAAAGATTCTGTCACCAATATGACCTGTATCTACGTCAGCTAAACTCATTACGTTCTTAGCAAGATATGTGTTTATAAAAGAATTAGCATCTCTTTCATCATCAAAGAGTTGTTCTGCGTTTATTAAACCTTGTCTAAAGTTTAAGTAGAATTGTTCTTCTTTATTAGGAATCTGCTGTCTTACTTTGTTTTGTAAGTACTTATCCCAAGTTTGTGTTATATTTGCTGTTTTATACCAATTCATTTCGGTTTCACACCTGGCGGATAAATAAGATTTTCTTGTTTAGGTTCTGCTTCTGGAGCTTTAATATCTTGTTGTCCTTCAGTTTTAAAATTTTCAGGAGTATATATGTATATAGTTCTATTGGTTTCGTGTTCGATAGCCGACCAAATTTCAATCATACGACCTTGTACGTTAATCTTAGCTTTCTCTGTTATTGTAACAGGGTAAGTAATATTGCCTATAGGATATGTTCCTTTCGCTCCTTCAAACAATTGTGCTATATTTGCTGTTTTATACCAATTCATTTTTTAATTCTCTTGCAATTCATTTTATTTCTCTACAAACATATCTATATCGTCCTCTACAAACATATCTGTATTGTTCTTTATATTTTCTCTCTCTACAGTAGCTGTCCCTTTTTCAAACGAATTTTGTTTTAAAGAACTCGTAAAATCATCCCATTCCATATGCGGATATATATATCCTACAAAAAAACCGCCTATAAATATATCTTCCCTATCACTACCTTTGCCAAGTTGATAGTCAGACGAAGAAAAAACAGCAATAGTACTTTTTTCTTTACTACTACCAAATCCGAAATAACCACTTACTTCTTTTTTTGCATCATTAAATGAATTAGAGTCCCAAAAAGCAAAGCTAGATAATCCCGCTTCAGGTCTAACACACCATATGTCATTTTTTTTATCGTGTTTAGCGGTCTGTCTTTCTTTGGGAATGTCAAAATGCTCATAATATCTTTTTACCCCATCGTAATCTCTTGCCCATGAATGTACATTGCAAGACCATCCTCTTTCTAAATCTCCAATAGGATCTGAAGTGTATCTCAAGAAATACATTTCATTATTTTGTGCTGTCTTATACCAATTCATGCTTATGCCAATTATTGCGATTATGAGAGCCGTTGCTTAAAAAGGGGGGCTTCACCGCGACTTTTTTTTCCAACTTTTTCAAAGCCAACTTTTTTATTTCCAGACCCTATCATATACTATACCAACTATTTTTGTTTATTTCCTTCCCCAAAGTGATAACATTTATGGTATAATACTTCGCATGAGAACTAAAAACAACATTAGGATACAGTTTGTTATCGAAGTAAGAGATACTTACTCCAACTGCGATCCTTTATCGATTTGGTGGACGTTTATGACATTAGAAGATGGTCCAAATCCTTCTGTTCCAGCATCACTATTAGCACTAAATTTTGCAAAAAAAAGAGCTAAAAATGTTTTAGGTACAATTTGCGATGAAGACGATCCAAATGATAACAGAATATGCATAAAAAGCGAATGGCAAATCGTTAAAAAAACAATTACAGAAGAAGTTATAGATATGGATCAAACAGAATGACAAAAGATAAAGTACAAGGAATGTTCTTAGGGGCTTACTTAGGTGACTGTCTCGGAAAAGTCTGCGAAAGTTGGACTCCTGAAAAAATCAAAGAAACATACGGAAGAATTACTACTCTCCTAGAACCAACAGAACATTCATGGTTTGAGGGAGAAGAAATAGGAAAAGCTACCGACGATTGGCAGCTTACTAAAGCCACAGCAGAAGCTCTTATAGACTCAGGTGGCTTCAGTATGACCAAACAAGCAAAATATCATGTCAAAGCTATGAAAGAATCAACTTCAGGCTGGGGAAGATCAACAAAAGAATCCGTTATGAGACTAGATGCTGGAATCTCCTGGAAAAAATCAGGGCAAAAAATGGGTTGCGGAAATGGGATAGTAATGAAACTTGGACCAATAGCCGCTATTAGTTCTACAAATCGATATAATCTAGCCAAATGCGAAAAGTTTATTATAGACTTCGCACAGATGACCCATAAAACGTCGCTGGTGACCTCCAGTTCGTTTGTACACATGTTAGCAGTCAGAAACTGCCTTTTATCAAATGAACTCAACACAGAGCATTTTATAAAGAATATCTACCATAATGCATTATCAGCAGAACAAACATATAAAAGATATAGAGGCGATACCATAACTGATAAACTCTCAGACCGATTAGTAGAACTTTCCAATCATAAAGAATATGATACAGATCGAATCATTAAAGACTTTGGTGCTGGAAGTTGTTACGTTTACAATTCACTACCATTCACTTATATGTTCTTCATAAAGAATCCGCATAGTATAGAATCGCTGTTTGATGTCGTGAATGCAGGAGGAGACACTGACACGAACGGAAGTATTTTGGCTTCTATGCTCGGCGCGTTAAATGGAGTCGAAGTATTTCCTCAAGCACTGATAGAATCTATACCCAAAGAATATTACGAAGAAGTAATGGACCTAGCTAATAGATTCGCAGACAAATTCAAGTTTGAATAGGAGTTAATTATGAAACTAAGACTTAAAGCGTATAACGTAGCCCAAGATTACTATTATATCCAAAAACGAGTTCTATTAATATGGTGGACTTGCCCCTCGTTTGGAGTTGGAGGCAAAGAAAAAATGACTAAACTGATGAATGAAGCAATGTCGCAATTTAACTAAAAAAACGCAAAAAAGAAATGTCGTTCGCTTTTCAGTTAGCCAATTTGTATAACTTAAACATGTTATTGTCATACCAACGCTTCAACAAAGTAGCAACACCACCAGGATAACCGTTAGGACAAGAACTATTTCCACGTATATTCAACCAAGTCTCATGAACCATTCGATTCTTTGATCTCAAAGGTTTCCGCAATGTTCTGATATAAGAGGCTTTAGCCCACCAGAAGTTCCCAGAATAATGCCCATTCTTTATCATGATACCACATGTATTGTTACCGTCATCCAACTTCCCTACACACTCTCGCCAACTCTTTTCTAATATAGCCTCTGCCATGCCTCGTCGCCAAATGTCACTCTTCAAATTCTGCTTGTAAGATGCTCCCTTCGTATGACAATAATACACATACATCTCATTATCAGTCGCCATACATGTTTCCCACAACCTATTCAATGTTGGATACTCATACTGATGCAGATCGAAGCCAGCAGAAAACCTTTTTATCCTTTTGCGTTTTTTGTTTAAAGACTTGTATTCCGGTCTTGCCATTTTATGCTCAGGTCCAACCAACACCTGAGAAAGAGAACTAGTTGCCTTCAATAAACCATTCTTGTTTATGTGATACATTAACTCATCAACTATATCTTCCCAATGATTCATCGTAGCTACATGCATAAATCCTAATATCTTGGGCTTGCCTGTAGGACCAAATTTAGACTTGTAGGCTATTTTCATATTATCTGAACCATCGTCTCGCCCTGACGAGAGTCCTGAGATACGTATATACTCGCTCCAGGAAACTCACTCATTAACCTGTCAACTAACCTGTTAGGAACATCGTTGGCAGTCAACTCTCTATTAATAAATGGCATCTGAACACTTACCTTATTAGTAAATGGATCATATCGCCCCTTATAGACTCTCGGTGAAACTCCCCAATAATCAGTATGACCTCCAGCAGTAGGATCAACCTCTTGCATCTTAAAACTCCCACCTGACATGTCTGAAATCCACAAAACAACCTTCTCCTGCTCTTGCGGAGCATTCCATGGCTCGTAATGACCTATCTGATCATATCGTCTTAAAACGTCTTGTGATTGCTTATACCAATTCATCCAGTACTCTCTATGAACCTAACTACAGCTTCAGGAACCTTCTCTATAGTTTTATATGAATCTGATCTAGCTCTATGAGTATAACAGAAATAACCATCACTATCCTTAGCAAAACTGCATTCCAAGTCATTGCCAAACTTAGATTTGACTTGCTCCCGCTCTTTGGTAGTGAGAGGCTCTTTATCCTTAGTCTTACGACTAGCTAACTTATACCAGTTCACTTGTTAACTCCCAATACATAAACTTTTTCCTTTTTTTGCGTTTTTTAGTTAAGCTACTGCTTTTGGAGGACTTCCATACTCAAATGCATATATTGATGCACCTGGGAAACTACTTCCAAGTTGTCTTATTAATCTGTTAGGAATCTCATCAGAACTAACTATTCTAGTAATTTGATTGGGATCAACTGGCATATTGACACTTACTACGTTTTTAATAGGATCATATCGTCCTTGATACATTATAGCACTTTCTTCAAATTCATCCTCATGAACTGCACTAGAAAATAAATCAAATTCTTTTACTTTGAATTGACTACCTGTTATATCTGACTGCCAAAGAGCAATTTTCCTTTTCTTCTTGTCAGTAGGTTGATCGTCTTCCCAGCCTTTGTTATAATGACCTATGTCAAAATAATCCTCTATCTCAGCTTCTTGAACAGCTTGTGCTTTTTTATACCAATTCACTTGTTAATTCTCTTCCAATTCATTTATGTTATCCTGACCGTTTGACCGCCATTTCCGAATCCATATATGCTTGCTCCAGGAAATTCACTTATAAGTCTATCCATTAACCTATTAGGCAGTTCATTTGGATCTATTGTTTCACCTTTTATGCGAGGATCTAAAGGTAGAGCCATACTTACCATCTTTTGTCCTTCATCATATCTACCCCAAATGTTTTGATTTCTGGTTTGCTGACCATATCCAAATGCCTGTGCATGATTTCTATTATTCTCATCTACCTCTTGCATGCGGAAGTTATCACCAGATGTATCAGACATCCACAGAACTATCCTGTTATCATTATAATGACCTACGTCAAAATAACTTTCAGGTCGCTCCTGTTGCGATTTCTTATACCAATTCATTTATGGATTATTCTCCAATTCATCGTACTTATTAATACGGATTTTATTGTTCTTTACCTTTTTAGTTTTGCGAATTATTCTTAAATTTCTGGATTTTTTGCCGGGAATATTTCAAGGGGAGGTAAGCGGTTATTCAAAGATTTCGAGAAAAACGTTCGTATAACTCTGTCTGGGAGGTAACTCTATATCTATATAAAAACACACCAGATAAGCATGGGGAAGGGTTAGGGTAGTGCTAGACGCCTTTTTATTTATACAAAAAGAAGCCCGCCGGTGATCATCCTTTCGGAGCCGGTGGGTCTTCTTGATACGTCCATATTATATAATCAAGTATCTCAATAAGTGGGTGGCAATCTAGCTAAGTCATCCTCTGTCCTTTCCTTATCATTCTCTTAACCATTCTCTCAACTCTATTGTAATTGCTTAGACTTTCGGGTGAATCTGTCGGGGGAGGAACTCGCATCCCCAACCCTCTGGTATGTCATGACTATCGCCATCGCTTTGCCCCTCGGCATTGAGCGATCCAAGTATGATCATATCGCCTACGATCATGTCGCCAGGGGCAAGCCCTACATTGAGATGGCAACAGGTCATCGTTGCCAAGGCGTTAACCTCTTTGCCTTTGAGCTTGCCTTCCTCGTCAATGTAGGCATGTACTTCTTTTGTCATTGGTATAAATTCGATCATACCTCCAACAGCAGACTGCATACTGTCAAGCCCTTTGTCAATTTCGATTTCCTCAACATCGCCATTTGTTCTGATCTGTAGTACTTTCATTGTTTTCTGCCTTTCAACTCTATTGCGAACAGTTAGTTAATCGGGAAAGCTCTTGCCGAGCGGTGAAAGCTTCTTCGAAGCGGGTGATCAGCCCAAGACTTTGTCGATCTCGTACCTCGTTTCTTTTGAAATTTCGCTTGCAGCCGTTGCGATTTCGTCTTTGGCTGTGACAATTAACGTCTGCATTGTCATGATTCGTTTGGAACGGGTTCTGATTAGTCGGCGGTTCGTTTTGGTCATTGTGTTACCCTTTCAAGTATATTGTAATTGTATTTTTAATCGGGGAAACTATACTTTGTCTTGATGTTCGCATACCAATCGGCAGGCATCGGCAAGAGCATCGTCAGCTTCGTTGGGGATGTTTGTCCCATAGTCATGCTCAATGAAGTCTCTTACCGCTTCGTATAGTTCTTGTGGGTCCATAGTATATTACCTTTCATCTCTATTACAAACGGTTAGTTAATCGGGAACTTGTTAACTTTGTACCATAATTTTGCTAGTTCCCGGACTCTTGTACATCCTTTACGATCTTTTGTTGACTGGTGTTGACTGACGAAGTGAAATACATTTTTATCTTGTTTCGCATGTTGTCTCAAGATTGTTGTCATTGTTTTCCCTTTCAACTGTATTACAAACAGTTAGTTAATCGGGAAAGTTTTACCCTTTGAGATTTTTGAGGGATGTATATTGTTTTAGCCAACGTCTTAACGGATGATATGCTCTGTTTGAGAGATGTACCAGGTATTGTTCTTCGCTAATTAGTTTTATCATATATCCGCTTTTTTTCTGTTCGACAGTTTTGACTTCTGGGCATTTCCGTATTTGTTTGAGTAATTTATTTCCTACTGCCATTTTGCTCATTGTATTACCCTTTCAACTGTATTGTATTTGTATTTGTATTCTTTTTCGGGATTTATACAGTTGCCATTGTATCGTAGAATTGGATAGACTTGTTGCATACTCCGCATCGGAACCAATTAGCTTTCAATACGTTTTTTCCTTTGCGATGTTTGAAGTATACTTTTCCGCATTGGCATTCGGCTTTGTATCGTCCTTTTGGCATTTCAGCGGTTTTTGCGGTTCTTTCTCCGTTACAACCTATTTTAATAGCTTGTTGTCTCCAGACCCTATCATGTCCATGATTTGCTCCGACGAGGAAATGGGCGATTTCATGTAGCATTGTATCGCGGATTTCGTTTTCGTCGTTTAGAGCGATAAGGTATTTAGAAAGTCTAATTTCTTTGCAAGTAGCGTTTGCGAATCGTTCTCTTTTGCTTTTACGTATTCCGAAGATTTGGGCATTTAGATCGGCAGCATGTCTTGGTAGACTTGGACCGGCTTTCCATACGCATACGCCTAGAGTTCTTTTTCCTCCGCTGATAACGAGTGGAATATTTTTCATTCCATGTTGGTTCATTAGTTGCCGTCCGAGTTGTTTTGCATCGTTTAAATTCATTGTTTTCTGCCTTTCAACTATATTGCAAATGATTTGTTAATCGGGAAAAAATGGAGCGGGGAACCGTTGTTCGGCTGGTTCCCCGCTGGGCGTAATCCCTCGCCCGATTATGCTTCGCTGGGGATTGCTTTCGTTGTCTCGAATTCGATAATTGCTTCTCTTACGCCTTCGGCATAATGGAAGATCGCATTATCTGAGTTATACTTTTTTTGTACTTCGTCGGCGTTTTTGAGTAGTTCTTTTGCTCTTACGATTCTTGCGTCATCATCTTTGCATTCTTCAAGAGCCTTGATTACTGCGTTCCAACCGTTATCAGTCGCTGATATTTTCGATGTTGCTGTCATTGTATTACCCTTTCAAGTATATTATGATTGTATTCTTTTTCGGGAAATTACAAATGGGTATCGAGTCCAGTTACTTCTGTAAAGATAGATTGTAATTGATCATTGTATACATTGTCAATCTCTTTGATTACCCAAGTTGCCCAAACGTATCGTTTTTTTGTGAATTTGGAAAATTCCATCTTGTAAGTATCGTCTGGCATTAGTCTTATTTTGACAAAGTTGATACCATCTTTCGCAAAATTGTTTGGAAGTTTGAATTGTAGGGCATTTCCATCGGCGAAGTGATCTTTGGCTCCGGTCATTGCGTTAAATCGACTACCGCCAAGCTGTTGTAATATTATCGTTGCTACGTTCATTGTATTACCCTTTCAACTCTATTGTAGTTGTAGAAATGATCGGGAATTCTATGCTGAAGGATTTGCGGCGCGATACATTTGTAATGCTCCGGTGAGCATATACTCGCCTTTCTTGAATCTCATGCAGAGAGACTGTGCTTGGGCGAATCGTTCTTCGGCGCTCTTCGAATCGTCAGAGAAGATTGCTGTGGCCCGGTACATATGGCTTCTTTCATTGTTTGTCAATTTCATTGTATTACCCTTTCAACTGTATTGTAGTTGTAGAAATGATCGGGTGATTTTAATATTCGCCTTTGGTTTTCCATGCTCTTCTTTTTGTTTTTGAGCATTTTCGTTTTTTGCTCGTATCGGCTACTCTCGGGCGGAATCTTGCTTCTGACAGTACTGCTGCCAGTAAGTCTCTTGGTATGTTATTGTTTTTGATTTTCTTAGCCATGTTATACCCTTTCAAGTATATTGTGACTTTATCCTTTTTCGGGAATTATAAGTAGCTAAGAAAAAAGCCATATTTCTATGGCTTCAATCTTTCGGCAAGCAAAACAATGATTCGATTTAGCGGATTATTTGATATCGTTGTCCGTTGATTGTTGCGGCGGTTACATCATGTATTCCCCATACTTGGAAAATAATGACATCATCTTCGGCAAGCCCTTGGTTTGCGTATTTGCTTTTTTCGCAAAGGAAAGGCTTTACAGCATCGGTATCAATCGGCGTACCATTGGCGGTACGATACTTTACATCCGATGATCTTTCAAGTTTGAAAGCGAAGTAGTTGGGCTTTTTGTCTACGTCTTTTTTGTTGTAACGGAAAGGCGTTAGCGTACCGTCTTTTCGGATAATCGGCATATGCCAACTTTTGCCTTGTTTGAATACATCGGCATTTAAGCCTTTTTTGGCAAGTTTGCGTAGTACGGCTTTATCGTAATGGAAATTGACCATACCGTTTGCGACTTGGCTTTTGAAACAATCGCCCCAATACGGATTTTTTACGGATTTGTCTTTACGATCTTTTTGTACCATTTTGCTGCTTTTCGACATTGTGGTACAATGGGTAAAGGTTATCGGCGTAGCGCCGCGTAGATCGCCAAGGACTTCCATAAGTTGTTCTGTCGTAACGATCTTGACAGGCTTGACGGTTTTTACTTCTACTGTCGGCTCGGTTTTTGTTGCTACTGCTACGTTCATTGTTTGGCTCCTTACATTGTTTGTTTGCTTGCTTCAACTCTATTGTAACAGTAAAAAAGATCGGGATTTTATTTAATACGTTTCCATTTGTACGCTGTTTGAGTTACAGACAAGGCGATTTGATACTCGTCTATCTGTACTTTGATTGCGAATGGTCTTTTCGTCATGTCGATATAGCCAAAGCCTAACGCTTCAACTCTTTCTTTCGCTGATTTTTGATAATCTGCAAAATCTTCGTATTCTTTTTCGTCTTGCCAGCGTTCATACAGATAGAATATTCTGTCTTGCAAGGCATTGAAAATACTAGTAGCTTTTGCTAATGCTTCAGCAGTCATTGGTAAATGTTTCTTCATCTTGCGTTACCCTTTCGAGTATATTGTATTTGTTTTATTATTCGGGGATTTGTATACTGTCTCGATGAACTAGGATATTGGCTCTAATCGAGTATGCTTCGACAAGATATAGCCCAGAACCTTTATCTTCCATGATTTCGCCATCGCTTGCTACTCTTCCCCATTGTTCATCATCTACATCGAAATGTATGATATCGCCTATTTTCATTGCATTACCCTTTCGAGTATATTGTATTTGTTTTATTATTCGGGAATAAATATGCAGACCGGAATATTGACAAAACCGCTCTGAATTCTCTTGCCGGTATCGGTTACAATGCCAGCTTCGACAAGAGCATTAAGCATGCCGGTATTTTCGCTGTAGTCTTTGATAAGGATTTCGTTATCTTCGAGAATTGCATCGGGTACGTTAACTGTTGCTGTTGCAATCGGTTCAGCAGTTTTCGCATCTACCAACTGTAAGGCTTTTCGTCCGTTATTGTACTCTCGGATATTGATTTTGCAATCCCAATGTTTGAATTTTACTTTCATTATATTACCCTTTCATCTCTATTGCAATTCGGTGTTTTATCGGGTGAATTGATCTACTTTCTTTTGAAACTCTTCGTTGCATTGAGCCTGTGGATTTGTTTCTTTATAGGCAAGCCAACGTATTACATCTCGCTCGTCAAGTTCTTTGGCAAACCTATTTGCTTGTCTCTTTTTTGCTTGTCGATTGGCTTTTTCTCTTTTGCCAGACATTGTTATACCCTTTCGAGTATATTATCTTTGCGTTTTTAATCGGGAAAAATGATACAACCGATATGTGGCTGTTTGATTACATTCTTGCCGGTCTCCTCTTGGTACGCTTTGTCAGCGTCTAAGATAGAATCAGCAACATACTCAAAGACAATTTCTCCTTTATTCTTGTTGTCTTTGTATATGAACTTCATGTTTCTATTGTATTCGGTGTTTTGATCGGGAAATACGGGCAATGGGAGTCGAACCTAATGCGTCCTGATTTTACATCGCGTTAATATCGTTTCAGGAGCCATAACCTTTCAGTCTAACAACTTTTTACAGACTCGCTTCCAAGTACGCCTACGAGGAGTTTATCTGCAATCCATCGTTTTCTGAACGCTCTGCCAATTGAGCTATGCCCGTCTTTTGCTTCATCTGTATTACAAACTGTTTGTTAATCGGGAACTCTAAACAATCCTTTTGGACCTTTACCGTAAACCTTGGGAAAGAACTCTTTAAGTAATGCCCATAATTGGGGTTTAGACGCTACTGGAACGATGTTCTCGTTATTTTTGTATCTTCGCCCCTCTATTCCTCTCCAAGCCCTTACAAAGCCTTCTGAGCGTTTATAAGGAGTCTTAACATACAACTTCCCATCTATTTCTCGTATGATGATCTTTGCATTCTTTTCTGCGTTAACGAATCGTTTGCGAATTTTGGTTGCAAGTACTGTAAGACCAAGAGTTTCTATTTCGGTGGCATACTTGTATATGCTTTCGATATCGCCTTTCTGGGCAGCTATTGCTGCAAGACAGGTTAGTTGGTTGCATTTGTCTTGTATTTCGGGCGAGATGCCAGCGGAATAATCTTCTCTGCAATCTGGACCCATTCCGATTGTAACGGATATCGCATCGACTAGCGGGCGACCGCAACAAACGCAAAAGCTGGCGAGAAGTTTTGTTTGCGGAGCGTTTAGATAGTTACTCATAATGATACCCTTTCAAGTATATTATGATTAGTTTCTTTTTCGGGAAATTAAAAATCTCCTACAACTTCCAACACTTCTATTGCCTTTGCTCTGATACCAGCAAAAACTCCCTTGACATAGGATAGCGAATCGTTAATGCCTGGAGCATCGTTATCAAAAGCTGATAAACGACTACCAGATAGATCGTTAATGCATGAATAAAACGTATGCTCTTGCCCATCCCTAAAATGGATAAATCGAATTTTACCCGCTAACGTTCCGGGTCGAGCCAAATGATTTATTGATGCATTATTTTTCATTGTTTTACCCTTTCAACTCTATTACAAACTGTTTGTTAATCGGGTGAAATACGGGCAATGGGAATCGAACCGTAACGCTACTGATTTTACATCGCGTTAATATCTTTTCAGTAGCCATATATTCCAGTCTGCGGTTTCTTACATACTCGCTACCAAGTACGCCTACGAGGAGTTTATATATCGTCTGTCGTTTTCTGGACGCTTTTCCACATTAAGCTATGCCCGTCTTTTTGCGTTTCATCTCTATTGTATTTCTTTTCTTTTTCGGGAATTAGTAACCAAGACGTTTCAAATCTGCGTTAAGTCTACGTCCGAGAACTTGATTCTCATCTTCGACATACGTTTGCCCAAGTTCATCTTTTACTATCTTCTGATTGGTTACTGCTACTCCATCATTGATAGCTTTTTCGAGTCTCTCTGCTAAACTCCTACGTTTGACAGAGATACCAAAAGTTCTTGGTCTATCAACTCCAGCGTTGGGATATGTTACCCAAACAGTTAAACCATCTGAATGAGTACTATCTCTTATCTCTGCTACTGGTTTCAAGTCCATTGTATTACCCTTTCAACTCTATTGTAAATGGTTAGTTAATCGGGAATTATATCTGTTATGCTCGTATCTCCCCTAATCGAGTTAAACAGTTCTGCATCCATATCAATAAGTACATCTGTCCAATCGTCTTGATTTGCATTCTCTACATCTATCAACAACTTAGCGTTGTTTGTCGATTTAAGTCGAATATCCTTGTCAGGGAATCGTTCGTTTAATTTAACCTTGAACAGTTTTTTGTACTTCTCGAACCTATCCGATTCAATCTTTTCGATTTGTTCATCGGAGAGACCATCTGAATCGCAAGCGAATATCTCGTCAAATATATAATAGGTAATCATTGTTATACCCTTTCATCTATATTACAAACATCTGAAAATTCGGGAAGATAAGAATTACAACTGGTACAATCATCGCATCGCGGGCAATCGTTGATATCCTTTGCCGAACAAAGATCTGATTCTACTAGTCCAAATATCTCTACTGAGTTTCCAACTTCGAAAATCTGAGAGTAAGGGAATCTCTTTTTGATCTCTACTAGATTTGTTTCGCAGCTTCCGATGTAACCGCCTTGGATGTAAAAATGCCATTTCTCCATTGTATTACCCTTTCAACTCTATTGTACTTGTATTCTTTTTCGGGATTTTATGAAGAACAGATACCGCCGACAACATATCCGATTTTGCCAGTTGCGTTCTGTTCTCTTGCTTTTACTCTTGCTTCTCCCAAGGCTATACATGTATCTTTGATTTTTTGTTCTGCCTTTTTTACTCTTTGCAATACTGTAGCAGAAAGAAGATTTTGGCTACAAAGAGGACATATCGTACTGCAAAACGTAGTATGCAAATGACTTCTGTTTAGTTTGCTCTTGCAGCCCTTACAAGTAACGAATTGACTTTTTGCATTATGAAAATCTTGTTTGGCTTTTGCTTCTAATACTTGTCTTTGGTCTTTGGCGGTTTCGTATTTTTCGTTTGCTTTTTTTACATAAGCTGGTACTTTTTTACCGCCTTTGATTTTGAACGGGACAGCCATCGGACCAGACCATTTGCGATGATTTTCGCTAATATGCTCTAATGCTTCGTCTTGGGAATTGAATGGTCCTCTATTAACCCATTCAATAGAACCGTCAAGCATACCAATACATCCGCTATAAGAGCATCCATCTTGGTACTGAGAATGGGATACTTCTTCGTCCCATTTGGTTTTAATTACGCCCTTATCGTCTGTAAGGAATGTTCTGCTGTCTAAGTTTGCTCCCATGGTATTACCTTTCGAGTATATTGTATTTGTTTTCTTTTTCGGGGAAATCGGAATTACCATTCTCCGTTAAAGTTATCATCTGACAGATGTTCAGAGACTCGTTTTTGTTCTAAGCAACGTTCTATTCCGCTGATGAATCGAGTGCCAGGTATCGGAACTTGTTTCATTACTTCTTGTTCTGTCAACAGTTGTTCTCGTAATCTTTTTCTTTGTCTAGTTCTTTTTGTCTTTTCTGTCTTGATATTCCCCATTTTTAATGTCCTCCTGTCAATTCAATTTCCCAGTAATTATCTGTATTGTTGACGTTTGTGACTTCAAAGACAACGCCTTCTATGGCGAGTTGAGCTACTACGCTTGCCATTACTTTTGCGTCGTAGACTACGATTGTATTCGGTTTGCTCATTGTATTACCCTTTCAACTCTATTGCAAACAGTTTGTTAATCGGGAAACGGATTAATAATCCCAACCATAATACTTGATAAGTTCAACGACAGGCTTATATCGAGCCTGTTTAAGAGATTCGACCAATACCTTAACTTTGCGAGTAAGACATTTTGAGACCGATTTCCAGCCGCTCATGGAAGAGTAGAGTTCCCAAGGATTATCTCCCTTGAACAAAGGCTCGATATCTTCGTTCTTATGAAGAGCAGTCTGCATTACCTTGTCGAACATCCATCTCGGTTCGGTGTCACAAGCTCCGAAGTTTGAACGACTACTCATGTAGTTTTCAAAGGCTTTTACTGCCGCTTTAGCCTCTTCTAATGTTTCAATCTGTTTCATTGTTTGTTACCTTTCATCTCTATTGTTTTTGCGTTTTTAATCGGGAAAAAGGAATGCCCTGTACCCGGTTCCTCAGGTACAGGGCTAATCAAAAAAAAAACAAAAAACACAAACCTCGTTATCATCCGCGCAAAGATGAGCTAATAAACATCAATGGTCGAGACGGGGTTATAGAGCAAAAGGTGACTCAACCCAAGGCACAAGGAGCCTTTCAACTATATTGTATTTAGAATCTTTTTCGGGAAATTAGAGATTAAGCCCGAAAGACTGATAACGTCTAATCGGTGTTACTTCAAGGTGCTGTTCATCGAACTTGAACTCTTCTTTGTGTGCTCTCTTCGCTTCGACCCAGAGTGCTGCGTCACAGTCTTCTTCCAAGAACACCTTGTCGGCTCGTTGGTAAGAGTATAGGCTGATTTTTTCGAGGATACCCAGTCTTTTGCATTCGGCTCGTGTTACTTCAAGCCAACCGTGTCCGGGATCAGTATGGAAAATGTATATGTCCATTGTTTGCTACCTTTCAACTCTATTACAAACGATTAGTTAATCGGGGAAAACTCTTTCAGAGCGGAATTAACTTTCCTCGTATTGCATAGCTAGATATTCGTCATAATCAATACTATCTTCATCTTCGTATTGACAACTATCGCAAATTGATTGAAATTCTTCAGTAGGCTGGAACTCAAATCCGCATTCATCGCAAACTTTTGTTCTATCTCTCCAAGCATCAGGACAGCCTTGTTCGTGGCAAAAAACGCCATTGATTACGCTGGGAGAACAACCGTCGCAACCGCCGAAGACCAAACTTATTTCATCGCCGTTTTTGTATTTTTCTCTCATTGTCATACCCTTTCGCTTCTATTACGAATGGTTTGTTAATCGGGAAAGTTTCTTCGAGACCGAAAAAGGACTGCTAGGAATCGAACCTAGACGGTGATCAACCTACCCATGAATTGTCTGTTTCCGGTACCCGACAACAAACAATTCCAATCCTTACAGTCAGTCGCTCCAGCATCGCTAGCCAGAGCGACTGACAAGGGTATTTCTATTCTTCTTTGGCGGGAATCTCGCCGGTTGATTCATGCTGGAGGAGACAAGCCCTTGCCCCTTCTGCGTAATGGAAGAGACCGCTGTTAGCGTCATGTTCGGCTTGAGTCTTAGCGATCTTGTCTGCAAAACCGCTCATATCGTTTCCATCGGTCAATGCCTTGACGATTGCGTTCCAACCATGTTTGTACGATTTGTTTTTGATAGTTGATGTCATTGTTTTGCGTCCTTTCATCTCTATTGCAAACAATTAGTTAATCGGGAAACTATCCGACAGTTACCCATCTCATACATGTCTGCAAGAGATGATCATAGTCTCCAAACATTGCTTCGTGCTTAAAACTTGCGATCTCAGCAGCATCGACGTTAGCTCGTTTCAACGCCTTTCCTACGTTTGCCAAGATAGCATAAGCATTGCCATCGTTGCCTGTCAGTTGAACTTTGATATCGGGATACTTTATGTCGCTCATTGTTTTCTACCTTTCAAGTATATTCTATTTGCGTTTTTAATCGGGAACTACGATTTCTTCATGCCCAATGAATTCGATTCTGAAGTATCTTCCAGCAATACAAACAACATCTCCGACAGAACTAGACCTTGTATTTTCTGTCAATGCTGTTACATCTTCGTTGTTGCTCCAATGGGTATCAATACTATTTGTCAGATGATAAGCCCTGTCAATAATTAGCGTTACTCTCTTTTCATAGTCTATTTCGACATTTACATCTGCGACATGAGTGAACTCTTTGGGGAACTTCGGTTGAACTTTGCCCATTCCGAAGGTGGGATGATTTGCATGATATACTTTTACTTTCATTGTTATACCCTTTCAACTGTATTACAAACGATTAGTTAATCGGGATTAATGTGTCTGCGAACATTTCCCACTTAACTCTTTGTCGCCATTCTTTCCATTCCCTATCATTCCAATAGGTGCAACGACTCGGTGGAAAAGGTCTTAGCGGTCTACTTCTTAGCACAATTTGGTGCCAATCTTCGGGGTGATGACTCAATTCGGTGTTGGTCGTGATACGTCCATCAGATAATCTAACCTCTTCGATCTGGTGTGTGGCTTGATCCACGATGCGTCCATCTCTTAGTCTTACTTGTTTCATTGTAGTCCTTTAGTTGTTGTCGGGGTCGGCTCCAGGACAGTGCCAACCGAACATTGATCCAGTTACCATCGCATCATGCTGGGCTTCGGTGACGTTGAGGTTTCGATTGAACAACTCTGCTGTCTTTTTTGGATCGCCATGACGTTGAGCAACAACTTCATACCCAGACTGTCCGGCTCTAATCCTTATAAGGCGTTCTGTGTCCTCTACATTTGTTACGCTGTAACAGTAAGGAGGAAGACTTGCGATAACTTCTTGTGCTGTTCTCATTGTATTACCCTTTCATCTTTATGTTTGCGTTTTTAATCGGGGAATAGCGAAAAATACCCTTGAGAGGATTTGAACCTCCGACTCCGCGATTTCAAGTCGCGTACTCTACCTACTGAGTTACAAGGGTTCCCCATCCATAAGCACGCTTGCAATCATAACTTATGTATGGTCCGACAATGAAAGACGATTCCGTTGAGGTAATCATGATCTTGACCCAGTATTCGACGCATCAACGCAAACCATCTTTCAATTCTATTGTATCTTTATACTTTTTCGGGATTTAAAGCTTCATCTCTTTTTTGCTTTTGTCCCTTAAAAATTTCTAACTGCTGTAAGGCTAAAGCTTCCGTAGAATAACATGAGGACAAAGGGACATTAACGATATCATCTGGGCTACATCTCGGTGAAGATGATAGTTCTTGATAAGACCTTTCAACTGTTGTTCGATAAGATCAGCAGTCTTAGGGTCTCTTTCGATTGCAATAACAAATGTATCTACGTCGATTGTTCCTTGTTCTAATGCCTCTCTAACACATTTGCATTTGCTACCAGGAAGGCAAAGATATGTTTTCGCTGGTGTCTTTTTGTCGCTTTGTATGGCGATAGTTCTTGCCGCACGTTTCATCGGCGCATTCCATTTTTTCGTAGCTGCATCCATCGTTTTATTCCTTTTATGTTACGTCTATTATGATTCGTCGTTCAACTGTATTGTGACTTGATTTTAAATCGGGTGTTTCGAGAATTGATTTACTTGATGATCTTTTTTGCGATTTCAAACAACGTCTGGCTGTCTTGTAAGAACAACTCTTTTCTTGCATCTACTTCTTTTTGAGCGTAACTAACGACTTGACATTTGCAATCTTCGATAGGCATTGAATTAACAACATTCCATTGTTTCCCATCAAATTTGTAACATTTTGCATATGACTGGTGATCATATGCGTTTCTGCGAATAACAACCTTTAGTTTATGATTATTCCATTTAACGATGCGAATGAAATAC
>Ga0233412_10000567_pt1 | contig 21077 bp, 21 predicted proteins | sample Na_anoxic_4_MG_FD_180667 | JGI IMG/M metagenome (GOLD analysis project Ga0233412, IMG submission 180667) | Seawater microbial communities from Saanich Inlet, British Columbia, Canada - Na_anoxic_4_MG | ecosystem: Environmental > Aquatic > Marine > Inlet | place: Canada: British Columbia...
CACAGCAGCAGGCGCAGCAGCAGGCACAGCAGCCGCAGCAGGCGGAGGGCGCGCTGCGGGCCCAGCAGGCACAGGCCCCATCTCGACGCCTGCTGGGGGCGGCGGTGCAGCACGAGGTCGAGACTGATCTGCCGCACTGGCACCGGGCATCGCCCAGGTGGCCCGCGCCGTGCCCCCACGCTTTCGCGTGAGAGCCCGTTTCTTTCCTTGTTTCTTCCTGGTTGTCGGCATGTATATATATACATGGAGATATTTTAACGTTTTTTCGTTAAACTAGATTCAAGACGAGCAAGTGATAGTGTATGATCCGGGCGGTGACCAACACGACAAACACGCCGCAGCAGCAGTGCCAGCAGGCGTCTAGCACCGTGCCGTCGTCGTCTCGGCACGCGTCGACCCAGGCATCGAACCCCGCTCGTAGCGGGTGGCCGCCCCCGCGTCGGTGCTTTGCGACAAAGTCGGTATTGTTCAGTGTGATGAGAAAATGATTCGTCCGGCTTCTTCTCCTCACCTCCCGTGGGAAGACGACGTTGCAGTTGTCGTCGCAGATGAACGGCTCACCTTCCCTCGCGGAGTCTGTGTCGCTGCTCTCGCTCATTAGAGGCTATAGCAAATCTCTGTTCAAGTCGTTTTATTTCTTACTGGCAGGTTTTCTGGTGACGGGCGACTCTCCCTGCGACAACTTCTTGCGGCCGAAGTGCCTCAGCTTCTCAACGACTTGCTGCTTGTAGCCGCTGTGCAGGAAGGTCCAGTATCCCCGGATGCTGCCGAGGTCGGTGTCTCTCGGCACTGTCTGATCGATATACGTGCGCAGCAAGTCGTGGTCGTCATATTCGAACTTAAGGGTGGTGAAGAGGTGTTCCTTGGCCTCGTCGCGGCCCATTGAGACCGTCTGGTACCATGGCTCGTGAGCGTCAGTCATTGTGGGTCGTCCCTCCGCGACATCCTACTTCAATTTTTGCCACGATAGTCTCCCCCCGCCCTTCGTTCGGGTGAGGAGCGGGCACGATGCCTCCCCTTGGGACAGTCTAGTCTATCCGCGCGGGAACACGACGTGGCCAAGGGACCGACCCTGCTTTCACCATACCTCTCTCCTTTAAGGTCATCCGGCTCAGTACTTCGCGCAGTCGCGGTTCTTTCGCCCGTGTCCCCTTGCCGCCGGCGGTCGCCTACTCGGGACACCGAGATCAGCCACACCGCGATGACGGCGCCGACAACGACGACCAGAAAGCTCGGAGTATACATAAGCATCCCTACCATGAAGAATACGGGTGGTCGGGATCACGCAGGAAAGGTCACGAAAAAGGAACGTCTGTATCCATATGGTCGCTGCAATAACACGTTGGGGACTTAGAACGTCCTTCCTGCATCAAGAGATTTTCTCATGGTAGCTATACAATGACTAGTGAGCGAGAATTACCCGTATTTCCGATTAGTCTCTCGATACCGCCAGAGAAAATCGTAGGGGAAGTACCCGCCAAGCATAAATTAGTTGCTCACATCATACCCGGGAAATTGTCGACGTACATCTTTGAGAACGAGAAGGACTACTACGAGGATTACCAGAAGAGCTATTTCGCACACACAAAGAAAAAAGCTGGATATGACTGTACGAGGCATCTGGAGATATTAGCGAACGGCTGCATTCACATTTTCGAGGACATAGAAAGAATTCCTGAGAATACAATGACTCATTACCCTATTGATTTGTTAAAGGAAGTATATGACCTGATGAAGAGGAACCGGTTTAGTAGAGCGAATTATGATCGTTATGCAAACAGGCTGCTGGAGTGGACGAGAACTAACCTGACGACCGTATCCATGGCTAGGTACATTCTTAGAAAAACCAATCATGAACATGTACGAAAAATACTGTTTATCTCAGAGGGTGGTCCGGATTACTTGAGATGCCTAACATTGATTGGACTCAAGGAAATATTTGGTGAGGAATGCTACGACTATCCAAAAGTTGAGCATGTATACACGAATTATTCCGGAAACATAAAAGATCTATATGGAAAAGGCATCTCTTACACGAAGGTCGTGAACGAGGACCACCGGGAAGATCGTGCAGTTCCTGACCTCATCTCGAACCATTATTTCGACATTGTCATATACGGCTCCATACACAGATCCAGTATGTTCATGGATCTGGTTCAGAAAACTTACGAGAGCGATGAGATAATATTATTATGCGGGGAAGATCTTCATGAGGACTGCGTGCTGAACAAATATCCTTACAACCATAGGTTTAGAAGAGAGCTATGAGAGGGCGCCTCGAGCATTTAGCCGGTCAAAACACGGTGTCGGTCGTTTAGTTCTCGTACCAGTGCCGGAGCTGAGGGTCAATGGTGTGGTGCTCGATGCACTCACGCGCAGCGATCACGAGTCTAATGCGAGGCGGTGGGTCCGCGTGGCGGCGTCTCAGTGTCTCGTGGTCGGCAAGTTCCGTTCCGTTGCTTACTAGTTTCATGCATTCGACTGGCCATTCCGGATGGTCGCGGTAGATGATGCTCTTCAGGGCGTCGGTGCGACATGCGTCGTCGACTGAGTATGTCAGCGTCTGGCTGGCGGACGTAGTTACGGTAAGCCTCATGCTATTCTGGTATAGCATGAGAATAGATTCTAAGCCTTTTCCCCTAATGGATGTTCGTGATGTCGCCGCTCCGCCTGAGGACGGTGTCGACCTGGGCTTCGGTGAGAGGAAGCTGGTATACTACCCCGTCGCCGTCCTCGTTGCGCAGGATCACCCACGACTGGTGCGCCTTCGGCCGGTTTCGCGGGCCGAAACGGATCTTGTTCGGCTCCCGAGTCTTGCGGGCGCAGAACTTGTGCAGCTCCGGCGACAGCTCGAATTCCTTGCTGTCAAAGCAGCGTCGTTTCACCTCGAACAGCTTCATCGCCTGCGGCAGCCGGGACAGGTCAGCCCACGATTCGGCCAGCGATTGCAAGTGCTCCTCCTCGGGCGACTTCTCCAACAGGTCGTATACGCACTGGCCGAACAATCTCATGATGACAATCAGCATCAAACCCTGCGAGACCAGCATGGATACATAAATTCGTGGTGATGCTTTTAATATGGTTAGCGACAGTATTATAGTCGCTCATTGACGAAATTTGAAATTAAACACAACAACCCATATACAAGTACATGGGTTGTTGCGCAGCTAAGCAAGTCGACGAGCAGGACGTTCTCAACTTCACCGCCGTTAGTGGCACGCAGTGGAAAGACACCGTCCCCTTCGTGGCGCCGGTGAGCGGCGGGGTGTGCATCAAAGTCTACGACGGCGACACGATTACGGTGGCATCGCGGCTTCCGTGGAGAGAATCACCTCTCTACCGCTTTTCCGTGAGGCTCAACGGGATTGACACCCCGGAGATCAAGGGTGCGAACGATGCTGAGAAGCGCGTGGCGGTGAAGGCGCGCGATGCCCTGAAGCTCAAAATCCTGGACAGGCAGGTCACCCTGAAAAATGTGACGACCGAGAAGTATGGCCGCCTGCTTGCGGACGTGCACTGCGACGGCGTCCACTTGAATCAGTGGATGATTGAGCAGCGCTACGCCGTGGTGTACGACGGCGGCACGAAGAACTCTCCTGCGAACTGGGAGGACTTCCACGCGGGTCGGTAGAGATTACTTGTCGTATTGACATATGAACGAGAGAGTGAGAGACCAATCCATGTTGTTAAGGTTTATGACGCGTCCGTACTCGTCGAGGAATTGGATATGCAATTTTTGAATGTCCACCGGCCCGAAGTATGTCCTGGTCGTCACGACACCGAGTACACTTGATTGGAGGTAGGCCGCCGAAGACTGTAGCTGCGAGAGAGATATCTTTGACATGACGCTTGAGTTCCTGAACACGGACTGTGCGTAGGCCTGGGTGAAGTTCTGGTTCACGTTGTTGTTGTAGTCGTCGATGACGATGTAGCCGTAGGCAGGTCCTTTGACGAGCGCGATTCCCTCTGATATGAAGACATTGGGATTGTTCTTCGCGTGCTTCACCCAGTCCCCTTGGGGGTACGGCGCGTGCTCGACGAGCGACGTGGGCCAGCCGCTGCTGCCGGCGGGGGCGGGGGTCAGCACGCCGTCGTTGACAGTATCGATGTTCACGACTCCTCTATACTCTGCGTTACGAAAACCCAGCTGCCACCCGAGCTGCAGCTGCAAGGGGGCCATGTAGTCCGCCTGGCTCGTCGGGTCGCTGCTGTTCACGTTGAACTCGACGCCGAGCAGCCGCTTGATGGGATAAAGGGTCTCGTCACCGATGGAGGTGGAGCTACCGTGGGCGGCATACCACGGCTCCCATACCAAGTTCGCGCTGGCGTCTATGGTCTTCTCGTAGAAGTATGACTTCCCCGTCTTCCGGTCGATGGCGTATGCAATGCGGGGGTAGAACTCCGGGACGTCGAGCGCCCGACAGATCGCGTCGTTGACGGCGTCTTCGAGCTTCTCGAGTCCTTCCTCGCCGCCGAAAGGCGGGGAGTAGTTGCCGTCGGGGACCGTGACGACGTAAGACCCGAAGACCACATTGGCGGATAGCCAGGAGGCGACGACGACCGGGGGCCCCGGATATTGACCCGGCACGTATTTCGTCGCCTGGGGCTCGGCGACGTTCAGCACAAACTTGTTGTTGCCCCGGCTCTCGCTGATCGCATACCAGGAGACCGGCATGATGGCCTCCTGCAGCGTCATCTGGATGACATTGTCGAGTTTGAAAGGAAGCGTGATGTGGATGTCAGAGCTTATGGTCGTGTAGTAATCGTCCCTGAACTGCGTGTCAATGTTCACCAGCTTCGTGATCGTGTGCGTGTTGATCGGGTTGATTTGCCCGGGCGGGGCGACTGGCTGGTCCGTAACTCTTCCAGAACCGAGGTAGGTGTTGACCGCGATGGCATTCTGGGGTTGGGTGGTGGCTATCAGGGTTCCGTCAGGCCCGCCGCCGTTCGCCTGCCCGACAAATTCCCCTTGCCGGCCCGTCTCGCAGCCGCCGTCGGCAACCTTGTGCGTCAGCCTCGCGGCCACCGCGTCGAGAAAATCGACAATCTCCTCCGTCCTGGCCGCTCCTAAAGTATTGTTTGCCAGGATTTGACTGTTAAGCTCTCGCTTCTTCTGCGCGATGCCCTCCGTCGTGTAGGGATACGACAGGCCGAACAACTGCTCTATGTCGTCGCAATCATAGTGAGTTACGTCAAGGTCGAATTTGTCCAGGTTCATATATACTGTAGTCTGAATTATATTTAAGCACACAGTGGTCAAACATAATGAATCTGGCCGGTCCCGTCCTCCCTAAGACACCACGCAGCATGTTTTCTCGCCCGGAGGCGAGCGCTCTTGCAGCGATATCCCGTCCTTCTCTACCTCCATCGCGCGCATCCGGTGCTTTATCCCTTTGCATCTCTCGACCCCTGGGCCTCGAAGGATCCTTGCGGCAAACTGGGGGACAACAAGGTCCAGGTTCTCTCCGGTGAGCGCGTTCGTCTCCGCGTAGAGCAGGTTGTTGTCGTCCGCGAACCTCAGGACCTCCTCCTTCGGCACCTGGCGCCTACCGACGTCTATTTTCGTGCCTAAAAGCAGAATCGGGTGTTCGTGGCCCTTGCAAGAAGCGTTTCGACGAATGTCGTTCATCCACGTAAGCAGGTTCGCAAAACTCCGCCGGCTGGTCACGTCATACACGAGAAAAGCTCCGCATATGTCCTTGTAGTAGCTTCTGACAATCGACCTGAAGTTCTCTTGTCCAGACGTATCCCAGCACGCGAGTTTCACGATCTCTCCGCCGCCGAGCTCGATGTTGCGAGACGCAAAGTCAATCCCGATCGTTGGGTCGTACACCGTGTTGGTGTTGTCCTGGCGGATATAGGTGTTAATAAATGTGGTTTTGCCCGTATTGTAGTCTCCCACCACGATCAGTCGCAGTGCGTGGTCGTAGTCCGCCAGCTCTCTATATTTGGAGCCCATCTATAGAATAGCGCCGATAAAACTTTGACTGACTCGGCCTCAGTCCGCGGTCCCGCAGTGCTTGCAGTAATGTGGGGTGTGGCTGTCACAATACACCCCGTAGTCCCTTACCCATTCGTGTTCGCATTTCCTGCGGATTTCCCGCGTGACCTGCGCATGCTCGGCCTCCGCGCCTCGCAGCTCGCACTCCAGCTCGCTCGCGCGCAGCGCCAGGGTTCTCTGCTGTGCGCGAAGGTCGTCGCTCTCGCTGAGCTCGTCGCCTACCAGCATGAGCGCCATTATGCTGTAGTTGTATAGATCGATGTATGTGTCTGCGACGGACTCGCTGGTGGTCTCGGCGTCCTTGCTGGCGAGCGAGCTGATGCGCGCGATCTTGTCGCCCATACGTACCATGACGCCGACGATGCCGTAGTCGGCGAACGCGTCGCCGTAGTCGGCGTTCTTCCTGGCGAACAGTTCGCGGGCCTCGTCCTGGAATCTGCTCAGGGCGGCCGGCGGCGGCGTCTCTACTAGCTCTAGTGAACGCGCAATGACTATGTGGCCTATGCTGGCGTACACCTGAATCGCCGCGAGCAGGTCCGCCAGACCCTCGAGGTTGTTGAAGCTAACTCTGGCGTTCGTCCTGGTCTGGGTATTGGCGACTTCGTGCCATATGGCGCCGATTTCGTTGAGAACCTCTTCTTGGACGCGCTTCCGCCCATCGGGCGTCACCTCGCCCGCGCTGTTGAACACGTGCCCGATGACGGTGATGAAGTTGTCGGTGTATGACACCTTGTCCAGGTCGCCCTGGATCCTTCTAAATTGGTCGACGCGATCGGTCATGGTTGATATAAAATACGAACTGGTAATTCTATATCAATTTCTCCCCGCAGCCTAGCACTTGCGGTATACCTTCCTCCAGATGTTCGCGCGACTGCTGCTGCCCACTTGCCCGACGACGCTGTGGGGTTTGTAGTAGTAGTTGTGCTGGTATTGGAAGGGTCGCGTGTAGGCCATGCGGCCTAGCGTAGCCGCGTGGCCGCACTTTCCACACTGCTTTCTGGATATTACAAACTGCGACATCTATGTATATATATAGGTCATAGAAGTTTATCTGGCGCCCCCACAGGAGCCGCACCCGCCGCCGGACGGTTTCGCACGGTACAGTTGCCCCATGCTTAGAATCGCCGCCTGCTTGCTCTGGGCCCGGGCCGCGGCGCTCACGGCCTGCGGTCGGGGAGGGAGAGCGCGAGAGACGGCGTTGCCGCCGCACAGGTTCATGTACAGTTTTTGCATTGTATATACAGAGGAGAAAAAATCACCTTCAGCGAGTTACGTTTCCGCTAAACCGCACTGGCAGTCCTTGGACGCGACGATGCTGAACTTTACATTCTTGCCGCCCCGCGTGAGGGACGGGTTTTCGACGATCTGGTTGTAGGACGGCCGTCTCTTCTCCCGGTTCTTGTACGCCCCCGCGCCCGCGCGCAGGACCGCACCCTTCTTGCGCGCCAGGTAGCGAGCATACGAGCCGTGCTTAACGTCGACGCCGACTCCACCTGCTGAGGTCATGCCTGGCCAGCCTCGCGTCTTTGAGCCGTGGCTGCTGCTGGTATGCCGGTAGACGGTCTGGCTCGCCGTAGTGACGTGTGGAACCTTGCGATCGCTCATCGTGCTAGGGTTGTTGTACAGGCCTTTCCATGTGGGCTCGGCGGGCCTCGCCTGGAACACGGTAGCCGCCGCGCGATTCATCGCATACTGGCTCGAGTCTACCCGCACCACCTTCTGGATGACCTGCTGGCGCTGGTCGAGGCGCAGCTGCTGGACCGCCGCGCAGCGTGACGGTCCCCATGCACCGCCGCACTCGCCACAGGAGCGGCACTGGCTTACGACGTTGCAGTTATTATCACATTTGCACTCACCACCTCCCATTCGTATATACTTATCGACTATTAAAAATTGAAGCCTTGCGTTGCGACCTGATAGTGACATACTGCTATGACATCGTTCTCGGACACTATTGGCGACGAGAAGGGTCGCCTGGACGACGACCTCCCGAACGAGGTGTCGATGCGCGACGTGATGCTTGCGATAGCAGAGCTCAGGCGCGAGGTGCAGGAGCTCCGCATCGATCTTCGGCTTAAAGGGGGCGGCGCGCGGCCTACGGACGTCCTCGACTGGCTCAACTCAAGACCTCGCCTGCCGCTGTCGTTCCGGCGCACGCTCGAGACGATCGAGTGCGGGACCGAGGATCTCGACCTCCTGTTCAGCACTTCGTTCACCGATGCCGCCGCGGAGATCATTCGGCGGCACGTTGCAGGGCAGGCCGAGCCGACGCTTCGTGCGTTCACTCAGAAAGACGGGGTCCTATACCACTACGCGGGGAGGCGGTGGAAGGCCATCGACTGCACAGAGTGGGAGTGTGCAGTCGGTGTGGTGACCGGGAAACTGGCTAAAGCATTCTCGGAATGGTCTGCGGAGCACATAACCGACCTTGCCAACAGCAGACAGCAGGACGAGTGGCTAGAGAAGACGAAGAAGGTCCACGGGCTAACTGTTCCAGGCCTGGTGGCGATCAAAAAAAGAATCTACAATTCCATCAAGGTCGACGCCCGCAGGTGCGACTAGGATATTTGTTTACATGAATGTTGTCTTGAAGGCGTCTACGGTGATCACGGGGATCCCTGCCGCCTCAGCCGCCTCCACGCTGGACGAGGTGTAGTGCTCGTCCTTTTTGATCAACAGGCTCGTGCTCTTGTTAACGCTGGAGGTGACGTTGGCTCCAACCGACTCCAGATAGGACACGATGTCTTTGGCGCGGGAGCCAGTTAGCACTACGTTCTTGGCGTAGAGGGGGTTGCTTGTGTCGTATTGTTTTTTCTCGGGAGGCTTGATCTTGTCCATAAGGTCGGCCTCCTTGAGGAACGCGACCATGTCAGGGATGCGGGCGACGAAGGCCTGTGCGGACTTGGCCGCCATCCCCGCTACGCTTTCCACTTGCGCGATCTTCTCGGTGTCGCTTGCCTGCGAAGTGAGGATATCGGGGAATGCCTCCAGGACCGGCAGGACGCGTTTCTTGCCGATGCCTCTGCCGAATATGTGGCTTGCGCCGATGATCTGTGCCAGGGTGGCGGACTCGATCTTCGACTTGATGCTGTCGAACACCTTTGCTGCGGACTTCTCCTTGAAGCCCTCAACAGTGAGGAGGTCTTCCTTTGTCATGTGCAGAACCTTCGGGATTGTGTCGAAGCCGGCTTCGACGATGCGGCGCGCGTTTCCTTCCCCGAGGCTCTCGACCTTGAGATCCTTGAAGAACTGAATGATGCATTGCAGCTGCACAGCCTCGTTCGCCTTGGGGTCGAGGACCATGACGTCCACGTGGCTCGGGCTCCACTTGTAGGGGACGTCGGGCATCTTCGCCTTCGTGGCAGGTGCGATGACCGCCAGGATGTGCGGTATCACGTCACCGCTGCGCACGATCTGCACGACTGCGCCGATGCCGAGTTTGTTGGTCTCGACGTATTCGCCGTTGAACGCTGTTGCGTAGGTGATGGTCGTTCCGCCGAGAACGACCGGCTCGATCTGGATCCTCGGTTTGAGGTAGCCGTGGCAGCTGGCGCCCCACAGCACGTCGACCACCTTGGCCTCGGCGACCTGCTCGCTGAGCACCATCTTGAACGCGAACGCGTGCTCCGGGTTGCCCTTGCCCCGGGGGTAGATGCGGTCGTCTGCCACAATGATCCCGTCGATCTCATACTTGTAGGACTGGCGCCAGTCGACGAGCGTCTCCGACAGCTCCTCGTTGGTGACGTTCTCCCGCGTCTCGTAGAGGATCACCTCCACGCCGATCTCCTCGAGGTATTCCATCTGCGCCGAGGGCTTGAGCTCGGGCACCAGCACTTCGTAGGCCACGAAGTGGATGTCCTTGTAGACCGTCGGGTCGATGTTCTTCTCGCGGTTGACCACGCCAGCCATGAAGTTGCGAGGATTGGAGTATTCATCGCTGTATTTGAGCCGGAATACCTCCTTCGGCACCATGAACTCGCCACGGATGGTGATGTTCGGTGTGTCCGGCAGGTTGAGGAACGGGATCATGTGACTGATGTCGCCTCCCTCCTTGCCGTTGCCGCGTGTGTAGAGTTTTCTCTCGCCACCTTCGGTGGAGTAGAGGCCACTCACACCGTCCGCTTTTCCGGAGATGACATACGGTCCAGGATACGTCGCGCGCCACTTCTCAAGGGCGCCGGTGTCCGGCTTGATTTTGTCCATCGAGGGCATCTCGTAAGGAAGCACGACCTTGTTCTTCTTCACCGCCGTGCCGACGGCTGTCGCCGCTGGGTTGGTCGGTGCGCGTGCGACGAGATGGTCCTTGAGGATGTCATACTCGTTGTCCGTCATCAGCGGCTTGGTCGCTCCATGGTAGGCGGAGTCGGCCGCCGTCAGCATGCTTGCGAGTGCGTCCTCTGTCAGGGTCTTGAGCGCTGCGATTCCGCGGGTTTGGAAGTCCGTGATCAGGCTCATCGCTGACGGTTCGGGTTTCTTCTTCAGCGTCTTATTCCTGGCGGGCGGGCTTTCCGTTGGTGGCGCGGTGCTCGTCGCCGCGGGGATAGACGCGACGTTGAGCTTTGGTGCCTTGCGTCGCTTCGTCTTCTCCACAGGAGTAGGCGACTGAGCCACGGGGAGAGCCGCGACGTCGAGTTTTGGTGCTTTGCGCCGCTTCGACTTTTCCGCCGGCGGAGGCGACTGAGGCTCACTGCCGACCACCTCGATTGATCGCACGCCCTTGCGGTCTTTCGGTGCCTTGTAGCGCAGCCCGAGGAAGTCGAATATGGATTTCTCGTCGGGAAATTCGTTCTCGACCTTGTCTCCCTTTACCTTGCCGTGCTGGACGCTCAGCCCCTGCTCGTTGAGCGTGAAGCCCTTTGCGAGGGCGGCCTCGCGCATGGCCACGTTGAAGTATTTGCTTCCCGTGAAGTAGAGGATTGCAAACGCGTAGTCACGTGGCGGGGTGTACATGAAGTCAACCCGCCTCGCCGGCTCGCCTGGGAGCTGCATGATCGTCAGGCTCTTGGTCTTGCCATCGGTGAGGAACACCTTGATCAGGTCGTCCTCCTTGAGCTTCCTCATGAAGTCCGCGAACGCTTTCCTGTCGTTGGATTCATTGGTGATGATGATGTCAATGTCGCCCGACGACGCCGCGCCGCGCCTGTAGCTCCCGACGATTTCGAAACGAGATCCCGCGGGCGCTACGGCATCGAAGATGGGACGCAGTGCGGCCTCGTAGTTCTCCACTTCCGCGCGCGGTATGCGCCGGATGATGTCGTCATGGTATTTGAGTCCTTGGAGCTGCTTCTCATTGAGTAGCTTGGTTGCATCGGGAGAGGCCTTGAGCTGGTCGACCGTGGTGATGCCATGGGCGATGAGCTCTTTTGCCTTTGCGGGGCCGATGCCGTAGACCTGCGTGAGCGCCACCACTGGGTCGGCGCGCTCGCGTTCCAGTGCGGCGATTGCGCCTGTGCGCATGTACTCCTCAAGCTTAGTGATGATGGCTTTTCCGAGGCCCGCCTTCAGCTCGGCCGGTGCGTTTTTTAGTTGTTCAACGGAGATGATGTCATCTGGGTAGACCATGAGGCGCTCCGCACCGCGCTGGTAGGCCATGGCGCGCATTGGCTCGCCCTTCCTAGTCATAAGAGCACTGAATTCCTCCAAAATCCCGATGAATTCCTCGTTGAGACGCTTTGAAGCGGGTGTGGTGGCGCTGGCCATTGTTGATTGTTGTGTGTCTCTCTTTAAGTTTTCGTCACTCTTCAATTTTACCGGAGTCGTCTGCTTCTCGACCTCTCTCTGGGCGGGCGATGGAGCGACGAGCTTTTGCGGAATTAGCTCGAGGGGCAGTGGGGGCGGCTTGGGCTTCCGCGCCCTTGGTGTGGCGGTCTTTGGCGTAGCAGTCTTCGGCGTAGCAGGCTCGGGCGTAGCAGGCTCGGGCGTAGCAGGCTCGGGCGTAGCAGGCTCGGGCGTAGCAGGCTCGGGCGTAGCGGCCTTTGGTGTAGCAGCCTTTGGCGTGTTTGTCCTTATCCATAGTCCTTGGCCGAGGAGAGAAGAAAGGCGTGCCGAGTCATCCAGAACGGCGTAGGCTCCGTCGCCTAGCGACTCTACGATTTCGAACGGCCGAGAGCCTATGCTCTCGGCGAGCACACTGATTCCTAAAAGAGCCTTCTTGAGGTCGGCTACGCTCTCTTCCGAGTCTAGCCGCACAGGGTGCTTCTGCCCCTTATAGTCGAGCGCCAACGTGCTGGGGGGCTTCTTGAGGGTTTTCGTCTTTGTCTGGGACACGACTTTAATGGTTTTTCCATGGAGGGACGGTGGTTTCTTTCGGCGAGAGTTCTTCGAGGGAAGTATCGTGATCCTCTCCGTCTCTCTCTCCGTCGGCTCCATCTATACTCTAAAATAAGATTTAATAAATCCTGGAGCGTAATACTCGTCGAGGTGACGCTTTGACTCTGGTTTTCCGACGCCGGACCCTCTGGGCGTCCTCATGGGGTTGATCTTGGGCACCGGCAGGCGGTCGAGAGGGATGGTGTTCTTGTCCATGCTTATAAAATATACCTATAAATATATAGGATGGGTCTTAGCGGAGATCAAGTGCGAGGACTATTTGAGTTTCCGCAGCACGGAAAATCACTGATGGACATACTCGGTGCGGAGTTGCGGCGTCCGGCGAGAGGCGGCACCGCCCGTCGTATGAGACGCGGCCCCGGTACCCTGCGGAGGAGTAGGCGTTACAAGAAGACGTCGAAGAAGCGGGGCCGTGCGAGCCGCAGACGGCGTGGCGGTGCCCGACCACCCACCGTCAGCGCACCGATGGCGCTCGCCACCGTCAGTGCGAACATTCGGTAACTCGTCGAGAGAAAGGGAACGAATTTTCGTCTATGGATCGTCTGCATAGAAGAAAATCGATTTTTGTTAGTTTGGACACGTGAGGCTCGCGCCTAATCAACCGCGAACCCGTCCTTGAGATATCCTTCTCCCGTTTTGTTGTTCTTGTCGACGTTCGCTAATGCGTCTTCGTCTTCGTCGTCCCCAATGCCGCCCTCCACAAAGCGCATAGCCTTTCTCTTGGTGTTCTGTACCTCTCTTGAGTGGGCGTCGATGCTCGACGTCTCCTCCTCTAGGTCGAACCCGTCCATGATAAACCTGAACACATCGACTGGTACGGTCTGGCCGATTCGATGGGCTCTTGCGATGGCTTGGTCTTCTACTGCAGGGTTCCAGTGGGGAGAGACGAAGTATATCTCGCTGAATTGCTGGAGATTTAGGCCCTCGCATCCTGTTTGTATTTGCAGTATCAAAACGTCCGGTGCTGACTGCAGTATCCGAGCTCTCTCTCCGCTCGGGGTTCGCCCGTCCAGGGTAACGACGTTCATTCCTTGTGCGGTGAATCTCGCTGCGAGCTCATCTATCTCCCCGCGATAGTGACAGAAGACGATCTTCGAGCGCCTGTTGTGGCGTCTCTCTACTATCCTCCGTTCGACCGCGTCAAGCTTGCTTGAGTGAGAGGTTGCCCGTTCAAACGCCTTGCTGTCGGCCAGTAGGCCTATATCGATGAACTTTTGGACCTGTTTCTCGATGAGCTTGGGATATACACAGCTTTGTCGTGCGCGCACCAGGAGGGCAAGGGTTCCATGATCGAGAGATGCTATCATGTTGTCGACCTGTCGTGGGTTGACACGGCTGAAGTTGAGAAGGGCATGGATATCTTCTGCTAGCCGTTTCTCGTCGGCGTCGTCCCAATCAACGAATTCTTCATGGACGCTTAGTGCTGGGAGTGTTATCCCAACATCTGTCTTCGTGCGCTTCAGGAGGAAGGTCTGGCCAATGATGCTTAGGTTGCTCTCCTTTGTGTAGAAGTCCGCTGTCATTCCCATTGCGGAGCAGAGGCTCCAGAAATCGCTTTTCCTGTTCTGGATAGGGGTACCCGTCATTAGCCACCGGTTGCGCGCGCTCACTGCCACCGCCCCGATGTGGTTCTTTGTGTTCGGGTTCCGGAGGTGATGTGCCTCGTCGAAGATCACTCGGTCCCATTTCAGCGCATGCAGCCGTGTCCCAATTGCGTCGGGGGCGTGCATGGCGAGGTGAGCGTAGGTGCTGAGCACGATTGGAGCTTCTGCGAGCTCCTCGTCGCTGATGAGCTTCTTGCCACCGCCGTGAAACACCAGCGGCGAATGACCCATCGTTCGCTCGATCTCCCTTCTCCATTGATCCAGGAGGGCGAGTGGCAGCACGATCAGCGTTCGCGGCAGGAAGTTGGCAACGATCAACCCCATCATGACGACGGTCTTGCCGAGGCCCATTTCGTCAGCCAAAAGGCCGCCGTGCACGCCATCCGGCGGGGAAGGGTCATGCTCACGCTCGAGCGCCCACTTCACGGCCTCGTGCTGGTGGGGTTTTGCGTCGAGTCCTGCTTGTTGCAGATAGGAGTTGAAGTCCTCGAGTCCTTTGGATGTCGGGGACATGGGTTAGTTTAGCGATGACCAAGGGACAAAATGCAAAAGCAGCTTCAATTTTTTGCGTCGCCTGACCTAAAATGAGTAACGATAGCCATGGGTTACGTAGTTCAGTGGAATGGCGTGGGGGCGTTCGCAGAGGGCTGCGGCGCGGTTCGAGACGGGCTTCGCCTTCTTGGGCGTGGGGGAGGGGCGTTGTGGAGGAGTTTGGTCCATCGCTGATACTGTGTCTTTGGAAAAAACTACCTTCAATTTTTCCCCCGATCTCTCGGGCTTCTCCCTAGAAGTGGCCCCTTTTAGAATTAGGGGTGAGGGCCTGGTGGGGCGCCCCAGAATGTGTAAATGAGTGCGATTAGCAGAGCCATCTCGGCAAGGGGGACGGGAAAGCGCCCGCCGTTGGCGGCCCAGAAGCGTTGGCAGGCGTTGGATCCGTCGTGCATATCTTAGGTGCATATGGCTACGCTGCCGAAAAAGGTTTCAATTTTTTGGCCGTCTCGGCAGGGCTCCGGGCTCGCATACCTAATCCAGAAAAAAAGGCTTCAATTTTCTGAGCGGCTGCTTATGCGAGGTAGAAGTGAGAAATCGGGGCTTTTCCAGAAAATTGAAATGGTTTTCCTGGGAGATGGTCCTCACCACACAATGCAGAACCAACAACTGAACCAACAACCAAACATGACCACCACCACCACGATCGTCGATACCCCCAAGTTCACGGCCGGGGCCGCCGCGAGGCGTGAATGGGCCCAGCCGGAAGCCCTGGGGCGCGACTACTCCGCCGTCGACTACGATGCGGCGCTGGGAGGCGTGCTTCGCCCCACGGTGCGGCTCGTTCTCGATGACGACGAAAAACGCCAAACCACACTCAAAACCCAGCCCATCGGGCCGGCCGAGGCGGTCGTCTTCAACGACACCGCTGAGGTCCTCTACGCGATCGTCCGCAATGGGAGGATCGTCAAGATCGGTGGTTCACGCAATGGCATGAAGTCCCGCTGGGCTTCCTACCTGTGCGGACACCATGTGGCCGAGCGCGGCAAGTCGGGCAAGATGTCGGTGACGAATGCGTTCCTCTACCACACGATCGAGCAGAGCCTCCTGAACGGCGATGAGTGGGAGATCTGGGTCCACCGGCTGCCTCGCGTGGCTGTCGTGGTCGACGTTTTCGGCGTCCAAACGGAGGTCGAGGCTCAGGTGTTCCACAAGTATGAGGCCGCGGCCATGGCCAAGTTCGAAGATCTGGCCGGCTTTAAACCCGGCCTCAGTGCTAATGTGGGAACGGTGTAAGAGTCTACAAAAAGGGGGAAGAAGAGCGATCTGGCGGTTCTTTTTCCCGTCGTTTTTTGCCGTGATCGATATCGACTGGCACTTCGCAAAAAAATTGAAATGGCTTCCCCCCCACTACTTTCCTCAAATCAAATCAACTCAATGACCGGAATCACGATTCTTCGCCCTTCCAAGTCCTGCCGCATCTGCTCCAACCACGGCCAGGACGCCGACTGTTGCCCTTCCCGCTCTGGAGGAGGGTGCGTGACGATCGCGGGCTTTACGTGCGGCTACTGCAAGGAAACAGGACATACTCTCAAGCACTGCGAGAAGCTCAAGGTCGCCCAGGCGCGCCGCCGGGATCACGACTCGTGGTCTCTTATGACGCTGGCTGACTTCAAGGTCCGCCGTCCTCGCAGGTCCTCGAAGGGACAACTCGTGCCGCAGCTGAGACGCCCACGTGCAGAGAGGGTCGTCCCCGACCTCAAGACCGATCTGCCCCTGACGCAGGCCCAGGAAACCTCCGCGGCGTGCTGGGGCGGATTCGTCGCCAAGCGCGGTATCGATGCCTCGATGACAGAGCGGCACACCGAGGCCGTGGCCAGGACGCAGCGCCTGTCGATCCGCGTGACGGGGAGCGACTTCTCACCCGTTCCTTCCCTCGAGAGTTCCCCAACTGACTTCCCGGAATCACTAGAGCATACCCCAGGCTGGTATTGCTGGCCCGCGGACACCGAAGAAGACGCACCCGATCCTGCAGTCAGCCACACCAATACGATGCTTGCTGCTGTCGTGCCCGAGGACTGGGAAGACGAGCTCTAAGATGATTAAGAGCTATTGCATGTAGAACAAACAACAACGAAAAAACATACCCGAAAACAAACTCTTGTATTTTTGTTTTCGAGGCAATTAGTGTGCCAAAAGAGCCGATCTCCGGCTGCTACAAAACCCTCCTCTTTGTCTTTCCTTTTCCGCGTTAGTTCCTGAGCAAACGATCGCCTCCCGGGAAACACCACTCCTCTCCGTGTGCTTTGATTGGCCTTTCGTGGGTCAGGCTCTTCCCGGCCCGCACAGCCGCCCTCATGGCCCGGTGCAAGCGCACGCACTTCCCGGTGTCTAGCGTACCGACCTCCATGTACTCGGCTTCGTAGTTCTTCACGAACAACCCAATCGAGTCTTTGGAACGCGACACACGGCTAGTTAGCGTAATTCCGTTCTGGACCTGGGGGTTCGCGTACCAGTCAAGGGTCAACTCCTGCCTCCCGTGCTTCGTGTGCGACCATGATATAAGCGCTGTCTTCCTCACTACGTCGTCCACGCACATTTCCCTCATGCGCCTACGTGATTCGGTGTTGACGAGCTTCACCTGGAAATAGTTCGTGTCCCGCCGGATCGCCAAGGTCTCACCGAATATGTCATACTCAAGCACGTGTCCTTCGCTCTCGATGAACAAGGACTTATTCCAATAGCCTTCGGTGATGGGTTTCCTGCCACCCAGCAGTGCCGTGTCGAAACCATTCTCCTTGTAGAACGCGCCGAGCGCTTCTTTGATGTCGAGCTGGTCCACTTCCACATTGACAAACATGTCGTCGTGCTCAAACATTCTGTAGTAGCCGTGTTTGTCAGGGATCTTGGTGATCTTCCCATTGGCCGAGCGGACGTACGGATCGTGGCCGGCGGTGGCAGTGATGACGACGGACGCCGCCATCGTCGCCGCCGCGACAGCGTCGGCGTCAATGCTGAGGGCCGTCAAGCTGAGGGTCCCCGAGGACAAGTTGTTGTCTTGCAAGTCACCTGTCGCCCTAAACCCATTCTCGGGCACCGATACCACACAATTGGCATGTGTCATGGTCACAGTGCACCGAAAACGTGTAGTGCCCGTTCCTTGCACGTGCGTCGAGTACATGTTGCCCGGGATTCCGCCCGTTACTGCCACGTCTTCCAGGCTAAAGGTGGAATTCGGCGGCGTCACGTCGAAGTACAGGGTCGTCGCGTTCCGCACCTCAGCGCCGTCCTTGGAGGTGATCGCGACGGTGGGGCGCGCACCCGCATTTGCCGCCGCCTCAGCAGCCGCTGCCTCAGCAACCGCCGCGGCAGCAGCCGCCGCCTCTGCGTTAGCTGCCGCCGCCTCCGCCGCCAACGCGGCCGGGTGTGCGCCCTCTTGCCACACTGTTGCCGCCAGTGCAACGGCCCTCTGTGCCTGAGCAGCCACCACCTCCCCGTCAGCCTCGATCACTGCTGCCTCCGCCGCCGAGGCTGCGCCTTGCGCGGCCGTCGCGTACTGACTGGCTGCGACAGCGGGATCGTCGGCATAGGCTCGCGCAGCGAGCGCATGGGCACTCGCCTTGTCCCTCGCCGTCTGTGCGGCGTCCACGGCAGCGCCCGCCTGCTGTCCGGCCATGACGATTGCCGCCGCCTCCGCGCCTTCCGCCGACGCCGCCGACGCCTTCGCCGCCGCCGCCCGCGCCGCCGCAACCTCCGCGCCCCACCGCCCCGTCGGCAACCCGGCGGCGTCATAGCCTCGGTCGGCCTCCGCCACCGCGTCCATCAGCGTCTCGCGCTCGATGGCTTGACGGCTCAGGTCCCCCTCCAGTGCCAGGTAGGCGGTTGTCGCCGCCAGTGCAGCGTCCCTCCGTCCCTCAGCATACGTCAGGTGCTGGGCAGCAGCGGACGCGGCTTGCTGCGCCGTTGTGGCCAGCGCGGCCGCGGCTGCCGCGTAATGACCAGCTCCCGAAGCCGCCGCTGTGTCCGCGTAGCCTTGCGTAGTCAGCGCATCCGCGGATGCCTGAGCCACCGCTGTCTGTGCGGCGAGCACGGCAGCATCCGCATCCTGGGCGGCCGCAGCAATCGCCGGCAGTTCCTTGCCCTGGTTCTTCTCCCACTCGGCGCGGGCGGCGGCCCGCTCTGCCTCCGCCTCCTGCAACCCCGCGCGATCTGCATACACCGCCGCCTCTACGCTGTAAAGCTCAGTCTGTGCTGAGGTCGAGGCGGCTTCGGCCGCCGTCGCGGCCGCAGCGGCCGCGTCCGCTCCTGCCTGCGCCCCCAGCTGTTCATTCGCCGCTTGCAGGCTCAACGCACTGGTCGGGCCCCGCAAATTCTCCACTTCGCTCGCGTAGTCACTCGCAGCGTCCGCGTGGGCTTGCGCATCATCGGAGTATGTCCTTGCGGCGGTCGCGGCATTTTGCGTATCCTGCCTGGCCTCAGCCAGCGCCTCCTCCTCCACTCCGAGCGAGCTGTCTCTCGCCGCCTGTGCAGCGGCGGCGTGTTCCTGACAAGCCGCCAGGGCGGCCTCCGCCGCCGTCGCGGCCTCCTCCGCCTCCTGGGCGGTTGTCGCCGCCTGTGCAGCGGTGTGGTGTACCCGACAAGTTGCCAGGGCCGCCGCCGCCTCCACCTGTGCCGCCTCCGCCGCCTCCGCGGCCACCTCCGCCGACGAGCTGTTCGTCGCCGTGAGTCCCGTCAAGGCGGTAGTCACGTAGGCTCGCGCGGCCTGCGCATCGGTTTGCGCCTGGAACTCCGCTGCCTCTGCGGCGAGCACGGCAGCGGCCGATCTGACCGTGGGTAGATCCGTCGCAGGCATATCCCTATACAATATGGCTGCGATTAAAGTTTTCCGATCCGGCCGTCGTGTTTCTTCCTACACGCCCGCCAGGGGCGGGCGTGTAGGGACCCTTCGCGGTGTTTATCCTGGGGAAAAGGATAGCGACCCGCTTGTCCGCTCTCCGGCTCATATTTCTTAGTTCCGCGCCGTTAGCTCCTGAACACGGTTCCCCTTCCTGACGAACCACTCCTCTCCGCGCGCTTTAATCGGCCTTTCGTGAGTCAGTTTCTTCCCGGCCTGCACGGCCTCCCTGATGTCCCGGTGCAGGCGCACGCACCTCCCGGTGTCCAGCGTGTCGAGCTCCATGTACTCGGCTTCGTAGTTCCTCACGAACAACCCGATCGAGTCTTTGGAGTGCGCCAGCCGACTGGTTAGCGTGATTCCGTTCTGGACCTGGGGGTTCGCGTACCAGTCAAGGGTCAACTGCTGCCTCCCATGCTTCGTATGCGACCATGATATAAGCGCTGTCTTCCTCACCACGTCGTCCACGCACATTTCCCTCATGCGCCTACGTGATTTGGCGTTGACAAGCTTCACCTGGAAATAGTCCGTGTCCCGCCGGATCGCCAAGGCCTCACCGAATATGTCATATTGGAGCGCGTGTCCCTCGCTCTCGATGAACAAGGACTTGTTCCAGTAGCCTTTGGTGATGGGTTTCTTGCCGCCTAGTAGCGCCGTGTCGAAACCCTTCTCCTCGTAGAACGCGTCGAGCGCTTCCTTGATGTTGAGCCTGTCTACCTCCACATTGACAAACATGTCGTCGTGCTCAAACATTCTGTAGTGGCCATGTTTGTCGGGGATCTTGGTGATCTTCCCATTGGCCGAGCGGACGTATGGGTCATGACCGCTGACGGCGTCGCCGGTCCCGCCGCCAGTGGACGACCCTCTTTTCCCCTCGTCGAAGAACTCTGCGGGGCTCCAGCTGTCCGCGGCCAGCGTGACGTCGAGTTGCGCGCCTCGGTTATTGTCTTGGGAGCCACCTGTCACTCTGAACACATCATTCGATATCGTCAGCGTGACCGTTTCTCCCCTCCAGTCTCGGCCCCCCATGCTTAGGGTGGAAACAAAACGCCTGGTGTCGCCGACTGCGTCGTAGGCGTAGAGTGAACCCAGAGTCACGCCCTCGCCGCCCACCACCACCACATCCTCCCGACTAAAGGTGCTGTCCGCCGACGTTACGTCGAACCACACCTGCGGCTGGTGGTCGTGCGTGTGGCCCACCACAGCGTGTGAGAAGTCCAACAGGGAGATCGCGACGGCGGGGCGCGTCCCGCCGCCAGTGGACGACCCTGTTTTCCCCTCGTTGAAGAACTCTTCGACTCCCCAGCTGTCCGCGGCCAGCGTGACGTCGAATTGCGCGCCTCGGTTATTGTCTTGGGAGCCACCTGTCACTCTGAACACATCATCCGGTATCGTCAGCGTGACCGTTTCTCCCCTCCAGTCTCGGCCCCCCATGCTTAGGGCGGAAACAAAACGCCTGCTGTCGCCGACTGCGTCGTAGGCGTAGAATGAACCCAGAGTCACGCCCTCACCGCCCACCACCACCACATCCGCCAGGCTAAAGGTGCTGTCCGCCGACGTTACGTCGAACGACACCTGCGGCTGGTGGTCGTGCGTGTGGCCCGCCACAGCGTGTGAGAAGTCCAACAGGGAGATCACGACGGTGGGTCGCGACTCGGCCACGGTGGCGGCTTCAGTGGCAGCGGCTTCAGCGGCAGCGGCTTCAGCGGCAGCGGCTTCAGCGGCAGCGGCTTCAGCGGCGGCGAGGGCCTCTTGATAG
>Ga0233412_10000569_pt1 | contig 20978 bp, 16 predicted proteins | sample Na_anoxic_4_MG_FD_180667 | JGI IMG/M metagenome (GOLD analysis project Ga0233412, IMG submission 180667) | Seawater microbial communities from Saanich Inlet, British Columbia, Canada - Na_anoxic_4_MG | ecosystem: Environmental > Aquatic > Marine > Inlet | place: Canada: British Columbia...
GTCTTGAGGTCTACCGTGATTGCGCCGTAAGCTTCTTCTAGCTTTTTCTGTTCTGCTTGCAAAGCTTCCTCCATAGCTGTAACTTGGAGTTGTGCTTTGTGAGCGTTGTTCATTACATCACCAAGGATAGTCTTCGCTTGGTTCAAGTTGGATACAGCACCTTGGATGGCGCTTAGTTCCTCTTCTTTGAGCTTAGCCTTTTCAGCCATAGTCTTTAAATATTTAAGTTAATTAACGTGGTACAAATATAATGCAAATACCTATTCAGCTGTCGGTTCGTCAGCAGGCTCTACGACAACTTCTGTAGCAGGCTCTGAGATTGTCAAGGTGACAGAAGAAGGCGATGCAAGTTCTGTTAGCTGTGAGTCTAATGAAGCTTCTATTTCAGTAACGCGCTCTGCGCCCATACCTGCTTTAGTCCAAGCGATCATATCCTCGTGAGATACTGAGTCAAAAGAAGTAAACCCTGATAGGTCAGCTGTCTCTAAAGTCTGTGTACCGATAACGGTAGCTGAGTTTGTTTCGTCTGTTCCTGTTACACGCCAGTGTACATTATAGACTACCTGAGATTCGGTTGTTCCGTTCTCGTCTGTGTGTGTTGGATACGCATCTACTGTGCGACAATCCCAAGTGTAAGTGTTCATAGTTTATTTATTTATATAAAGAAAAATTCTTCATCTGTTAAATCCCATTTTGTGGTATGATCAGCGCTGTTTCTGTATTCTATTGTCTCTGTGGATGTTGTAAAGATACACTTATATTCAATTGATTCCGCATTGCCATATTGTTATTTTATTAATACAAAGATGCAGAACCTCCTGAAGAAGTTTGACTCCAATTTCCTGTAGTGTCGTCTAATCCCCCTCCTTCAGCTGTAGCTTCAAAACCTAAGCTTGTAGCTAAACTTGCATCTCCTGCTGTTATAGGAACTCCACTGTTATACAGAGTTGTAACCTCTGTTGATGTCAACAATCTATTAAACCAAAAAGCAACATTATCATACTCAGCATTCCTATCACCATCACCATTAAATGCTACGTTAATATACATATGCGTTTTTGCAAATGCTGCTCTTGTACCATTAGCTGTTGTAATAGTAGTGTTAAAGGCAACACCGTTCCAATACAGCTTTAAGCCATTTGTTGCTACACTTTGAGTAGGATCAAACGTTCCTGCCAAATGTACAAAACCATCTGAATTCACAGGACCTGTTGATGAACTGTGCCATTTAGATATGTTTCCAGATGCTGAGTTTTGGTTAAGTGCCCAGTTTATGTGATGATTAGACGTTCCTGCTCTATATCTAAATACAAGTCTATTAAAGCCATAATCATATATAAGCATTAGCCTATCTGTATTAAGACCAGTATTTGCGTTAACTTCAAATAGTAATACGTTTGTATCTGAAGCTGCCCACGAAGGTTTGATCCATAAACTAAAAGAAAAAGGTCCAGCACTAGTCCCAGCATTACCTGTAAATTCTGCACCACCGTCATTTTCTCCAAAGTTCCAGTAGTATAGGCTTTCAGTAGCAGCACTATATCCATAAAAGTCACTCATAGCAAAAGGCGGTGTAAAACCAGCATCTAATGAAAGTGCTTTTAAAGAATTACTTGTGTTACCTAACTCAGCTTTGATATCTGAAATAGTTATTTTCCCACTGGTTTGCAATGCCATCTTATCTGTTTTTCAGTTGTTCTTCTAAGCTTTCTACTTTAGCAGTAAGCTCTTTAACAGCTTCAATAAGTACAGCTGTAATATTGCCGTATGCAACAGATAGCATTTCGTCTTTATGCTCTGACACCAGCTGTGGTAGCACGGCTTGTACTTCCTGGGCTATAACCCCTATAGACTGTTTTTCTTCACCTATTTTATTGTAAGTAACACCTCGCATCGCCTTGACTGATTCAAGAGCATTGGGCAATGTCTTTACGTTTTCTTTAAGTCTAGCATCAGAGAATGCTGTAATATCGCCAGATGCTAAAATGTTACCATCTACCTCTAGCTTTTCTGAAGGACTAGTGGTCCCAATCCCAACGTTGCCACCTGATGTATTTAAGACTAAGTTTCTATAAGCAACGCCCTGCTGTACTGCTTGAATTGATTGATAATTGGAGGCTGACAAAAAAGTTAATTGATGATCTCCAGATCCTAGCTTAGCGTATTCGCCAAAAGAAACTCTGTCCACGTGTAACTTAGCAGAAGGACTAGTAGTCCCGATACCAACGTTGCCGTTGTCCTGAATACGCATCTTTTCACTAGGAGATGTTGCTCCATCTGAAGTGGTTTCAAATATTAATCTAGACCTTGCGTTAGTAGAACCCCAACTTCCACTTGCTTGACCAAGTATAGATGCCCCAACATAAGATCCTCCATCTGCACCACTAAAGTTTATTTTACCTAACAAATTACCGTCACCTATAGTAACGTCATCTCTATGTAGCCACATTTCAGCTCCAGCAGTCCCAACACCGTGTACCAAAGCACCTATTGTATCTATATCCCTGGCAAATGTAACAGAGTTATTTAGGTTTGCAGAAAGTGTCAATAACGTTGCTGGACTAGTAGTCCCGATACCAACGTTGCCAGCTGCGGTAAAGTTTACACCGTAGCTACTTGATGAACCGGAGAATGTAAATCCACCTTGATTTGAGTAAAAGTTTGAATTAGCACCACTAAAATCAAATGTCATTTCCCCATTAACTCCAGCGTCTCTAGTAAACTTAATAACATCAGCTGTACCAGCAACCTCAACAGCTAACTTAGCCCCCGGACTAGTAGTCCCGATGCCAACGTTGCCGGCATTGTCAACAACAACTCTATCTTGACCAGCAGTCTTTAGAAATATCTTACCAGCACCAGAAGTGCCTGCACCTAAAACCTCTCCGCCTTCAATAGATACATTTCCAGCATAAACTCCAATTCCTGTATTAGCTATAGCATAACCACCTTTAATGTAAACGTTACCACCAGCCTGTGCCTGAGATGGATTAGCTCCTGTAAATGCATTAGCACCTTGAACGATTAATTCTTTAGCGCCAGTTGCAAATTGGTTGGTTGTTGATTCTTGTACTCCAATAGTCGCAGAGCCACTTGTTGAAAATGGGAAGTCTATATTACCATTAACTGTAAGTTTTTCACTAGGACTCGTAGTCCCAATACCTACGTTGCCGTCTTCGTTAATACGCATTGCTTCAGACATTGTACCAGAACTATTAGCTGTGCTAAATAGTATTCTAGCCCCAGTACCTAATGATCTCTGAGATTCTATCTTAGCAAAATCTGGTGTTCCATTTGCACCGTAGCTCCAAGTGATAGATGGTAGGTATTTATTTGTCCCGGAAGCACCGCTTGACAGCGTTATACCTTTTACTGATGAGGCTTGGTCTCCAGCTTTCTCAATATGTAAGGAGGATCCGGGACTAGTAGTCCCGATACCAACGTTGCCAATTAAAAATTGGTGTGATAATGCAGCATACCTAATCGCTTTATAAAGAGAGTTAGTATAATCGTACGCTTCTAAGTAAAATAAGTCGCTTTGCGAATAATAGAACATTTCAAGTCCTTTACCGGAAGTCGGTGTTGTTCTACTGGTCACCCTGATGCTGCCGTTCACATCCAGCTTAACTCCGGGACTAGTCGTCCCGATACCAACGTTGCCTCCCCCAGTAGCTAACCAAACATTATTAGAACTATAATGATTCAACGCCACGGCGGAAGAAGTAGAATCTAGTATTAAGTAGCCACCTTCTGTACTGTCTGACTTTATAGATGGTTTACCATTTCTTCTACCTAATAAGATAGTTGAATCACCAGCTGTTGGTTGGCTAATAGTTAGTTTAGAGTTAGGGCTAGTAGTCCCAATCCCAACGTTTCCACCGTTTTCAATATGCAAGCTTGTAGATCCCGCTGTGTTTAGAAAAGAAAAATCGCCATCTGAACCCATTTGAATTTTTGGATCTCCTGAAGATGCAGAGGTATTGAATGATATGAATGAATTGTTAGATACAAGCGCAATATTACCAGCAACAGACAGCTTTTGACCAGGAGCGGTAGTCCCGATACCTACGTTGCCTGAGCCATCAATGCGCATACGTTCATTAGTAGACCCCGCTGTATAGAATCTAAGATTAGTTCCAGAACCTAATGTTTTAATCATAAGGTCTCCAGCTGTAGCGTACATATATCTCGCTCCAGCCCAAGCAGAGTTAGTGTATCCAGATCCTATAGAACCAGTTATAAGCCTATCTCCAGCGTCGTTTTCATAATAAACCTCAGCAAATCCGCCTGTACCTGAATTAGTTGATTTGAATCTAGAGATAAGACCATTAGACACCACATCTAATTTAGCCGTAGGAGCGGTAGTCCCGATCCCAACGTTGCCTCCTGGTACAACAAGATCTGCATAAGCTGTGTTCCCTGACTTGAAACCATATATCATAGAATAAGTATTACCAGAGGTAGCTCCTGTTGTTATAATTGTACCGCTACCTGTACTTGTTCCATTGTTATAATCTGTATTGCTTAAGAAAACTTTTGTAGACGAAGATTGAACGTGTAATGCCGCCCCTGGACTCGTAGTCCCGATACCTACGTTGCCGTCATTGGCAATAAACATTCTGTTTGTAAACGTAGCAGCAGCGTCAGCGGCAGCACTAGGAGCTGTGTCAAATCTAATCTCGCCATCGTTAAGGAACATACGAGTTGCTGCACCAGTGATGATATGACTATCAGCATTTGAACTATTGATGTAATAGTTGTTGGCGAACATAGCGTCTACCGTAGAGTCTGATTTTCTAGATATAATGTTACCCGTGCCGCCAAACTGAATATGTTGCCAAGTGCTACCACCTGTTTTCGGAACCACTCCAATCCCCACGTTGCCAGAAGAGTCAAATGTAGCAACATTAGTTGTATTGCTTACAATTTTTAAACTGTCCCCAAGGTTCGCGGAGTTGTAGCCTATTATTAAATCCTCATTAGCGTCTACTTGTATATACGCATCATAAGCTGTACTTCTTCTAAAGTATAATGTACTAGAACTAGTTCCCCCGGACGCAATAGACATTGAAGCGTTTGCGCCTAGTGTATCTCCAATTTGAAGTAAATCGTTTGGGCTAGTCGTCCCGATGCCAACGTTTCCACCATTAAAATATGAAACAGCATTGGGTCTACTGTCTAGCCTAATAATGTTTGCGTTGTATTGGTCTTTTAATGCAAAGTCCGCGCCAGTAGCTGTTGGATTTAGGTATGCAGTTTCTAAATTAGAAAGCTGCCATCCTTGTATGCCATCTACATCTAAACGCCTAGAAGGGCTAGTAGTCCCGATCCCGACGTTGCCGTCTGACTTTAAGTACATCGTAGAGCTACCTAGGCTGGTGGGGTTACCTGACTGAAAAGTAAGGTTTGTATTGTCTAGGTATATTTCTCCATTCCCGCCAGCTGTTCCATCAAGCCATATTCTAGGTGATTGGCCTCTAATTATTAATTGTCCGCCGTTGGTTGTATCTGATATAGCTAAAGTAGATCTATCGGGCGTATAGCCACCAATAAGCGCGCTAGGACCGACGTGCAACTTAGCGTTTGGGCTAGTAGTCCCGATACCAACGTTGCCACTGCTGTCGATTCGCATACGCTCAGAACTGCTACCAGTAGCAAAGAGCATATTGCCTGAATTAGCTCTAATAGCAAGATCACCAACAGCAGAGCCACTAATCATTTCCCCTGTATTCAGAACGTGTTGAATACCTGATCTAAATGTAGTACCCTCGTAGAACCTTAATCTAAGGCTATCTGTTGAACTTTCAATATCAATACCAGCTCCAGCTACTTTTAACTTTGCGTTAGAGATACTAGTAGTGCCAATACCGACATTGCCGTTTCCTAAAATAGTTAACCTATCTAAGCTTCCTGTTTTTAAGTTTAGTGCACGACCAGTACTATTATGACCAATATCAAGACCTGTATTGTCCATATGGAAAGTAGTGGCATATCCAGACGTTGAAGCACCTGTAAATATAAATTCAGAGGAAGCATCTGTTTGAATATGGAGCTTGCCAGCAGGACTAGTAGTCCCGATACCAACGTTGCCAGCTGATGTGATAGTCATATTAGCATCAGAGATTGTGGCTTCAGTACTAGTGCCTGTACTGCTTACAGATACAAAGTGCATATGTCCAGTACTCCATCCACTTCCAGTACCTTCTACTATAATACCTACTTTATTTCTGTTTCCGTAGCCCTCTGGGTCAAATCCAATACCAACAGCATATCCAGTTAAGTAATTAGAACCACCTATTGTTTGAGCGTAATATGTTCCAGAAGAAGTATCAGATAGCTTTATTTCTAGTTTCTTATCTGGACTAGTCGTCCCTATACCAACGTTGCCAGTAGTAGAGATAACAACATCACTTGTACCGCTGAAGGTTACTGTGTCTGAAACCTCTAGTGTTGAACTTATTAATAACGAATCGACAATATTGTTTGTTGCCATTATTTACTGTTGTTTATAAGCTCCTCAAGCTTGTTTATTCTTTCTTCTTGTTCCTTAACTAGCTGTAGCAAATATACAGAAAGTCTAGAGTAGTCAATACCATTAACAACCCCGTCTTCAGATACAGCTACAACTTCTGGTATGTGGTTTAAGACATCTTCTGCAATTAAGCCAACATCATCATTCTTACCGCCTTCTTTCCAATCATAACGAACAGGCTCAAGACTTAGCAGAGCTTCTTTATTATACTCTAAGGGTCTTATGTTTTCTTTGAATCTAATAGAAGATGTTGTACTGAACGACTGGAAACTTGCAGCCCCAGAAACAATCAAAGTACCGCATCGTACTGTTGAGCTTCCTATTAAACTGCTAACGCCACCATAGAAATTGTGACTACCACCAACTGAATAATATTTATTATTAGTGTCAATTTCAATTTGACTGGCAGTATTAGCGTCAGCCTGAATAGTAAGACCTCCAACACCGTTTATTTCAAGTCCAGATCCCACAACGCCTATAGTGCTGAGTAAGCCCCCAGTATGTTTAACGTGAAATTCAGCACCATCCTTGACTACAATATTTACATCAGTTTCATTGCCTCTGTCTGTAACTGATTGAAGGGTATCTGCCTCTGGTATGCTTACAGTCAAATCAGCAAGAGATCCGGTGCGTGTGAGCGTAAGAGTTTCTGTCGCAGTATTCCAGCTTACACCATCAACATAATCCTCTAGGCTTGATAGGCTTACAGTCAGGTCACTAAGAGATCCAGTACGTCCAATTGTTAATACACTTGTTGTAGAATTAAACGTAAATGCATCAACGTAGTTGTCTGGTATGGCTGCAGTTAAATCTGCTAAAGACCCAGTTCTACCTACTGTTAATACTCTGCTGGTCGTATTGAACGCAAGAGAGTCGGTGTAGTTGTCTGGTATGGTAGCTGTCAGATCAGACAGCGCTCCTGTTCTACCTATAGTTAAAACCCTACCGGTTGTGTTAAATGCCAAGGCATCAACATAATTATCTGAACTCGCTACAGCACCATCAATAGTTACAACACCTGCTGCTTGCGTTACAGCTACACCATTAGCTCCCCTGAATACAACAGTATCTGTACCAGTGCTAGCTCCACCCGCAACCAAGTTTACATCAACACCAGAAGAAACATTTGTTGAAACGTTTAAATCGTAGGTGCTATCTGTATCATCAAACAATGCTGATAAGTCTACAGTAAATGTGGTTGAGTCATCTCTAGTAAACGTTGCTATACCAGTAGCTCCATTCAATGTACCACTAACTAATCTAGCTAGGTTTGTATCATCAAGGTATAGACTTAGATCTAAGTTAGTACTTGTTCCATCCTCATCAACATAGCTAAGTATGTTTGAAGATAGAGACAAAGAGGTAAGTGTCTCATCTGCAGCCGCTACAGTGATTACATCCGCAGCTTGAGTGACGGTTACATTATTACCTCCAACAATAGATACAGAATCAGTACCACTTCCAGACCCGCCGGCTGTAAGTACAATGTTAGCACCGCTAACAGCGTTTGTAGTAGATACTGTGTATGTTGTATCAGTATCGTCTAGATACGCAAGTAATGAAAGGTTGGTAAAACCTCCGTCTTCATCCCTGTAAGTGATAGTGTCATTTGCTAATGATATATAAGTAGTAGTCTCGTGAGGGACATCAATAGTTACATTGCCACCAACCAAACTTACAGTTGCGTCATTGATGCCTCTAAAGTTTACAGTATCTAATGTACCGTCGCTTCCATCAAGAGTAATGTCAACTCCAGATGTTGCATTAGCGGCCTTTAGTAAGTCATAAGTAGTATCTACGTATGCACTTAAATCTAGATTTGTGGTCACACCATCTTCGTCAACATACGCAATGATATTGCTTGCAAATGAAATAGATGTAGTCGTTTCGTGTGGTGCATCAATGGTAATTGTACCAGCAGACTGAGTTACCGTAACATCATTTGTTCCAACGATGTCTATAACATCATTGTTAGTACCATCCGTGAGTGTAACAGTCACTGTTCCATTTGCAGCACCTCCTGCCAATAAATCGTATGTAGTATCCTGAGACGATATAGAGATAGCTCCAGCCGATGGAGTACTAATGGTTACATTAGTACCACCTATGATAGCTACATCGTCAACAAGACCATAAGGATTTCTCAGCTCAATAGGTACTTGGTTTGCACCTAGGGAGCCGGTAGTTAAGCTGTAGTCGTATAAGTCAAGGTTTAATACTGTACCTGCGTTATCCTCATCAGTGTAAGTGATTTCGTTACCAGAGAAGGATATAGATGTTGTGGTCTCGTGAGGGGCATCAATAGTTATTGTTCCAGCGGATTGAGTGACAGCTACATCATTAGTCCCTACAATGGTTATAACATCGTCATTGGTTCCGTCAGTAAGCGTTACTGTAACGGTTCCGTTTGCAGTGCCACCAGAATTTACATCATACGTTGTATCCTGAGATGCAATAGATATTACATTCTGCGCTGGGTTACCAATAGTAACATTTGTAGATCCTAGTATACTAATACTTGAAGAACCACCAGCAGCATCGTTTAATACTACCGGCATTGTATTTGACGCTAACGTGCCTTGAGCAATCTCGTAGTCGTACACATCCAAAACCAAATCCGTAGATGTATTGTTTTCATCTACATAGGTTATTGTATTTGTAGAGCTAGTGAAAGATATAGATGTAACCGTTTCTACTAATGATGCCAGCGAAACTATGTTCCCCGTGCCGTCTTCATCTGTATATGTTAATCTAGCGTTGGCGCTATTGAATGATAACGAAGTGGTTGTTTCGTGAGGAGCATCAACTACAATGTCTCCATTTATAAGACTTACAGATACATCGTTAGCCCCCTTAATGTTGAGGGTGTCTGTCGTACTATCCGACCCAACCAATGAAACATCAACACCAGATGTAGCATTTGCTGCCGCATTTAAATCGTAGGTAGTATCATATGATAATCCAGTGAGGTCTATATTTGTGTAAGTATTATCTTCATCTCTGTACCGTAAAGTTCCAGAGTTGAATGATAGCGAAGTAGTAGTCTCGTGAGGAGCAGAAATGGTGATTACATCATTTGCTTGCGTAACAGTTACATCTGCAGCACCTACGATGTTGATACTATCTGTTGTTGAGTCGCTACCAACAAGGTTTACATCCACACCTGAAGATACATTATCTGAAGTGGATACCGTATATGTGGTATCTGTATCATCGTATAGTGCGGATATGTCAACCGTTAGCGTGCCGCCATCTAATTGAGTAGCTGTAATAACACCAGTAGACGAGTTGAAAGATAGCGCCTCTATCGTATTGTTATACGCATAGTTCCAGTTATCAATACTATCTTTAGTAACCACAGCTGAAGTCTCGTCAGAAGCCTTGTAAATAATAAGACCGTCTTGATCTAAAGACATTACTTTAATGTAGTAGCCTGTAGAGAACTCGTTGGTGTACCAGTGGTGCGATTCTGAATCAGGAGACTTAGCAGCATAGATGGCTCCATCAGTATTGAGACCAAAGAAACCTATAGGGTCTACTTGAGAGTCACCCGGAAGAATACTATAATCTCCATAGGTTAACTCCACTTTGGTCTTAATAGTATCTTCTTGTAGGTAAAGGTCGGACTCGTTTATCGGGTTATTGTAGAATGGCGCTGTTACAGCAAAGTAATCATCCTGAGATCCAGCATTTGCAAAATTTAAAGTTGATCCATTTTGCTTATTGCTAGCTGTTGGATTCAACAAAGTGCCTGTCTGGGGAACAACCCTATCTTCTATGCTACCGATAAGGTTTAATGTACCGTCAGCGTCTACATCATATATATCGTTATAGTAGAATACATTTGCTCCGCTATCGTATTGTAGGTGGTACAGATATAGTATGCCGTAGTAGCTATCATATAACACACCACCAGAATGATCTGCAGATGGTATAACCACAGATGTAACCAAACTAAAGGTTTCGTCAGATAGCTTTAATCTAAACAACTTCGCTCCTTGTGTGCTAACCGTCATCCAAATAGAATTTGAATAAAGATCGATAGCTGGCGGACTAACGGCACCAAAAGTTCCTATATTCGGTACAGCTGATGGTACTCTGTAGTCAGATGTATTTATAACTCTTGACGGTTCTACAAAAGATCCAGTAAGCTGCATCTTGTAGATCTCCATATCATCTAGAAAGGAAGGGGATGTGTACTTTCGTGCCCAGTATAAATATCCATTGTATACATCTAAGATCTTTGTATTATCATTTTTATGACCTGAGATATTTAATGATTGATTGTCAGAAACAAAAGCTAATACATCATTAGATATAGATACATAAACTATTTTACCTTGACCGTTTAATAAAATGACTGTGCTGTTATCTGCGTCGTAGTAAAGAGTTATTAAACCATCTATCAGTCCATATAGGTTTATAGTGTGAAGCGGTGTTGCTGTTGTGCCGTCAAAAGAAAATAATGTTACACCCGGACGCTGGAAAGAGCCACCAAAATTAGTAATCTTTTCAGAGAATCCAATGAATCTTGTTGAGCTTATAGAAACGAACTTGTCGTAGTATGGGTCACTCAAATATGTTCCCTCCCATACGTTCACGTAGTCTCCAGTAGATACATCTAAAAGAGCTATGCTAAAATCTGGAGCACCAGATACCGGCTGTGGACCATACGAAGAAAGATACTTATCGTTAGAGTAGAAGAAGCCGTACCTACTAGGCGTAGTGAAGGTACTGTCAATTATGTCGACTCCAGTGATTGTAACCTCTGTAACAGCTGCCTCTACAGCTGGATTGTAATGTAATCCAATAGCAGCTGTATCAGCTGTGTTATCTGTGGATACGAATATAGCATTTACAGTTTCATACTCCTTGCTGTCTACAAGGGAGCTTGTGGAAGACTGGTACTTAGGAATGTATTGATCGCTTAGGTCTGCTCCTAGAGAAGATCCCGTTAGATATCTACCGTCTAGATTTACAGTTACGTCCGGTTGGTTCTGTACATTTAATGTGAGCGTACCATCATTAGAATTAAATGATGCAGCGTTTAAGAAGTCGTTAGTATTGTCTAGGTAAGACGATAAGTTAATATATGTAGTATCACCCTCCTCATCAGAGTATTTCAAATAGTTGTCAGCTAACGATAAGGTTGTTAGCGTCTCAGAAGTTAGTAACCCCGTATCGTCAAAACTGATGTTTACAGTATTATTCTCTTTATTGATGATAATACGGCTGTCACCGGTAACGATATTAACATATCCTTCGCCAGCCCCAGCTGCCGCTAAAGTGTCGTAGGAAACAAAAGCCGTTGTTGGCTCTAATACCGTAATCTGGGAATTAGATATAGGAGCAGGAACCGTAACACTCAGGTTCGTGCTGTTGTTGTTTATTGTTATAATGTTACTCACTTACGTCTTCATTTACTTTAAACACTCCGTACAACCAAGTCTTAACAACACCGCTTTGATCACTCTGTAGATCATACACGTATATACCACCATCAACAGTTTCCATAGTTGATGCTGGTGCAGTTATAGTCAAGACACCTAGTGCTGTACCAGTGTAAGTAAATGAAGAGTCTGGAATAATATCAGGTGTTGATGTATCGGTTTCCTTTACATCCATCTTCCAAACATAGCCAGAGCTAAGATCAATTGGAACTCCATCTCCATCTTTAAACGTGAAAGACACGGTAAAGGTGTCTCCTTTTCTGCAGGTGATATCTACTCTCTGAGATATGTCTAAGTTGATTTCTGTTGCCATATTGCAAAGGTACTAAATCATTGGTTATTAAATACTTAGAAGATCTGATTCGTCAGCAAGCTCTCCTCTATTGCCTTGGCGTTGAGAGATAAGCTTTGACTGCTCTAAAGCCTGCTTCTTAACACGCTGATCTTTGCGATCTTCTTTCATAACCTCTGCGGAATTCTTAACGCGGCTTTCAATCTGTTGTTCAGCTATACCATATTCTCCTCTGAGCTTTTCAAGCTCCATACGCATCTGATGCTCTAGCTGAGCTAGCTGCGCCTTCATCTGGAACTCCATCTGATTTTTCTGCATCTCTAGTTGCATAAGCGCCTGCTCCTTCTGAACTTCTGCCTGCATACTTGCTTGAGCTGCTTGAGCGTTAGCTTGAGATTGAGCTTGGATGTTTGCTTGCTGCATCGCTTGCATCTGAGCCATACGCTTCTTACGACGAATAATCAACAAGCGCTCTGCTTGATCAACGTCCTTGATATTACGGATAGCCATAGCATCTTCTAGGTCGATCTCTTTCTGAGACAATGCAATCTGAATGTTCTGCTCTAGGTACTGACGGTCAGTATCGCTGAGGTCGCTCAATACACGTACACCGAAGTTGTACATAGGCAAATCCTTAAAGCTGTTCAGAACCTGCATATTTGTCTTGCCGATAGCTTTCTCGTAAACAGCATACAATACAGACTTGCTTGGCAGGATCTGTAAGCACTTAACGATATCTTCACACACCCTGCGGTAGTAAATCATTGCTGAGTTAGTGATATCATAAAGCGCATTGTTAGATGCGTTTACAGCCATCTGGTTAACGCCTACTAGTGCCTCACCTTTAGGTGTTGTTCCGTCTACTACTTCGTTGATACCCGTAGCATCACGAATCATACGCAAGTAGTGGTTGTATAGAGCGATAAGCTCATTGATGTTTCGGATGCTGTTGTTGATCTCACGAATAGGCGGGTTCTGGAATCCCCCTTCAGGGTTCTTAGAACGGTAGTACATCACACCAGTCTGCTCGTAGATATCTTGAATCTGAAGTGGTGATAGTTCACCGCCACGCCCAAGGTCTACGTTCTCAAGACCTTCAATGTCTATAATGATACCATCAGGCTTGGCTTTCGCAACAGCTTGTTGTAGCTTAAGATGCGTAAGCTGCAATTGATCAGCAAATCCAATAACGCTAGATACTAGCGACTTAGGCATCATCTGACGAATATTTGTTGCTACAACACTGTAAGATAAACGAGCACGTGTTAAATCGTGGATGTTTTTAGGAACGTTGTTGCACTGCTTGTAGTTATATACGTGATCTGTACCTATGATATAGCTACCTCCATATACAGTAGCGTTATTCATATTAACGATCTCTCTATCGTAGACAGAGTTCTTTGGAATTTCAAACTTCTCTCCCTTGAAGTAGAATCCTGTATTTCCAAATCGAGACATCTTCTTCTCGTAAACCATAGAGTCTACAGACATAAACTCAAAGTCAAGAACCTGAATACTATACTCATCGTATGGCATCTCCTGAATGTTAACGGTATCTCCTAGCTGTCTACGTGTAAAAGCATTTGGATCGTTACCATATTTGTTCATTACGCTCTGAGCCATATTGTGGTATTCTTTCTCGGTAAACTGAGTGCCAGCAATACGTTTAAGCTCTGAGATAGACATAGTCTTTATATGTCCAGCATAAACCAAATCAGAGAATGTAGGATCTTCGGTGAAGTTGTGAATAAACAACTTAGGGTCTACATATTCCTGATTGATACCGTAATTAGGATCATTGGTTCTCTTTGACACCGCCATACCACAGTTAACTAAGTCTTCAACAACACGGCGATATACACGCTCGTCAAAGTTGTTCCAGCTTAAAGTCATCTGGGTGCCTAGCTGTGCAGCAACTTCAGCGTCAGTCTTCACATTTGTTTCTAGGAATATCTCTGCTTCTTCTGGAGTTTCAGGCAGTCTGTCTGGATCTGTATCTACTTGTAGACCAGATTCTTTAGCCTCCTTAAACTTATCCTTATTCTCGATGCGTGCTGCAATCTTTCTTTTCTTTATGTCTTTCTCGCTCTGTGATAACGGGTCTACAGCTTCAATCTGCGGATAGCGATAAGACGAAATGATTTTGTTGACAACGATCTTTGCAAACTTAGGAATGATAGGCACTGGAGTCCAGTCAATGGACATTAATGTACCATCTCCGTTATCCGGATCTAAACTATTAAGTATCTGTTTATAGATGGAAGTATCTTGTGTACCAGCGCCATAAGCACGCGCACGCTCAAATTCCTTGTAGCGTTTTCCGTATACGCTATTCTGATTGTCTAGACCTCCCCATTGTGCAAGCATAGCCTTAGCATATTGCAATCCATATTTAGGATCTAGCTTTGCTGATACATCTGCTAGCGGATTAGGGAAACCGCCTTTCATATTTTTATTCATCGTTTCGCTGAATCGTTATCAACTGCAAAGATAATGATTATTAACGTATGATTGGTTTTAACTTCCTGAAGAACTGTTTGTTAGAGAAGTCAGTCTTTTTATTTTCTTTCTGAACACGCTGGGCTGCCAATAAAGCAAGACCAGAAGATATAGTAAGGTCATATGCGGTACGGTTATCTATCTTGAAATTAATCCAATCTTCAAGTGTTCTTTCAAAGTACATACGTCCGTAATCACCATTCTCATTAAGACCTATATGCTCGTGAATATATGCCTCAATAGATTGAGCGTGAGCTTGAATAACATCCTGAGAGTTAGACGGTATCCCCTTAGTTTTTACAGCTACTCTAGCTGTTGACTTTAGATGCTCTGGTCTATTCATAAGATAACCATCATAACCCCTGTTCTCAAAGTATCTAGCTATACCGTACTTGTTATTCTCTATAAGAATTTCATAACCGTAGTATACAGCAGCCATAAGAACATCTTCATAGAAAATTCTAGCAAGCGGTGGACGTGAAGCATACTCTAATACAAACATATTAGAAGGGTGTTCCATATTAAACTTATTATATAAATGGTATGCACCCTTAGATCCCCTTCCATCAACAGTGGCATCAAGATCATAGCTATCCACTCCTCCGCATCCTAGATGTTTATTCCCCGGTATTTTCTTTCCGTTTTCAGATAAAACCTTATTTCTAAGCTCTACAGGCGGAAGCCAAGCGACTCTAAATCTTCCGTTTGGATCTGGTCTAAACAAGACCTCTGTGTCTTGAGCGCCATTATTCCATACGAAATTACCCTTAACCACAGGATTAGGGTACAGCTCTTGATTGTGCTCTATCTGTTCGTATATCTTACCAATATTAAATAAACTAGCTTTTGTAGAATCCCGAAAAGCTTCTTCAGCTGTAAAGGGAAACTGACGTATAACCTCATTAAGCTCATTACTGTTATTTGATAACGCTTTTCGTTCATTCTTTAAATACGTTCTAGCACCAATATCAATATTCTCATCATCTATCCCTTCTACAGCTTCATCAGGATCATCTATCACAGGGTTGCCATAGCGGTCAAAGAATCCCTCTAGTGCCTCATATGCCGGTACAAATATCCTATACAGCATACTCTTTGTACGTCCGTTAGCGTTACGCTCAGTAGGGTCCGACATATCCCAAAGATCACGGTAGTTCCTACCGCCTTTATCTAATGGGTTAACGGTGGATCCAATAATAGCCTTACCTACAAACTTACGACCCACCATTAAACAAGTACGTTGTATACGCCATACTTCCAAGATGTCTTCAGGACGCTCAAACTTACCAGCTTCATCAATAAATATAACCTTAAGTTTCTCACCGTCATATGCGTTGGATGTGGTATTACGCCAATTGATTATTGTGTTAAGTGCTTCACCGCCACCAGCAGTCTTATTCTTTTTGGTAATACGTTTTGAAGGTTCCCGAAATGCCAACTCTGTACGGGGGTTTGTAGTACCATCTTGTATAGGCTTAAAGAAAAAAGGGTAGTGTCTATACATACCTACAACTTTCTTCATAAAGATATTCTCCTGAGCGTCCTTACCAGTCTTAGACATAATACCTACGGTGACGTCATAGGTTGAAGTCCCTACATCGTCTAGCACAGAAGAAGCTACGTTTGTATATCCTGAACGGCGACACTTAGTATACATTTGTCCAGCACATCTTGGATCAACAAAACAAGCTTCAAGATGGATCATAATGTCTCTCTGGAAGCTTAGGTAGTACCCGTAAAAACTAGCATCAATCTTACTCCACTGAAGCATCATATAATGCTTTCCGGTAATGTATGTAGGTACACCGTTATTGTAGAACCATAGACCATTATTACGGCGTTCAAATTCCCTGCGTATATATGGCTCGTACTTTTTCTTAAACTCTTTAGGCATATCATACCACTCGTCCATAGATTTTATACGCGCAAGTTCTACAGGCATATCCTGTCGCTTCCAACGTTGTTCTTCTACAGCTAGGTCGTTGTAAAGTATACGTTCGTGACTAGGTTGCTTAGGTAGCTGTATAGCAAGATTTGCGATTTCTATAACATCACCTTCAGTATCCTTAGGGCATATGTTAATAACCTTATCTTCGTATCCTTTTATATCTTTAAGTACACCCATTAGCGTTTAGCAAACTGCTCACTGAAACCACCACCAAAGTCTTGATCACCTTCAATACCTCCAGTTTCCTTAAGTTCTTTAATCATTGTCTCAAGCTTTTGATACTCAGTAATTAATTCCTTTGCGTCTAAAGCAGATTCCTTAATACTTTTTAATTCAGCACGCCTACCAGATCCACTCTGCTCAGTGTCAATAGGTCGTTTTATTTCTTCAGTGATATTGCGTATAGCCTCAGCCATAGCTTCCAACAGCTCCTCACCGGCTTTAACGCTGCTGAATATTCTTTTACGACCCATTAAAATCCAGTTGCGTAGATATGATCAATGTGCGTACGATAAACTTCCTTTCCGTCAACCTTCATTCGGTAGTCTGCGTGCTTCATAATCATCACCTTATCACCAGCTTTTAGACCTAGGTCTCTAACTACAGGTGAGTCATACACGACATATCCGAATTGATTGTATTCGGGTTTCTTTAGATTAGTAATGATTCCGCTCTCTGTAACCTCTTCATCAGGCTGGACCTCTGGATCGAGGAATATCCACTCTGACAACAGCTGTACATCGCCATCTTTGTTCTTGTAGGCGTAGGCTTGTGTAGACTGGCTATTGTTGGGATTGTACTTGACATAGTATATATCGTCTTGAACACGCTGTCTTGTTCCGTTTCCAGCAATAAGCACGTGATGATGAAAGTATAGTGTGTCACCAACCTCGGCTCCTGTATCGTACTTTAAAGGTACAGCTACAATCTCAGCTTCCATCTTTCGGTTCTCAAACTCGTTCCACTTTGGATCGATGTAAATAGTTGTGTCGCCTACTTCAACTTCATCGTTAAAGGCTTTAGGTAGACGCACAAAGAAGTCATAAATTGCTTTCATATTAAATTGAATTATGCTTAATTAAGAAAAGTCGCAGTCGTACTCTAGAAGTACAGGCATACCCTCAACAGATTTCCAAAGCATTACGCCGTCTGCTGGGTGCTTTATATATATAAGGTATCTCTGAGTTCCATATTTATGTAGATGTTTATCATCTAATATGATAGTATCGACAATGCTTTCCCCTGCTTTTTGACCTATGTAGTAAGCCATAGCCTTAAGGGGATTTACCCCAATGATAATTTTTCTAATCATTTTAATTTAAATTATATAAATAACACGGAACTTAGTTTACATCCCCGTCTCTTCGTGATAAGTTAATCCAATAATCTATGCTTGAGGTGTTGTTCTTTTTTTCTTCTTCTACCTCCGCACGGTATATCTCCACCACGTAAGACAATAGATCGTCTAATTCATCCTCGTCTTCAACGTCTACCATAGACAGCAAACTCATATTTACCATAGGTTCGCCATCCTCGTCAATGCTTGCGGATTCAGGATTAATAAAGCCGACAGCTATGGTTCCAATGAATTCTTTTTCTAGGTCGTGTTTCTTGACGGTTTCTTTGATCGCGAGTATGAGATCTTGAATCTCAAGCAAGCAATCTTTAATTTCTTCTTTCATATTAAATTAGTTTCCTACTTCTTTTACTGTAAACGAAACCCTCGTATCTTGACTTAGGGTAATAGAGCCAGTAGTCGTAGATATTTCAATTCTAAATTTCTCATTTACGCCAAGCATAAATATACTCCAGAAAGAATCAGCGTGGCTGCCGACAGTGGACTTACTTCGTGTGACGGATTTTATATTGTTCCAAGCCGTTCCATTATATTTCTGTAACGCGTAAGTGATTGCAGAGTTGTTTGATGTAGCTTCTGTGAAGGCAGTAATGTCTATGTGTACAGGAATAGCTGCAGAAGATTGGTTTTCAACTGTTCCATTAGAAGCATCTAGTAATAACTGTGCCGTACCGATTTTAAAATGGAAGCTAGTGCTATCAGTAGTATTGCTTACTGTCGTATATGGCACTATTGAAGAAGATCCAGAGGTTGATAAAGTTATGTCGCTGGGAACAGCACCGATTAACATCTCCTCAAATCCAGAAGATGTAGACTCAAATGTTAACGTACTTGTTGAGTTGTTATACGATATGCTCATACCGCTTCCAGCGTCAAACAATACATTACCACTTGTGTTAGCTCCAATGAAGTTTAATACGTTGTTAGCATCTACGATGCCACCAATAAGGCCTATTTCTCCAAATGTGTAGTTAACCCAGTTTGTGCCATCAAAGTAAAGCATATCTCCGTTACTGGCATTCACCAATGCGACATCTGTAAGGTCATCCAAAGCAACAGCGCCACCACCAGAACCAACAGGTACCAATACGACATCGTTGTTTCCATCCAGCGCAAGTGCTGTAGCTGACGATCCACTGGCTGGAGCAGTAGTGAACTTCAATGCGTCTACCTGAACCTTATCTGTGGATACTGATAACGCAGTAGCTGTGCCACCACCATCTTCTACAGCTTTCACTGTAGCGTTAGCGCCGCCCTCTACGTGTAGTAAATTTCCGTACTTATCTTTGATCTTCTGACCTGCTAATGTAGCCATACCGTTTTAATTAGTTAACTTTGCACAAAGATACTAATTTAATTCTACAGCTTATGCCAAAGGGCAGGGTAGCGAAGTCTAAGATGTTCAGAGACTTCTCATACATCAATGACAAATTCATCAAAGACAATTATCTAAAGCTGTGGCACCCTGTAATGAGAGATATGTCCACGAACTATGATGTCAATGAATCTCAGGTAAGGTTTATGCTTTTTGTTTACGATCTAGAATTCTGGACTAGAGACTGGATTGCAGAGCAGTATGGCAATAAGAAGTGGGGTACAAGCAAGACAATAATATATCCACTGCTAAAGAAAGGATATCTGTACAAGCATTTCAACAGATACGCACCTAACAGTGAAAAGAATGACCACCTGTTCCGTGAGGAGCTAGGTGAGAACTACCGTATACGCTACGCCCTATCCCAGAAAGGTAGAATCTTTGTAGCTAGGTTTTACAATAAGATGCAGGGAGAGGTTAAGATCAATGCGCCTTTTTCACGCGAAATTTAGCTTTTAAGCTAGCTCCCTTGTGTGCTACAAAATCCCCATCGTGCTGCATAAGATAATGACGACCCTTCTCAGTCATCCAATGATAACCGGAAGGAGCCTTCACCATCTCGTGTGTTTTAGATTTTTTAGCTTTCACGTTTAATCTTTTTTTCAGCCTCTAGCATCGCCTTGGTAGGTTTTTTACCAGATCCTTTTTTAGCACGTATGTTGTCCCATAACCCACGAGGTGAGTATGATCCGTCTTTACGCTTGATCATTTTCTTCTTAGCCCTCATTACTTCTTCTTTAGCTTCATAACACCACCCATATTGTATTTATCGCTAGGGTACTTAATAGGAGCTTTAACATCAGAGTCTGAGAAAATCATACCTGTTTTTTTGTGCTTGTCTACAAACTTTTTATCACTATCGCTCAACGAGCCATAATCTAAATCATTATACATATTAGATATCGCAGCTGTTTTTGCTTTGAACTCATCCATTGGAGAAAACTTTTTACCCGTCTTCTTTAATCCATCCATATAAGACTTGTATGCTGTTTTAGCAAATTTCTCCTGTTGTTTGATATAGCTGTCTGACAGCTTGGTTACCTTCGGGGCTCTCTTAGGACCAATGACCTTACCACCTTTATTGTATGACTTTACTTGACCTCCCTTTAAGTACATCTTACCTCCTTGAGATAAATACTTCTCAGCAATCTTAGTAGCTTGCTCCGGTGTAGCACCCTCTTTAATAGCTTGCTTGTACTCACGCTCTGCTTGCTTGCGACGCTCAAGGTAAGCTTTCTCTTGCTCCTTCTCTTCCTTAGAGTTTCCAAGCATCTCTAACTTCTCTCTGAGAAGATCTTTTTCTGGCTCCTTCTCTGGGCCAATCATCTTCTTCTTAGGCTTTACAGGACCACCATCTTGGTACATCTTGTACTTACCGCCTTTACTATACTTCTTTAGTTTCATCTATCTTTTCTTTTTACAATCTTTAGACTCATCACAGTAACACACCTCATCACTACCACAGGCAAATGGCTCCGGTACATCAAACTCAAATCTAGTGATCCTTATAAGTGTAGCACCCATT